>Ga0307412_10001128_pt1 | contig 15287 bp, 19 predicted proteins | sample DK1Cmetagenome_3_FD_203823 | JGI IMG/M metagenome (GOLD analysis project Ga0307412, IMG submission 203823) | Maize rhizosphere microbial communities from greenhouse at UC Davis, California, United States - DK15-C-1 | ecosystem: Host-associated > Plants > Roots > Rhizosphere > Soil | place: USA...
GGGCGTCTGCGTCATCCGCCCTTGATAGAGGTCATCAGCCGTTGAAGCGCCAGACCGTGGTCTTCTTGACCTCGCTGTCCTCGAGCGCCCGCGTCACCGGCACCTGATAGACCGCGCAGGCCGACAGCCGATCTTTCGGCAGATAGGCCCGACCGGGATCGCCGACGAGAACGGTCACCCCGCCAGCCGCCAGCCGCTCGAACCATGGCACCAGCGCCATGGCGAAGTCGCGATCATAGAACACGTCGCCGGCCAGAAGCACATCGGCATCGATCTCCGAGCCGATCAGATTGTCGCCCGTAAAACCGATCTCGACCCCGTTCAGGCTAGCATTCAGCGCCACCGCTGTCTTCGTCCAAGGATCGATATCGGCGGCGAGCACGCTGTCCGCGCCAGCCATCTTCGCCGCGATCGCCACCAGTCCGGAGCCGCTGGCGAAATCGACGACGCGCTTGCCCGAAACCGTTTCGGGATGATCGAGCACATAGCGCGCCAACCCCTGCCCGCCCGCCCAGGCGAAGGCCCAGAACGGCGGCGGCAGGCCGATTTCGGCGAGCTCTTCTTCCGTCTTCAGCCACAGCTCATGCGCTTCGCTCGCCAGATTGAGCCGGATCTCCGGCACATGCGGCGGCGTCATCGGGCTGGTATTGTCGCGGATGAAGAGCGCGGGGTCGGTCTTCACGATATCAGCGCGGCGGGTTGTCGAGCCCACCCATGCGGCAGACCTCGGCCCATTCCTCGTCGGTCACCGGCTGCACGGACAGCCGCATCGACGTCACCAGCGACATCTTCGACAGCGCCTCGCTCGCCTTCACATCCTTCAGCGTCACCGGCTTCGGCATGTCGCGCACGGCGCGGATATCGACGCAGTCCCACTTGGGGTCGCCCTTGGCGGTCGAATCGGAATGCGACAGCGCGCAGACCTCGACGATGCCGACGATCTCCAACCCATCATTGGAGTGGTAGAAGAAGCCCTTGTCGCCGATCTGCATGGCCCGCATGTTGTTGCGCGCCAGATAGTTGCGAACGCCGGTCCACTCAGTGCCTTTTTCGCCGGCAGCCTTCTGCTGCTCCCAGGACCATGCAGACGGTTCGGATTTGTAAAGCCAGTGCGCCACTTGCTTACGCCTCCGGCTTGTTGAAGACCCAGTTGAAGGGCTTCACCTCGACGCTCTCGAACAGGCCGGCCTTCGCATAGGGATCGGCATTGGCGATATCGGTAGCCGCCTCGATGGTCTCGGCCTCGACGATGACGAGGCTGCCGCAGGGCTTGCCCTCGGCATCGAGAAACGGACCGGCCATCTTCAGCGTGCCGGCGGCGTTGAGCGCATTGAGATGCTCGACATGCGTGGGGCGCGTGTCCATGCGGACATTGAGGTGGCCAGGCTTATCCTTGCAGACAAAGGCGAAAAGCATGTGGGTTCTCCTATTCGGTCGTGATCGGACGCGTCATCAGCTGGTCGATGGCAGCGGCAATGCCGAGCTTGCCCTCGATGATTGCGGACACCGCATCGGTGACGGGCATTTCGATATCAAGCGACTTGGCGAGCCGCGATACGACGGCGGCGGCAAACGCCCCCTCGACGAGCTCGCCATGCGCGGGATCGCGCGTCTCGCCGCGCCCGAGCGCGATGCCGAAACGCAGGTTGCGCGATTGATGGCTGGTGGCGGTCAAGACGAGGTCGCCGAGACCGGACAGACCCGGCACGGTATCCGCCTGCCCGCCCTTGGCGACGACGAAGCGCGACATCTCGGCAAGCCCGCGTGCAATCAGCGCCGCCCGCGCCGAATCGCCGATGCCGGCGCCCTCGACGATACCGCAGGCAATCGCCAGTACGTTCTTCAAGGCGCCGCCCAGCTGCACGCCGATCCTGTCGGACGACGGATAGAGCCGGAAGGTACGACCTGAAATCGCCTGCGCCAGCCGCTCTGCAATCTCGCCATCTTCTGCGGCAACCACCATCGCTGTCGGCAATCCCTTGGCGATATCGGCCGCAAAGCCCGGCCCGGACAGCACGGCAATCGCATGTCCCGGAAGCGCCTTGGCCAGCATGTCGGTCAACAGATTGCCCGTGGTCTTCTCGATCCCCTTGGCGCAGGTGACGACGACGGCATCCTTAGCCAGATAAGGTTCATACTGCCGCGCCGCATCGGCCTGCGCTTGCGAGGGCATGGCAAAGAGCACGATGCCGGCATCGCTGATCGCATCCGGCTCCGACGAAAACTGCAGCGTCTCCGGCAACGGAATACCTGGCAGCGCCGCATCATGCAGATGCTCGGCGGCGAGATCGGCCATCAGCGCTGGATCGCGGCCGATCAGCGTCACCTTGTGCCGCCCCGTCAGCGCGATCACAGCCGCCAGTGCCGTCCCGAATGCGCCGGCGCCGATGACGGCGATCGTTTCGCTTTCTCCGCTCATGCCTTTGCTCCCCGCTTGCCGAAGCCCAGCAATGTCTCGGCGCTCGAATCGAGCGGCCAGCGCGAGCGCGGCTGCACGTCGAGATCATCGGGCGCAACACCCGTCGCCATCCGCTCCAGCCCGGCCCAGGCGATCATGACGGCGTTGTCGGTGCACAGATGCAGCGGCGGCGCCACGAAGCGGAAACGGTTCTTGTCGCACAGCGCCTGCAGCGTGCCGCGCACGACGAGATTGGCGGCGACACCGCCCGCAACCACCAGCGCAGGCTGCTCGACATCGGGATAGAGCGCCTTGAAACGCTCCAGCCCGCGCCCGATCCTGTCCTTCAGCGTCCGCGACACGGCATCCTGGAACGAGGCGCAGATATCGGCCACGTCCTGGTCCGTCAGCGGCGCGATCTCGGTCGCCGCCTGCCGCACGGCCGTCTTCAGGCCGGAGAAGGAGAAATTGAGCTTCGCCTCGCCGACCAGCGGTCGCGGAAACTTGAACCGCTGAGGATTGCCCGCTTTCGCCGCCCGCTCGACGGCCGGCCCGCCCGGATAGGGCAGGCTGAGCAGCTTCGCCGTCTTGTCGAAGGCCTCGCCCAGTGCGTCGTCGATCGTCGTGCCCCAGCGCTCGTACTCGCCGACCCCGCGCACTAGGATCAGCTGCGTATGCCCGCCGGAAACGAGCAGCATCAGATAGGGAAAGGAAAGCCCATCCGTCAGCCGCGCCGTCAGCGCATGGCCCTCAAGATGGTTGACCGCGTAGAGCGGCTTGCCGGAGGCCTTGGCGATCGCCTTGCCGGTCATCAGCCCGACCAGCAGCCCGCCGATCAGCCCCGGACCCGAGGTCGCGGCAATCGCATCGATGTCGGACAGCGACACATTGGCGCGTTTCAAAGCCTCGTCGATCAGCGTATCGAGTGCCTCGACATGCGCCCGCGCGGCGATTTCTGGCACCACGCCGCCATAGGCGCTATGCTCTTCGAGCTGGCTCAGCACCACATCGGAGCGCACGGTCGGCACGCCCTTCGCATCCCGCTCGACAACGGCGGCGGCGGTTTCGTCGCAGCTTGTTTCGATACCGAGGATGCGCAGAAAGGGAGCCATGGAGCCTGATCGTTGATTGCGATGGGTCTGAAACCTGTTTACGAGAAACTCCGGTAACAACGGATCAATGCGGATGCAAACAAAACCTTTCCGGATCGGCACCAGAGGCAGCCCGCTGGCGCTCGCCCAGGCAAACGAAGCCCGCGACAGGCTGATGGCCGCCCACGGCCTTCCAGAGGAGATGTTCGAGATCGTCGTGCTCTCGACCAAGGGCGACCGCATCACCGACCGTTCCCTCTCCGAGATCGGCGGCAAGGGCCTGTTCACCGAGGAGCTGGAAGAGAAGCTCTCAAGCGGCGATCTCGACATCGCCGTGCACTCCTCCAAGGACATGCCGACGACGCTGCCCGAGGGGCTCTGTCTCTCCGCCTACCTGCCGCGCGAAGACATTCGCGATGCTGTCGTAGGCCGCACCGCCCCGAAGCTGATCGACCTGCCGCACGGCGCAACCGTCGGCTCCTCGTCGCTGCGCCGCCAGGCGCTGATCCGTCGCATGCGCCCCGACATCAACGTCATCACCTTCCGCGGTCTCGTCGACACCCGTCTTCGCAAGCTGAACGAGGGCCAGGTCGACGCGACGCTCTTGGCGCTCGCCGGCCTGAAGCGGCTCGGCAAGGTCGAGGTCATCACCGACATCCTCGACCCCGACACCTTCCCCCCGGCACCTGCCCAGGGAGCGATCTGCATCGAAAGCCGCACCGGCGACACGGTGACCGACGCGCTGCTCGCCCCGATCAACGACATCAGGACCTACGACACCGTCTCCTGCGAGCGCGCCTTCCTTGGCGCACTCGACGGCTCCTGCCGCACGCCGATCGGCGGCTATGCCGTCTGCGAAGGCGACCAGATCCGGCTGCACGGGCTGATCATCACCCCTGATGGCCGCAGCCAGCACGCTATCACCATCGACGGCCACCGCCGCGACGCGGTCGCGCTCGGCACCCGCGCCGGCCAGGATATCCGCGCTCGCGCCGGCACCTCGTTCTTCGACAGCTGGAGCTGACGGCGCATGCGCGTGCTCGTCACCCGTCCACCGCATCCGGGCGAGCGCACCGCAAAACGGCTGGCGGAGATGGGACACGAGCCGATCATGCTGCCGCTATCCGCCCCCGCCCACGATGCGGACGCCGCCTTCGCGGCGCTCGCCAACTCCGACGGGCCGATATCAGTCACCAGCGCCGAGGCGATCCGCGTCCTCACCGAACGCCCCGATGACCTCGCCCCGCACCTCTCCCGCCCCCTCTTCGCCGTCGGCGACGCCACCGCAGACGAAGCAAGGGCAGCGGGCTTCAGAGACGTCACCGCCTCCACCGGCGACGGCGCCGACCTCGCCGACCGCATCGCGCAACGCGACACCGCGCGATCGGACAAGCCCAACCTCCTCTACCTAGCCGGCTTCCCCCGCGCCGAAACCTTCGAGACCCGCGCCGCAGACCTTGGCCTGACCGTCACCACCGTCGAATGCTACCGCATGCGCCGCCTCGACATCCCCGACCAGTTGCTCCGCGAACTCTTCTCGGCCCACGAACCCGATGCGATCCTCTTCTATTCGCGCCGCACCGCCGAAGATTTCTTCGCCCTCAAGGAAATCTCCACCAACCTCGACGCCCTCATCGGCGTCCGCCTCCTCTGCCTCAGCCCGGCCATCGCCGACGCGATTCCCCCGACCCTGCAAGGCCAATCCACCACCCCCGACAGCCCGGATGAGACAGCGCTGTTGTCGCTTCTGTGAGCGACAGAGCCGTCATTTCATAAGTTGGGTTTCCGCCCAGACAACAAACTCCTCAAGCCAAACAAGCGCCCGTGCGGCATCGTCCCGCGACTTCGCGCGCGCCCCGTATTGCACCTCGTCCTTCTGCTCCAGAAGCGCCCGAAGGTTTGTCTCCTGATGCTTCGGAAATGCATTGCCGAGTGCCGCGCGAAGCAGCTTGATCACCGCGCCATGGTCGCCCTGATTGATCTCGCCGCGATACTTCGCGGTGATGGCGTCGGCATAAGCGATCGCGCAATTGATTGATGTCGCGATGGATGGGTTTCCGAGATCGCCGAGGTCCGCCCAAGCATTGCTGTTGCGGGCGTCTTTCAAATAGGCCTTGGCCACAGCGAGCCGCGCCGAAACATAGGCCGCATCCGTCTTCTTGCCCGGCCTCGATCTAACCATCTGCGTCGGCCCCAGCCAAAGCAGCAAGCTCCTCCGGCCGTCTGCCCGACAGCACGATCGCATCCGCAACCGCATTGCCCCACCAGGGATCACGATCACGCGCCAGCCGCTCGACATCGGACATATCGAGACCGACGACACTTGCTGCAAAGCCGAGCCGCCCGGAATGCGCGGCCAGACTATCCCGAATCGTCTCGACCACCGCCGCGAGGTCTTTAGCGTCGGCCACGACAGCGACATCCAAGTCACTGCCGAGCCGATCCTCCCCGCGCGCGACACTGCCATAGATCCATAGGCTTTTAAGCAGCGGCGCCGTGCTGCCGGCGCTATCCTTCACGGCCTCGACGATATCAGCAAACCGCCGATCCTCGGCCGCGAAGAGACTTCGTATCTGGTCGGCGAGATAATGCTCGGCATTGAGCCGATACAGCCGGCTGTATCCTGCCCCCTCGGCGAAGATGACACCGATCTCCTCCAGCGAGAGCAGCCCAAGACGCGTGCTGCTCTTCGACAACGCCGCGCGCTGGCTGATATCGGCGGCGGACAACAGCCCGCCATGGCGCGCCAGCACACGCAGAACCCGAACATTCGAATCCACCCCGAAAACAAGGTCAACAGGGTTTCTGATGGCGCTTTGCGCAATGGTTCTCACCACCGTTCAACACCTCCAATATCTCGACAGATGATCCGATAACGAACCAATTGGGTTGATATTAAATCAATCGACCTATTATTAAACCTTTCTCTTGATCCTGACAACGCCACCCGATTGCCCCACAAACCAATCCAATTTCAGCCAAGGTCGCGACCTAATTTCGCAAATTTCATCTGGCCTCTTTCCTTCACCGGCCTCACTGACTACTTTCGAACCACTGTAAGAATTATGAGGGTCTCATGGCACCAGGAAATCCGCCCCGCCATTCGAAGAGCACCGACGAGCCGGTCACGATCGACTTGGATGCGCAGGAGATTGCCTCGGAAGAGAGTGCCAGCAAGGACATCCAGCATGACGCCGGCGCGGATATCGGCAAGACGGCCGACAAGGTAGCCGAAGCACCGCCGGAGACCAGCGAATCGATCGTTCCCGATGAAGGTATCGACGAGGGCGACGCCTCGAAGGCCAAGGCCGACGCTCCTGTTGAAGAGACGGCCGAGCCCTTTGCCTATGACAAGGCGCCCGATCCCGAACTGCCGCCCTATAATCATGCGCCCGAACCCGTGGAGCCCCCCAAGAGCGAGCCTCAGCGCCAGCCGGGCGGCACCTCCGGCCTGATCGCCGCCGGCATCGTCGGCGGGCTGATCGCCTTGATCGGCGCCGGCGCTATCCAATATGCCGGCTTCCTGCCCGGCTCCTCGGCGCCTGAGACGACTTCGCCCGAGATCACCAACCTCTCCGGCGAAATCGACGGCCTCAAGCAGTCCGTCGCCAACCTCGCCGCCGCACCGCAGGCAGCGCCGGCCAATGACGCGCTCGAAAGCCGCATCGCAGCACTTGAGACCGCCGCCAAGGCGCCTCAGGCAGTCGGCTCGGGCGCCGATAGCGCCACCGTCGATGCGCTGAACCAGAAGATATCGGATCTCACCGCGGAGCTCGACCAGCTGCGCGGCGCCGTCAGCCAGGCGACCGAGCAGCGCGCCACCAATGGCGCCGAGCTCGAACAGCGCCTCAGCGCCGCCGAGCAGAAGCTCAACGAGCCGCGCCAGGACGTAGCCGTCGCCAAGGCGATCGCCGCGGCGGGCCTGAAGGCGGCGATCGATCGCGGCGGTCCTTTCGTGGCAGAACTCGACACCTATGCCGGCGTCTCGCCGGATGATCCCGTCGTCGCCGACCTCAAGAATTTCGCCGAAACCGGCGTGCCCTCGCGCGCCGAGCTGATCCGCCAGGCGCCTGATGTGGCGACCGCGATCGTCGGCAGCGTCAAAAAGGCCGATCCGAACGAGAGCTGGTCCGACCGGCTGATGGCTGGCGCCAAGTCGCTGGTCAGCGTGCGCCCGGTCGGCAATATCCAGGGTGACAGCGTCGAGGCGATTGCCGCGCGCATGGAAGACAAGGTGAAGAACGGCGACCTGCCGGGTGCGGCCAACGAGTGGACCACGCTGCCGGCGGATGCCAAGCAGGCGTCCGCCGCCTTCAAGCAATCGCTGGACGCCCGCATCCGCGTCGAGGAGCTTGTCGGCAGCGCGCTGTCGAAGGCGGTCTCCGGCACTGGCCCCGGTACTGGCAAGGAGGGCTGACCATGATCAGGCTCGTCGTCTTCGCGCTTCTCGTGCTCGTCCTCGGCTACGGCTTCTCCTGGCTTGCCGATCGCCCCGGCGATCTCTCGCTCATCTGGGAAGGCCAGCTGTATCAGACCCGGCTGATCGTCGCCGCAACCGCGATCATCGCGCTGATCGCGGTCGTCATGGTCGCCTGGTGGCTTGTGCGCGTGATCTGGACCTCGCCGCATTCCGTCACCCGCTATTTCCGCGCCCGCAAGCGCGACCGTGGCTACCAGGCGCTCTCGACCGGTCTGATCGCCGCCGGCGCCGGCAATGCGCTGATGGCCCGCAAGATGGCCGCCCGCTCGCGCGGCCTTATCCGCGCCGACCAAGAGCCGCTGATCGCGCTGCTCGAAGCCCAGGCGGCCCTGATCGAGGGCCGGCATGACGAGGCCCGCGCCAAGTTCGAGGCGATGGTCGAGGATCCCGAGACTCGCGAGCTCGGCCTGCGCGGCCTCTATCTCGAGGCCAAGCGCCTCGGCGCCAACGAGGCCGCCCGTCAGTACGCCGAAAAGGCCGCCGACAACGCGCCCTATCTCCCCTGGGCCGCCCAGGCGACGCTCGAATACCGCAGCCAGTCCGGCCGCTGGAACGATGCGATCCGCCTGCTCGAGCAGCAGAAGGCCGCCCGCGTCATCGACAAGGCAGAGGCCGACCGCCTGCGCGCGGTGCTTCTGACGGCCCGTGCCGACGAGAAGCTGGAGAACGATCCTTCAGGCGCCCGCGACGACGCCACGCATGCGCTGAAACTCTCGGCCGATTTCGAGCCGGCCGCGATCATCGCCGCCAAGGCGCTGTTTCGCGAAGACAAGTTGCGCAAGGCAGCCTCCATTCTCGAGCAGGCCTGGAAGACCAACCCGCATCCCGAGATCGGCGCCACCTATGTGCGCGCCCGCAGCGGCGATTCGCTCGCCGACCGGCTGAAGCGCGCCGAAAAGCTGGAGGCGCTCCGCCCCAACAACATCGAATCGCTGTTGATCGTCGCCCAGGCCGCCCTCGACATCCGGGATTTCGCCAAGGCCCGCGCCAAGGCCGAGGCCGCCGCCCGCATCGAGCCGCGCGAGGCAGCCTTCCTGCTGCTCGCCGATATCGAGGAAGCCGAGACCGGCGACCAGGGCCGGATCCGCCACTGGCTTGCACAGGCGCTGAAGGCGCCGCGCGATCCGGCATGGGTGGCAGACGGCTATGTCTCCGACAAATGGCTGCCGCTCTCGCCGGTCACGGGCAAGCTCGACGCCTTCGTCTGGAAGGCGCCGTTCGGCCAGGTCGAAGGCCCAGTCGAGGAAGGCTCCGTCATCTCCATCGACAGCGCGCTGAAGAGCCTGCCGCCGGTGCGCGACGTGAGATCAGACAGTGCCGCCGGCGATCACCGCATCATCGAGCTTGAGCGCGCCGCCACCATCGCCAAGGCCGCCCGCCCGGTGGCAGAGACGCCGGCAGCACCCGCGCCCGCCAAGCCGAAACCGGCCCCTAAGGAGCCGGCAACCGCGAGCAAACCTGCCGACGCCCCCGAACCACGCCCCTTCTTCGGCGGCCTGCCGGATGATCCGGGCGTGCGCAATCCATCGGCCGAGCCAGAACCCAAGACACGGCTTCGCCTCTTCTAGCCAAACAGGACCCGTATGTTCGAACGCTTCCAGGCATTTTTTCAGAACCTGACCGCAGACCCCCAAAAGAGCAGCTTCGCCCCCGATGATCCCCGCATCGCGGTGGCGGCACTCTGCATGCAGGTCATGGAGGCCGACGGCCAGATCAAGGACAGCGAGAAGAAGCGTCTGCGCACGCTCCTGAAGGACCAGTACGGTCTCGACGGCAAGCAGCTCGACGCGCTGATTGCCGCCGGCCAGGAAGCCGAGAGCGACGCCGTCGACTATTACCGCTTCACCTCGGACCTGAAGCGCCACCTCGACACCGAGCAGCGCCTGGAGCTGATCGGCATCCTCTGGGACATCGTCTATGCCGATGGCGAGCGCAGCGAGATGGAGGACGACGCCATCTGGCGCATCGCCGAGCTTCTCGGCGTATCGGCCCGCGAGCGCATCCAGAAGCGCCAGGAAGCAGCCAAGCGCGTCACCGGCATCGATGTGGTGCAAGACGATGCCGACTGACAGTACAGGCGCGGCGGGCATAGGTGGCGCGGGCACCGGCATTGCCGGCCCCGGCGCCGCGGACCCCAACGACCCGGGCCAAGGCATCGAAGCCAAACGCCCGGTTCTGATCGTGCTCCATCAGGAAAGCTCCAGCCCCGGCCGCGTCGGCCAACTGCTCGCCGAGAAGGGCTATCCGCTCGACATCCGCCGCCCGGTGCTCGGCCAAAAGCTGCCGACAACGCTTGCCGAGCATGCCGGCGCCGTCGTCTTCGGCGGCCCGATGAGCGCCAACGATCCCGACGACTTCGTCAAGGCCGAGATCAGCTGGCTCGATGTGCCGCTGAAGGAGAAGAAGCCGCTGCTCGGCATCTGTCTCGGCGCGCAGATGCTGGTGCGCCATCTCGGCGGCAAGGTCGCGGCCAATGCCGACGAGACCACCGAGATCGGCTGGTATCCGCTGCGCGCGACCGAAAAGGGCCGGCAGCTGATGCACTGGCCGCGCATGGTCTACCACTTCCACCGCGAAGGTTTCGATCTGCCGCGCGGCGCCGATCTGCTCGCCGAAGGCGACGTCTACCCGAACCAGGCCTTCCGCTACAACGGCCATGCCTGGGCGCTACAGTTCCACGCCGAACTGACCCGCGCCATGATGCACCGCTGGGTCGTCCACGGCGCCCACCGCTTCATCCTCCCCAACGCGCAACAGGGCCGCGAGCATCTCGAAGGCCGCATGCTGTTCGACGCGCCGCTCAAGGCCTGGCTTAACGAATTCCTCGATCTCGTCTTCGAGGGCAAGAAGCCGAAATCGGCCCCCTCGGCCAAGGCCACGCTGACGGCCTGATGCGGAGAGCCGCGCGCCGTGTTATGATCGGCAACGTCACTTCGCTTGAATTCTAGTCGCAAAAACAGGTTCCGATCCACGATCCGGCCGATTGGTCGCGCCAGGCGCCGCCATGACCGCAGCCATGTCAGGGGAACAGCATGTCGAACTACGAACAGAAGCTTGTCTCGCTGGGCCTCGTCCTGCCCCAGCCGCTGAAACTGCCCTCGCACATGACGCTCCCCTTTCCCTGGGTCAACGTGCGTGGCAACAGGGCCTTCATCTCCGGCCACGGACCGCAGAACCCCGACGGCTCCCCATCAGGCCCCTTCGGCGTCGTCGGCGACACGGTGACGATCGAGGAGGCCCACGCCTCGGCCCGCAAGGTCGGGCTTGCCATGCTGGGCAGCCTGAAGCGCGAACTCGGCAGCCTCGACCGCATCACCGGCTGGTGCCGCGTTCTCGGCATGGTCAACTGCGCCCCCCACTTCTCCAACCCACCCGCCGTCATCAACGGCTTCACCGAACTGATCAACGACGTCTTCGGCCAAGACGTCGGCCGCCACGCCCGCTCCGCCATCGGCGTCGCCGGCCTGCCGCTGAATTTTCCGGTCGAGATCGAGGCGGAGGTGATGATTTCGGGTTGAGGGATTTTTGGTCGGCTAGCGTTGCGTGCGTGGCCCCCTCATCCGACCCTTCGGGCCACCTTCTCCCCGTTGGGGCGAAGGGGAGGTTGAGCGAGCGGCCGGCCCCGAGTCTCTTCTCCCCCGCGGGGAGAAGGTGCCGGCAGGCGGATGAGGGGGCCCCACACTCAACGTGAACCACCCCCAAAAACCTACCTACCCCCGCGTCACATGCTCCGGCGCATCCAGCGTATCGATCTTCCGCAACTGCGGAAACCCGCTCGCCCACAACGCCGCCACCACAAGCGTCCCGATCCCACCGATGACAACCGCCGGCACAGCACCGAACACCGAAGCCATCGTCCCGGCACGAAACTCGCCAAGCTCGTTCGACGCGCCGACAAACACCATGTTGACGGCGTTGACGCGACCGCGGAGTTGGTCGGGCGTCCAGAGCGCGATCAGGCTCTCGCGGACATAGACCGACACCATGTCCGCCGCCCCCATCAGCGCCAGCGCCGCGATCGACAGCTCGACATTATCAGATAGGCCGAAGACGATGGTCCCCAGCCCGAACAGCGCCACGCCGACGAACATGTAGACCCCGGCGCGATGCTTCAGCGGATAGGTCGCAAGCAAAACGGCCATGACGATCGCGCCGACGCCCGGCGCCGAGCGCAGCAGGCCGAGGCCCCAAGGGCCGAGCGTCAGGATATCACGCGCAAAGATCGGCATCAGCGCCGTGGCGCCACCGAGCAGCACGGCGAAGAGATCGAGCGAGATCGCGCCCAGCACCACCTTCTCGGTGCGGATGAACTTGAAGCCGCCGAGGATCATATCCCAGCTCTTCGCCTCGCCGGTCGTCTTCTGCGCCGGCTTCGGGATCAGGAAGAGCAGCCCCGCCCCGAGGCCCGCGAACACCACGGCCACCGTATAGGCCGTATGCGCATTGATGCCGTAGAGCAGGCCGCCGATGACGGGGCCGGTGATCGAGGCGAGCTGCCAGGACGACGAGTTCCAGGCGATCGCGTTCGAGAGATCGTCGGCCGGCACGAGATTGGGCGCCAGCGACTGCACTGCCGGCGACATGAAGGCGCGCTCGATGCCGAAGACCAGCAGCACCGCGAAAACAGGGATGGGCGAGAAGGTGCCCGTCATCGTCATCCCAAGCAGCGTCAGCGTGCAAAGGGCGGCCACCAGCGAGCACAGCGAGGCGATGGCGCGGCGGTTATAGCGGTCGGCGACCGAGCCGGTGACGAGGATGAGCAGCAGCGACGGGAGGAACTGCACCAGCCCGATCAGGCCGAGATAGATGGCGCTGCCCGTCTGGTCGTACATCTGCCAACCGACCGCGACGCTGACGATCTGCTGCGAAAACGAGAGCAGAAATCGGGCGAAGAAGAAGCGGGTGTAGGAGGAGTGCCGGAAGGCCGCGAAGCGGTCGCCGTGAGCCGAGATGGACATGATGTCTTTCCAACAAACGGGCCAAACATCGCTTCCCGACGCGCCCGTTAAACATGAATTGCCGCGGCATTGCACACGGCTCTTGCCGGTTTAGTCGCCAATGTCTACATGTCTGTCAACAACGAACTGGAGATTGCGATGCTTGCGCTTTTTCAAACCATTGATTTGGCTTTGAATCTTTACACCTGGATCTTGATCGCCAGCGCCATTTTCTCCTGGCTCTACGCGTTCAACGTGATCAATTCCAGCAATCAGTTCGTCAATTCGGTCGGCATGTTCCTCTACAATGTCACCGAACCGGTGCTGCGCCCGATCCGTCGCGTACTGCCGAACCTCGGCGGCATCGACATCTCGCCGATCATCCTGCTGCTCATCATCTTCTTCATCCGCTCGTTCATGTGGAACACCATCGTCCCGTTGGTGTTGCGGTAAGGCCCTGGCAGGCCGCTGACGATCATCTCGTCCTCGCCATCAGGCTGACGCCGAATGGCGGGCGGGATCAGATCGATGGTATTGAGCTGGATGCCGACGGCAGGGCCTATCTGAAGGCCCGTGTCTCGGTCGTTCCCGAGAAAGGCAAGGCCAACAAGGCGCTGGTCGCGCTTGTGGCGAAGCAGCTCGGCCTCGCGAAGTCCTTGGTGAACCTCGTCTCGGGCGACACGTCGCGTAAAAAAATCCTCCGGATCGATGCCGAGCCGGAGGATCTGATCAAAAAGCTGGAAGCTTTACTCGGCCTGTAATCAGGCCTTTTCCTTCTTGGCGCGTTCGATCGCCTCGAGGATCAGCTGGCCGGCTTCCTTGGCGTCGCCCCAGCCGTAGATCTTCACCCACTTGCCGGGTTCCAGATCCTTGTAGTGCTCGAAGAAATGCTCGATCTGCTTGAGCGTGATCTCAGGCATATCCGTGTAGTCCTTGACCTTGTCGTAGCGCATGGTCAGCTTCGGCGACGGAACGGCGATGATCTTCTCGTCCTTGCCGGAATTGTCTTCCATCTTCAGAACGCCGATCGGGCGCACGTTGATGACGCAGCCCGGAACCAGCGGACGGGTGCTGGCGATCAGGACGTCGATCGGGTCGCCGTCTTCCGACAGCGTGTGCGGTACGAAGCCGTAGTTACCCGGGTAGGTCATCGGCGTGTAGAGGAAACGGTCGACAACCAGCGTACCGGCGTCCTTGTCCATCTCGTACTTGATCGGGTGGCCACCGACGGGAACTTCAACGATGACGTTGACGTCCTCAGGTGGGTTCTTGCCAATGGCAATGGCGTCGATGCGCATGCGATTACTCCCGCGACGTGAAATCTTCGCAGCCAGATAATCGGATTCATGCCGCGAAGCAACAGAGCACGACCGCGCAGGCACATGATTGTTTTATGATCTGGCCTTCAAAATGCCGGAAAACTGGGCAGAGGCCAGCACTTTGCTCCCCCGCACCTTGTCGTTGAGCAGATCGCTCAGTTCCAGATGAAGCCGATCTTCTTCAAGGGCTTCTCGTCGAAGGTTTCGGTACCCTCGCAATAGTCGATGCCGCCATGGCCGCGATAGAACTCCGCGCCGCCCTCGTTCTCTTCCAGGCACCAGACCACCATGCCCTTGCAGCCGAGCGACTTCAAAAGCCGCCGCGCTTCGGAAAACAGCATGTGGCCGAGGCCGATGCCCTGATACTCGGGGCGAAGATAGAGCTCGTAGATCTCGCCTTCCTGCGGCAGCGCGCGGGCGCGGTTGAGACCGAGCGTTGCATAGCCGGCAACCGTTCCGGCGACGTCAAGCACGAGCAGCGTCGCGGGTCCGCGTGTCGCCTTGCGCCACCAGCTCTCGCCGCGGCGCTCCACCATCTGCGTCAGCGCCTTGTGCGGAATGATGCCGGCATAGGTATGTTTCCACGCAAGCCGGTGCACCTCCGAGATAGCTCGGGAATCATGCGGCTCGGCCCGCCGAACATCGATCGACAACGTCTTCATAACGCTTACTCTGGCCCGGTCGCGGACAATTAACCATATGCGCTAACGCATTCAGCCCGATTGCCCACAGGGTTAACATGTGGACGACGGCTGAAATTTAACGCTTTTTTAACTATTGCGACAAGAAGGATTCGGCGAACCGCACAAAATAAAAACCCCGGCGCGATGGCCGGGGTTTTGAAGTCTCTTGTAAGCCTGTTCGACTTAGGCGGTCTTCGCCTTGGCGAAGCGCTTGCGGTCGTTGGCGTCGAGATACATCTTGCGCAGACGGATCGACTTCGGCGTCACTTCCATCAGCTCGTCGTCCTGGATCCACGACAGAGCGCGGTCGAGCGTCATGCGGATCGGCGGGGTCAACTTCACGGCTTCGTCCTTGCCGGCGGCGCGGATGTTGGTGAGC
>Ga0307412_10001129_pt1 | contig 15265 bp, 13 predicted proteins | sample DK1Cmetagenome_3_FD_203823 | JGI IMG/M metagenome (GOLD analysis project Ga0307412, IMG submission 203823) | Maize rhizosphere microbial communities from greenhouse at UC Davis, California, United States - DK15-C-1 | ecosystem: Host-associated > Plants > Roots > Rhizosphere > Soil | place: USA...
TTGGGTGAAAGGAGGAGGGGCGAAATCTCCCACGGTCTGTACTGCGCGAACAGTCAGAATCGAGCCTTGTCCCTCCTCCTCCCTTCAAGTCCTACCATACAAGCGGGCTTGCTCGCGAAGACGGTGTGTCAGTCAGTAAGAATGTTGACTGTCAGGACGCTTTCGCGAGCAAGCCCGCTCCCACAGGATTTGCGTTTAACTCGGTTCTGGTGGAGTCACTCCCACGTCAACCAGCACGAACCTGCGCCCATTCTCGCCATATCCCACCTTCGGCACCCCCGCCAGGCGCTGGTGCAGCACCTGGGTCAGTGAGTTGCCCGGTAGCAAACTGGCGTCACCGAAGTCGCCATCCAGTTCCAGTGGATGAACGATTACTTCCAGCGAACCGTGGCCCGGCGGCGCGGCGTGGTCAAGGTCCGCTGGTGTGCAGACGTAGTCGGCGGTCGCGCCGCACAGCCGGCGCAGGCGATGGTTGAACAACGTCTTGAAGATGCGCTTGGGCACGCTCAGGTTGGCCCCCAGGTTGCGCGCCAGGCGCACCGGTACGCCGTGTCGCGCGGCGAAGCGTGCCACCAGCTCTCCGACGGGCCAGATGTTGTGCACGTGCTGATGCGAGTCCAGGTGGCTGGGGCGCAGGCCACGGTCAAGGCAATGTTGCCACTGGGCCTGGAGCTCTTCTTCAACCGCCGCCAGATCTCGCGACCCAAGGCGCAGGCAGTATCGCGAGAGGTTGAGGTCGAACTCGCCCGCGGCATTGCAAAAATTTTTCCGTGACTTGATCGCCGGGCTCAGCGGCGGTCCATAACTGAGGTTGAAATGCAGGCCGACGCGCCCTTCAAGCAACGGGTGCCGGGACAGTTCGCACGCCTGGTCGAACCCCGGCATGTTGGCCATCGCCGTGGCGGAGCTGATCACGCCGGCCTCGAAGGCTCGCAGGATCAGGTCGTTTTCACTGAGGCTGAGCCCGAAGTCATCAGCGTTGACGATCACTTGGCGAGGCATGCGTATTCTCGTGATGTTTGGTGGAAGACGCCGTCGTCGCGGCTGGTTTGGCCTTGCGCTTGCCGAGCCAGGGTTTCAGGCTCTTCCATAGCCGCAAGGCCAACCCCAGGAGCAAGCCATCGGGTTGCCAGGAGTAAAAACTCCAGCGCCACTGTTCAAGTTGTCCGGTCATGCGCTCGTGCAGTTGGTGGTTGGAGTTCTCCAGGCTGACCCGCGACGCATCGATCCACCGCCAGTTTTCGTCCAGCCCCCAGCGAATCCACTCTTCGAGCAATACCCGGCCGCTGCCCAGGTCGGCGTGTTGCGGCAGGAACGCCAGGTTGTAGTCATACAGCCGGCCCTGATCCAGCAGGCCGAGGCGATAGCTGATGCATTCGCCGTGCAGCTCCAGCATCACCACTCGCACCAGGCCCTGGGCGGCGAGGGCGGTGAAGGCGAGGTTCATCCATTGCCGGCGAAGGGGGGTGGCGAAGATGCCGACGCCTTCCTCGCCTTTCCAACTGGCGTCCTCGACATCGGCCAGGGCGCGCAACAGTTGCCCCATGCTGATGGCGTCTGGCGTTATCCGACGGATCTCGGCACCACAAGCCGCGATTCGCTTGCGCGCTCGCCGCAGCTTGTAGCGTGGATCGCCAGAGATCTCCTGATGGTCGCTTTCAGTGATCAGGTGCACCGGAACCCGGCAACTGAGGCGCCGCTCTCCGGTGGAACTCAGCGCCATCCAGGCGCTGAGGACGCTTTGCTCCCCGACGGGCTCGATCACTTCATTGATTTGCAACAACGCGTGAGGCAAATGCTGACGGATCTGCATCAACGCCTGGCCCATGCCTTCGGCGTCCATGCGCGCCAGCAGGGCGATGCGGTCGGCCATTGGAAAACCCAAATGACGCAACACCCGGAACCGCAGCCCGCCGATACGTTCCAGTCCTGATATCAGGGGCAGGCAGAAGCACAAGGTCTGGTCCTGCCAGCCCAGCAAGATATGCAGTTGCTGCTCCGGCACCAGGGCGAATTCCGCCGCTTGCAGCCAGGCCAGGGTGTTGAACGGTGTGGCGTCGGCCACCTGCGTTCGCAGCTGTTCATAAGCTGTTGCAGGGAAATCCTCCGCGCCCAGGGAGCGACACCATTGGTACCGGATCGCCATGGAAGTCAGGCCGCTGCTGTCGAGGTAACCGGCTGGGCCGGTTTACGAAAGCCGTCCAGCACAGAACCGCGGTAAAGCGTGTCGCGAAAGAACCTCCAATGACCGAACAGGCGATACACGTGGGTGATCTTGCCGCGCTCCTGGAAGCCCATGCGGATATGCATCTTGATCGCCTGGACGTTTTGCAAATCGCAGACATCGACCATCGTGTGGCATCCCTGGTCTGCCATGACTTTCCATACCTCCAACTGCATGTCCGCCGAGATACTGGTTCCCCAGTATCGACGAATCGCCTCGCCACCGAACTGGAAGTACTCGCCAGGCTTGATCGGAAAGTTGCAACGATAGAAATGACGGTCGAAATAGTCCCGGGTGCTGGCCCAGGCGAAGCCCACGGTATCGCCCTGATCATCCAGGTACATCAAGCCCGTATAGCCTTCGGCCGCCAACTCGCGCATGGTTTCGACGCGGTCGCCGAAATGCCGGGCAAATGCGTCGGCGTTGGCGATTGTGATGAATTCCAGGCGCATTGGTGGGTAGGGCTTGAGGTTGTGTGGGGGGAGCGGGGTGCGTATATCGTGCTCCAGCCACACCAGTCGGGTATGGGAAAATACGTAGCGTCTGCATAGCTGTTTTAGGACGGCGCGCAGACCTTTTTTCTGGATGTGATCACGCAATGTTTGCAGAGCGTTCATGGTGCCTCCTGACGGGTGGCGGGTTGGGGTGAAAGCGGAGCTGTCCAACCGAGGGCGAACACGGTTTCCCCTGGCAGGAGAAAGCCGACCTGGCCGGCCTTGCAATCAAACGGAACGTTTTGGCTGCGGTTGTCCGGGCCGAAATACAGCAGGGTCATGCCTCGCTGGGGGCAGGCCGTGCCGTCGAGGCTGACCTGATGGGCTCGGGTGCTTTTGTTCACGCCCAGCAGGTTGCGTTGCTTGCCGGTGGCCATGGCCAGTACGTCGACTTCAAACGCGTCGTTGTCCAGGCGCAGCACCTGGTCGAGCCAATGCTGCTGGATGAACTGCTGGGCCAGGCCTACGGGCTTGAGTTCGAAGCGCTCATTGTCCAGCACCCGCACCATGCCTTTGGGGTATTCAGGTTCGTCGGCGAGCATGAACCAGTTGAGCATGTCGAGCCATCCATCCGCGGAGGCGTTGATCGCCACCGAGGTCCACCACAAGGCCGCGTAGTGGGTCTCCTGGTCGTAAGGGCTCAGGCTCGAGCCGCTGGACATGTTGGTCTGGTCCAATAGCAAAGCCTTGCGGGGCCGGCCCTGGCTGTCCAGTCCCACCAGGTTGGCGGCTTGGCGGACGCTGTCGCGATAGACCCGGGTCGCCAGCAGGTCGCGGATCATCCATTCATGCCAGGCCAGGGCGTCGATCTGATCGTCGGACGTCGCGAGCAGGCGCCGTGCCCAGTCGATCCCGCGCTTGTCAGCTGCATTGTCGGTAAAGGGGCCATTGGTGAACCGGGAGCTGGCGGGTATGGCGATGCGGACACCGGCGCGTGCGTTGGCGGGATCGGCGCGGACCTGGGCAGCCATGCTTTGGAACACTTGCTGGAAACTGGCGAAGTCCGGGTAGTTCAGGTTTGGCTCGTCGGCAAAACTGAGGTAGTGGACGCCGTTGTCGTCCGAGGCTCGGGTCGACATGAGCCAGGCTTGCAAGCCGCTGAGGCTGGTCCGGTCGGCCTGCAGATCCGCCCGGCGCTGACTGGCGGCCAACAGGGTAATGTCTTGGCTGATGCCGAAGCGCCCCCGGTACAAGCGTCGGAAAGCATCTTCGTGATTGACCTTGGCCGCCATGACGTCGACGAAGCTGTAGAGGGTTGCCGCCTGGGGTTTGAGCGCATCGAGCACCGCGTAGCTGGAGGGCGGCAGTAATTCATAGGGCATATATATGCCCAATTTGGGGGTCGTGCCGAGCGCCTCGTCGTGCAGCGCCAGGTGGGTCTGCCCCGGATCCTGGCGCACCGGTTGCAAGTGCGCCGGGTCTTGGGCGAACAGGTTGACGGTGCCGTCCAACCAGAACGCGACCTTGCCGTTGCCTTGCAGGTGCACGCGCCAGATTTGGTCCGCGTCCGCCACCGGGAGGGCCACCTGATCGAATTGCCAATAGGCCCGCTGTGGCTTGAGATTCAGTTGCAGCTGCTTGCCGTCCGCAACCCGCCGGGCTTGCAACGCACGTACGCCGCCGTGGAACTTGCCCGCCAGCACCGCCTGTTCGCCCGCTGCCACTTTGAAATACAGCTCGTCGCCATCGTGGGCTTCAGCACTGAAATGCACCTTGGCCGGGGCGAACAACGCACGGATGCGCGCGTCGTGTTCGACGCTATAGCGCCGGAAACTGTAGCCGGGAATTTCCAGTCGGTAACTGGTGGCGCCCGGCAGCAGCGGCCATTGCTGTTCGCCACGGGTCTGATCCGCCTTGACCAGGCGCTCTCCCGCCAATCGCCCATGGCCGTCGAGCAGATACAGATGTTCGGCATTGGCCTCGGCTTGCCAGGCGGGCACCCAGCGGACGGTGACGGTGTCCGGGCGGTCGGTTTGCAGATACAGGCTGCCGTCACGGATGCCGGTCCATTGCATGGACGCGCCTTGGGCCGAGGTTGCCAAAAACAGGAAACACAGACAGCCGCCCATTTTGAGCAAGCGCCGCACTGGCCCCATCGCGAGCAAGCTCGCTCCCACAGTGGACCTGCGGTGAATGCGGATGCCATGTCCAACAACACCGGACCCTTGTGGGAGCGAGCCCGCTCGCGAAGAGGCCGTCACCTTCAACATCACCACAAACTGACCCACCGCTTTCGCGAGCAGGCTCGCTCCCACAGTAGATCTTCGGTGGATGCAGGTGCCATGTCCGCCACCGGACCCTGTGGGAGCGAGCTTGCTCGCGATGGCGATTTTGCTGGACAAGGTATTCACGCAGATTTTCCCAACAGCATCTGACGCATCGGCAGCAGATCGCTGGGCAGGATAATCAGCGTCTGCCACGGCGACACGCCGCTGAGGCGGCAATACATGGCGAGCATCGGCAGGGTCACGCCCAGGTAGGCAATTGAAGAAGCGGCGGCAGCGCCGACGATGCCGTAGCGCGGGATCAGGATCACGTTCAGCGCCAGGTTCAACAGCGCCCCCCCGCCCATCATCAGCGAAACAGCGCCGGGGCGGTTCTTGCCTAGCAGGTCCAGGCGCAGGATGCTCGCGTAGCACAACCCGAATACCCCTGGCAGCAGCGCCAGCAGGGCCGGGTACGCCGGTTGATAGGCGATGCCGAACAGGGTGATGATCAGCCATTCGCCGACCAGTGCCATGCCCAGGCAGGCGCCCAGCATGGCCGTGGCGGTCAGGCGCAAGGCCAACGGGGTCAGGCGCTTCATATCGGTGTCTTGCTGCAGGAGCCTTTTCATCAGCGGCGTGGTGACCGCTTCCGGGACGATATGCAGCAGTTCCGCGGCGGCGCTGGCCATGGCGTAGTGTCCCAGCGCCGTGCTGCCCAGCAGTGCGCCGATGAACAGGTAGTCCGAGCGCATCATCAATTGCTGGAACAGGATATCCGGGTGACTGCGGACACCGTAATGCAACAGTTCGTTCTGGCCGGTGCGGTCCCAGCGCAGGGTGATCGAATGATCGCGACGCAACCACATCCAACCTGCCAGCACCACCAGGCTCAGGCCCGCCAGCCAGCTGATCAGCGCTGCTTCCAGCGCCGTGTCTTTCCATATCCAGAACAGCGCCACGAAGAGCAACAGCGGCACCAGGGATTCCATCAGCCGCAAGGCGTTGAACGCGCCAACGCCGCCGGAGGCGTTGTGCAGCGTCAGCAGGCCGCTCTTGAGTACCGCCAGCGGTACGGCCAGCAACAGCAGCCAGGCCAGCAGCCCCAGTTGCACGGCGATGTCCAGTTCGGCGCCGAACTCACGTACCAGCGCCACCACCAGCAACGTCAGCAGTCCCGCCAGCAGGCAACCGAAGACCAACACATGGCTGAGCAGCAGGCTCATCGAGCGGTGCTGCGCCGCCTGATAACCCACGGCGGAATTCAGCCCGCCACTGGTGATGGCGCTGATCAAGTCCGGCAGGGTGCTGAGCAGCGCCAACAGCCCGCGTTCGCTGGGCCCCAGGATCCGTGCCAGCAAGACGTTGCGCAACAGGCGCAGGCAGAGCATCGCCAGGCTTGTGCCCATGCTCAACACCAGGAGCTTGAGGTAACGTGCGCGGTTCATGAGCGGGCTCCTCGACGAATGCGCCAAGCCAACAATTCCGGGTGGCAGGCGTTGCGTTGGCTGACGCCGAAACGCGGCAGGTTCAGCGGGTCGCCGTCATGGCGATACAGTCCGGCCTGGGTGCCCAGCGCGAACGGAAAACCGTGGGCCGCCACATGCTCGCGCACACGGGCGTCGTTGTCCCCGTTGGGGTAGCAATACACCGGCAAGGGCTGGGCGCAGCCATTCTCCAGGGCGGTCCAGCTGCGGGTCAGTTCCTCGTGCAGGCGCTGGTCGTCCAGGCCCGTCAGAATCGCGTGGCTGGCGCCATGGGGGCCGAAGCGCACCAGGCCGGAATCTTCGAGCATGCGCACCTGGGTCCAGTCCAGCGCCTGGGGTTGGGCACCGTGCGGACAGGCTTCGGTGAGGTCGCTCAAGGTGCGCGCATCGAGGGTCTTGAGGCTTTGCAGATAGTGCAGTAGCGCCAGGCTGCGGCGCTCGTCGTCGATATCATCGAGCAGCACCGGCAACGGCCGGCCGGCGTGCTGCAAATGCTCGATCAGCGAATGCCGTGCTACCTGCCCATGGCTGCCCCACAGGGTTTCGCCGATGCTTTCCCACCAGAAGTGCTGGCGGCTGCCGACGAAATCGGTGGACAGGAAAATGCTCGCAGGCACTTGGTATTGGCGCAGCAGGGGAAAGGCGTTCATGGCATTGTCGCGCCAGCCATCGTCGAACGTCAGGGCCACCCGGGGACGGTTTGGAACGCTTTCAGGGTCGGCCAGCAGCAACGTCATCAGGGGCACGCATTCAAAATGCCGTTGCAGCCAGATCAGCAAATGTTCGAATGCATCGGGCCCCACGCACAGCTCGTTGCGATGGGGCAGTTCGGCGGCGCGGTCGTTGTTCAGCACCCGGTGCAGCATCAGGATGACGCCGGCGCCACGCAACGGATGGCGACCCAGGGACGTGTTCAGGTACAGCCAGCCGCCGGTGCGCTTGAAAACGTATTTGATCGACATCGGCCATCTCCTTAACGATTCTGCTCGGGATTCCATTGGCTGTAGCGCTGGCCTCGCAGGAACTGCCAGAGCCCGATGCTCATGCCCGCCAGCGTCACCAGCACGAACGCCGCCAGGCGAAAGGGCCGGGGCAAACGGTGGCCGGCGTCCAGCAACCCGATCAGTGCCATGGCGTAGCCGAGCAACTGCGCCACCAGGCTCAGGCGATAGAACGGATGGTCGTTCCACAGCCAGGCGTTGCTCAACAACAAGGGCAACAGCAGCACCGGCGCCAGGCGGCGGATCAATTTGTGGCTGATCAACCCGATGGCATAGAGCCCATGACGCAGCGGGTTGAGCAGTTCCCGACGCTGGGCGAGGCTCTGCAACCCGCCGACGGTGACCCGCTGGCGACGACGAAACTGCTTGCCGGCTTCGTCCACGCCCTGGTCGGTCACCCGTGCCTTCGGTGCATAAACGATGGATTTGCCGGCTGCCGGCGCGCAGGTGCTGAGGAAAAAGTCATCGTTGACTTGCGCCGGTATCGGCTGGAACAGTGCCCGGCGCAGCGCCAATAACGCGCCGTCGGCCGAGACCATGCAGCCTGTGCGGCTTTCCACCCGGCGCAACCAGCCTTCATAGTGCCGATAAAGGCTGTCGCCCAGGCTCAGGCCTTTGCCCGGCACGGGGATGTCCATGTGCCCGGCGCAGGCGCCAACTTCCGGATCGCCCAGCGGCGCCAGCAAGTGGCCGAGCGTGTCGGGGGCCCATTGATTGTCCGCGTCGGTGAACACCAGGATCTCGCCGTAGCTATGGGCCACGCCGGTATTGAGGGCGGCGGCCTTGCCCTGGCGTGGCAGGTCGAGCACGGTGATGCGCGAGTCGCCGATTTTGCGCGCGCAGGCCACGGTGTCGTCGGTGGAACCGTCGCTGGCGAGAATGATCCGCAGCGAATGCGCCCGATAGTCCTGGGCCAGCAAGGTGCGCAACTTTTCTTCGATGTGCCGCGCCTCGTTGTGGGCGGCGATGACGATACTGACATCCATCGGCAAGGGTTTGCCGTAGCGCCGTACCGGAAAAAAAGGCGTCAGTAGGGTTAACAGCACGGGGTAGCCGAGGTAGGCGTACACCGGCAGCAACAGGCAAGACCAATAAATGAATTCAGCCACGGGCAGGTCTCCTGGCATTCCATTGAAAAAGATTGAGCAACAACGCGGCGCCAGTCAGGTGCAGGCGCACCTCGTGCAAGGCCCACAATTGCAACGTCAAGCGCGGCGCGCGGTGGCTCTGGCGCAGGCTGAGAAACAAGGCCGGCAACGTGGCGATCAATAACAGCATCAAGGCCGGGCGCGCCTGGCCTTGTAGCAGGGCGACCAGTGCCAGGAAATCCAGGCCCCAGATGCCCACCGACAGCGCAGGAAAACGCAACAGGCGCAGGCTCGGCCCGTGACTGCGCAACAACTGCCAGTGACTGCCCTGGCGCCACAGTTCCTTGCTCATCCACTCGCGCCAACTGCCTTCGTAACCCCAGTGCAAGGCCAGGCTTTCAGTGACCAGCAGCAACTGCGCACCGGCTTCGCGCAAGCGCAGGGAAAAATCCTTGTCTTCACCGGTGCGCAGGGTTTCGTCGAAACCGCCGACCTGGTCGAACCAGGTGCGGCGCATCAGCAGGTTGGCGCTGGGCAGCCACTGCACCCGGCGCAAGGGGCGCGATCCCGGGCGCTGGCTGCGGCGCTGCCACGCTTGGGCGAACCAAGGCGCTTGCGCGGGCGTGTCCAGGTCAAGCCCCAGCACATCACCTTGGCGGCCTTCCATTTCAACCAACAACTTGAGCCAGTCGGCCGGCATTTCCATGTCGGCATCGATGAACGCCAGCCATTCACCGCTGGCGACCGCCGCGCCGCGGTTGCGCAGGGCGCCGATGTGCACGCCAGGCACGATCAGCACACGTGCGCCCAGTTCGTTGGCGATGCGCGGGCCGTGATCGTCCGAGCCGTTGTCGACCACGATCAGCTCGCATTCCAGTTGCGCCTGGCGAGCCGCTTCCTGCGCGGCCAGCAACGTACGGCCGATGTGGCGGGCCTCGTTGTACATCGGGATGACGACGCTTACGCGGCTCATGAACGGGCCTCCTGCGGCTCGACCTGTTCGGCGTGGTAGCGCAGCACACTGGTCAAGGCGAGCATGATCCACAGCAACTTGTGGTTCTGCGCGCTGAGGAACATCAGGAACAATGCCAGCGACAGGAAACTCATGCCCAGGTGCGTCAACAGGTCCGCCTGGGCCCAGTCCCGACGCTGGAGCCAGAGTTGGCGCGCGCGCACCAGGTTGTAGAGGCCCAGCCCAATCATGCCGACAAACATCAAGCCGGCCGGCACGCCGACTTCGCTGAAGATCTCCAGATAGGTGTTATGGGCCTGGCGGTACAGATCCCCCCGTTTGCGATTGGCCGAGAACGCCTTCGCGTAACCGGTGGGGGCGTAGTGCTCTGGAAACGTTCCCGGGCCGGAACCGAGTATCGGCTTCTCCCGGATCATCTGGCTGCCCACCACGATGTACGAGGCGCGGCGTCCCAAGGATCCGTCCTGGTAGGCGTTGGCGCCGGAACTGAGAATGCTCAATGACTGGATGCGTGCCACGTAGCCAGCCGGCATCAAGGCGATTGTCGCCGGAACAGCCAGCGCCAGGCCGAGCATCGCGAACCCCAGGTGCCGGGGACGTATGCGTGGCAGCTGCGCCCTGTAGTGATACAACCCGATCACCAGGCTGAGCAGCAACACGACCAGGCCTGAGCGTGATTCGGTCTTGGTCATGCCGCCCAACAACAGGATGAAACCGCCACCCCAGAACAAGCGTTGCAGCAAGTTCTGGCTGCGAATGGTCAACCACAATGCCAGCGGCACGGTAAACGCAATCAACAGGGCAAAGGCGTTCGGGTCCTCCAACAGACCCGAGGCGCGGCCCTGATCCTGGTATTTGGCTGAAAACATCGCGAGCACGCAGGCCGTGGCGACGCTCACGGTCATCAGTCGGGCGAACATATCCAGGTTCAGCTCGCGGCCAATCAGCAACGTGATCACGAACAGAATCAGCCCTACCGAGAGTTCACGCAGCTGTGTCAGGGACAGGTCCATGTTTTCCGAGATCAACAGGCTCAGGCCATACAGGGCCATGAAGCCGAGCAGCGGCTTCCAGATATTGCTGCGCAAGCGCGTCGCAGGAATCTGGTGCAAGGCCAACTGCAGCATCAGAATCAGGATCAGCGCCACACCGAAGAATTTGCTGCCGGAAAACGCGTTGTCCTTGAACAGGCCTTCGAACGGGAGCAGCGCGGCAATGCCCAGCAAACCCCAAGTGGGCTTGCGGTACAGCATGGCAACGCCCACGAGCCCAAGCACCGCACCCGGTGCGAGAAACGGATAAGGACTGGCCAGCAATGCCAGGCACACCAGCCCCAGCAGACTGACGATCGAGAGCGGGACGATCATGGCCGAGCCTCCCGTGCCGTGCGGATATAAAGTTGTGACCAGCGTTCGGCCAGCGTGCGCAGGTCATAGCGGTCGCTTTGGGTACGGCGCGCGTTGTCGGCGAGGATTCGCGCCAGGGGCGGTTCGCTGTACAGCGTTTCGATCTGGCGTGCCAGCTCCTCGCTGTCGGCCGGCGTGGCGAGCAGGCCGTTGTGACGGTCCTGCAGGATATCGGGAATACCGCCGACGCCGAACGCCACCACCGGCACGCCGGCCTGCATGGCTTCGAGCAGGATCATCGGCGTGCCTTCGGTGCGCGAGCTGATCACCAGCGCATCGAGGCGGCTCCACCAGTCGTCCATGTCGGTCTGATAGCCGGGCAACTCGATGCGCGTTGGCAGCCCGGCATCGGCGATGCGTTTGAGCAACGGCTGGCGTTCCGGACCGTCGCCGAGCATCACCGCGTGCAGCGAGGCATGGCGCTGGCACAGCGGGATCATGGCGTCGAGGAACAGGTCCGGACCTTTTTCGCTGCTCAAGCGGCCGACGTAGCCGACCCGCCAGCGTTGCCTGTCGTCGCGATGGGGCAGCGGCGTCGTGGCGGCTGGCAAACCGTTGGGAATCACGTCGAGCTTGTCCGCGTTAACGCTGGCCTGGCGGTGCAGCGCGGCGATGCTTTCGGCCACGCAAACCACACGCTTGACCGGCGCGGTGCGGCACAGTTGCAGGCTCAGCCACGTATAGAACCGCTGCTTGGGACTGCGTGGCGTGAAGCCGTGCTGGGTGATCACCAGCGGCAGGCGCAGCATCGTTGCCGCTGCCCAGCCGAACAACAGGCCCTTGAAGTTGTGCGTATTGATCAGCGGTCGCTCGTCGCGCCGGTGCCGCAAATGTTGCAGCAGCTCGGCCCAATTGGCGCAATGGCAGCAATCGACCCCGGCCTGGCGGAACCGCGTGATCAACGTCGGCGGCGCCGCCAGGAACACCACTTGATGCTGGCCGGGCGTCGCCAGGCAATGATCGAGCAACATCCGCTCGGCCCCATAGAAGCCGCCGCTGTCGAGCAGATGAATGATCGACAGGGGGCTGTCTTGGCGGGACGGGCCGAACGGCGCGTTCAATTTTTCACCCAATGGACAAGGCTGGGCACGCTCCAGTTGCGGTGCGGGTTGATCTGTTCGGGCGATTGCTCGTTGATCACCAGCAGCACCGGCAGATCCAATTGGTGGCTGATTTGCGCAGGGTGCTTGAAGCGATGGTCGAAGAACTCACGCACATAGACCAGGGCGATCGCCAGCAGCAGGCCGCTGAACAGGCCGAAGGCGATGATCAGCACCGGCTTGGGAAACGCTGCGGCGGTCGGTTCGAACGGCGGGCTCAGGACCCGGGCGTTGGACAGGTCGTTGTCCAGCGAGCGGGCGGAACTGGCTTCGGCGAAGCGTTGGGCATAGGTGGAGAACGCCGCGTGGAGCGCGTTGATCTCGGTGTCCATTTGCCGCAGTTTGCTCTGGGTTTCCTGCAACTGGTGGATGCGGTCCTTGAAGGCGGCGATGCGTTCGACTTTCTGATTGATCACCGAGCTGACCACCGCAAGGTCGGTGGTGCGTTCCTGGATGCGGTTATTCACCACTTTCAGGAATTGCTGGCGGGTACGCATGATCTGTTCGCGCGCCAGCAACATCGGTTCGCTGCTGGGCTGGAAAATCGCCAGGTCGTTCATGTAGCGGCTGACCTGGCTGGTCAATTGCTCACCCAATTGCCTGATTTCCCTGTCTTCGAAGGCGATGTTGTCCACGGTGGTGGTGAAGGTGAAGGGGAAGGTGTAGTCGTTGAACCGCGAACTGTTCGCCGCCGCCAGGCTGGTCTTGAGGTAATCGAGCCAGCGTTGGCTTTGCAGCAGGCGATCCTGGTACAGGTTCAGGGCCTGCTCTTCGGTGTTGATCGCATTCAAGCGGAACGTGATTTCTTCCTTGGGATCGGAAGAACCAACGCCCTCGAGCAGCGTCAGCCGGTTGCCTTCCAAACCGTCAAGGCGCGTCTGGTACTGGACTTTCTTCTGCTCGTAGAACGTCTGGGGCAACTCGATCGACTGCAAGTCCTGGCGGCCGGTGAGGTAGTTCTGCAGCAGTTGCCCCACGAACCGGGTGCCCTGGGCCGGATCACCGAAGCTGTAGACAATGGAGATCACGTTGGAACCGGGCAGGGTCTCGATCTTCAGGTTTTCGATCGCCTCGTCGGTCAGCGTGTCGAGCACCGTGTCGCGCACGGGGTCGACTTCAAGCCCCAGGCCGTCACGCACCGGGTTGATGACGTATTCGCGCAGCGGCTGGGTGATGTAGCGCTTGAACGGTTCGCTCACCCATTTGTTGAGGACGCCCGGGCTTGGGGTGTATTCCCCCTGGTCGCGCAGGGCCTTGATGGTTTCGCGAATCAACGCTGGCGAGCGCAGGATGTTGCTCTCGGTTTCCATGTCCGCCAGGGATGGCGGAACGAACGTCGCGTTTTCCTGGTTCAGCGAAGTCGTGGCATCGCCTTGGGAGAGTTTTTTCGACTGGACGATCACCTGGGCGGTTATGTCGAAGCTCTGCTTGAGCATCAACGGCAGCACCAGGGCGATCACGGCGAAAATCAGGAAGACGCGCTTCACCCACTGCTTGTTGGCAAAGAAGATCCTGAAGAACTCGTGCAGGTAGTTTTCCTTGGGATTCATGATCATTCACCCGGGTCAGTTGCCGTTGCTATTGTTGTCGAGGTCATAACCGAAGCTGACGCCAACGCCCTGGAACAGCACCACGTCGGCCAGTTGCCGGGCCATTTCACCGGCTTTGGCCAGGCCGGTCTTGGGTACGAAGAGCATGTCTTCCGGTTGCAGGTAGGCGATCTGCGACGCATCGCCGCTCAGGGCTTTTTCCACGTCGTAATGACGGGTTTCGACCTGGTTGCCGTTGCGGCGCATGATCACCACCGAGTCGAGCCGGGCCTTGACGTTGGTGCCGCGGGCCAGGGTCAGCGCCTCGAGGACCGAGATGGGCCGGCGGATCGGGTAGGAACCGGGTTGGGCCACTTCGCCCAGCACATAGATCTCGTTGCCGGCGGTGGACTTGAGCAGCACGTCGACGGTCATGTGGCCTGGCAACTGGGCGTAGCGCTCGTTGAGGAAGGTCTCCAGCTGGGTAACGGTCATGCCTTGCAACGGCACGGAACCGATTTCCGGGAAGGCGGCGTAGCCATCCCGGCCCACGATGATCTCCCGGCTCATGCCCGTGGCCGGGTGGATCAAGGTGTTGCGCAAGTTCGCCTCACCGGACATCGGGCTGGTCACCAGGACGCTCAATTGGTTGCGGTTGGGTTGGAACAGCATCTTCTGGTTGTAGGCACGCTGCACTTCCAGGCGCGCCTCGTCGGTGGTCAGGCCGGCGACTTTCACCGAGGTGTTGGCACCCGGCAGTTCGATAGTGCCGTCGGGCATCACCTGTTGCGTGCCGTTGAGCTGGCTGGCGGCGGTGAAGTTCAGGGCAACCTGGTCGCCCGGCTGCACGCGATAAGCCTGGGACGAGGTCGTGTCGATGTGAAAAATCACATCCAGCACGTCCTGCGGCCGCAGCGTCTGTTCGACCCGGGGCATGTCGGTGGCCTGGGCATTGGCCGGCGCGGCCGTGAGGATCTGCACCGGCATCGTCGTGTTTTCGTTGTGGCTGGAGCAACCGGCAAGCGGCAGCAACAGCAGGACAAGCATTCTGGCGTTCATCTCGTCATCCTTTTGCAGGCTTAAAGGTTGTTGTAGAGCCACTTCGGCATGTAGTACTTGCGGCGGTTGAACACGCTGCCGACGACCTTCGCGCCGGCCTGGACCAAGCGCTGCCGCGCGGCCTGGGCGACTTCCCAGCGGGTGTCCTCGCCGCGTACCACCAGCACCACGCCGTCCACCTGGGTACTCATGACCAGGGTGTCGGTGGCCGAGTACACCGCGTCGGCGTCGATCACCACGAAGCGGTATTGCGTCGCCAATTGCCGGAACAACGGACGCAGTCGCTCGGGACTCAGGCGTTCGGCGTTGTGCCCGAGACGACCGTTGGGCAGCACGTCGAAGGGCAGGCTGGAAATCTGCACCACACAGTCTTGCAGCAGGGGCGGGGCGAGGCTGTTGAACAGCAGGTCGCTGAAACCGCGCTCTTTTTGCAACGACAGTTGTTGGCTGAGGTTATGCGGCGACTGGCTTGCGTCCACCAGCAGCACGCGACCGTTGCTCATCTGCGCCAGCTGGGCAGCCAGCGCCATGGCACTGGTGCTCGTGCCGGTGCCGGTGTTGGCGGCCGTCAGTAGAAGGATCCGCAGATCCGGGTCGAGCACGGTCGAGGTCAGGTTGGTCTCGCTCGGGCTGGCTATGGTCAGGATATTCGTCGAACCGTCCATTTAACTCGCTCCGTGGCCGCTGAAAACTTTGAAGG
>Ga0307412_10001131_pt1 | contig 15263 bp, 15 predicted proteins | sample DK1Cmetagenome_3_FD_203823 | JGI IMG/M metagenome (GOLD analysis project Ga0307412, IMG submission 203823) | Maize rhizosphere microbial communities from greenhouse at UC Davis, California, United States - DK15-C-1 | ecosystem: Host-associated > Plants > Roots > Rhizosphere > Soil | place: USA...
GGGCGGGGCCAGGTACTCGGGTTGGGTATGTAGTTCCCGCATTTGCCGGGTGTCGGGTAAACCGAACAGCATGAATCCCTGGACCACGGCCGAGTAGGCCAGGCGCAGGAAGACGGCGGTCAGCGCCAGACGCCAGGCGAGGGAAGAGGGGGACCGGACGGAATCGATCATCGGCAAGGGCGGCAAGTGTTGAGAAAAAGCAGCAGTCAAAAAATTAGGGATCGAACATAGCATGACGCTGCGCCGCGCCATGCAACGCGCTTGCCGTCAACGCGTTTCGAGTGCTGCCAAATGTTACGCGTCATCGCTAGGGGAAAACCCAAATAACCGCCGCCTCCCGGCTATAATCCAAATTTCCCGCACGCGCCCGCTCGTCCCGGGTGCTCATTACGATGACCAAATACGTATTTGTCACCGGCGGAGTGGTGTCTTCCCTGGGCAAGGGCATCGCCGCTGCGTCGCTTGCCGCCATTCTCGAGTCGCGTGGTTTGCAGGTCACCATGCTGAAGCTCGACCCGTACATCAACGTCGATCCGGGCACGATGAGCCCCTTCCAGCACGGTGAAGTGTTCGTCACGGAAGACGGCGCCGAAACCGATCTGGACCTGGGCCACTACGAGCGCTTCATCTCCGCCCGCATGCACAAGGTGAATAACTTCACCACGGGCCAGATCTACGAATCGGTGCTGCGCAAAGAGCGTCGTGGCGACTACCTGGGCAAGACTGTCCAGGTGATTCCGCACATCACCAACGAAATCCAGGACTTCATCGCCCGTGGCGCCGAAGCCGGCTGGAACGGCAACACGGACGTCGCCATCGTCGAAATCGGCGGCACCGTGGGCGACATCGAGTCCCTGCCTTTCCTGGAAGCCGCGCGCCAGATGAGCCTGCGCATGGGCCGCAACAACGCGGCCTTCGTGCATCTGACCCTGGTGCCCTTCATCGCCTCCGCCGGCGAACTGAAGACCAAGCCCACCCAGCACTCGGTGCAGAAGCTGCGCGAAATCGGCATCTATCCGAACGCGCTGTTGTGCCGAGCCGACCGTCCTATCCCGGACGACGAGCGCGCCAAGATCTCGATGTTCTCGAACGTGCCGCTGGACGCCGTCATTTCCGTCTGGGATGCCGATTCCATCTACAAGATCCCGGCCATGCTGCACAAGCAGGGCGTGGACAACATCGTCTGCGAAGCGCTGGGCCTGACCCCGCCGCCGGCCGATCTGTCCATGTGGGACAACCTGGTCGAAGCGCTGGAGCATCCCCAGCACCAGCTGACGATCGGCATGGTCGGCAAGTACGTCGACCTGACCGAGTCGTACAAGTCGCTGACGGAAGCGCTGGTTCACGCCGGCATCCACACGCGCTCGAAGATCAACATCGAGTACATCGACTCGGAAGACATCGAAACCCGCGGCACCGACCAACTGAAGCACCTGGACGCCATTCTGGTGCCGGGCGGCTTCGGCAAGCGCGGCACCGAAGGCAAGATCGCCGCGATCCGCTACGCCCGTGAAAACGGCGTGCCGTATCTGGGCATCTGCCTGGGCATGCAGTTGGCTGTCATCGAGTTCGCGCGCCACGTCGCCGGCCTGGGCGGCGCCAACAGCACGGAATTCGATCCGTCCGCCCCGCACCCGGTGGTGGCCCTGATCACCGAGTGGATGGACCGCGAAGGCAAGGTCGAAAAGCGCGACAACACGTCCGACCTGGGCGGCACCATGCGCAAGGGCGCGCAACGCGTGCCGATCAAGGCCGGCACCCGCGCGCAGACCATCTACGGCGACGAAGTGAACGAGCGTCACCGTCACCGCTACGAGGTCAACAACGTCTACGTGCCGCGCCTGGAAGAGGCCGGCATGGTGATCAGCGCCCGCACGCCGACCGAGAACCTGCCGGAAATGATGGAATTGCCCGACCACCCGTGGTTCGTGGGCGTCCAGTTCCACCCGGAGTTCACGTCGACGCCGCGCGACGGCCACCCGTTGTTCTCCAGCTATATCCGCGCCGCCATCGAGCAAAAGGCTCGCCGCGGCCAGGGGGCGTAATGCGCGCCTGCGGTCTCGAGTTCCGTAAGCGGATCCTCGGGGCCGCGGGCCCGTCCCCCAGTGCCGCGCTATACGGCGGCGCTGCTTTCGGATACAACCAATTAGCATCGGATATGCGTCGCCAGGCGGCTTGGGCCACACTGGCGGCGTTGTCGTATCCGAAATCAGATACCAACCCACGCAACTGCCCTGAAGGAACCCCATGAGTGCTTACCTCATCGCCGACGTCACGGTGACCAAGCCCGCGCAATACGAGGACTACAAGCGTCTGTCCACGCTCGCCATGCGCGCGTACGATGCCAAGATCCTGGTGCGAGGCGGAGAGTCCAAGCACCTTGAGGGCCGTGAGCCGGGCCGCACCGTCGTCATGGAGTTCCCCTCCATGGCGGCCGCCCAGGCCTTCTACGACTCCTGGCAGTACCGCCGTGCCCGCAACGCCCGCGAGGGCGCGGCTGTCATGAATATGTTTATCGTTCAGGGAATGTAAAGTCATGAGTGCAATCGTCGATATCATCGGCCGCGAAATTCTGGATTCGCGCGGCAACCCCACCGTGGAATGTGATGTGCTGCTGGAGTCCGGCGCCATGGGCCGCGCGGCCGTGCCGTCCGGCGCCTCCACGGGCGCCCGCGAAGCCATCGAGCTGCGCGACGGCGACAAAAGCCGTTATCTGGGCAAGGGCGTGCTGCGCGCCGTTGAAAACCTGAACACGGAAATCTCCGAAGCCCTGATGGGCCTGGACGCCCAGGAACAGACCTTCGTCGATCGCACGCTGATCGAACTGGATGGCACCGAGTCCAAGGAACGCCTGGGCGCCAACGCGATCCTGGCCGCCAGCATGGCCGTGGCCCGCGCCGCCGCCGACGAGTCCGGCCTGTCGCTGTACCGCTATTTCGGCGGCAGCGGCCCCATGAGCATGCCCGTGCCGATGATGAACGTCATCAACGGCGGCGCGCACGCCAACAACACGCTCGACCTGCAAGAACTGATGATTCTGCCGGTCGGCGCAGGCAGCTTCCGCGAAGCCCTGCGTTGGGGCGCTGAAGTCTTCCACATGCTGAAGAAGCTGATCCACGGCCAGGGCATGTCCACGGCCGTCGGCGACGAGGGCGGTTTTGCCCCCAACGTGCCCAGCCATGAAGCCGCCATCCAGCTCATCCTGAAAGCCATCACCGAAGCCGGCTACGAGCCGGGCACGCAGATCGCCCTGGGCCTGGATTGCGCCAGCTCGGAGTTCTACCGCGACGGCAAGTACACGTTGGCCGGCGAAGGCGGCATTTCGCTGTCCTCGCAGGAATTCACCAACCTGCTGGCCACGTGGTGCGACAAGTACCCGATCATCTCCATCGAAGACGGCATGGCCGAAAACGACTGGGACGGCTGGAAGCTGTTGACCGACCAGTTGGGCAAGAAGGTGCAATTGGTGGGCGACGACCTGTTCGTCACCAACACCAAGATCCTGCGCGAAGGCATCCAGAAGGGCGTCGCCAACTCGATCCTGATCAAGATCAACCAGATCGGCACGCTGACCGAGACCTTCGCCGCCATCGAAATGGCCAAGCGCGCCGGCTACACCGCCGTCGTGTCGCATCGTTCGGGCGAAACCGAAGATTCCACCATCGCCGACATCGCCGTGGCGACCAACGCGATGCAGATCAAGACGGGTTCGCTGTCCCGTTCGGATCGCATGGCCAAGTACAACCAGCTCCTGCGCATTGAGGAAGAGCTGGCCGAAGTGGCGTCGTATCCTGGCCTGGAAGCTTTCTACAACCTGCGTTGATGGGAAGCGCGGTGGCGGCGCCTGGCGCCGCTTCCGCATCCGCGCCACGACTGCTCTGAGGGTTCTCGCGTATGCGCCTGTTGTTCCTGGTGCTGTTCGTGCTGGTAGGCTTGATCCAATACCCGCTGTGGCTGGGTAAGGGCGGCTGGTTCAAGGTCTGGGATCTGCAACGCCAAGTGGCGGAGCAGCGCGAGACCAACGAAGGCCTGCGCGCGCGCAATGCCGCGCTGGAAGCCGAAGTGCGGGATCTTGAAGGCGGCACCGGCGCCGTCGAAGAGCGCGCCCGCGGCGAACTCGGCATGATGCGCGAGGGCGAGGTCTTCGTGCACATCCTGCCGCAAAACACGCAACCTCCCGCTGCCGGCGCCGCGTTGACGGCCGACCCCGCAGCCCGGCCGGCCGCTGCCACGCGCGCCAACGCACCGGCAGCCGCCAAACCGCCCGCCAGCCGCGCGGCGGCTCCTGCCGCACCCAAACCCGCCAATTCCGCGAATAACGCCACGACCCGGCACTGAGGCATTCCTCAGCGGCAGCGAGTGTCGCGGCACGCACCCACCACCATTCCCACCGGCCAGGGCGTCTTGTTCGCCCAATCGACCGGGTGCGAGTGCATTTCCATTTCCAGTTCTACCTGGATCGGCAGCAAACCGTTTGCGCGGGCCACGCCCGCGTAGCTGGCGTCGTCGCGCCCCATGACGGCGAGCAGCGCGCGCAAGGGCGGCAGCCAGGGGCGATGCAGGTAGGTCAAGCGTAGCTTCAGCGTGTTGGCCTCGAAGATGCTCATGCCCGCCGGCCGCGGAGGCCTGCGCGCATGTTGAAGGTCTTGGTAGTCGTTGTCGATCGCGCGCATGCCTGGCGCCGCCGCGACCGCCAGGCCGGCGCGGCCGTGTTCGCGGAACGCGCGGGCGTCGGGCTGCAGGATTTCGATGCGCCAGGGCGTCAGTCCGGACAGCGCCGCGATCCCGACCTGGGCACGCTGCTGCCGGCGCCGCGCTCCGGTCTTGCGGGCGTCGTCGTCGGCGCCGGCATGCAACGGCAGCAACGCGTGTTGAAAGGCTTGCCGCATGCGGGCGGGGTCGCCGTGAGCGGTCGAGCCGGCGCGGGCCGCTTCAATCAGCGCCAGGTGCGCCATCTGCCGCACCGCCTGCCAACGGGCGGCGTCGATCGCCAGCAGGCCCAGCATCAGCACGACCGCGCCGGCCACGGCGAATTCGATGGCGGCGGCGCCCCGTTGACGAGGGCTGGCAAAGAAAAAGGCGGTCATGGCTGCGCAGTGTGGCGCGGGCATGACCGCCTGTCGATACGGACTATCCGAAGGGACGAAACCGACCCTTGTCGCGGGCCGGCGAGGAATCAATGCACGGTCGGCGGGGCGTCGTCGGCCGGTGGCTGGTGGGGCGCGAACAAGGTGGCGCAGTCGACGGCGTCGAACTTGTAGGGCTTGCCGCAGAAGTCGCAGGACACGTCCACCTGACCGCGCTCGGCCAGCACGCTGTTGACTTCCTCTTCGCCCAGCGAACGCAGCATGCTTGCCACGCGTTCGCGGGTGCATGGACAGTGCCAGCGCACCGTCACGGGATCGAACGCCAGCAGGGTGTCTTCCCAGAACAGGCGATGGATCAGCGTGTCGATTTCGGCTTCCAGCACTTCATCGCGCTTGAGGGTACTGGCCAGCGCGTTGGTGCGGTCCCAGGTTTCCGCCGCGGCCTGCTCGGTCAGCAGCGGCGCATCCGAGCCGCCGTGATAAGGCAGGCGCTGGATCAGCATGCCGGCGGCATGGTCGGCGTCGGCCGCCAGCCACAGGCGGGTGTCCAGTTGCTCGGAGGCCTTCATGTAGTGTTGCAGGGCTTCGGCCACGGTTTCGCCTTCCAGCGGCACGATGCCCTGGTAGGCCTGTTGGCCCGGCAGCTTGCGCTGCGGGTCCAGCACCACGATGAAGCGGCCGTTGCCGCCCGGGTTCAGCAGGCTTTGCATCGTGCCGTCGGCGGGAACCTCGTGGCCTTCGCGCACTTTGACGGTGGCGCGCAGGCTCAGGTCGGAACGGCATTCCACCACCAGCAGGGCGATGGGGCCATCGCCCTGGATCTGGAGCACCAGCGAGCCTTCGAACTTGATGTTGGCGGCAAGCAGGGTGGACGCGGCCACCAGTTCGCCCAGCAGATGGGTGATGGCGGGCGGGTAATCGTGGTTGGCTTGAACGGCCTTCCAGGTCGTGTCCAGGCGCACGGCCTGGATACGGACGCTGCGGTCTTCGGTAAGGTATTTTTTAAGCTGATCGGTCATAGCGGAATGTTAGCCGATCAGGCGCCCGATTCCCCCTGCTGGCAGCAGGGGGTTGGGCGGTTCCCCACGGGGGTCAGGCAAGCCGTTTCAGCGCGGTCTTGTAGTGTTGGCCCCGCGCCACGTAATGGGCGGTGTTTTTGTGCAGATTGGCGATTTCGTCTTCCGAGAGTTCACGCACGATCTTGCCAATGCCGATCACCAGGGAATTGTCGGGAATGACCCGGTCTTCGGGGATGATCGCGCCCGCGCCGATCAGGCAATTGCGCCCGATGACCGCATTGTTCAGGACGATCGCCTGCATGCCTACCAGGGCGCCTTCGTGGATGGTGCATCCGTGCAGCATGGCCTGGTGGCCCACCGTCACATTGGGACCGATCGTCATGGGACAGCCGCTGTCCACGTGCAGGACGCTGGATTCCTGGATATTGGTGCCGTGGCGGATCAGGATGGCGTCGTTGTCGCCGCGGATCGATACGTTCGACCAGATGCTGACGCCCGCCTCCAGGGTGACATTGCCGATGATGTCGGCACTGTCGGCCACGTAAGCGGCGGGGTCGATGCGGGGGATCAGATCGTCAAGCTGGTAAATCGGCATGGCTTCAGGTCTCGGGTTGCTTCTCGGGGGCGCCATGGGCCGCGTCGGCGTCAACGGCGGTTGCCGCTGCGGGCGTGGCGGTTGCCGCCGGGGACGTGGCAGCGGGGACCGGGGCAGAGGCCCGGGCGCGCTCTTCTTCGCGCAAGCGCAGGATGCGGCGCTGGATTTTGCCCGTCGTCGTCATGGGCAGTTCATCGACGAATTCGATCTCTTTCGGGTACTCGTAGGGCGCCAGGCGCTCCCGCACGTGTTCCTGGAGGTTCTCGATAACGTCGGCGCGCTCGCGGTGGGCGAATTCGGGCGTCAACACCACATATGCCTTGACCAGGGCGCCGCGCTCGGCGTCCGGCTTGGGCACCACGGCGGCGTTGGCCACCGCGGGATGCCCGATCAGGCAGCTTTCGATTTCGCCCGGGCCGATCCGGTAACCGGACGACTTGAACACGTCGTCAGCGCGGCCGGCGTACCAGAGGTAGCCGTCGGCATCGACGGTGGCGAGATCGCCGGTCAGGCACCAGTCGCCCTTGTATTTGGCCTGGGTGGCGGCTTCGTTGCGCCAATAGCCCAGGAACATCACCGGGTCGGGATAACCGTGGATGTCCAGGCGGTTGACCGCGATTTCGCCGGTTCCGCCCGCGGCGACGGGCTTGCCGTCATCGTCCAGCACCGCGACCTGGTGGCCGGGGTAGGGGCGGCCCATGCTGCCCGGCCGGGCGGGCCAGCGTTTCTGGCTGTTGCCCACCACATAGTTCATTTCGGTCTGGCCGAACATCTCGTTGGGTGTTACGCCCAGCGCCGACTGGCACCATTCAAAGACGGTCTCGCCCACGCTTTCGCCGGCGCTCATGATGGAGCGCAAGGCCAATTGGTAGTGATTGCGGGGGTCCGGCACCGCCTTCATCATCATCTTCAGGGCCGTGGGGAAGAGGAAGGTGTTGGTGACCTGATAGCGCTCCATGAGCTCGAACGCGCGTTCAGCGGAAAAACGGCCGCGCGTGCCCACGATGGGGTGTCCGAAGTACAGCGTGGGCAGCAGCGCATCCATCATGCCGCCCGTCCAGGCCCAGTCGGCCGGCGACCAGAACACGTCGGCAGGCTTCGGGAACCAGTCCTGCGAGGCCACGAAGCCCGGCAGGTTGCCGATCAGCACGCTGTGCGGCAGCAGAGCGCCCTTCGGCGCGCCGGTCGTGCCTGACGTGTAGAGCAGGATGGCAGGGTCGGACGACCGCGTCGGGATGGCCTTGAATTCGCTGGGCTGGCGGGCCAGCAGGCTGCGCCAAGGCAGCACACGCTCGTCGGCGAAGCCGATGCCGATGATTTGCTGCAGGTTGGGGCAGTTGTCGCTGACGGCAAGCAGATTGGCGCTGGAAGCATGGTCCACGATGGCGACCCGGGTTTCCGAGTCGCGCAGGCGGCTTTCCAGGGCTTCGGGGCCGAACAAGGCCGACAGGGGCAGCACGACGCCGCCCACCGTGTAGATGGCCATGTGGGCGACGACGGTTTCGGGGCGTTGCCCCAAAACGACACCGACCCGATCACCCCGGCCCACGCCCATTTTCACCAGGCCATTGGCCAGTTGATTGACAGCCTCGGCCAGTCGGGCATAGGTCCAGACCTCGCGGTTGCCGGACTCATCTTCGTAGTAGATGGCAATGCGCCGCGCATCCGGACTACTGGATGCCCAGCGGTGGCAGCACGCATCCGCAATGTTGAACTGGGTCGGTACCAGCCAGCGGAATGATTGGTAGAGCGCCTGATATTGGTCGTTCATGGCCCTATGTTGTAAGCATGTTGCAGCTGCGTGAACGGGCCAACTCGCCCGTTGCCTCAGATGCAAGCATGACCTAGAGGGCCGTGAACTGCAATATCCCCGTTGCGTAATGGGGACGCATACGGGTTATCACGGGTGTTTGCTTTGGCGGCGCAGTGCGGAGGGCAGGGCGGGCAGGGAGAGCGAACGCGGGGGGCGCACGGTCGGTTCCGCCTGTCTTTCCGCCTGGATGGCGGCCCAGTCCAGCAGTTGGAGTTGGCCGTCGTGCGTTTCCGCCAGGGCGGACAGACTTTCGACCCAATCGCCGTCGTTGCAGTACAGGATGCCGCCCACGTCGCGCAGTTCGGCCTTGTGGATGTGGCCGCAGACCACGCCGTCCAGGCCGCGCCGGCGCGCTTCGCCTGCGAGCGCTTCCTCGAAATCCGTAATGAATGAGACGGCGTTCTTGACCTTGTGCTTCAAGTATTGCGACAGGGACCAGTAATGCAGGCCCAGGCGATGCCGCAGCCGGTTGAAATGGTGGTTGATCCACAGCGCCAGCTGGTAGAGGCCGTCGCCAAGATGGGCCAGCCAGCGGCTGTGCTGGATCACGCCGTCGAACTGGTCGCCGTGCAGCACCAGCAGGCGCAGGCCCTTGGCCGTGACGTGCACGTCTTCGTCCAGGATTTCGATGTCGCCGAACGCATAGCCGGCGAACTCGCGCGCGAATTCGTCGTGGTTGCCGGGGATGAAGACCACCCGTGTGCCGTTGCGCGCTTTGCGCAGGATGCGCTGGATGACGTCGTTGTGCGCCCGCGGCCAGTGCCAATGCTTGCGCAGTTGCCAGCCGTCCACGATATCGCCCACCAGATACAGCGTGTCCGAATCGTTGTGGTCCAGGAAATCGAGCAGGAATTCCGCCTTGCACCCGGCAGTGCCCAGGTGAATATCGGAAATCCAGAGAGCACGCCAGTGCACGGGTCGGATTTCGTTCACGGTCGCTTCCATGTGGGCTGTCGTCATGCCTCAGGATCAAATCATCCGGCGATGACGGGCGTGTGAAGAATCCGTGACGCTGTTGTGACGGCGGGGCGGTCTTGCGTGGCGCCGCCGTCACGGGAGAATGCTCAAGGCTGCTGCGCGTCGGCCTTTTTGCCTCGCAGGCGCTTCCACAACCCACCGCCCAGGGCGGCGGCCGCCAGGATGCCGACCTTGGCGAACTTGGCCAGGAACGCGGCGATGACGGCGAAAAGCCCCAGCTTCTTCGCGGCCACGCCGGCCACCAGCGCGGCCAGCCCGTATTCGGCGACCTTGTCGGTCGAGGAATCGAAATCGGCGTAGCGCTTGCCGTCCACGTAGTTCAGATTGTCCAGCAACGCCAGCACGGCGGTCTTGTCCTTGGGCACCAGGCTTTGCTGGGTGATCAGGTCCAGCGTGATGTAGCCGTCGCGGCCCAGCGCATAGGTGTTGTAGTTCACTGTCGGGTCTTCGCCGGCGTCGGCGCCCTTGTGCTTGGCGGCCACTGACCAGACCAGCCGTTGCGTGTTGCTGTCGTACTTGGGGGCTTCGACCCAGCCGTCCACGGTCAGCTCGGGGAAGCCGCGCTTCTTGCGTTCTTCGTTGGACTGTTCGGTGCCTTCGCGCAGGCTATCCAGCAATTCGCTGACATCCCAGTTCCGCGCGTCGTCGTCCTTGATGTAGCCCGCCTTGTCGAAATTGACAGTGACGACCCAGTCGTCGTCATCGCTGTTGGGCATCACGACGCCCAACAGCGAGGGGTCCTTGCCGTTGCCGTAGGCCTGCATCAGGCGCTCGGCCTGCAGGCGGGGAACGAAGAACATGTTCTGTGGCAGGTGCACGACCGCCTGCTCGCCCAGCTTCACATCGGCCGGCCCTTGCTGGGCGGCGGCGAAGGCGGCTTTCGTAGCCGATTCGATCTCTTGCTGGGCGGACGCGTTCTGGGCCAGGGCGCCGGCAGGCAGAAAGCAAAGCGCGCTGGCGGCGGCCAGCGACAAAAGGGAAAGGAAAGCGCGCATGAAAGGTCCGGAAGGCGTCTGTTTAAGGGGGCCTCATTGTCTTTGCGAGCGACTTTCAATTTTCTGAAAGCACGCGATGAATTCGCCGCATGCTTTTGCTGTTTGTAATAGTTTGTGTGTGCCGAGGGGGCGTCAGCGCGATTTCTGGCGCTGCGGCGCGTTGCGCAGGCGCGTGCCCAGGATGCGGTCATGCAGGAACTGCCCGTCGGGGTCGAACCAGGACCAGATGAAAATGGTGAAGGGCGCGGCGACGATGAACATGTCCATCGAGGCCCAGCCCGTCAAGCTGGCGGCGCCCCACACCACGGCAGCCCCGGCCAGCACCAACGGCCAGACCAGCACGTAGCGCAGGATCAGCCGGAACGTCGGCGGCGTGTTGCCGTCGCGGTCGACCAGCCGGATGTTCCAGGTCTTCATCGGCAAGGTCTGGCCCCGCCGGCGCCAGCACAACACGAAGTAGGCGCCTATCGCGATGAACAACCAGGCTTGCCGGGCTGCCCGCAGTTCCAGCGCGTTCTTGCTCTGGGTCAGTGTGTCCAGCAGGTAGCCCGCCAGGAACACCACGCCGAACAGCAGCACGGCTTCGTACATCATGCAGGCAAACCGGCGTAGCCGGTTGGGGGTCTGATCAAGGGCGTCTGTCGTCATGGGTGGGCATTATCCGATAAAGATTGCCCCCACGGTGCCCCCACGCTTCACGCACTACGTGTGCTCTGCCCCCAAGGGAGGAAAGGCCCGACGAAAAAAAACCCGCCGGTAAGGGCGGGTCTATAAAAGGGGCTATGCAGCCCCCAAGGGGAAAATCTTTCGGGCCTTAGCGCTTAAGGCCCAGGCCTGTCTTTAGGCTGCTGAGTGCGCGTTCTTGGCGCTCGTCTTGCCAGCCAGGGCCTTCACGCCGTGGGCCAGCTTACGCAGGCCGGCGGCCAACGCCCGCATCGGGTGCGGACGGAATTGTTCTTCAATAGCCTGGAGCATCAGTTGGCGCTCGAGTTCGTCGGTCAGGCGGATGGTGTTGTTCGGGTTGATCACAATAGCCTCCACGGGCTTGCACAGTTGTTTGCTACTAGGGATAACCCGAATTATAGGGTTTACCCTGAAACTGTGCAAGAGGAAGGTGCAAGCAGGTGCAACTTGGCAACACCCTGGTGCTGATAATGCCCCAAAACCGCGCGGCGGGGCACCATAAGCAAAGATACGCGCACCATATTGCGGCGCTTTTACAACGCGCTTTCGTGCGGAAAATGGGGTTGACGCCCAGGGCGGGACAGCCGCCCTGGGCGTCGCGCGATCAAGCGTCGCGGTAGCCCGCAGCGACCAGTTCGAAGCCGAACAGGCGGCAGTCCAGTGCGCCGTTATGCAGCGGCACGCGGCGCTTGGGCTTCAAGCGCATCTGGTTGGGCAGCGTCAGGTCGCTGGTGATGACATGCAATTGCCAGCCGGCGAAATTGCGCTTCAGGCAACTGGCCCAATCGCGCCACAGGTCCGCGTCCGGCTCGGTCAGCATGCGCTCGCCATAAGGCGGGTTGGTGACGATCCAGCCGTGGTCGGCGGGCGCCGCGATCTCGCGGGCATCGCCGATTTCAAAGCGGATGGAATCGGCCGTCAGCCAGGCGCGTTCGGCGTTGTTCTGGGCGAATTCAATGGCTTGCGGGTCCAGGTCGTAACCAACCAGGGGCGCCTCCAGCTGCGGCAGGATGCGCGAGCGGGCATCGTCCTTCAGGTCGCGCCAGCGATAGGCGTCATGGTCGCGCAGGCGTTCGAAGCCGAACGGGCGCGAAATGCCCGGGGGCACGCCCAACGCGATCCAGGCGGCTTCGATCAGGATGGTGCCCGACCCGCAGAACGGGTCGAGCAACGGGGCCGCCGGGTCCCAGCCCGCCAGGGCCAGCATGCCGGCCGCCAGGTTTTCACGCAACGGGGCTTCGCCCTTGTCCAGGCGCCAACCGCGCTTGAACAGTGATTCGCCCGAAGTGTCCAGGTACAGGGTGGCGGTGTGGCCCGTCAGGAACAGGTGGACGCGTGCATCCGGCCGCACCGTGTCGATGCTGGGGCGTTCGCCTTCCAGTTCGCGCAGGCGGTCGCAAATGCCGTCCTTGGCGCGCAGATTGCAGTACTGCAGGCTTTGCACCGGGCTCTTGATGGCCGAGGTGTCCACGCGCAGCGTCTGCTCGGCGCCGAACCAGCGTTCCCAGGGGGTGTCGCGGGCCAGGTCCAGGATGTCGTCTTCGTGCGAGATCTCGGCGTGCGCGACCTGCACCAGGATGCGGGTGGCCAGGCGCGAATACAGGTTGGCGCGCTGCACGCCGGCCCAATCGGCCGTGAACGAGCAGCCGGCGCGGCCCGCCTTGGCGTCTTCGTAGCCCAGCGCCTGCATTTCCGCCGTCAGGGCCTCTTCCAGGCCTTGCGGGCAGGGGGCGAATATCGTGAACACTTCCGCCTGGCGAGGTTCGCGCGGGCGGCGGCTGCGGGTCTCGACCGTCGGGGCGCGGTCGCGGGAATCGTCGCGTGCTTCGGCGAAGTCCGGCTGGGCGTCCTGGCCTTGATCCGGCACGTGTCCGTGGTCGGTCTCGGCGGCGTACTCCGGCGCGGGACCGTCGTCTTCAAACGGATCGTAGAAGCGTCCCGCCGGCGTGGCGGGGGCGATGTATTGGTCGTCGCGCAGGCGCGGCGCGCGCTGCTGCGGACGCGGCGGGCGCGAACTGGCGCTTGCGCCCGCGTCGCGGCGCGTGTCGTCGGAACGGCTGCGGGCTGCGGGGGCGCGGCCAGACGACGCGCGATCGGACGGTGCGCGATCAGACGAGCCGCGGCCGGATGCACCGCGCTCAGACGAACTCCGGCTGGGCGCGCTGCGTTCCGACGAACGGCCAGGCGCGCCGCGATCATATTGACCGCGCTCAGACTGGCCACCGCGCGGCGCCTGCCCGCGGGGAGCGGCGCCGCGGCCGCCCGCGGCCGGTTTGCGGGCGTAGCGGGCCTCTTCTTCCTGGCGGCGCTGATAGCCTTCAGGGTCTTTCTGGCGCTCGACGTTTTCGCGGGTGCGCTCAATCTGGGCAACCAGCCGGGCGCGGGCGCCCGTGCGGGTGCGCTTGGGCGCTTCTTCGGCGTGGGCGTCGCGCGCCGTTTTCTTGATCGTCAGCGTCTTGCGCGGACGGTCGTGTTCATCAGAGGACATACGAATCCTGGCGAATGTGCAAAGGTAGGGGGAATCAGAAGGGTTTGACGACGACCAGCGCCACCACCACCAAGAGCAGCAAGACGGGAACTTCGTTGAACCAGCGATAGAACTTGTGCGAACGGGTATTTTTGCCCAGTTCGAATTTACGCAGCATCAAGCCACAGGCGTGATGGTAGCCGATGACGAGCAGGACGAAAAAGAGTTTGGCGTGCATCCAGCCATTGCCGGGACCCACGCCGATGCGATAGCCCAGGTACAGCCACATGCCGAACACGATGGCGACCACGGCAAGGATGGTGGTGAAGCGGTACAGCCGGCGCGCCATGCCCAGCAGCGTGGCCTGTACGGAGGCGTCCGTCTGCTGCGCCAGGTTCACGAAAATGCGCGGCAGGTAGAACAATCCGGCAAACCAGGAAGCGATAAAGACAATATGGAAGGTCTTGACCCAGAGCATGGCCATGGCGCGATCCGATTGAGGAAAGCCGCATTGTAAGGCCGGCGCCGCGGCGAGCTTTCCGTGGGCCGGCGCGTGAACTCAGATGACGTACAGGTCCACGTATTCGTGTACCGGCATGGCCTCCAGCGCCTGCTGGTCCAACGATACATCCAGGATGCGGCGCTGCTGCCGGGCCGGGAACATGCGCGCCAGGTTGGTCCGGAACTTGGCTTCCAGGAGCGGAATGCCGTCTTGCCGGCGGCGCTTGTGGCCGATGGGGTATTCGCAGACGATCTCTTCAAACCGCGAGCCGTCGGTGAACTCGACCGTCAGCGCGTTGGCGATCGAGCGCTTGTCGGGATCGTGGTAGTCGCGGGTATAGGCCGGGTCCTCCACGCAGACGATCTTGTCGCGCAACGCGTCGATACGCGGATCGCGGGCGACCTCGTCTTCGTAGTCGGCGGCCGTCAGGCGGCCGAACAGCACGGGTACCGCCACCATGTACTGGATGCAGTGGTCGCGGTCGGCGGGATTGTTCAGCGGGCCTTTCTTGTCGATGATGCGGATGCAGGCCTCGTGCGTGCGGATCGTGATGGCTTTGATGTCTTCCGCGCGCTTGCCGTCGGCGCGCAGGCGGTCGTGGATCTGCATGGCGCATTCCACGGCGGTCTGCGAATGGAATTCGGCAGGAAACGAGATCTTGAACAGCACGTTCTCCATCACGTAGCTGCCATAGGGCCGTTGGAACCTGAACGGCTGGCCCTTGAAGAGCACATCGTAAATGCCCCAGGTCTTGGCGGTCAGCACCGACGGATAGCCCATTTCGCCGGTTTTGGCGATCAGCGCCAGGCGCACGGCGCGGCTGGTGGCGTCGCCGGCGGCCCAGCTTTTGCGGCTGCCGGTATTGGGCGCGTGGCGGTAGGTGCGCAGGCTTTGGCCGTCGACCCAGGCCAGCGACACGGCGTTGATCACTTCATCGCGGTCCAGCCCCAGCATCTGCGCCACGACGGCGGTGGACGCCACCTTGACCAGTACGACGTGGTCAAGCCCGACGCGGTTGAAGGAGTTTTCCAGCGCGATGCAGCCCTGGATCTCGTGCGCCTTGATCATGCCCGTGAGGACGTCGCGCATGGTCAGGGGCGGTTTGCCGGCGGCGACCGCGGTG
>Ga0307412_10001133_pt1 | contig 15255 bp, 9 predicted proteins | sample DK1Cmetagenome_3_FD_203823 | JGI IMG/M metagenome (GOLD analysis project Ga0307412, IMG submission 203823) | Maize rhizosphere microbial communities from greenhouse at UC Davis, California, United States - DK15-C-1 | ecosystem: Host-associated > Plants > Roots > Rhizosphere > Soil | place: USA...
CCGACCTGGCGGTGGGCGCCGACGGTGGCGGCAGCCAGGCCTGGAGCCGGCAAGATGAATTGCTCGCGTCGCTCACCGTCGGCGCACCGCCCGACATCCTCAATCGCTCGGGCCAGGGCTGGGGCATTTCGGCCTTCTCCCCCGAAGGGCTGGTACGCAATGGTTTCCGCGCGTTCATCGAGATGTTGCGGGCCAATTTTGCTCACGCGGGTGGCTTGCGCATCGACCACATCATGGGCCTGCAACGGTTGTGGGTGATCCCGAACGACGCGCCGCCCACCGACGGCGCCTACCTCTATTACCCCATCGATGACCTGCTGCGCCTGTTGTCCCTGGAGTCCCATCGTCACCAGGCCATCGTGCTGGGCGAGGACCTTGGAACCGTGCCCGACGGCCTGCGGGACAAGCTCATCGCTCGCTCTATCCTGGGCATGCGCGTGCTGCTGTTCGAGCAGGACAATACCCATTTCAAGCCTATCCTCGATTGGCCGGACAACGCCCTCGCGACCACCAGCACCCATGACCTGCCCACGCTCAATGGCTGGTGGCACGGCCATGACATCGATTGGAACGCCCGGCTGGACTTGATCGATTCCCACACCGAGATGGATTGGCGCCGGCACCGCGAGCGTGAACGCGACGGGCTGCGCAACGCGCTGAACCAGGATCCGCAGAATTTTCGCGAGGAACATCGCGAAACCGACCAGGTGCTGGACGCCAGCGTGCGTTTCCTCGGGCATACCCGTGCGCCACTGGTGTTGCTGCCGCTCGAAGATGCCCTGGGCGTCGAAGAACAGGCCAACCTGCCCGGCACCACCGACACCCACCCCAACTGGCGGCGGCGCCTGGCTTTGGACAGCCGGGCGCTGCTGGACGACCCGGACGCCGCGCGGCGTCTGGAAATACTCGCCTGCGCGAGACTTCAGGCGAACGAGCGTGACCGATGAACCAGACATTGATTCAACCGCTGCGGGCGACCTTGCGCCTGCAATTTCACAAAGGCTTCACCCTGGACGATGCCATCGCCCAGGTGCCGTACTTCGCTTCCCTGGGCATCAGCCATCTCTATGCTTCGCCGCTGCTCAAAGCCCGCGCCGGGTCCATGCACGGGTACGACGTGGTCGATCCGACCCAGGTCAACCCGGAACTCGGTGGCGAGGCCGCACTCAGGCGCCTGGTGTCCACCTTGCGCGAGCATCGGATGGGCCTGATCCTCGACATCGTGTCCAATCACATGGCCGTTGGCGGCAATGACAACCCTTGGTGGCTCGACCTGCTGGAATGGGGGCGCCTGAGCCCTTATGGCGAATTCTTCGACATCCAGTGGCATTCACCCGACCCGCTGATGGAAGGCCAGTTGCTGTTGCCTTTCCTGGGCAGTGATTATGGCGTGGCCTTGCAGGAAGGCACCCTGAAACTGCGCTTCGACGCCGGTCAAGGCAGCTTCTTCGTCGAGCACTATGAACACCGCTTTCCCATTTGCCCGATGCAGTACGGCGAGCTGCTCAAACCCTCGGACAATCTGCCTCCGGAACAGGTCGACTCGCTCAGGGCACTGGCCGAACGTTTCACCACGCTGAACTACCAGACCGATGCCCATTCCCTGGCCCAGCCCCTGCAACAGGACCTGCGAGACCTGGCTTGCGAGCCGGGCATCCTTGGCGCGATCGAAGACAACCTGCGCGGTTATGATTCGCTGGAGCCCGAAGGTTTCGAACGCCTGCATCAGCTACTGGAACGCCAAAGCTACCGCCTCGCCAGTTGGCGCACGGCGGCGGATGACATCAACTGGCGGCGCTTTTTCGATGTCAACGAACTGGGTGGCCTGCGGGTCGAACGCCCGGCAGTTTTCGAGGCGACCCATGCGAAGATCTTCGAGCTGATCGCCGAAGGCTTGGTCGACGGCCTGCGGATCGACCACATCGACGGCCTGGCCGACCCTCGCGGTTACTGCCGCAAATTGCGCCGTCGCGTCGACTCGCTTTCGCCCTCGCGGCACCTGCCGATTTTCGTCGAGAAGATCCTCGGCGATGACGAAACGCTGCGCCGCGACTGGAAGGTCGACGGCAGCACCGGCTATGAGTTCATGAACCAGATTTCGCTGCTGCAGCATGACCCGGCCGGTGCCGAACGCCTCGCCGAATTCTGGAGCCGAAACAGCGAACGGCCCGCACACTTCATCGAAGAAGCCCGCCTGGCCCGCCAGCAGATTCTCAACGGTTCCCTGGCCGGGGATTTCGAGAGCGTCGCCCAGGCCTTGCTGCAAGTGGCCCGGGACGACGTAATGACCCGCGACCTGACCCTCGGCGCGATTCGCCGGGCGTTGCAGGAATTGATCGTGCATTTCCCGGTGTATCGCACCTACATCAGCCCCTTGGGTCGCTCCGCCGAGGACGAAGTATTTTTCCAGAAGGCCCTTGAAGGCGCCCGGCAAACCCTCAGCGAAGCCGACTGGCCCGTACTCGATTGCCTGGCCGACTGGCTCGGCGGCATGCCTTGGCGCCAACGCCCGAGAGGGAGCCAGCGTAAACGCCTGCGGCATGCCTGCGTGCGCTTCCAGCAACTGACCTCGCCAGCCGCCGCCAAGGCGGTCGAGGACACCGCGCTCTATCGCTCGGCGGTGTTGCTGTCACGCAACGACGTGGGCTACAACACCGAACGGTTCAGCGCGCCGGCGCAGGAATTCCACGACGCCTGCATCGAACGGCTCAAGCATTTCCCCGACAACCTGATCACCACCGCCACCCACGACCACAAGCGCGGCGAGGACACCCGTGCCCGGCTGGCGGTGATCAGCGAACGTCCGGACTGGTACACCACGTGCGTGGAGCAATGGCGCATCCTCTCGCCGTCGCTGCACAGCGACCCCGCGGCGCCGTCGGCCGGCGATGAACTGATCCTCTACCAGGCGCTGCTCGGCAGTTGGCCCCTGGACCTCGACCTGCAGGATCAGAAAGCCCTCGGCGACTACGCCGAACGCCTGTGGCAGTGGCAACGCAAGGCGCTGCGCGAGGCCAAGCTGCAAAGCAGTTGGGCGGCGGTCAACGATGCCTACGAGCAAGCCACCCAAATGTTCCTTGAACGGCTATTGCTGTGCGATGAAGGCCTGCCGTTGCGTTGCGCCATCGCCGAAGCCGTCCAGACCATTGCTCCGGCAGGCGCCCTCAACAGTCTGGCGCAAACTTTGCTGCGCATGACCGTGCCCGGCGTGCCGGACCTGTACCAGGGCAATGAGTTCTGGGATTTCAGCCTGGTGGATCCCGACAACCGTCGCCCGGTGGATTTCCCGGCCCGCCGCGAGGCGATGCAGGCCGACAGTTCACCCGTGGCGCTGTTGCGCGACTGGCGCGACGGTCGGATCAAGCAGGCGCTGATCGCGCGCACGCTGGCCCTGCGGTCCGAGTACTCGCAACTGTTCCGCCAGGGCAGCTACCAGCCGCTGTCGGTGCAAGGCGAACACGCTGGGCGGGTATTGGCCTTCATGCGCGAGCGCAAGCAGCAACGGGCGATCGTGGTGGTACCGATTCATACGGCCAGCCTGCTGGAAAACAGTGCCCTGCCCCAGGTCACTGCATCGGACTGGGGCGATACCCGCGTGTCGTTACCGTTTGCCGCCGAGGACGAAAAACTGAAGGGACTTTTTGCAAGCGCAACAGTCACACCTCAAAGGGAGCTGATGGTCAGCGCCGCGCTGGGGGATTTCCCGGTCAATGTCTTTATCCAATCTTGAGTCAAGTCAGGAGCACTGCGATGAGTACCGACGATAAACGCATTCGCGAATTTGCCTACCAGATCTGGGAGTCCGAGGGTAAGCCCGCCGGGCAGGAAAAGCGTCACTGGGAGATGGCGCGCAAACTGGCGGAAGCCGAAGCCCTGGCACCGAGCAAACCGCCCAAGGCTGCGAGTAAGACCGCCGCCAGCAAAACGGATGGCGCCAAGCCCGCCGCGGCCAAGAGCCCCGCTGCCAAGGCCGCCACGAAAAGCACGACGCCCAAGGCCAAACCTGCTGCGAAACCTTCCGCAGCAACCGCTGCGGTGGTCCCGCCTGCTGACAAGGCCCCAGCGAAAAAGCCACGAGCGGCGCGCAAACCACCAGCGGTCTGATCCACCGAACTCATCGTTTTCAATCCTGTCCTTCTTTCAGCGAAGGGGCTCGCTTGTGGCCAGGGGATTCGTCTCCTCGCCACAAGCATCGGGCACCACCCTGCCCCACGTGCACCGCATTACCGAATCTGTCTTTTGCAGGAGCAACTATGACCCGTCCAAAGAAAACCACGCCGCCGCCCGTTATCGAGGCCTCGCGGATTCGTGAAGGGCTGCCGTTTCCGCTCGGCGCGACCTGGGATGGCCTGGGGGTCAATTTCGCGTTGTTCTCAGCCAACGCCACCAAGGTCGAACTGTGTATTTTCGACGACGCCGGCGAAGTCGAGCTCGAGCGTATCGAACTGCCGGAATACACCGATGAGATCTACCACGGGTATCTGCCAGACGCGCATCCCGGGCTTATCTACGGTTATCGGGTCTATGGCCCTTATGACCCAGAGAATGGCCATCGCTTCAATCCCAACAAGTTGCTGATCGACCCCTATGCCAAACAATTGGTTGGCGAGCTGAAGTGGTCTGAAGCGCTGTTCGGCTACACCATCGGCCACCCGGACGGCGACCTCAGTTTCGATGAGCGCGACAGCGCCCCGTTCGTGCCCAAATGCAAGGTCATCGACCCGGCCCATACCTGGGGCCATGATCACCGGGTCACCGTGCCGTGGGACAAGACCATCCTGTATGAAACCCACGTGCGCGGCTTCACCATGCGCCACCCTTCGGTGCCGGAGAATTTGCGAGGCACGTTCGCCGGCCTGATGGTCGACGATGTGCTCGAACACATTCGCAAGCTGGGCGTTTCCTCGGTGGAGCTGTTGCCCATCCACGCCTTCGTCAACGACCAGCACCTGCTGCACAAAGGCATGACCAACTATTGGGGCTACAACAGCATTGCCTTCTTTGCCCCGGACCCGCGTTACCTGGCCAGCGGCAAGATCGCCGAGTTCAAGGAGCTGGTCGCGCACATGCACGAGGCCAACCTCGAAGTCATTCTCGACGTGGTCTACAACCACACCGCCGAGGGCAATGAACAGGGCCCGACCCTGTCCATGCGCGGCATCGACAATGCCTCGTACTACCGGCTGATGCCCGACGACAAACGCTATTACATCAACGACTCCGGCACCGGCAACACGCTGGACCTGAGCCACCCCTGCGTGTTGCAGATGGTCACCGACTCCCTGCGCTATTGGGCCACGGAAATGCATGTAGACGGTTTCCGCTTCGACCTGGCGACCATCCTCGGCCGTTACCACGACGGCTTCGACGAGCGCCACAGTTTCCTCGTTGCCTGTCGACAGGACCCCGTGCTGCGCCAGGTGAAAATGATCGCCGAGCCTTGGGATTGCGGTCCTGGCGGCTATCAGGTCGGACGTTTCCCGCCGGGCTGGGTCGAGTGGAACGACAAATTCCGCGACACCGTGCGCGCCTTCTGGAAAGGCGACGACGGCCAACTTGCCGACTTCGCCAGCCGCATGACTGCTTCGGGCGAGATGTTCAACCAGCGTGGGCGCCGGCCATACGCCTCGGTGAACTTCGTGACCGCCCACGATGGTTTCACGTTGCATGACCTGGTGTCCTACAACGATAAACACAACGAAGCCAACGACGAGAACAATCAGGACGGCAGCAACAACAACCTGTCCTGGAACCACGGCGTGGAGGGTCCGACGGACGATCCGCAGATCAACGCCCTGCGCCATCGGCAGATGCGCAATTTCTTCTCGACCTTGCTGCTGGCCCAAGGCACACCGATGATCGTCGCCGGGGACGAATTCGCCCGCACCCAGCATGGCAACAACAACGCTTACTGCCAGGACAGCGAGATCGGCTGGGTCAACTGGGACCTTAGCCAGGATGGCGAGGCGCTGCTCAAGTTCGTCAAGCGCTTGATCAAGCTGCGCCTGACCTATCCGATCCTGCGGCGCGGACGCTTTCTCGTGGGCAACTACAACGAGGACATCGGCGTCAAGGACGTCACCTGGCTGGCCCCGGATGGCAGCGAGATGACCATCGAGCAATGGCAGGACAGCCACGGTCGCTGCCTGGGCATGCTGATGGACGGACGCGCCCAGGAAACCGGCATCCGCCGCAAAGGGGGCGATGCCACGTTGCTGCTGGTGGTCAATGCGCACCATGACATCGTCAATTTCCGCCTGCCGGAGGTACCTGAAGGCAGTTTCTGGACCTGCATGGTGGACACCAACCAACCCTTGGTGCGCGGCCAGGAGCGTTTTGAATTTGATTGCGAATATTCAGTGACCGGACGTTCGTTATTGTTGTTCGAATTGCAACGCGAAGAAGAGGACTAAGCGCAGGCGATACACGGCGACAAGACAGCGGAAACCGCAAGGACGCGATTTCTGTCGCAATGCAGCGCAGTTCGAACGCAAAAAATGCAGTTCAGATACACATTCCGACGCGACGAATCCGTCAGCATGGTCAATACTTTCCCTGCGCGAAGCTCCAGGACTCGGATCAGCGCAAATCACAGTCAGGCCCTTACGGGCAACAATGGGCGGCCGGCCCACTGTGTGACTGCACGATTGAACACGACAAGGACGTACTCCGATGAAACCAGCCTCTCACTCGCAAGGCCGGCAGCACCCGCAGATATGGAACAGCTCGCCGCAACTGGCCGACATTCCCATCATCAGTACCCAGACCTTGATCCCATCAGGCGCCCGCGCGGTCATCCTGGCTCCGCACCCCGGCGATGAGGTCGGTGCCTGCGGCGGCCTGCTCCAATTGCTGAGCAACCTGGGCCAACCCATGCTGTTGATCTCGGTCACCGACGGCCTCCCAAGCCCTCCCGGCTCGCCATTATGGTCCGATGAACGACTGCGCACATTTCGCCCGCATCCCCAGGAAAGCGTGGATGCCCTGCACCGCCTGGGCGTACCGTCCCACGGGCTGCAGTGGGTGCGCGGCGGTTTTCCGGAGAAAGGCCTGGCTGAACATGAAGCGCAACTGAGCGCATTCATCCGTCATCACCTGCGACCCGGCGACGTGGTATTCAGCACCTGGCGCATGGATGGCGACAGCGACCACGAGACGGTCGGCCGCGCCGGAGCCCAGGCCGCCGACAATATCGGTGCGGCCTTCAATGAGCTGCCCGTATGGGCCTGGCATTGGCCCGTCCGCGAGCAGAACAAGATTCCTTGGCACCGAGCGCGCAAGTTACGCCTGGACGTCTGGACCACCGCACGCAAGCGTCACGCCATGCATGCCTACACCAGCCAACTGAACGGCGAGCCCGCCAACGGCATCGCACCGCTCGTGCCGCGGGTCATCCTCGACCGCATGGGCATGCCCTATGAAATCGTCTTTATCTAATCCCCAGGACCTGTGGGCCCGAGCAAGCTCGCGCCCACCTGGTTTTTTATCGTTCACAAAACCCTGCCCATCAAGAATTCCGGAACTGCCGCAGCCGCCGTCAGTCGCATGAACAGAGACGTCTGATTCAGGAGTGAACGTGACTCGCGATCCCGACTGGCGGGCCGAAGAATCAGTACCGCTGGGAGCGCCCGCGGCGATTCATCGACTGCGTGTTCTGACGGTGAATACACACAAGGGCTTCACTGCCCTGAACCGCCGCTTCATCTTGCCCGAGCTGCGCGAAGCAGTGCGCAGCACAGGCGCTGACCTGGTGTTCCTGCAGGAGGTGCTGGGCGAACACGATCGTCATGCCACGCGTTATGACAATTGGCCCCAGACATCCCAATACGAATTCCTGGCCGACAGCATGTGGAGCGACTTTGCCTACGGCCGGAACGCCGTATACCCCGATGGCCATCACGGCAATGCGTTGCTTTCCAAGTACCCGATCCGCCAGTTCCGCAACCTCGACGTGTCGATCACAGGCCCCGAGCGGCGTGGGCTGCTGCATTGTGTGCTGGACGTACCGGGCCACGCCGAAGTCCACGGCATCTGCGTGCACCTGAGCCTGCTGGAGAGTCATCGCCAATTGCAGCTCAAGTTGCTCTGCAAGCTCCTCGACTCCCTGCCGGAAGACGCTCCGGTCATCATCGCTGGCGATTTCAACGACTGGCAATTGCGCGGCAACGTCACCCTCGCCCGTCGCCAATACCTGCATGAGGCCTTCGAACAGCACCACGGGCGCCCCGCCCGGACCTACCCGGCCCGATTCCCCCTGCTGCGCCTGGACCGGATATACCTGCGCAACGCCACCAGCCACGCCCCGCAAATACTTGGCAACAAACCTTGGACGCACCTGAGCGATCATCTTCCATTGTCGGTGGAAGTCCATCTGTAGCGGCCAGGCCTGAGCGCATCCACCTGTAAGATCTGACAGTAGCGACCCTCTTCATTCGTTGTTAGCGTGCTTTGCATACAGCGAGCGTTGCCGGGTCCTGTGTGCCATCTGTCGTGCAACCCATGCTGAAACCGGCATGCCATGGATGCCCATGCAGAGGGATAGCACATGAGTCGGCGCGATCGGCATTTCAATCGCTTGTTGAATGTCTTGTGGGTGGCAGCTCCGCTCCTGCTGCCCGTCTCATCCACCATGGCGGCTTGCACGCTGGTACCCACGGCAGGCGACGACACCTATGTTTGCGACAGCGCACCCGCCGCCGTGGGCCTGACTGACCTGTCGGGAAACAACGACCTGACCGTCTCAGGCAGCGGCCTTATCCAGGGCGACGTTACCTTCGACGCCGGAAACGACCGCGTTCTGATCAATGCCAACGGCGTGATCGACGGTGACGTCGAGCAAGGTTCAGAAGAAGACGCGTTCGAAATGAACGGCGGCCGAATTCTGTCCCTGTCACAGGGCGATGGCATCGACAGGTTCCTGATGACGGGCGGCACTATCGTCGACGCCTTCGAAGACGGCGACGTTGCCAAGATGACCGGTGGCACCATCGGGCGAGTGAACATGAAGCTGGATGACAACGTCTTTGACATGTCGGGCGGGAATATCATTGGCAATCTGGTGACGGGGTTTGGTCAGGACACCATCATCGTGTCCGGAGGACGCATCGGGGGCAACATCAGTGTCAGCGATGGCAACGACAGCATCAGCGTGAGCGGTGGTGAGATCGTGGGTGAAGTTCGCACCAGCCTTGGCAATGACCGATTGGAGTGGAGCGGCGGCCTGATCCACTCGGCCGTTTTGATGGGCGCCGGTAATGACACAGCCTCGTTGCGCACCCTCGATGAGGCAGCGTTGATGGTTACGCCACGGGTAGACGGCGGGTTGGGCCAGGACGCCCTTGCGCTGGAGGGCACCACTTCAAGCATGGGCGCCCGCTATGTCAACTTTGAAACCATCAAGCTTTCCCAGGGCTCGCGCCTGGACCTGGGCGATACGCTTGTTCTGGGCGACAGCACGACGGGCACGGGGGTGGTTGAAATCGACAGCAGCAGCGTGCTGACAGCGACTCAAGGCATCATCGCGCCGTTCTCTGCTGGGCAGATGACCACACTCGACAACGCCGGGACAATTGATCTTGCCAGCGGTAACACCCGCACCAACGATACCCTCACCGTGCAAGGCAATTACGCAGGCAACGGCGGTCAGTTGCGCCTGCAAACAGTGCTAGGGGCCGATGACTCACCGAGCGACAAACTGATCGTCAACGGTGGCATGCTCACCGGCAGCACGGCCATTACCGTCACGAACCTGGGGGGCTCCGGTGCCTTGACCGCCCAGGACGGCATCGAGCTCGTCCAGGCCCAGGGTGGTGCCGTCAGCGACAGCGGTGCCTTCTCCTTGGCGCAATCGGTCTCGGCGGGGGCGTTCGATTACCGCCTGTTCAAGGGTGGCGTGACCGGCAACGCCAACAATTGGTACCTGCGCTCAACGGTAGTGGCCGGCCCGGTGGCCGCGCCCAGCCCAAGGCTGCCGCCCTTGCCAGTCGCCGTACCAGGCGCCGCGCCGATTCCGCTGTATCGCCCGGAAGTACCGACCTGGTCGGTATTGCCTCCGGCGGCGGCGCAACTGACCCTGATGGCCCTGGGCACGTTCCACGATCGCCAGGGCGATCAACGCCTGCTGACGGAAACTGGCGCGTTTGGCGCAGGTTGGGGCCGAGCCTATGGAAAGGACGTCGACCAGACCTGGGCCGGCACCGTGACACCGCGCTTCGACGGCTCCATCAAGGGCTTTCAGGTGGGTAATGACCTATACGCTGCGCCGACCTCCGACGGCCAGACCCAGCGCATCGGCTTCTTTGTCGGGCATACGGAGTTGAACGGCAACGTCGACGGCTTCAACCTCGGCTTCAAGGGTCGACGCGCCGGCAAGGTCGAACTCGACGGCGACAGCTATGGGCTCTACTGGACGCTGATCGATTCATCCGGTGGCTACCTCGATGCGGTGGCCATGGGCACTCGCTTGAACGGCGATAACCGCTCCGAACGCGGGATAAAAATCGATAATCGCGGGCATGCCTTGACCCTGTCTGCGGAGGCTGGCTATCCGTTTGCAGTCGCTGGCGGTTGGGTCCTCGAACCCCAGGCCCAGATCATCCATCAGAAAATCTCCCTGGACAGCCAGGACGACGGTATTTCCAAGGTCAAGTTCGATTCCGACAGCACCTGGACCGCACGCTTCGGCGCGCGACTCAAAGGCGCATATCGAGTCAGCGACATGCCCGTCGAACCTTATCTGCGGGCGAACATCTGGCACACCTTTTCAGGCACCGATACGGTAACTTTCGACGGTGCCCAACGCATCGAGACCGAACAGCGGGCCTCCACGGCGGATCTGGGCGTTGGCGTTATCGTTAGCCTGGCAACCTCGGTCAGTGCCTATGCGGGTGTGGACTACAGCAACAATCTGGACAGCAACCAACAACGCAGCGTGGCTGGGAATGTTGGTGTGCGGATTAGTTGGTGAGGCGAAACGACGAGGATTTGACGCCCAGAATAGGTCAATTTTATAACCGTAAAATCATTGGGTTAGCGCTAGGTGATTTCACTCTGCCATTTGTCGGCCAATTTCTTGACGTGACCGCAACGGTCCTCTTGACTACAACGTACTACCCCCGGAACACAGTCAGGGGCAGGCCTCTGGAACCCGCCATCGCGGGCCGCCAGAGGTTTGCCTCATCCCATTCGGTCGCCCCTCATTCGGGGTAGGAGAGACGCCCTAAGCGAGAAATGCATGCGATTGCAAGGCAGACCCCCATGAAAACGTCCCCCCGCCCACAGGAATTCAAAACCACCTTCTGCACCGTCTCGACTTCCTTGTTGCTGTGCTCGTCGATGCAAGTACAGGCCGAACTGGAAGATCCCCTCACAGCCCCCTGGTATGGCCGGACGCCCACCGGCAGCCAGGCGAGCAATGACCCCGTCCCTGGCAAGAGCCCCGCGCTGTTCACCTTGCGAAACGTCAGCGGCCACACCCAACGCATGGGTCTGATCAGTGGCCAGAGCCAGCTCACAGCCAATAGCAGCGGGATGCTCGTGCCCCCTGCGCTGGCCGAGCCGGGCCAGGATTCCCTGAGTCTGAAGGGTGAAAACCTTGGCGCTTATTGGAGCCTGACCGGACCCGCCGGCTGGCACGTCGACCTGAGCGCAAGCGGTGGACGGGTCAATGGCTTCAGCCTGAATGAACAGGGCCTGCGCCAAGCCACCGAGGGCAGTGCCGTCACACTGTCGGTTGAAGGTGGATTTCCCATCGGCATCAGTGACAACTGGGTGGTCGAGCCCCAGGCACAGTTGATCAATCAACGCGTCAGCCTGGATACGCCCTCCAGTGAAAAGAGTGACAGCAATGAATTGAGCACCTGGAGCGGTCGCGTCGGCGCCCGGCTCAAAGGCAACTATCAAGTCAACGGCCTGGGCGTCGAGCCCTACGTGCGCACGAACCTCTGGCACACGGTCCAGAGCGCCGGCACCCTGACCCTGGACAAGGTCGACAAGATCAGCAGCAGCCGCAAATCTTCCACCGTTGAAGTGGGCTTGGGCCTGGTCGCCCGGGTGACGCCGGTGGTAAGCCTGTATGTCAGCGCCGACTACAGCAGTGACGTCGATGACAACGACCTCAACGGCGTCATCGCCAGCCTGGGCGTGCGGATGCGTTGGTAAACGTCCGCCTTTCTCTTCGATGCATTCCCTGCGAGGGAGCAGGCAGCCCGGCCGCCCGCCCCTTGCCGCTTCGAAAACACCTCCATTAAGGCGTATAACGCTAAAAGCGCTGCAGACTGTCAGCCCATGGCTCATTTCATTGATGGAGTAACGATATGACCACAGCCAACCTACTTTCCGATCTATTCCCCAGCGCCACCGATATTCCGCCGGCCTACCGTCTCGGTGACCCAGTCGAACAACGGGAATACCTGGTCGACGGCGTACTGAGAACCTGGCAAGGTCCCCTGGCCACCGTGCGCAGCCCGGTTTACCTGGCAAGCCCCGGTGGCGATGAGCAGGTCATCCTCGGCAGCACACCGCTGCTGGATGCCGAGACAGCACTCACCGCGCTCGACGCCGCCGTCCGGGCCTATGATCGCGGCCAAGGCACATGGCCGACGATGCGCGTCGCCGAACGCATCCGTCATGTCGAAAGCTTCCTGGCGCGCATGCGCGAACAACGTGAAGCCGTGGTCAAGCTACTGATGTGGGAGATCGGCAAGAACCTCAAGGACTCCCAGAAGGAATTCGACCGTACCTGCGACTACATCGTCGACACCATCAATGCCCTAAAGGAACTGGACCGTCGCTCCAGCCGCTTCGAACTGGAACAGGACACCCTTGGACAGATCCGACGCGTCCCCCTGGGCGTTGCCCTGTGCATGGGCCCTTACAACTATCCACTGAACGAAACCTTTACCACGCTGATTCCCGCGCTGATCATGGGCAACACCGTGGTATTCAAGCCGGCCAAGCTTGGCGTGCTGCTGATCCGTCCGTTGCTGGAAGCCTTCCGCGACAGCTTTCCGGCCGGGGTCATCAATGTGATCTACGGCAGTGGGCGAGAAACCGTCAGCGCGCTGATGGCCAGTGGCAAGATCGACATCTTCGCGTTCATCGGCACCAACAAAGCCGCCAGCGACCTCAAGAAACTTCATCCGCGCCCACATCGCCTGCGTGCCGCCCTTGGGCTGGATGCAAAAAATCCCGGCCTGGTGCTGCGTGATGTCGACCTGGATAACGCCGTCAGCGAGGCGCTGACCGGTTCACTGTCATTCAACGGCCAACGCTGCACGGCACTGAAGATTCTGTTTGTTCACGAAGACGTCGCCCCGGCATTCATCGAGAAATTCAATGCCAAGCTTGCCGCTTTGAAACCCGGGATGCCTTGGGAAGATGGCGTGGCCCTGACACCGTTACCGGAAGCCGGCAAGGTCGATTATTTGCATTCGCTGGTGGCCGATGCGATCGCCAAAGGCGCGGGTGTCATGAACCAGCACGGCGGAGAATCCAGGGCTTCGTTCTTCTATCCGGCCGTGCTCTACCCGGTGAACACGGCGATGCGGGTCTATCACGAAGAACAGTTCGGCCCGGTGGTGCCCATCGTGCCGTACCGCGACCTCAACACCGTGGTCGACTACGTACTGGAGTCGGACTTCGGCCAGCAACTGAGCATCTTCGGCACCAACCCGGCCGAAGTCGGCAAGCTGGTGGACACCTTTGCCAACCAGGTCGGGCGCATCAACATCAACGCCCAGTGCCAGCGCGGCCCCGACACCTCCCGTTCAATGGCCGGAAAAACTCCGCCGAAGGCACGTTGTCGGTGCACGATGCCCTGCGCACCTTTTCGATCCGCACATTGGTGGCGACCAAGTTCCAGGAGAACAACAAGGCATTGATCAGCGACATCATCCGGGAACGGGATTCAAACTTCCTGACCACCGATTACATCTTCTGACCCGCCTCCGTTGTTCAGGACAGGGCTGCGCGGCGCCACTTGAGGCCCCAGCCCTGCTGCATGCCGGCAGCCGCCAGCAGGATCGCCGCCACGCCCAGCCATTGCAGCGGTTCGAGACGATGGCCGAAGGCGAACCAGTCGACGAAGATCGCCGCGATCGGGTAGATAAAGGACAGCGCGCCCGTCACGGCAGTCGGCAACCGTTGGATCGCGCTGTACAACAGCACGTACATCACGCCCGTGTGAATCATGCCCAAAGCCACCAGGCTGGCCCAGGCCTCTGGCTGCTGTGGTAGCGCCGAGAAATTCGCCCATGGCGCCAGCAGCAATACCCCGGTGCTCACCTGGATCAGCGCGATCAAATGCGGTGGCGTGCCCGTCAGGCGCTTGATGATCAGCGCCGCAACGGCGTACAACAGTGCCGCCCCAAGCGCCAAGGCAATACCCACCAGATAATTCCCGCCCCCCTGCCCTTGTTCGCCATGGGCGCTGACGATCGCCAGCATCCCGAGAAACGAAACCGCCAGCCAGAACAGCTTCTGCGCCGTGATTTTCTCCCCCAGGAACAATGCCGCCAGCCCCACCAACATGAATGGCTGGACGTTGTACACCGCCGTACCGATAGCAATCGAAGCGCGGGAATAGGAAGCGAACAACAACACCCAGTTACCGACGATTGCCACGCCGCTGAGCACCGCCAGCAGGAAAGTCGTGCGTGTCAGAATGTCCCGGCGCAAGAAGCCAAGGCCCGCGCAAATCAACAGCAGCGTGCCGGCGCCAAACACGCAACGCCAGAACACCACATCCAGCACAGGCTGGCCCGAGACCAGCACGAACCAGCCTATGGTTCCGGAAATCAGCATGGCGGCGGTCATTTCGAGCGAACCGCGGCGTAAGGTCTTGTCCATCTTCGGGCTCCTTCGTCAAGTGAGCACAGTATGCCCATCCACCGGGCCGCTTCTCCATGGCTTGGAAAAGGCTAAACTGGCTTTCCACCTTTTTTATCAAGGCAGCTTCACGTATTTGCCTAACGGAGCCGAAATGACTGACGACATCGATCAAATCCTCATCAGCGCCTTGATGGAAGACTCCCGGCGTTCGCTCAAGGCCTTGGCGAACCTGAGCGGCCTGTCGTCCCCCAGCGTAGCCGAGCGCCTGCGACGACTCGAAGAACGTGGCGTGCTCAGGGGCTACACGGTTGAGGTCGATCCGAAGTGTTTTGGTTATCAGCTACAGGCCATCGTGCGGATTCGTCCGCTGGCGGGGCAGTTGCAGGAGGTGGAGCGACAGATCCAGGCCATCGGTGAATTTACCGA
>Ga0307412_10001134_pt1 | contig 15250 bp, 15 predicted proteins | sample DK1Cmetagenome_3_FD_203823 | JGI IMG/M metagenome (GOLD analysis project Ga0307412, IMG submission 203823) | Maize rhizosphere microbial communities from greenhouse at UC Davis, California, United States - DK15-C-1 | ecosystem: Host-associated > Plants > Roots > Rhizosphere > Soil | place: USA...
GAAGGCCTTCGTCCGGCAGTTCGGCCTCGGCCTGCGCTGCGACCTCGCCGGGACCGGCGTCCGCGTGACGTCGATCGAGCCCGGCATGGTCGAGACGGAGTTCACGCTGGTCCGCACCGGTGGCGACCAGGCGGCGAGCGACGCACTCTACGCCAACATGAACCCGATGACCGCCCAGGACATCGCCGACACCATCTTCTGGGTCGCGACTCTGCCGCCCCACATCAACATCAACGCGCTCGAGCTGATGCCGACCAGTCAAAGCTGGGCTGGGTTCGCGGTGCAGCGGGAAGAATAGCTATCCAAACGCGCTCACCCTGAGCTTGTCGAAGGGTCGGTGGAAACGTTGTGCGTACGCTCGCATTTCGACAGGCTCAATGTGAGCGCATTGGGTTGACCTGTGGTGGCAACAAGGCCAATCGCCCGGCATGAGCATCGACAACCGCCTCGCCGAACTCGGCATCACCCTTCCCGAAGCCGCCGCCCCGGTGGCGTCCTATGTCCCCTATGTCGAGGCCAACGGCCTTCTCCATATCTCGGGACAGATCAGTTTCGCGGAAGACGGCAGCCTGATCACCGGGCGCCTCGGCGAGAATCTGGACCTCGAGGCGGGGCAGGCCGCCGCGCGCCGCTGCGGAATCATGCTGCTCGCCCAGCTCCGCAATGCGCTGGGCTCGCTCGATCGGGTCGAGCGGATCGTCAAGCTCGGGGTGTTCGTCAATTCGGCCGGCAGCTTCACCGATCAGCCCAAGGTCGCCAATGGCGCGTCGGAGCTGATGCAGGACGTGTTCGGGGAAGCGGGCCGCCACGCCCGCTCGGCGGTCGGCGTTCCGGTCCTCCCCTTGGGCGTCGCGGTCGAGGTGGATGCGGTCGTCAAGATCCGCGACTGATCCGCTCGATCCCGGACCAATGGGGTTCGCGCATCGCGGGTTCCATGGCCCGGGCATTCCCGAAAACAGTATGGCCGCCTTCCGCGCCGCGCTCGACCTGGGCGCGGGGATCGAATGCGACGTCCGCCTGTCGGGCGACGGCGAGGTAGTGATCTTCCACGACCATGATTTGCGGCGGCTGTGCGCCTCCGCCCTGGCGGTGGAATCCACGACGGCCAAGATCCTCGTTTCGCAGCGGCTCTACGATTCCGGCGAGCATATCCCGACGCTCGCGCAATTGCTGGAGCTGGTCGCCGGCAAGGTGCCGCTTCTCATCGAGCTGAAGTGCCGCGGCGGCAACGCGACACGCATCGCTGCGGCGGTCGCCGACCGCATAGCGGACTATGCCGGCGCTATCGGCGTGATGAGCTTCGAGCCGAAGGCGATCCGCTGGTTCGCCCGTCACCGTCCGCGCATGCGCCGCGGACTGGTTATCTCGGAGGGCGCGTCGGCTTTCGACCGGTGGCGTGGAATGAGGTTGGCTAGGCCGCTCTTCATCGCCGTCGACCGTGTCGCGCTGGGTCGGCCATGGGTCGCCAGGGCCCGGGCGAAGCACTGGCTCTATAGCTGGACGATCCGCACCGCCGAGCAGCGAGAGACAGCGCAAGTTCACGCCGACGCGCTTATCTGGGAAGGCGATGGCCGACCGCGAAACTGACATCGTCGCCCGGATTGCCGGCGGAGTATCGATGCTTCCCGCCGGCGAATGGGACGCGCTTGCGGGCGACGAGGACCCGTTCCTCCGCCACGCTTTCCTGTCGCTGCTCGAATCGTCGGGAAGCGTCGGCGAGGGCACCGGCTGGACCTCGCTTCCCATCCTCGTCGAGCGTGAAGGACGGACAACGGCCGCGGCACCCGCCTATCTGAAGACCCACAGCCAGGGCGAATATATCTTCGACCATGGCTGGGCCGAGGCATGGGAGAGGGCGGGCGGTGCTTATTATCCGAAGCTGCAGGTGGCGGTACCGTTCACGCCCTGTCCGGGACGCCGGTTGTTAGGGCAGGACCGGCATGCGCTTCTCGCCGCGCTCGAAACCGTCACGGTGCAAAACGGCCTCTCGTCCGCCCACGTCAATTTCCTAACCGAAGAAGAAGCGCGGCTGACGGAGGGGCGCGGCTGGCTCCAGCGGCACGGCATCCAATATCACTGGCTTAACCGCGGTTATGCCAGCTTCGACGATTTCCTCGGGGCGCTGTCCAGCCGCAAGCGCAAGGCGATCCGCAAGGAGCGGGCGGCGGCTTGCGAAAGCGTCGAAATCACGGCCCTGCGCGGCGCGGAGATCGAACCCCGTCACTGGGACGCGATGTGGCATTTCTATCAGGACACGGGCACCCGGAAGTGGGGTCATCCCTATCTCACCCGCACCTTCTTCGACCGCATCGGCGAGGTGGCTCGAGACTCTGCTTTGCTCTTCCTCGCGCTTCGCGATGGAGAGCCGATCGCCGGGGCGCTCAATTTCGTCGGCCGCGACATCCTCTACGGCCGCTACTGGGGTGCGGTTGAGGAGGTACCCTTTCTCCACTTCGAGCTAAGCTATTATCGCGCCATCGAATGGGCGATCGCAAACCGCCTTGCCTGCGTCCAGGCCGGCGCCCAGGGCGAGCACAAACTGGCTCGAGGTTATGAGCCGGTCCTCACCCGGTCGGTCCATTTCATCCCCGATCCGGCCTTTCGCGATGCGGTCGGCCGGTTCCTGATGGGTGAACGGGAAGCGATCAGGCAGGAAATCGAATGGGGCAGGGAAGCCCTGCCCTATCGCGAAGGCTCGGCGTAAATCGCCACCTCGCGACCGTCCGGCCCGGTCACGCCGCGATACATGCCGGGAGTCATGAATCCCCAGGCCGCTTCGCCGGTCGGCCCGACCGCGATCAGGCCGCCCGTGCCGCCAAGTTCCTTCACATCCGCCAGCACGGCATCGAGCGCCTGCTGCAGCTGGTCTCCGCCGATCCGCACTCGCGCGCACAATTCATGCGCCGCGGATGCACGGATGAATGCCTCGCCAAGCCCGGTCGCGCTGACTGCCGCCGCCCGGTCGTCGGCGTAGGTACCGGCACCGATCAGCGGCGAATCGCCGATCCGGCCCCACCGCTTGGCAGTGAGCCCGCCGGTCGAGGTCGCCGCCGCGACATGGCCGTTCACGTCGCAGGCCACCGCGCCGATCGTCCCATATTTGATGTCGGCGTCGAACTTTCCGCCCGCCGCCATCACCTTGTCGAGCTGGGCCCGCCGCTGCTCGGTAACAAACCAGCGATTGTCGACCTGCTCCAGTCCCTGTTCCCGCGCGAACCGGTCCGCACCGTCATAGGTCAGCAGGACATGCGGACTATGCTCCATGGCCGCGCGCGCCGCCCTGATCGGAGCGCGTGTCGTGCGCATCCCCGCGACCGCCCCGGCCCGCCGGTCGCTCCCGTCCATGATCGCCGCATCCAGTTCGACCGCGCCGCTCGCGCTCAGCACGCTGCCGCGGCCGGCGTTAAAGCAGGGGTCTTCCTCCAGCATCCGCGCCGCCGCCTCGACCGCGTCGAGCGCACTCCCGCCTGCCGCCAACACCGCTTCGCCCGCGTCCAGGGCGGCATTGAGCCCCGCCCGGGCCTGCTCTTCCTGTTCGGCCGGCACCGTGTCGGGCCGCATCGCCCCGCACCCGCCGTGGACCACCAGTTTCCATGTCATCCGCCCGCCCTAACGATTTCCATTGACCTTCCGCAAGCACGATATTAATTTGATATCAATTAAAGGGAGGCAAATATGGTTGAATCGAACGTCGTCGCGCTGACCAGCAGCCGCGAGCGGCAAGCATCCACCGCCAGCGGCTATGCCATGCTCTTGCTGCTGGTGCTGGCCGCCATCGTCCAGGTCTGGGGCATCGTCCAACTGGCGAACGATAATCCGTCCACACTCGCGCTGATCTCCGTCATCGCAGCGCCAATCATCCTGCTGTTCGTCGCCTGCGGCTTCTACATGCTGCAGCCCAACCAGGCTGCGGCGATCACCCTGTTCGGGGATTATAAGGGAACCGACCGCACGACCGGGCTGCGCTGGGTGCTGCCGTGGATGATGCGCAAGAAGATGTCGGTCCGCGCCAACAACTTCATTTCCGACAAGATCAAGGTCAACGACCTGCGCGGCAACCCGATCGAGATGGCCGCGCAAATCGTCTGGCGCGTGGTCGATACGGCCCAGGCGCTGTTCGACGTCGACGACTACAAGGAATTCGTCCGCGTCCAGGTCGAGGCGGCGATCCGGACCATCGGCTCGCGCTACCCCTATGACGATTTCGAACATCTGGAGGTCACGCTTCGCGGCAACCATGACGAGGTCGGCGCCGAACTCCGCAAGGAGCTGATCGCCCGCTTGCTGGTCGCCGGAATCTCGGTCGACGAATGCGGCTTCACCCACCTCGCCTATGCGACCGAGATCGCCGGTGCGATGCTTCGCCGCCAGCAAGCCCAGGCCGTGGTCGCCGCGCGCAAGACGCTGGTCGAAGGCGCGGTTGGAATGGTCGAGATGGCGCTCGAAATGTTGTCGGAGAAAAATGTCGTCGAACTCGATGACGAGCGCAGGGCGGCGATGGTGTCGAACCTGATGGTCGTCCTGTGCGGCGAGCGCGACACCCAGCCCGTCGTCAACACCGGCACGCTCTACACGTAAGGACAGGCAGTGAGCGGCGAGCGCAAGGCCTACCCGCTACGGGTCGATCCTGCCCTTTGGGCGGCGGTCGAGCGCTGCGCCACCGCCGACCTGCGCTCGGTCAATGCCGAGGTCGAATGCCTGCTGCGCGAGGCATTGAAGGCGAGGGGCGTCAAGCTAGGCGACCCGAAGCCGGCGAAGCGCGGGCGGCCTCCGAAGGAGAAATGAGATGCCGGAATGGTTTGCACCGAAGCGCCATGGCCTTGGCGCGGGTCTGCCCTGCAGCTGGCAGGGCTGGGCCATTCTGACAGCGTTCATGGCCGTCGTCGTCGGCGTCAGCATCGCCTTCGAAGACAAGCCGCTCGTCATCCTGTCCATCATCCTGCCGATGACCTTGCTGCTTCTCGTCGTCACGGCCCGGACCACGCGCGGCGGCTGGCGCTGGCGGTGGGGGAATCGAGACTAGCGCTTCTGGCCAGGCGCCTTGTGCTCGGGCCCGAGCGCATCGTCGATCAGGCGCGCCAGGCGAATCCCGCCCTCGAGCACGTCCGCTCGGACTTCCGGAATCAGCTCGCGGACCTGGGCTTCGGTCAGGGTTGGACGCTCGACCGGGCCGGCGCCACAGGGATCGCCGACCAGCGTCTTGTAAGCAAGGTCGCGGGCCTTGCCCCACATCTCCCGGCTCCAATCCTCGACCGTTCCCGAAGCGATGCGCTCGCGCTCCGCTGGTGGAATTTGGGCCAGAATCGCGGAGGGCCCGGATGGCGGCGTCGAGATGGCGCGCTCGGCCAGCCAGCCATCCCAGATGCTGTGCAGGTTGGCGCGTCCGCTGACGATGCCGTAATTCGCCGCGACCCGGTTGCCGCCCAGGTCCTGGTGATCGCCGGCATGCATCGGCTGGTGAAGATCCCCGACGAAATGGACCAGCAGCGCCAGCGCCATCAGCCGCTCGCGCGTCGGAACCTTCGGATCGGCGAGCAACCGCGCATTGCGCTCGATCTGGGCGGATACGCAATTGCCGTCCTTGCAGGCCGCTTTGAGGTCGAACGGCTTGCAGACGTCGACGTTCTGGTAATGCCAGCTGTAGACATAGGCGAAGCGGTCGCCGAGCGGCTTGATGCAGTCGGCCCAAAGGCTTGCCTGCTCGATCGTCGCGACCGGGCATTCCGGCGTTTCCAGCAAGCGCCCCTGGCGGAGCAGCGCCGCGACCTGCCGCCGCGTATCAGGCCGCATCTGCTCCCAGGCGATCCGCGCCACGCTCTCATGCCCATAATCCCAATAAGCCTGGGCCGGGCGGGCGGCGGCAAACAAGGCGAGCAGGCCCGCGACGAGTGCGAGGATTCGATTCGGCATGGCTTGGGCTTAGCCGACGCCTTGACCAATCAGCTAGAGTGACGGCGCCGCCCGATCGGCGGCGCCATTACTTCCGTGCTTATTGGTTTGAAATGGTCAACGTTGGCTTGGTGCCGCCGCCGCCATTTTCGATGATCGGATCGTAGGCTGGAATCGGCCCGCCGATATTGTTGACGAAATTGAGCTGGTACTGAAGTTCGCAAGGAATTCCATAATTCCAGTCGATAATCACCAGCTCTTTTGCACTGCAGCTCGACACCATAATCAGATCGGAGTCCTTGGCTCGAGGGCAGCTTCCTCCGCTGCCTTCCTTGACGAAAATCGGCTGGGACGCGTCAAATCGAATCTCGAGCTTGGTGTTGTCGACCAGCTTGAAAGTCACCTCGTGATTTTCGCCCTGTTTGAGCTTGAGCTTGCCATTCCCACCGTGCGCCGGGCCATTATCATGGCGCCACTTTAGATTGCCGAATCCGTCCACATCCGCAATAATTTCGACTGTGGCCTTACTCGGCGGCGGCGGCGGCGCCATCGGCTCAATCGTGATGATCGGTTGGTCAACATCCTGGTTCATCTTCCTTCTCCTTTTCAGTTTCCTTCCATCCGATAGTCAGGATAGCGGTATCCCATCGCGCTCAGGCGCCGCCGGGCGTCCGCCGCTTCGGCCTGCCGGCCCAGGCGGCTGAGCAGCATGGCGCGATCGGCAAGCTCGCTTGGCCGCTGCTGCATATTTGCGGGCCAGGCCGCCAACGCGCGCTGATATGCGCCGCGTGAGGCATCCGCCTGGCCGTCCGCCCTCAGCGCATTACCGAGCATCGTCTCCGCCTTGGTGACCGACATGCCCCGATCGATTGGATTCTTGTCGGTTCGCGCAAGGGCCAGCGCCTGCCGCGACAGGTTCAGCGCGCGGTCCTTGGCTCCCGTGCGAAGCGCTATACGGGCCTGCACTTCCAGGCAGCTGAGCTGCAACCCGATCCGCCAGGCGGATACGCTGCGGTCCCGGGTCGCAAGCTTGCGGGCCGAATCACAGGCTGCATCGGCGATGGCGCGGGCTTCCCGGGGCCTGTTGAGCGCCACCTCCAGTCCGGCGCGCTCGAAATTGATGAAGGCGCCCCATTGAATCCATTCGGTGTTCGCGGGCTCGATTTTCGACAGCGAGTTCAGCACGGCCGAAGCCTTGGCCGATTCCTGGCTGGCGGCTGCCAGCTTCCCCTGGGATGCGAGGAGCCGGGTCACGGCGCGATGCGCGATCATCTCCTTGCTCTTGAGGTCGGTGTCGTCCTTGTACTTGGCTTGCAGGGCGGCAAGGGCTGCAAGCTGGCGGCGCCGATGGCCGAGCGCCTCGTCGAATTGGCCGGAATATTCCCGAGCCTCGGACAGCCAGGCGAGCGCCTCGCTCAGATGCTTCTGGTAAACCAGGTTGTCCGGAAATCGCGCCGCCAGACTCTCGGCAGGTTCCAACGACTGCTGGAAAATGTCCGCCGCTTCCCGGTATCGCCGCTGGTCCATCAGCACGGTGCCGAGGTTCGTGTCGGCATAAATGCGCTCGAGCCTGTATTCGGGCTTCCCGGGGGCCAAGGCGACCATGCGATTGGCGAGACTGCGATACTCGCGGAAGGCCGCCCCGGCCTTGTCCATCTGGCCCCGCTGATAGTCGATGGCGCCTACCCAGAACACATTCTGGGCATGGTCGAACAACCGCTGCGGATTGTCGGGCGAGCGCCGGACGGCTTCCGCCGTGCCCTCCATCGCCTCTCGATAGCGAGCCAGCGCACCTGGCAGATCGCCCCGGGTCTGGGCCATCTCGCCCATCAGCGTCAGCGCTCTCGACCGCTGGGCAAGGGCCGCGTCCGACAGGTCGGCCTTGTTCTGCTTTTCATAATAAGCGAGCGCCCTGGCGCCGACCGAATCGAGCACGTCGAGGCGGCCGAGCGGCTCCAGCTTCTCGCGCAGGTCGCCCAGCATGAAGCCCACCAGCCCGTCCGCTTCCCGTCTTTGGTCGCGCGCCTCGTCGCGGGCCTGGATCGCGGTGTAGGCGAGGCCGCTGGCGCCCAGCATCCCGGCCAGGGAAGCCGCCGTAATGATCGTCATCCGCCGCCGCCAGCGCTGCGCCTCGCGCTGCGCGAGGTCGTCGAGGCCGACCCCCAGCATCCCGGCCGCCGTCTTGAGAAGGCCCATGTGCCGTCCGTCGCCAGCCTCCCTGAGGTCGGCGGCCAGCGGCTCGGCGCGCTGGGCGGTCAGGCGGCCCTTGCGGTCGCAATGGAACCTCAGTGCCGGCGGAAAGCATTCCTCATGCTCGCGGCCGGGGAAATCGCTCGCGAACGGCTCGCCATCGAGGATCACCGCAAGCACGCGATCCTCGCGGTGGAGCCGCTTGAAGCATTTGATCTCCTCGTTGATCCAGTGCGACTGGGCGGCCGACATGGAGCACAGGACGATCAGGAAGCGTGAGCCGGCGATCGCCTCCTCGATCTCTTCGCCCAGGTCCGCGGCCGCGGCCAGCTCGTGCCGGTCGCGGAAGATGGGGGAGAGACGCTTGGGCACCGGGCCCATGTCGGTCAGCTGGCCGATCAGCCGCTTGGGAACATGGAATTCTTCCAGATTTTCGTGAAGCCAGGCGGCATCCTTCTCATCGTCGTGGCTGTAGCTGAGGAACGCCATATAGCGCTGGTGCGGCGAAGCCCGGCGCGCCCGGAGGGGGGCGTGACGCACAGCACGCGATATTCGGGCAAGCTCGGCCATCGGCACCCCCGGCTCGATTCCCATTAACCCCCATTAGCATGGCGGGTTAACCACTGCGAATCCCTTGGAGGTGCTGGCGGGGAGGGCTATATGGCCCGCCATGTCCCACATTCGCCCGTGGCGCGACATCGAGCGCCGCCAGTCCCGCCAGATCATGGTCGGCAACGTCGCCGTCGGCGGCGGCGCGCCCGTCACCGTCCAGACGATGACCAACACGCCGACCTCCGATGCCAAGGCGACGATCGACCAGATCCGCCGTTGCGAGGAGGCGGGCGTCGACATCATTCGCGTGTCCTGCCCGGATACGGATTCGACCGCGGCGCTGAAGCAGATCGTCCGCGCTGCCAACGTGCCGATCGTCGCCGACATCCATTTCCACTACAAGCGCGCGCTGGAAGCGGCAGACGCCGGCGCGGCCTGCCTGCGCATCAACCCGGGCAACATCGGCTCGGCGGAGCGCGTCAAGGAGGTGATCAGCGCTGCCAAGGCCAACGGCTGCTCGATTCGCATCGGCGTCAATGCCGGCAGCCTCGAAAAGGACCTGCTCGAAAAATATGGCGAGCCCTGCCCGGAGGCGCTGGTCGAAAGCGCGCTCGACCATATCCGCATCCTCGAGGATCATGACTTCCGCGAATATAAAGTCGCGGTGAAGGCTAGCGACCTGTTCCTCGCTGTCGCCGCCTATCAGCAGCTCGCCGGGCAGGTCGATTGCCCGCTGCACCTCGGAATTACCGAGGCCGGCGGGTTCGTCGGCGGCACGGTCAAGTCCGCGATCGGCATCGGCAGCCTGCTGTGGGCCGGGATCGGCGACACGATCCGGGTCTCGTTGTCGGCCGAGCCCGAGGAAGAGGTCCGCGTCGGCTACGAGATTTTGAAGGCGCTGGGCATCCGCAATCGCGGCGTGCGGGTCGTCTCCTGCCCCAGCTGCGCGCGGCAAGGCTTCGACGTCATCCGCACGGTCCAGGCGCTCGAGGAGCGGCTGCAGCACATCAAGACCCCGATGTCGCTTTCGGTGCTCGGCTGCGTCGTCAACGGCCCCGGCGAGGCGCGCGAGACCGACATCGGGATCACCGGCGGCGGTCAGGGCAAGCATATGGTCTATCTGTCGGGCGTCACCGACCATCATGTCCAGGACGCCGACATGATCGAGCATATCGTCAGGCTGGTCGAGGCCAAGGCGGCCGAGATCGAAGCGGCCGAACCGGCCGAGGCTCTGGACGCCGCCGAATAGGGGTAGCCTTCGCGGTTCCCGCCGCTAAGGGCGGCGAATGACCGCGCCGCGCCAGCAACCAATCCTTGCCTTCGTCGTGGCGCTGGCCTCGGTCGGCGTCCTGTCCGTCATGGACGCGGTGATGAAGGCGCTGGTGATCGCCATCGGCCTTTACGCCACCACCGTCTGGCGTTCGCTGGTCGGCCTCGTCATGTCGGCCATCCTCTACCTGCCGCGCCGCAAGGCGTGGCCCTCTCCGAAAATCATCCGGCTCCATGTCGCACGTGGCGCGGTGGTGACGGTGATGGGCCTGCTCTTCTTCTTCGGCCTCGCCCGGATCCCGATGGCTCAGGCGATCGCCCTGACCTTCATCGCGCCGCTCATCGCGCTGGTCCTGGCGGCGCTGACACTTGGCGAGCAGGTCGGCAAGCGGACCATATTCGCCTCGATCACCGCCTTTGCTGGTGTGCTGATCATCGTCGCCGGCCAAGCCACGACCCGAATGGGCGAAGGAGTGCTCGTCGGCACCTTCGCCATTCTCGGTTCGGCGGTCTGCTATGCGGTCAACATCGTCATGATGCGGCGCCAGTCGCTCGCCGCCGCGCCGCTCGAAATCGGCTTCTTCCAGAACGGCACCATCGCCATCCTCATGGTCGCGTCGCTGCCCTTCCTCGGCGGGGTCGAGTGGCCGGGCGAGCATTGGCTGGCGATCGTCGCCGCGGCGGCCATGTCCTTCGCCGGCATCCTGCTCTTCGCCTACGCTTACGCCCGCGGGGAGGCGAGCTATCTCGCCGTGACCGAATATTCGGGCTTCCTCTGGGCCGCCGCGCTCGGCTGGCTGGTGTTCAGCGAGCCGGTCTCGCCCTACACGCTGGCGGGCGCCTTGCTGATCGTCGGAGGCTGTGTCGTCGCCGCGCGCGAGAAGCCTCGGCCGGACCCGGAGATCGAGGCGCTCGCCTAGCCGTTGCCGAGCAGGCTGATCGCCAAAGCGAGGACGCCCAGGTTGAAGAAGAAGCCGATCACCGAGTGGAGGATGACGATCTTGCGCATGCGCCGCGATGTGACCTGCACATCGGACGTCTGCACCGCGACGCCCAGAGTGAACGCGAAGTAGACGAAATCGCTCATCAGCGGTTCGGGCGTGCCGGGAAATTCGAGCCCGCCGCGATCCTTCCCCGCAACGTTGGGCAGGTAATAGAGGTGCGCATAGTGGAGCGTGTAGACGGCGTTGCCGAACGTCCAGGCAAGAAGCAGGCTGACGACGATCAGCAGCTTGTCCGTCAGGCTCAGCGTCCCGCGAAGGCCAAGCTCGGCGATGATCGCCACCAGCACGACCGCCGACAATACGAAGGTCACCACCAGCAGGATCGTCCTGCCCGCGTCCGATTCCGCCGCGAGCCGGCGCATTTCGGTCGATTCCCGATTGAACGACGAAGCGTAGCTCAGCAGGAACAGGATGGCAGCGGCATCGAAGCCAATCAGCAGCGCCTGGCTCGCGTCGCGGAAAAACGACGCCGCCGCTCCGACGCCGATCAGCACCGCCAGGAACAAAAGGAAGCGCCAGGGCGCGATGCGGTTGAGTATGGTCGTCAGCTTGGCCATGAGGCCCACTTCTTATCGCGATTGGTTGCGGAGTCGAAACATGGCTTGGTTCTGGCTGATATTGGGCGGCGTGTTCGAGGTGGGGTTCACCACCGCGCTGCGCTTCGTCGAGGGCTTCCGCAACATTCCCTGGACGCTGGCCTTTCTCGCATCGGTCACGCTCAGCATGGGTCTCCTCGAACTGGCATCGCGATCGATTCCGATGGGCACGGCCTACGCCGTCTGGGGCGGCATAGGCGCCGTCGGCACGGTAATGGTCGGAATGGCCTTCTTCGACGAGCCGACGACCACGATCCGCCTGCTGCTCATCCTTGCCATCGTCGGCTGCATCGCGGCGCTGAAGCTCACCGCCTGACGGGCAAGAGATGCGGCGCGATTTCCGGGCTGTCCTCGATCGCGCGAAGGAAGCGCGGCCCGGGCAAGGGCCCCCGCGCCTGCTCGTAGGAATAACCGAGCGATAGGACCAGCGCTTCGGACCATTTCGGCCCGATAAAGCTCAGGCCCACCGGCATTCCCTTGACCTGTCCCATCGGCACGGTGAGGTGCGGGTAACCGGCAACCGCGGCCAGGCTTCCCGCCCCGCCTCCCGAAATCTGGTCGCCGTTGACCGCATCGATCTTCCACGCCGGCGGCATGGTCGGGCCGACCAGCGTGACCACATTATACTGCTTCAGCAGGCGGTCGATGCCGTTGGGGCCAGCCGCCGTGTAGCTGGTCTTGCGCGCCTTGAGGTAGGCGGGATCCTTCAGGCCCTTGGTCGCCCCAGCCTTCTCGAAAATGTCCTGTCCGAACAGGCTCATCTCCTCGGACTGGTGAGCCTTGTTGAAGGCGATGACATCGGCCAGCGTCCGGGTGGTGACGCTGGGCGGTGTGGTCTTCAAATAGGCGTTCAGCCCGGCCTTGAGCTCGGTCAGAAGGACGGCGAACTCATTGTCGCCGATGGCCTTGTCGTCGAATTTCTTGATTTCGACCAGGATCGCGCCCTGCTTCTTCAACAGCTCGAGCGCTGCGCTGAATGGCCCGTCCGTCCCAAAGCCGGATGCAAAACGCATCACGCCGATCCGCTTGCCCTTAAGCTCGTCGGCGCGAAGTTTGCTGGCATAGTCGGTCTTTCGGCGATCCGCCTGGGCGGTTGCGGCATCGGCCGGGTCGCTTCCCGCAAGAACGGTCAGCAGATCCGCGGCCTCCCGCACGGATACAGTCATCGGGCCGGCCGTATCCTGGCTCGCGCTGATCGGGACGATGTGAGTCCGGCTGACCAGCCCGATGCTGGGCTTGAGCCCGACGATCCCGTTGATCGCGGCTGGGCAGGTGACCGACCCGTCGGTCTCCGTACCAACCGCCAGCCGGACGAGGCCGGCCGCCACGGCGGCGCCGCTGCCGCTCGACGAACCGCATGGGTTGCGGTCGAGCGCATAGGGATTTCGCGTCTGGCCGCCGACCGCGCTCCAACCCGAAATCGAGCTGCTCGAGCGGATGTTGGCCCATTCGCTGAGATTGGTCTTGCCGACGATGACCGCGCCCGCGGCGCGCAGGCGGGTGACGATCGGCGCGTCCCGATGTGTGTCGTTATTGGCGAGTGCGAGGCTCCCCGCGGTCGTCGGCATCCCGCTCACCTCGATATTATCCTTGACCAGCACCGGCTGCCCCGCGAGCGGGCCGGTGAGATTCAAAGAGTCGACCGCTTGCGCCTGGCGGATCGCGCCGGGATGGACCGCCAGCACCGAGTTTACCGCCGGATCGACGCGCTGAATCCGTTCGAGTGCCTGGCGAGTGCGATCCTCGGCCGGTCCGAACGCGAGCGCCGGAGCCGCACTGGTCAACAAAAAGATCAAGGTCGAAAGCCGTGCAAAGCCGTCGTTCGTCATACTCAGCACCCCCTTCGTCGAACGAATTGCCCTAGTCATGGCAGCTTCATCTCCCGGGGACCAGCGGGGACCTTCCCGCGCACAGTAGAGTTTATTGCCCCCATGTCCCGTACCGTCAGACTTATCGCCCTGCTCCTTTCCACGGCATCGGCATTTCCTGCTTTCGCCCAGCCTGCGGCGACCGATCCGGCGGCTGCCCAGCCGAGTGGCGATGGATCGGACGACATGACCGGCGAGGCGGAGGAAGAGGACGTCGTCGTCGTCGGCCAGAAGCCGCGGGGATCGGTAGTCGGGGATATCCCGCCCGAGAATACGCTGACCCAGCGCGACATTCGCGCGACCGGCGCGACCAGCATCAGCGAGCTGCTCGACTCGGTCGCGTCGCAAACGGGGAGCGCGCGCGGGCGGTCGGGCGGGCGTCCTATCCTGCTTCTCAACGGCCAGCGCATTTCCGGGTTTCGTGAGCTTCGCGACCTCCCGCCCGAGGCGATCCAGCGGATGGAGATCCTGCCGGAGGAGGTCGCGCTCAAATATGGCTATGCGGCCGACCAGCGTGTCGTGAACATCGTCCTACGCCGCCGGTTCAACTCGACCACGGCGGAAGCGCGGGGCAAGCTCGCCACCGACGGCGGCTATGCGTCGGGCCAGGCCGACGCCACGCGGCTCATTATCCGCGACGGGCAGCGCACCTCGCTCAACCTTCACGTCGAGGGCAACAATCCCCTTTACGAAAGCGAGCGCGATCTGAAGCTGCAGCCGGTCGCGCCCGAGACGGACGCGGTCGATCCTCGCCCGTTCCGGACGCTTGTCGGAGCTAGGCAGGATGTCCGCCTGTCGGGCACGGTGAACCGCACGATCCTGGGCGACGTCTCCGCGACGGTGAACGGCGAGGTCGAGCGCGAAACCAGCAAGTCGCGCTTTGGCGTTCCCTCCGGAACGCTCGATGACGGCGGCACGGAAATCGTTCGCGCTTTCCCCGGCGACCCGCTGACGCGTGAGAACAAGACGGAGTCGGCCCGCCTCGGCGGCGCCTTGAACACGCAACATGGCAAGTGGAAGCTGTCGTCGACCGCCAACGCCGAATATTCGCGGAGCACGGGGCGCACCGACCGGGGTTTTGACCTGACCGAGGCGCAGGCGCGGCTCGATGCTGGCGACCCGACGTTCGACCCGCTGGGCGATCTTGGCCCGCTCGACGAATTCCCTCGCGACCGCAGCAGCTCGGTCCGCACGACCTTCAATGTCGACGGGACCGCCACCGGGCCGCTATTCGCGCTCCCGGCGGGCGACGCCAGCGCCACCTTCAAGCTGGCAGTCGGCCGGATCGATCAGGACAGCAAGGCGACCCGGCGCGGAATCGTTTCGGCCTCCGACCCCGGCCGGACGAGCGGCGAGGCGTCGGTCAGCCTCGACCTGCCGATCACCAAGCGCGGCGCTTCGATCGGACGGCTGACCGCCAATGCCAATGCCGGCCTGACCCAGCTCAGCGACTTCGGGACGCTGGCCAGCCTTGGCGCGGGCCTCAACTGGTCGCCGGCGCCCCGGCTCAACCTCAACGCCAGCTGGACCCGGGAGGAAGGAGCGCCATCGCTCCAGCAGCTCGGCGATCCGCTAGTGGAAACGCCGGGCGTTGCCTTCTTCGACTTCCGGCGCAACGAGACGGTGTTCGTGACGACCTTGACGGGCGGCAATCCCGACCTCGATTCGGATCGCCGCAACGTGCTCAAGATCGGCGGCAATTGGCAGCCGTTCGAGAAGACGGACCTGCGCCTGCGAGCCGAATATGTCCGCCAGACCATCGACCATCCGCAGGCCAGCTTTCCGGCAGCAACCGAGGCGCTGGAAGATGCATTTCCGGGACGGTTCGAGCGCGACGCGGAGAACCGCCTGGTCAATGTCGACCTGACCCCGGTCAATTTTG
>Ga0307412_10001135_pt1 | contig 15246 bp, 14 predicted proteins | sample DK1Cmetagenome_3_FD_203823 | JGI IMG/M metagenome (GOLD analysis project Ga0307412, IMG submission 203823) | Maize rhizosphere microbial communities from greenhouse at UC Davis, California, United States - DK15-C-1 | ecosystem: Host-associated > Plants > Roots > Rhizosphere > Soil | place: USA...
TGGTTCATCGTCTTGAAGTCGATGCCGCCAAAGCGGCCTTTGGGCTCCCGACCAAGATAGATGTTTTCGGCGACCGTCATGTGCGGAACGGGGCTGAGTTCCTGCTCGATGATGGCGATACCTGATGCCAAGGCGGCCGCCGGACCGGAGAACTCGACGTCTGCGCCGCGGCGGCGGATCGATCCGGCGTCGCGCTTGTAAATGCCCATGAGGATCTTAAGGAAAGTCGATTTCCCGGCGCCATTGCCACCACACAACGCGTGCACAGATCCAGCCTTAAGCTGGAACCGTCCGTCTCGCAGCGCCGCGACACCATTGAAGGACTTTTTCAGCCCCTCGACTTCAAGAAGATATTCCACCGCAGCTCCTCCGTGCATCGGCGATCTTTGGATGACCGATGTGTCATCGCTCCATCTCCACTGAAGCGATGTTTACAAGTGTCAATCACCTGTCGACAAATGTCAATCGTGCAATTGGACGGTCTGTGAATTGCCTGTGGCGTTTCCGTTCCTTGCCGATTGCTAATGGTGGGCGGCCGACCATGCGCCGTTGTGCAAGCCAACCCGCAATGGGGATGACAAGGTAACTTTCAGAATGCGCGAATGGAGGAAGGCTGATGCAGGTTTTTGGGTTTTATGCGGGCCAAGGCAGCCGTAACCCACTGCATTTATCTAGCGGTCCCGTAATTGATGCGAGGGACCGCGCTACTCAGAACCACAGCCTGAGAGGGAAATCATGTACGGTGTTGAACACCGCTGACGCCAATTGGCGCCAGCAAATGCCAGTGAGCACTCTCACCACTATGACATCCCACCGACCGGGTTCGCCGGGCGCAAGCTTGGCGACTGCGGGGCCCTGAAGGCAGCCTCTGCAGAGGAAGTTGCCGTTCCGACTAACGGCCCTTCAGAATCAGGTCATTTCAGGTCGACGTTTACAACGCGATTTCTACTCAGGTAGCGGCCTTGCTTCGCGTCGCTCTGGATCTCACTATGGCGAACTATTGGCCTGCCACGCAGCATGGTAAGCACAGGCCAACCCAATATTTCCAGCCCCTGATAAGGCGTATAGTCAGCTCCGTGGTGCAGGATGTCATTTGTTATCGTCACCTGCTTCAACGGATCCCAGAGCGTGATATCGGCGTCGGAGCCGATCGCGATTGTGCCCTTCTGCGGATAGAGACCATATTGCTTGGCATGGTTCGTCGATGACAGGGCAACGAAGCGGTTAATGTCGATACGACCTTTACTAACGCCTTCTGAGAACAGAATAGGAAGCCGCGTTTCGACGCCTGGGATGCCATTCGGTATCCAACGGAAATGGCGTTGGCCCTTCTCGTTTAATTTACCGCTGTCATCATTATAGCGGAACGGGCAGTGATCGGACGAGAAGAGCTCGAACGTGCCGCTTTGCAGCCCTTCCCAACAGGCCTCCTGGCTTTCCTTATCACGCGGCGGCGGTGAGCAGACAAACTTAGCCCCCTCCAGTTCAGCCGCATCGAGATCGTCGGCAGTCAGAAGGAGGTATTGCGGGCAGGTTTCTCCGGCCACCTTGCTGCCCCGCTTGCGGGCCCGTTCGATCTCTTCCATCGCCTGCCGGTTCGAGACATGGACGATGACGATCGGTGTGCCGACGATTTCGGCGAGCGAAAGCGCGCGATGGGTTGCCTCGCGCTCCGCCGCGGCCGGCCGGCTAAGCGCATGGAATTTCGGCGCGAGCTCGCCATTTCTTTCGTGCTTTCCGATCAGGTATCGGATCGCATCTTCGTTCTCGCAGTGAACCATGACAAGCGCACCGGACTGTCTGGCGCTATCCAACGTGTCGAGGATCTGATCGTCTTTTAGGCGAAGGTTTTCATAGGTCATGAAGACCTTGATCGATGTGTATCCATCCTCGACGAGCGCAGGCAGTTCCTGACCAAGCACGTAGGATGTCGGATCAGTCACGACGAGATGAAAGGAGACGTCGATAAAGCACTCACCCTCGGCCTTCGCATGATAAGCCCTTAGCGATTCACGCAGCGTCGTGCCCTTCTCTTGCATGCAAAAGGTCAGAACCGTCGTGTTGCCGCCGAAGGCTGCCGACAGCGTGCCGCTCGCGAAGTCGTCGGCCATGACTATGCCGTCGCCGGAGGGCTGGGCGAGATGGACATGGCTGTCGATCCCGCCCGGCATCACATAGAGGCCTGATGCGTCGATGATTTCGTCCGCGTCATCTAGAGAGCCTGCTAGTGCCGCGATCTTCCCGTCGCGGATTCCCACATCGCTCTTGAATGTATCGCTCGCGGTGACGACGGTGCCGTTTTTGATGATCGTATCGAAATACATTAGGCCGCGCCCCGCGTCTCAACGGCGAGTACCTCTTCAAGCGCGGCGATCAGCCGATCAACCTCTTCGACGGTGTTGTAGTGGACCATGGAGACCCGCACCGCCCCGTTGTATTGCGGCAGGCCGACATGATCGCCGAGGCGGCGCGCATGAAAGTCCCCGAAGCGGATCGCGATCTTGTAAGCATCCATTGCCTTGCAAATCTCTTCGGAATTCCCGCCTTCGATCACAAAGCTAATCGTCGGGATACGCCTGCCGTTGCGGTTGGCTGCCTCACCGATGATGCGGCAATCGTTGCGGCTGCGTAGATAGGATAGCAAACGTTCGGTCAGCGCATTCTCGTGAATGGTGATCGCATGGAAGGCGGCCTGGATCAGCTCACGTGAAGAGCCCTCCGCCCCCGCTTTCGTGCCGAGTTCGCAAAGATAGTCGACGATCCCGGTTACCGCGTAGGCAAGCTCATAATTCGGGTTGCCTGGTTCCAGCTTCCCCGGAACCTTATCGCGCCCGTAGAAGAAATGGTAAAGCGGATCAAGCTCCAGCAGATGGTCGTACTTCCCATACATCATCGCGTAATGTGGGCCGTAGGTCTTGTAGAAGCTGAAGACGTAGTAGTCGACATTCATGGCCTGAACGTCCACAGCCCGGTGGGGCGCATAGGCCACCGCATCGACGCAAATACGAGCGCCATGCGCATGAACGACCTCGGCGATTTCGGTGATCGGGTTGATGGCACCCAGAATGTTCGAGACATGGGTGACGCAGACCATCTTGGTCTTCTCGGTCAGCAACGGTTTTAGATCGGCAATATCGAGTTCGTAGGTCGTTGCATCGAGCGGCCAGAACTTGATTACGACCCCCATGTCCCGCAGGCCGTCCCAGGGGCCGATATTGGACTCGTGGTCGCAAATCGTCACGATAATCTCGTCGCCGGCAGAAAGCTGGCTGCGCATCGAGCGCGCCAGGTTCTGTAAAAGCACGGTGGTAGATCCGCCAAAGACGATCTCTTCGGGACGCGCGGCATTAACGAGGTGCATAGCGGCGATACGACTATCCATGAGAGCCTTCGCAGCCTGCTGCGAGACGTCGTAGCTGCCGCCGATCTGAACATTCTTGTCGAAAAGGAACGTGTTGATCCGCTCGACGGCGCGCTCCAAGATTTGCGAGCCGCCTGCATTGTCGAAAAACACCCAGCCACGATCGAGGCCAGGAAATTGGCTCCGGACGAAATCGATGTCGAATTGGGGTTGCGCTTCCATTGTGTCCCTCCGGAACCTTGTCTTTTTTCAGTGATTAAGAACCGCGCGCAGGAAACTTCTCGTGCGTTCCTCGCGCGGATTATCGAAAATCTCGGCCGGTGTGCCGGCCTCGACGATACGGCCGCTATCCATAAAGATAACCCGGTCTGCCACCTGCCTGGCAAAGCCCATCTCGTGGGTGACGACGATCATGGTGACGCCCGTACCGGCTAGCTTGCGCATGACGTCGAGAACCTCCCCGACCATCTCGGGATCGAGTGCAGACGTCGGCTCGTCGAAGAGCAGCACGCGCGGCTCCATGGCAAGCGCTCGCGCGATCGCGACGCGCTGCTGCTGGCCGCCGGACAGTTGCTCGGGATATTTATCAGCCTGTTCGGTGATGCCGACGCGGGCAAGCAGTTCGCTTGCCTTGCGAGCCGCCTCTTGAGGCGGCAAGCCACGCACACGCATTGGCGCGATCATGATGTTTTTCAGGACTGTCAGATGTGGAAACAGGTTGAAGGACTGAAACACCATGCCAACTTCGGCTCGCACTTGGGCCAGGTTCTTGCCACGCACAACCCTGATCCCATCGACCTCGATGCGGCTTTCGTCAGAGAAGCTCTCGAGGTGATTTATGCATCGGATAAGAGTGGATTTACCAGAGCCCGAGGGACCGATCACGCACACGACCTCGCCTTCAGCGATCGAAAGGTCGATGCCGTGCAGCACCTGGAAATGGCCGTAGGATTTGGCAAGATTTTGGATGCTGACGATGGTTTTCATCTCCGTCTCCCGGCACTGAAACGTTTTTCGAGGCGGGCAACGATGATGACCATCGGCCAGAGAAAGGCGACGTAGATGACAGCGGCGCCTATAAGGGGCGACGGGTTCGCCGTCAGCGCCTGGGCTTGCGTTGCCTGTTTGAGAAGATCAGGCATCGCCACGACAGAGGCGAGCGCCGTATCCTTCATCACGTTGATGCAGTTGTTGGTGAGCGGCGGAATGACGATCTTGACCGCTTGCGGCAGGATGATCTCGGCCATCATGTGCCGATAGGAGAGGCCTAGCGCCTCCGACGCCTCGAACTGCCCGCTCGGGATCGCCTCAATGCCGGCGCGAAAAATCTCGGCCGTGTAGGCCATCGAGACCAGCGTCAGCGCTGAGACCGCAGATACGAAGGGCGAAAGTCGGATGCCGACGAACGGCAAGGCGTAGTAGATGACAATCAGCAGCACCAGCAGCGGAATTGAGCGGAAGATGTCGATGTAGATCTTGGCAATCGCCTGCACCACGTGGTGACCATAGAGGCGTAGCAACGCAAGGAGTAGACCTCCAATAAGGCCGGCTACGATACTGACGAGGCCAAGCTGGAGCGTGATCCACAGGCCGGAGAGCAGCAGCGGAAAGGAACGCTCCAGCACCGCCAGATTAAAAAATGTTGTGAAAATGTCCATTGAGAAACCGATCAGCCATTTCGGGGCGGATGACGGGCAAACCCGTCATCCGTGTCCTTGACATCCGATCCTATTTTGCTACCGGCATATCCGCGACCTTGACAGTGGAGGTCGTGTCTTCCGCCTTGGCGCCGAACCAGGTTTCATGAAGCTTGGCAATGAAGCCTTCGCTCTTCAGCGTCGTGATCACGTCATTGACCTGCTTGGCCAGCGGGTCACCCTTATTGAACATGATCGAATATTTTTCGCCGGTCGGAATTCGCTCAACGACTTTGATCTCCGGCTTGTCCTTGACGTAGTACTGGAGCGCCGGAATATCGCTGATGTAGCCATCGATACGTCCTGCAGCGAGATCGAGCATCGCCGGCTGCAGGCCTTCGAAGCGGCGGATCTCGCCGAGGCTGTACTTTGCGGTATTGCTGGTTGCCCACACGTCCCCCGTCGAGCCCGTATCGACGCCGACGATTTTGCCGCTCATATCCTTCAGTTCTTTTATGCCACTCGCGCCCGTGACCGTCAGCGACTGATCACTGTCATAATAGGGCTGGGCAAAGCTCACGGATTCCAGGCGCTTCTCTGTAATGGTGATCGACGAGATCGCCATGTTAATGCGGCCCGATTGAACGGCAGAGAATAGCCCGTTGAACGGAATATTGACGAATTCCACCGATTTGTTGAGGCGCTTGGCGATCTCCGTGACGAGATCGACCTCAAAGCCGACCGTCTTCCCGGACCCGTCTTGAAACTCCCACGGGACATTACCGATATTGGCACCAACGGAGAGATCCGCGGCATGAGCGGCGGCTCCAGCCATAGCCAGCAAGCCGGAAAGCATGACAGTCTTCAAAATCGAAAAACGACGCATTGTAGGTTCCCCTTGTTATGTGGCGCACATTTTTGCTACTGGTCTAACCGGTCTGACCAGTCAGGCCAAATCAAGCATGGTCTATTGTCATTTGCAAGCGACTGATGGATTTAAATGCTGAGACAACTCGGTTGACCGTCTGAGGCTCCGAGAGAATGGAAAGAATGTTGAACAGGACATTGGTACCGCAATCGGCGGCACGCTTGATACAGGACATGATTCAAAGCGGAGAACTCGCCGCGGGCGATAAGATTCCGTCTCAGCGTGAGTTCTCTATGAAGCTCGGTATCAGTCGCGCGTCACTTCGCGAGGCGTTGCTGACGCTAGAAACGCTCGGCCTGATCAAGACGGAGGCCGGTCGGGGGACCTTTGTCGCTGCACGTGGAAGCGCCACGAACAGCGGGATGGCTCCATGGCGCTATTCAGACAGTTACTCCGTTTTCGATGTCTTCCAGACCCGCATCATGCTCGAAGGCAATATCGCAGCGCTTGCCGCTGGCCGTCTTACCGGCAACCAGCTGCAGGCGATGGAAGCTGCGACCAAACAGATGGAAGTTTGTTGGGCTAAGCAGGATCTTCTAGCGAACGTGGAGGCTGACCTCGAGTTCCACGCGATTATCGCCTCGGCTTGCAGCAATTCTATGATGCGTTCGCTTTATCAAGTCGTACGAGAGCAACTCACGGAAACGCAACGCCAGCCGATCCCGATCACCGAGCCTGCCCGAATGAAGGCCTCGATTGCCGAACACCGGAAGATAATTGCTGCGCTACGCGACAATGACCCGGTTCGAGCTCGCCAAGAGATGGAAAGCCATGTCCTGAATACGGCACGCTGTGCAGGCCTTAACCCATGAATGGACGAACGGGGCGGTCATCGGTAGTCAGTCCGAACTGCCGACGAACGCGAAGACGGAACGCTCGCGCGATCAAAGTACTCGCCCTCGATTTCAGGTCTCGATAGCCTCTTCGCTCTGAAGCTCTGTGCGCAGCTGACCGCTGTCGTCGTCACTGAGATGTCGAACAGCTCCTATTAGCTCACCAGACGCTTGCAAAAATCTGCTCCGACGCGAGCATGGCGGAAGCATCATATTGGAAATTCGGCCAGTCGGCGCGCTCCCAGTCCACGGCATGAGCTACAGGCCACATTTTCTGCAACTCATGACGCCGACTTTTATGAGTTATTGCAATCGGCGCTATCGCTCATCTGAGATGGGAAAAGCCTTCGGCTGAGCCAAGGTTGGTGGACGAAACGTGACCGGCGATAGCCGATGATCCCCATAGCTGCGGTCAAAAAATATTTTTTTCTGGGCTGCTTCGTGACGCCTCATCAATCGAGCGAGCCCGGTGCCTGTGGCGACGAACGTCAGAGAACCCTCAAGCCGCGGCTTTTCCTGACGACGGCGGTGATCGCCCTCTGAAGCTGGAAGAAGTAGGCGGTTCTCTGCCGCCTGCTCTTCACGGACGGCCATCGCAAGTTTTGCGCTTGACGGGACCGCTTGGGCCGCAATACCCTCGTCCCATTCACCAGGGGTGTCCCGACAAGGGGCTGAGATACTGCTATCGCGCGCAGTGACCCGTTGAACCTGATCCAGTTCATACTGGCGTAGGGACGGTGCAAGCGCTCGAGGCTCTGGTTCCCGCGTGGAATCCGTGCCCGGGCCTTTTCATCATTCCGGCTGAGGACTGGGTCTCCAATCGAAAACTTGGAGCCTCAAACCATGAATAGCGCCGCAAAGACCATCACCCCCACAGTTACCACCGGCCCGCTTCCGGCCTCCCGCAAGATCTACATTCCGGGCGACATCCACCCCGGTATCCGCGTTCCCATGCGCGAGATCAGCTTGCACCCCACCTCCGGAGAGCCGCCGGTCACGGTCTACGATTCCTCCGGGATCTACACTGTTGAAGGCGCCGACATCAGCATCGAACGCGGCCTGCCTGCGCTTCGCCGCGACTGGGTCGTGGCCCGCGGCGATGTCGTGGCCTATGACGGCAGACTGGTGCGCCCCGAAGACAACGGCTTTGCCAGCGGCGACCGCCTGACGCCGGAATTTCCGGCCAAACGGCCGCCGCTGCGCGCAAAAGACGGCAAGGCGGTAACGCAGCTTGCCTACGCCCGTGCCGGTATCATCACGCCCGAAATGGAATTCATCGCCATCCGTGAGAATCTCGGCCGCAAGATCAAAGCGGAAGCCATGATCCGTGACGGCGAGAGCTTCGGAGCCCAAATCCCCGATCATGTCACCCCTGAATTCGTCCGCCAGGAAGTGGCCGCCGGACGCGCCATCATTCCGGCCAACATCAACCACCCGGAAGCCGAGCCGATGATCATCGGCCGAAACTTCCTGGTGAAGATAAACGCCAATATCGGCAACTCCGCCGTCACCTCCTCGATGGCCGAAGAGGTCGAGAAGATGGTCTGGGCCGCGCGCTGGGGCGCCGATACGGTCATGGATCTGTCCACCGGCCGCAACATCCACAACATCCGGGAATGGATCATCCGCAACTCGCCGCTACCGATCGGTACCGTACCGCTTTACCAGGCGCTGGAAAAAGTGGAGGGCATAGCCGAGAACCTGACTTGGGAGGTCTATCGAGACACGCTTATCGAGCAGGCCGAACAGGGCGTCGATTACTTCACCATCCATGCCGGCGTACGACTTCATTACATCCCTATGACCGTAAACCGTGTCACCGGCATCGTTTCGCGCGGCGGCTCGATCATGGCCAAGTGGTGTCTTCATCACCATCGCGAGAGCTTCCTCTACGAGCATTTTGAGGAGATCTGCGACATATGCCGCGCCTATGACGTGTCCTTTTCGCTTGGTGACGGCCTGCGCCCAGGCTCCATTGCCGATGCCAACGACGCCGCGCAATTCGCCGAGCTGGAAACGCTGGGCGAACTGACGAAGATCGCCTGGGCGAAGGATTGCCAGGTCATGATCGAGGGCCCAGGCCACGTGCCGATGCACAAGATCAAGGAAAACATGGACAAGCAACTTGCCGTCTGCGGCGAGGCGCCGTTTTATACGTTGGGGCCGCTGACGACCGATATCGCACCGGGCTACGACCACATCACGTCGGGTATCGGTGCGGCGATGATCGGCTGGTTTGGCACGGCGATGCTGTGCTACGTCACCCCTAAAGAGCATCTCGGCCTGCCGGATCGAAACGACGTGAAAACTGGCGTCATCACCTATAAGATCGCTGCCCACGCCGCCGATCTCGCCAAGGGACATCCGGCCGCCCAGCTGCGCGACGATGCGTTGTCGCGTGCTCGCTTCGAATTTCGCTGGGAGGACCAGTTCAACATCTCGCTCGATCCGGAAACCGCCCGCAGCTTCCACGACGAGACGCTGCCGAAGGAGGCCCACAAGGTGGCGCATTTCTGCTCGATGTGCGGCCCGAAATTCTGCTCGATGCGGATCTCCCACGATATCCGCGCCGAGGCACAGAAAGAGGGGCTAGACGCCATGGCGGCGAAGTATCGCGACGGCGGCGATCTTTACATGTCGCTCGATGCCAAGGGCCAGGTGGCCGGCTGAGATGCGCGTTCTCATCAAGGGGGCCGGCGTCGCCGGCCTCACGGTCGCCCATGCGCTCGCCGCGCGCGGCGCCGGGGTCACGGTTTCAGATCCCAGCTGTGGATGCTCGGGTGCCGCCTCCTGGCTGGCCGGCGGCATGCTGGCTCCGTGGTGCGAGCGCGAGAGTGCCAATGAGGCCGTGTTGCGCGAGGGGCAGGATGCGCCCGACCGCTGGGAGGCGATGGTACCGGGCGACGTCAAACGGAACGGCACGCTGGTGTTGGCACCCGCGCGCGACCAGGGAGAGCTCAAGCGGTTCGCTGGTCGCACGACGGGATATGAGTGGTTGGACGAACAGCAGATCGCGACGCTCGAGCTTTCCCTGGCCGGGCGCTTCCGGCAAGCGCTGTTCTTCCCGCGCGAAGGCCATCTCGATCCGCGCCGGGTGCTGACAGCAATGCGCGCGAAGCTGATCGCGTGCGGCGTTGTCTTCGTCGAAACCTCTCCCGATGAGCAGGACTTCGAAAGGATCGTTGATTGCACTGGCTCCGCGCGCATTGGCCAGACAGCTTCGCTGCGCGGCGTGCGCGGCGAGATGCTTTATCTGAGGACGGACGAGATAAGTCTGAACCGCCCGGTGCGGCTTTTGCATCCGCGCATCCCCGTCTATGTCGTCCCGCGCGGCGACGGCCTCTTCATGGTCGGCGCGACGATGATCGAGACGGAGTTCGCAGGCCCGATCACCGCCCGCTCGCTGATGGAGCTGTTGAACGCGGCATACGCGCTGCACCCGGCACTCGCCGATGCGATCGTGGTGGAAACCGGCGCCGGCATTCGCCCCGCCTTTCCCGACAACTTCCCCCGCGTCGAGCAGCACGGAAAGCTGATTTGCGTGAACGGCCTTTATCGCCACGGCTTTCTCTTGGCGCCCGCCATGGCCGCGAAAGCGGCCGACCTTGTCTTTAACCCTGATACCGCAGGAGGACACGCATCATGAAACTGATTGTCAACGGCGAACCCAAGGAGATCGCCGCAGCCACGCTCGAGGAATTGCTGGCGCTGATGGATTACGAAGGCGACTGGCTGGCGACCGCCGTGAACGGCGAGCTCGTTCATCGGGAGGACCGGTCCGTGCACTCGCTGAATACTGACGACCGGATCGAGATCCTGTCGCCGATGCAGGGAGGGTGACCGATGCTTGAACTCTACGGAACGAAGCTGAGCTCGCGCCTTCTTCTGGGCACGGCGCGCTACCCTTCTCCGTCAATCATGGCCGATGCGGTCAGCCGCTCCGGCACCGACATTGTCACCGTCTCGCTACGGCGTGAGACGGCGGGCGGGCGAAATGGTGGCGCCTTTTTTGACACGGTCCGCTCGCTTGGCGTCAAGGTGCTTCCCAACACTGCCGGCTGCCATGGCGTGTCCGAGGCGGTGCTGACGGCGAAGATGGCGCGCGAGCTGTTTGCCACTGACTGGATCAAGCTCGAAGTGATCGGCAACCACGACACGCTGCAGCCGGATGTCTTCGGGCTCGTCGAGGCGGCCCGCATTCTGGTCGCTGAGGGCTTTCAGGTCTTCCCCTACACGACTGACGACCTCGTTGTCGCCGAGAGGCTGCTGGAGGCCGGTTGCCAAGTGCTGATGCCATGGTGCGCACCGATCGGCAGCGCCGCCGGCCCGCTAAATCCAATGGCGCTGCGCTCCATTCGCGCGCACTTCCCTGACGTGCCTCTTATTGTCGACGCCGGTATCGGCCGACCCTCGCACGCAACTCATGTCATGGAACTCGGCTTCGACGCCGTGCTGCTCAACACAGCGGTGGCGGGTGCCGGCGATCCGGTTTTGATGGCCGGCGCCTTCCGCGCTGCCATCGACGCGGGCCGCCAGGCCTTCGAGGCGGGGGTGCTGGAACCGCGCGACATCGCCGTCCCATCGACGCCCGTTATCGGAAAGGCGGTGTTTTCATGAAGCTCGATCCCTTCTACCTCATCGTCGACAGTGCCGACTGGATCGAGCGGCTGGTGCCTGTTGGGGTCAAGTTGGTGCAACTGCGCGTCAAGGATCGCTCTAAAGCAGCTCTGCGCCAAGAGATCCGCAGCGCGCGGGCGATCTGCGCGCAGCATTGCTGCCAGCTGATCGTCAACGATTACTGGCAGCTGGCGATCGAGGAGGGCTGCGATTTCGTCCATCTCGGCCAGGAGGACCTGGAAACTGCTGATCTCGCCGCCATCCGCGCCGCCGGCGTCAAGCTCGGCCTGTCCACCCACGACGCGGCCGAACTTCAGACCGCCCTCGCCGCGCGGCCCGATTATGTCGCGCTCGGTCCAGTGTACGCGACGATCCTGAAGCAGATGAGATGGGCGCCACAGGGGCTCGAGCGATTGCGTGGATGGAAAGCACGGATTGGCGATCTGCCTTTGGTGGCGATCGGCGGCCTGAACGTAGAACGCATCCAGGGCGTATTTGTCCATTGCGCAGATAGCGCTGCTGTCGTGACCGACATCACCCGCAACGCTGATCCCGAGGCAAGAACCAGGCAATGGCTGGCAGCGACCGAGCCGTGGCGATCGGCTTCGAAGAAGGTCTGACAGGCTGGATCTTGTCGGGACCGGACTGCCGAGATGTGATCGAACAGGCTTGTCGTATCGTTGAAGGGACAGATAGTTGGCCGCCGGCACGCCTGATATCGTGACCAGTGTCTCAACTGCGGGATATTTTCCAGCTGTGAACGCCCGAATTACGCCAGCGATGAGCTGAACTCCCCTCCAGGAAATGGTTGGAAAACCGGCAACCAGACGCTGCCAAAGCTGGTCATAGCGTTCGATCAACGTGTTTCGAGGGCGTTGGGGCGGGACCTGTCGACGACCGGGCGTCTGGCGGGTCTCAAGCCTGTCTGTTTAAACAGTTGCTAGCGCGACCGGGATCTTCATGCGTTAACGGTCATCATTGCAGGGCCTCGGCCTTGTGATAAAAGAGCCGCGCTTCAAAAATATGATTGTTATTATCCACTTTAATATTGCACCTATGGGTCGCCGGATGATAGCAGAGGCCTATGGCCAGCGCTCATCGACCCGAAATCCTTGATACTTTTCTGCACGTACGTACGCGTCTTTCGGCTGTCATCTACCAGCGAGTTCGATGCAGCGCGACGACAGCGGACTTGTTGCAGGACACTTTCCTTCGTTTTTGGGAGCGACGCTCGTTATTGCGGGAGGTCGCGGACCTGGCCGGCTATTTCATGACGACAGGGCGCAATCTCGCACTCGACCATCAGCGGCGCAAGAAGATCGCGCCCTTTGTCGATGGCATCGATGGGCTGGAAGCGGTATCCGATCCTTCACCATCTGCCGAACAGGTAGCGATCGGCCTCAATGAACTGCGGCGTATCTCGGCAGTCATCGATGGCATGCCGCCCCGCGCAAGGCAGGTCTTCCTGATGTCTCGTATCGACGGCCTGACCTATCAGGAGATCGCAAACCATCTCGGAATCTCCCCCAAGACCGTTTTCAGCCATATGGTCGTTGCGCTTGAACGCCTTAGAAGCGCGATGCTGGCAGATGAGTAACAGATGACTGGCAGCCGATGCTTTATTGCGCAGTAGTGTGTCGAGAGCCGTGAGACCCATGCAGGACACAAGCAAAAGACCCCAGCCGCAAACCCCGCGCGATGTATCACGAAGCGCTGCCGAATGGTTTGCGCATCTGTTGGACGACAGTGCGACACCGAATGACTTGGCCGATTTCAGGGCATGGCTGCAGGCCGATCCGTCGCACGCAGCAGCCTATGCTGACATTGAGCGGCTTTGGCTGGGTGCAGGCATGGTACCGGATAAATCAGAACCAACGCGACTGTCGCGTCGAAAGCTGCTGAAGACGGGAAGTGCATTCGTGGTTGTCGCGTCATCCGCCCTGGCAACGGCCGCCTATCTGCGCCCTCTCCCGGCAGACTTCCGGACGGGAACAGGCGAGACCCGCACCGTCACATTTCCGGACGGCTCGACCGCCGAGCTGTCTACCGCATCGGCGATCTCTCTTGCCTATACGATGACGCATCGCGTCGTCACTCTGGTCGAAGGCGAGGTGTTCTTCACCGTTGCAAAAGACAGCTCCCGTCCCTTTGTCGTCAATGCAGGGCCGCTTAAGACGGTTGCGCTTGGAACGCAATTCTCGGTCTCTGCGGAAGACGATCGCATCGTTGTCGCGGTCGCCGAACATTCAGTGCGTGTATCTTCGCCCTTCGAGGCTACCAACGTGCAGGAGGGACAGTCCGTCGTGTTCGCCAACGACAGGATCTCGACACCGTCCGAAACCGATGTTGGATCGCGGCTTTCGTGGCGAGACGGCAAGCTGGTCTTCATTTCGACACCCCTGGAAGACGCCGTTCGAGCATTGTCGAAGTGGCGCCCTGGCAAGATGATCGTCATGGACGCCGCGCTAGCCCGGCGGCCGGTAACGGTGATCGTCGATGTCAGGCGCGCGGGCAGCATTCTCCAGACATTGGAGAACGGGCTGCCAATCCGCGTGGCTACCTACTCTCCCTGGCTGGCACTTATCTACCCGCGATAAAAAATATTTCAAAACCTCTCAGGTTTTTCCCACCTTCGTTCGTCCCTCTCTTTGAAGCCTCGTATCGCCGGGGTCCGACCATGTTTCTAAGGGGGCGTTGAGTGTCTGTGTTGAACTATTTCGCAAGCAATCGTCGAAGCGTACTGGGGCTGGCGCGTGGGGCCCTGCTTGCGACCGGCGTCGTCTTTTGCCCATTTGCTGCAGTAACGACACTTCACGCCCAGACTGCTAAGAGCTATCAGTTTTCGATACCAGGCCAGTCGCTATCGGCAGCGCTCGTCCGTTATTCGTCGATCACAGGGGTCGATGTCGTCTTCGACGGCGCACTACCCGGCAATCTGCGCAGCGCGGGTCTTTCGGGTGACATGCCCGCAGAAGCCGGCCTCTCTCGACTACTGGCTGGAACCGGCCTGTCCTACCGGTTTTCATCGGCAAACAGCGTTGTCTTGATGAACCCGGCGGGCGGGGTCAGTTCCGCACCTTCGGACGGATCGACGGTGCTTCAGCCAATCAGCGTGACCGGCGAACAGGCCCTCGGCCCCGTCGACGGCATCGTTGCCAGACAGAGCGCAACCGGAACCAAGACCGATACATCGCTGAAGGAAACGCCTCAGGCCATCAATGTCGTCACCAAGGACCAGATGGCGGCACAAGGATCTGCGACACTGACACAGGCGCTTCGCTATACGCCCGGCGTCATCAGCCAGTACGGCGACGATTCCCGCTATGACTGGTTTACCGTCCGCGGCTTCCGCCCGGGGCGCTATCTAGATGGTCTGCGCTTGCCGTTCGGTTCACGCGGCTATGCGCAACCGCGCGTCGAGCCCTACAGCCTGGAGCGGGCAGAAGTCCTCAAGGGCCCCTCATCCGTCTTGTATGGCCAGGGCGAGCCTGGTGGCCTGATCAACATGGTGTCGAAGCGACCAAGTGCGACGGCCAAGAACGAGGTCGAGCTGCAACTTGGGACCGACAACCGTGTCCAGACTGCTTTCGATCTTGGTGGCCCGGTTAATGGCGACGATGCCTTCCTGTACCGTATCGTGGGCGTTGGTCGCATAACGGATACCCAGTACGATTTCGTCAGGGAACGGAAGGTCTACATCGCACCGTCGTTCACGTTCAAGCCGGACGAAGCAACATCGCTTACCATTCACGCTGACTACCAGAAGATCTATTCGCCCGGTGGTGGTGGTGCGCCGGCGTTACCGGCAAATGGGACGCTTTACACTAGCATCTATCCCGAGCTGTCCCGTGGAGCCTTTCCGGCGAACCC
>Ga0307412_10001138_pt1 | contig 15231 bp, 9 predicted proteins | sample DK1Cmetagenome_3_FD_203823 | JGI IMG/M metagenome (GOLD analysis project Ga0307412, IMG submission 203823) | Maize rhizosphere microbial communities from greenhouse at UC Davis, California, United States - DK15-C-1 | ecosystem: Host-associated > Plants > Roots > Rhizosphere > Soil | place: USA...
GCCCATTCTGATTGGCGACGGGCGGGCGCTGCTGGCACGCCGCCCCGACATCCGCGCTGCCGAACGGCGGCTGGCGGCGGAAACCGCGCGGATCGGCGTGGCGACCGCCGACCTCTATCCGCGCATCACGCTGGGCGGCTCGATCGGATCGACCGGTACGTCGATCGGCGACATCTTCGGCGGCGGGCCGCTGCGCTGGCTGCTGGGGCCACTGCTCAGCTGGAACTTCCCCAACCAGGAAACCGGACGCGCGCGCATCCAGCAAGCCGAGGCATCGACGCAGGCGGCGCTCGCCACCTTCGACGGAACGGTGCTGCGCGCCTTGCAGGAAACCGAAACCGGCTTGTCCCGCTATGCCCATGCGCTCGAACGGCAGGAGGCGCTACGCGAAGCCGCAACGCAGGCGCGCACCGCCGCGAACATCAGCCGGGCACAGTTGCGCGAAGGCCGGGTCGATTTCCTCGTCGTGCTCGATGCCGAGCGCAGTTCCGCGACGGCGGAGGCCGACCTGGCCGAAGCCGACGCGGCGGTGGCGACAGCGCAGGTCGACCTGTTCAGGGCGCTCGGGGGCGGCTGGCAGAGTGCGGGCGACGTGAAAGTGGCGGTGCGGTAGCGCGCAACCGACCCCTCTCCTTTTCGGAGAGGGGTGAGAAACACGCCCGCATCGTGCGCGAATCTGGCTTACGCCGTGACGTCCTGATGCTCGACGATCGCGGCTTCGGTCGTCAGCAACAATCCCGCCACCGACGCCGCATCCTGCAGTGCCGAGCGCACCACCATCGTCGGATCGATCACGCCCGAGGCGACAAGATCCTCATATTGCTCGGTCTGGGCGTTGAAGCCCTGGGTCTGATCATTGCCATCGATCAGGCGACCAGCGACCACGCCGCCGTCATGTCCGGCATTTTCGGCGATCTGACGCAGGGGCGCCTGCAGCGCCCGGCGGATGATGTCGATGCCACGCGCCTGATCGTCGTTGAGCCCCTTGAGATCGTCGAGCGCCCTGCTTGCATAAAGCAATGCGGTGCCGCCACCGGGGACGATGCCTTCCTCGACGGCGGCGCGCGTCGCGTGGAGAGCGTCGTCGAGCCGATCCTTGCGCTCGCGCACCTCAACCTCGGTGGAACCACCGACCCTTATGATCGCGACGCCGCCGGCAAGCTTGGCGAGCCGCTCCTGCAACTTCTCCCGATCATAGTCGCTGCTCGTGTTTTCCATCTGCACGCGCAGCGCATCAACCCGCGCCTTGATCGCATCGGATGCTCCGGCCCCATCGACGATCGTCGTATTATCCTTGTCGATCGTCACGCGCTTGGCGGTGCCGAGCATGTCGAGCGTAACATTCTTGAGATCGATCCCCATTTCCTCGGACACCAGTTGGCCGCCGGTCAGGATCGCGATATCCTCGAGCATCGCCTTGCGCCGATCACCGAAGCCCGGCGCCTTGACGGCCGCGACCTTGAGGCCGCCACGCAGCTTGTTGACGACGAGCGTGGAAAGCGCCTCTCCCTCGACATCCTCGGCAATGATCAGGAGCGGGCGCGTCGACTGCACCACCGCCTCCAGCACCGGAAGCAGGGCCGCGAGGTTCGAGAGTTTCTTTTCGTGGATCAGGATGTAGGGATCGTCGAGTTCGGCGATCAGCCGTTCAGCATCGGTAATGAAGTAGGGCGACAGATAGCCGCGATCGAACTGCATGCCTTCGACGACATCGAGTTCGAATTCGAGGCCCCGCGCCTCCTCGACGGTGATCACGCCTTCCTTGCCGACGCGTTCCATCGCCTCGGCAAGGCGGCGGCCGATCTCTTCGTCACCATTGGCCGATATGACGCCAACCTGGGCGATCTCGTCATTGGTGGTGACGGTCTTCGAGTGCGCCTTGAGATCCTCGACCACGCGCGTGACCGCCAGATCGATGCCGCGCTTCAAATCCATCGGATCGACCCCGGCCGAAACCGATTTCATCCCTTCGCGCATGATCGCCTGGGCGAGCACCGTCGCGGTGGTGGTGCCGTCGCCGGCATGGTCGTGCGTCCGCGAGGCGATCGCGCGCAGCATCTGCGCGCCCATATTCTCGAACTTGTCCTTGAGCTCGATTTCCTTGGCGACCGTCACCCCGTCCTTGGTGATGCGCGGCGCTCCATAGCCCTTATCGATCACGACATTGCGACCCTTGGGGCCGAGCGTAACCTTCACCGCATCGGCGAGGAGATCGACGCCGCGGCTGATCGCTTCGCGGGCGTTGCTGGAGAATTTGACGTCCTTGGCTGACATGCCGTGTTCCTTCCGGTGCGGGAAAGTGGGGGAACGAACCGGGCGTTCAGCCCAATATGCCGAGCAGACCGCTTTCCTTCATGATGATGAGATCCTCACCGCCGAGCTTCACCTCGGTGCTCGACCATTTGCCGAACAGGACCCGATCACCCGCCCTTGACGTCGAGCGCAATGATACCGCCATACTCGGCGCGCGCGACGCTGCCCGCAGAGACGATCTCGCCCTTCCGCGGTTCTTCCTGCGCGTTGTCGGGAATAAGAATTCCGCCGGCGCTTTTTCCTGCGCCTTGACGCGGCGGAAAAGGACATGGTCGTGCAGGGAGCGAAATGACATGGACAAGATCCCGTCGCTGGGCCGCGACGAACCGTCGCTTTCACAAGCGGCGAGCCAGCGCTGCCGATTTGCGATCCGGCACGGACCAACGGACAAGAGAGTGGGGTCGGGCCGGGCCGAATACAAGGGACGGGGGCAGCTGACCGGGTGCAGGCGACGAAAAGGCCGCCGCCCGATAAGCCCCGATCGCCAAAGATCATCGGGCGTCTCGACGTCGCCCGGTCTCCGCCGGAGCGACGTCGTGGTTCAGCCGATCACTCAGCCGCGACGACGACCTCGTTTTCGGCATCGCTGAGCGGATGTTCAAGCCGGTTGACCATTTCCTTCGGGCAGACCTGCCAGACATGGTTGCGCCAGCGATCCCAGTCGTCGAGCAGCGTGTGCGCCCATTTGCTGTCGGTGCGTTCGGCATGCTCGGCGATCAGCGCCTTGCAACGCATTTCCCAGCGAGCCGAGGCGAAACGCTGCCACATGATGCTCTCCGGGTTGGCGCGCCTTTCGAAATCACCATGCTCATCGAGCACGAAAGCCATGCCGCCGGTCATGCCCGCGCCGAAATTCTCGCCGACCCGCCCAAGGATCACGGCGGTGCCCCCGGTCATATATTCGCAGCCATTGGCGCCGCAGCCTTCGACAACCACGGTCGCGCCCGAGTTGCGCACCGCGAAACGCTCGCCCGCCTGCCCCGCCGCGAACAGCTTGCCGCTGGTGGCGCCGTAGAGGACGGTGTTGCCTATGATCGTGTGCGACTTGGTTTCAAGCGGCGACGACACCATGGGCCGAACCGCGATGATCGCGCCCGAAAGGCCCTTGCCGACATAGTCGTTGGCGTCACCAAACACCTCCAGCGTGATGCCCTTCACCCCGAAGGCGCCGAGCGACTGCCCGGCCGACCCGCGCAGGCGGATATGAACATGGCCATCGGCCAGCGCCGACATGCCGAAGCGCTGCGTGATTTCCGCCGAGAAACGCGTGCCGACGGCGCGGTGCGTGTTGCGGACGGTATAGGTCAGCTGCATCTTCTCGCGGCGTTCGAACACCGCCTTGGCGTCCTCGATCATCTGCGCGTCGAGGCTGTCAGGAACCTCATTACGGAAGGTCGGGATGTTGAAGCGGCGCTTATCTGCCGGTGCATCGACCTTCGCGAGGATCGGGTTCAAGTCGAGATCGTCGAGATGCTCGGCGCCGCGGCTGACCTGACGGAGCAGTTCGGTGCGGCCGATGATGTCGTCGAGCGACTTCACCCCGAGCTTGGCGAGGATTTCGCGCACCTCCTCGGCGATGAAGGTCATCAGGTTGATCACCTTCTCGGGCGTGCCGATGAACTTCTTGCGAAGCGCCTCGTCCTGCGTACAGACGCCGACCGGGCAGGTGTTCGAATGGCACTGACGCACCATGATGCAGCCCATCGCAACGAGGCTCAACGTGCCGATGCCGAACTCCTCGGCGCCCAGGATCGCGGCGATGACGACGTCACGCCCGGTCTTGAGACCTCCGTCGGTGCGCAGCTTTACCCGGTGGCGCAGGCCATTGAGCGTGAGCACCTGATTGGTTTCGGTCAGGCCCATTTCCCAGGGCGTACCGGCATATTTGACCGAGGTCTGCGGCGACGCGCCGGTACCGCCGACATGACCGGCGACGAGGATGACGTCGGCATGCGCCTTGGCAACACCCGCAGCGACAGTGCCGATGCCCGCCGATGAGACAAGCTTGACGCAGACGCGCGCACGCGGATTGATCTGCTTGAGATCGTAGATCAACTGGGCGAGATCTTCGATCGAGTAGATGTCATGGTGCGGCGGCGGCGAGATCAGCATCACGCCGGGGGTCGAGTGACGCAGCTTCGCAATCATCTCGGTGACCTTGAAGCCGGGCAACTGCCCGCCCTCGCCCGGCTTGGCGCCCTGCGCTACCTTGATCTCAAGTTCCTCGGCAGCGCCGAGATATTCGGCGGTGACGCCGAAGCGCCCGGAAGCGACCTGCTTGATCACCGAGTTGGCGTTGTCGCCATTGGCATAAGGCGTGTAGCGGCTCTTATCCTCGCCGCCCTCGCCCGACACCGCCTTGGCGCCGATCCGGTTCATCGCGATCGCCAGCGTCTCATGCGCCTCGGGGCTGAGCGCGCCGAGCGACATGCCGGGGGTGACGAAGCGCTTGCGGATTTCGGTGATCGGTTCGACCGAGTCGATCGCGATGCCTTCGCGCGCCCAGTTGAATTCGAGCAGATCGCGCAGATAGACCGGCGGCAAATCGCGCACGCCGCGCGAGAATTGCAGATAGGTCGAATAGCTGTCGGTCGAGCATGATGTCTGCAGCAGGTGCATCAACTGCGCCGAATAGGCATGCGCCTCGCCGCCCGCGCGCTGCTTGTAGAAACCGCCGACCGGCAGGCTGACGACGACATCGTCCCAGGCCGCTTCGTGCCGCAGGGTCGCGTTGAGCTGGAGCGAGTTATAGCCCTCACCCGAGATCTTTGCCGGCATGCCGGGGAAGAAATCGTTGACTAACGCGCGGCTGAGCCCGACCGCTTCGAAATTATAGCCGCCGCGATAGCTGGAGATCACCGCGATCCCCATCTTCGACATGATCTTCAGCAGGCCATCGTCAATCGCCTTGCGATGCCGCTTGAGGCAGGTCGGCAGATCGAAATCGCCGAACAGGCCACGGGCATGGCGATCGGCGATCGCGGCCTCGGCGAGATAGGCATTCACCGTCGTCGCGCCGACACCGATCAGCACCGCATAATAATGCGTGTCGAGGCATTCGGACGAACGGGCGTTGACCGAGGCATAGGACCGCAGGCCCTTGCGGACGAGGTGCGTGTGTACCGCCGCCGCCGCCAGTACCATCGCGATGGCAACGCGATCGGGGCCGACATGCTCATCCGTCAGGAACAGTTCGGCCTTGCCCTCGCGCACGGCGGTCTCGGCCTCGGCGCGCACGCGGCTGATCGCCTGGCGCAGCGCATCAGGCCCGCCATTGGCATCGAAGGTGCAATCGATCTCTGCTGCCGTATCGCCGAAATGCGTCTTCAGTGCATGCCAGTCGCGGCAATGGAGCACCGGGCTTTCGAGCACCAGAACATCGGCCTGCTGCGCCTCGTTATCGAGGATGTTGGCAAGGTTTCCGAAGCGCGTCTTGAGACTCATCACGCGGGTCTCGCGCAAGCTGTCGATCGGCGGATTGGTGACCTGGCTGAAATTCTGCCGGAAGAAGTGGCTGATCAGGCGCGGCTTGTCCGAAATCACCGCGAGCGGCGTATCGTCGCCCATCGAGCCGATGGCTTCCTTCGCCTCCTCGATCTGCGGCGCGAGGATCAGTTCCATATCCTCCATGGTCTGCCCGGCGGCAACCTGGCGGCGCAGCAGTTCGGGCCGCGACCAGCGCGGGATCATGTCCTCCGCGGAGGCCGGAAGGTCCGCCAGCGTGCGGAAGCCCTTGACCCAATCCTCATAGGGCTGCTCGCCGGAGATCTTGTTCTTGATCTCCTGATCGCCATAAAGGCGGCCTTCCTCGAGATCGATCGCGATCATCTGCCCCGGGCCCATCCGGCCCTTGGCGACAATCGTGCTTTCGGGCACGACGACCATGCCGGTTTCCGAACCCACGATCAGCAGATTGTCGGCGGTGCGCGTGGTACGCAGCGGACGCAGCGCGTTGCGGTCGACACCAGCGACGACCCAGCGTCCGTCCGTCATCGCAAGCGCCGCAGGGCCATCCCACGGCTCCATCACCGAGCCGAAATAGCTGTACATCGCGCGCGTTTCAGGCGTGAGATCATGGTTGCTCTGCCAGGCTTCGGGTACCAGCATGAGCTTCGCGGTCGGCGCATCACGGCCCGAGCGGCAGATCGTTTCGAATACGGCATCAAGCGCGGCGGTGTCCGAAGCTCCCGCCGGAATCACCGGCTTGATCTCATCGCTATGCTCACCAAAAGCGAGCGACGCCATCTTGATCTCGTGGCTCTTCATCCAGTTCTTGTTGCCGCGGATCGTGTTGATCTCGCCGTTGTGCGCGAGGCCACGGAACGGCTGCGCCAGCCACCATTGCGGAAAGGTGTTGGTCGAATAGCGCTGATGGAAGATCGCGACCCGGCTGACGAAGCGCTCATCCTTCAGATCGGGGTAGAAGACCGCCAGTTCTTCGGCAAGGAACAGCCCCTTATAGACGATAGAGCGCGCCGACAGCGAGCAGATGTAGAAGCCCTGGATCTGAGCCTCGATCACCTTGCGCTCGATCCGGCGGCGGATGAGATAGAGGTTCTTCTCGAACTCGTCGATCGACGCTTCGTCGGGCATCGGCCCGGCGATCATGATCTGTTCGATCTCGGGGCGCGTATTCTGCGCCTTCTCGCCGATCACCGAGACGTCGACGGGGACCTGGCGCCAGCCATAGATGGTGTAACCGAAATCGATGATCTCGCTTTCGACGATCGTGCGGCAGTTCTCCTGCGCGCCAAGATCGGTGCGCGGCAGGAAGATCATGCCGACGGCGAGGCGGTTCCCGCGCGGCTTGTGCCCGGCATATTCGATCGCGTCGTCGAAGAAGCGCACCGGCAGATCGACATGGATGCCGGCGCCATCGCCCGTCTTGCCGTCGGCATCGACGGCACCGCGATGCCAGACGGCCTTCAGCGCATCGATCGCAGCCGAGACGACACGGCGCGACGGCTTGCCATCGGTCGCGGCGACGAGGCCCACGCCGCAAGCGTCGCCCTCATATTCGGGGCGGTACATGCCGTGTTCGGCGAGGCGCTCGCGTTCGGCGGCGACGTTTGTCGGGAGATCAGAGGCGTTCATCATTTGCCTGCCTTCATCTGCTCATAAGAGGCGATCAGCGGCGTCACCTTTGCCGCCATCATTGACTCGAATTCTTCGGAGTCGGGATCGAGATCGAGTTGTGGGAAGTCGCCAAAACCCGCCTTCATGGCTGCCAGCTTCATTCCGACCGGAGACTGATTGAAACCTTTCCACGAAGAGAACTCTTCCTCGGTCATTTCAGAGGACAGCATAGCTTCGGACCGCTTAATCAGCGGCGTGACGACGTCACTGAAATCGGCGTCATCGTCCGCGTTTATGGCCTTCTTCAAGGCATCGGTCAGATCGACATTACGACCGACAAGGCCAAAAGCATGTCCGGCAACGGATCCCCGATAGAAAGTCAGGGCCTCTCGCATCTCGCTATCCGACAGTTGGGCGGCATATAAGGCGCCCCGCTCACGCCATGCTTTCTTCAACGCAGAATTCAGTATGTCATTAAATCCCGAATTGAGCGCGTCCGCCAATTTGGCGCTTAAGCCGGGATATTGCTTCTCGGCTGCCGCAATTTCGGGTTGGGCTTCCAGCATCGTCGGCAACACCGCGCGCAGCGGCTTGCTCACCAAATCGTGCAAAAAGGTTTCGCTATAGAGCGTTTGCGCCAGTTCAGCGCCCACTCGAGCCTTTCCAGTCAGCGCTCCCGGCGTAGCTTTTAAAAATTCCGCGGCGTCAAGCGTGGTGACACTCGGCCTCACAACTTCCGGGCTGACCTGCCTTACGACGATCTCGGCGTCTGCGGGCGGTGTCACCGCCGCTGCGATAAGGATCGCGATCACGCCGCGACTCTCTCGCTCTTCGCGACCTTCGCCTTCGCCTTGAGAAAAGCATGCATGCGATCGGCGACGTCGCGGCCGTCGCGGATCGCCCAGACGACGAGGCTGGCGCCGCGGACGATGTCGCCGGCGGCGAAGACGCCTTCGAGCGAGGTCTGCATCGACTTGTGATCGACGCGGAGCGTGCCCCAGCGGGTCACCGACAGATCGGGCGCGCCGAACATCGCCGGAAGCTCCTCAGGATCGAAGCCGAGCGCCTTGATGACGAGATCGGCATCGAGCCGGAAATCGCTGCCCGGATCGGGTTCGGGGGCGCGGCGGCCGCTGGCGTCAGGATCGCCGAGGCGCATCTTGATCGCGCGAACGGCAGAGACATTGTCGGTTCCGTCGAAAGCCTCCGGCGCCGACAGCCAGACGAACTCGACGCCCTCTTCCTCGGCATTCTTGGTCTCGCGCTGCGAACCGGGCATGTTTGCCCGATCCCGGCGATAGAGGCATTTCACCGATGCCGCGCCCTGGCGGACGGCGGTGCGCACGCAATCCATCGCGGTATCGCCGCCGCCGATAACGACGACGTTCTTGCCGGCCGCGTTGAGCGCGCCGCTGTCATAAGCGGGGACGGCATCGCCAAAGCCCTTGCGGTTCGACGCCGTGAGATAATCAAGCGCATCGACGACGCCGGGCGCGCCGACGCCGGGCGCCTTGATCGCGCGAGGCTTATAGACGCCGGTCGCGATCAGCAGGGCGTCGTGCCGTTCGCGCAATTCGGCGAGGCTGGCGTCACGGCCAACTTCGAAGCCTTCATGAAAAACGATACCGGCGTCCCGGAGCCGCTGCACCCGGCGCTGCACGATATGCTTCTCGAGCTTGAATCCGGGGATGCCATAGGTGAGCAGCCCGCCCGCGCGGTCGTGCCGATCATAGACATGCACGTCATATCCACGCGCACGCATAAGCTCCGCGGTGGTCAGTCCCGCTGGGCCCGCGCCGATCACGCCGACCGACTGTCCCTTCGCGGGGCCAATGGCGACAGGCTCGACCCAGCCATTTTCCCAGGCGGTGTCGGTGATATATTTTTCGACCGAGCCGATCGTGACCGCACCATGGCCCGAAAATTCGATGACGCAATTGCCTTCGCACAGACGATCCTGCGGGCAGATGCGGCCGCAAATCTCCGGCATGGTCGAGGTGGCGTTCGACAGTTCATAGGCTTCGCGCAAACGGCCCTCGGTCGTCAGGCGCAGCCAGTCGGGAATGTGATTGTGCAGCGGGCAGTGCGTCGCGCAATAGGGAACGCCGCATTGCGAACAGCGCGAGGCCTGCTCCTCGGCCTTGCCTTCGGCATAGAGGGGCGAGATTTCGTCGAAATCGGAAACGCGCGCAGCTGCTTCCCGCTTGGCCGGGAATGACTGGCCGACGCCCACAAATTTCAACATTGGATCATTTGCCATCTAAAGGGCCCTCCGCCGGCGAGCCAATTTCACAAAATGGCAGCAGAGTCACGCGCTATTCACGCAATATGTAAGTCTACCTGTCCTATTTTCGAGCATTTTCACTGCCCGCCCCGATCGCGCCACGCCCTATCCCAGAATTTACAACCGATGCGGACCTATCGAAAAACGAGCCATATCAACGCGGTGCCGCCAGCCATGATCCGATACCAGGCGAAAGGCGCGAACCCATGACGCGTCACGACCGCCAAAAACCATTTGATCACGAACATCGCGACGACGAAGGAGACAGCGAAACCAATCGCAATGGCCTGCGCCTGCGTGTCACCCAGCGCGTGCCGCCCCTTCCACAGGGCGAGCGTCGTCGCCCCCAGCATTGTCGGAATGGCGAGAAAGAAGCTGTATTCAGCGGCGGTACGCCGTTCGACACCCAGCAACAACCCGCCCATGATCGTGGCGCCCGACCGGCTCACCCCCGGGATCATCGACAGGCATTGGACAAAGCCGATCGCGAGGGACGTCCTGAAAGACATCGTCTCGACACTGTCGACACTTGACCGCTGCACCATTTTTTCGATCAGGAGGATCGCGATACCCCCGAGGATCAGGGCAACAGCGACGATGATCGGCGTGTTGAGCATCGCCTTGATCGCCTTGTAGGCGAGCGCGCCGACTACCGCCGATGGCAGAAAGCCGATCAGCACATTGCGGGTGAAGCGGATCGCATCGGGATCGCGCCGCCCGAGCCCGGCGATCACCTGCGCGAAGCGTGCGCGATAGAGCACCACCACCGCGAGGATCGCGCCCAGCTGGATCACGATATCGAAAGTCTCGGTACCTTGCGGCACATGCATCATCTCTCCCGCGAGGATGAGATGCCCCGTCGATGAGACGGGGATGAACTCGGTCAGCCCCTCGACGATGCCGAGGAGAATGATGGCCAGCAGCGACATTTCCATCCGACGATCAGGCCGTCTTGGCGTTGTTGGCGAAACGGCCGCGCGGCCGATACGCGACCAGCCAGGCCGGCGCCGCAGCCTCCATCGGCGTAGGTGCGACGCCGAAGGCCTCGAGTCCGTTTGCGCCGGGCGAGACGACGTTGTCCTTTTGCAACATCAGCCACTGGTCGCGCGTGATCGGGGCGCCCGGCAGAAACCCGGCACAGGCGATCAGCCCGCCGACCATGTCAGGCACCGGCACGAAGATCGGATCATGCCCGGTGGCCTTCGCGATCCATTGATTGAGACCGCGCATGGTGACGACGTCGGGCCCGCCCAGTTCGAACGTCTTGCCCGCATAACCGGCGGGATCTAGTGCGGCGCGGGCAATCGCCTTCGCCACATCGACGACGAAGATCGGCTGGAACCGGGTTTCACCGCGCATCACCGGCACGAAGGGCCACGCCTGCATCTTCGCGAAACGATTGATGAAGCCATCCTCCTGCCCGAAAATCGTCGATGGGCGGACGATGGTCGCGTTGGGGAACGCCGCCTTGACCGCCGCCTCGCCCTCCGCCTTGCTGCGGGCATAGGCCGACGCCGATTCGAGATCGGCCCCGATCGCCGACACATGCACAAAAGCCTTGGCACCGGCCGCCCGTGCCGCCTCGGCGACATTGCGCGCGCCGCCCTTATGGATCGCATCAAAATCGCCGGCGAGAATGCCGACGAGATTGATCACCACGTCCGCGCCCTGCACGGCGTGCGCCACGCTCGCCGGCCTGGTGATATTCGCCGCGACGAATTGCGTCTGGCCCAGTCCACCCAGCGGCCGAAGGAACCAGGCGTCGGAGGGATCGCGTTCGGCGACCCGCACGCGCGCACCGCCCTTGAGCAGTTCCTGGGCCACATAGCGCCCCAGGAAACCGCCACCGCCAAACAGCGTAACAAGCCGGCTCATCGTATAAATCCTCGCGCGTTCAACCTTCTCCCGCATTGCCAAGCGACGAAGCGGTTGACAAGGCACAAGCGCCGCCGCTATCCGCCCGGCCTCGCTTCCTGTGCCCAGGTGGTGGAATTGGTAGACGCGCTGGCTTCAGGTGCCAGTGACCGCAAGGTCGTGAAGGTTCGAGTCCTTTCCTGGGCACCACACATCCGGAAATCGCCGGAACGTTGAGCCGTCATCTAGCAGACGGTTCTCGACGCGCGTCTGCGCCACAGAACTGCTACACAATCGGGGGCGTGGATCGTGCCCATCCTCCCGGAAATCTCCCAAAAATGATCAACGCGGCTACTACACAAAGCTGCGACACAACCGCCCTGTCGGGCCGCACCTTCGAGCAGGTCAATTCTACTATCGCCGCCGCATCCCGCGCGACGCGCGACACCTGATCGGCCGCGCCGAGATATGGTGATCGCTGCGGACGGATAGCCTCAAAATAGCTCTCCGACGGCTGCCCGCTACGATGGCTCGGGTCGAAGCTGAGATAGAGCATGGGCGTTGGATGGCTCGCCTCCCCTGTGACCCGACGCGCTTCAAACCGTCACTCAACGATATGGCGCCCGGCCCGCCCGAGATGGACCCTGCCCGCGATGCGGAGCCATGCGCCTGAACGAAATCTGCCAACTCGACACCGCCGATGTCAGAATGATCGATGGCATCCACTGCCTCGTCGTTCCAGAGACCTCCATGTCTGGTGACTGTGACAAGAACCTCAAGACCGGTGCGAGCGAACGCCTCATGCCGATCCATCGCAATCTGATCGACTGCGGCTTTCTTTCCTTTGAGCCCGCCGCCTCAAGGCAGCGGGACGGACAAAAGAGTCTCAGGACCGCCGCCGCAACCGAGCATACCGCACGTCAGACAAGCCATTGTCGACCTCTTCGCCAAACCACCTCCCAGGCGATGTCCCCACTGTGAGCAACTGCTCACTGCGCCAACCAAATCTAAACTGCCAAAGTAGTGCTAGGCGGCGGGCTGCCATTGAAGGCGTCGGATCGTGAGGCTCGCCAGTTGCGCTCAGTAATCCGCCTCGAAAAAAATGGCACTCCGTCAACAGGCGCATGCGTCGGCCATCCACCGGACAAGTCTATCTGAACTCTCTAAAGAATTCGGTCAGTTCCGCAACGAACAAGCCTGCCGCATCCTGTGCCGGGAAATGCCCGCCATGGGGATGAACCGCATAATGACGGACATCATACACTCGCTCAAGCGCGCCGCGCGGAATGGGCGGGATCAGGTCGTCCGCAAACAGCATGAAACCCGCCGGAACCGTGATCCGCGTTCCCGGGGGGATGACGCTTTCATGCAGAAAACCATATAGCCAGAGTGGTGCCGACGGCCCGTTGATCCAGTAGATCATGACGTTCGCCAAGAGATCGTCGATCGGGAAAGGAGGGCCACCATCGGCGGCGGGCGTGCTCCAGGATCTGAACTTTTCGATAATCCAGGTCGCAAGAGTTAGCGGCGAGTCGGTAAGCCCAAACGCCATTGCATCGGGTTTATGGCCTTGTATCGCCTGATAGGCGCTCTCAGGATTAGGAGCAGTAGCCCGCTGGAGCCACCGTGCCTCCTCTTCGGTCGGACCGGATCCTGCGGGATCGGGGGCAATAAACCCGCCTGCGGTCGTAAACATAACCGCCTGCAATCCGGCCGGTTCGAGTTCCGCGAGCTGTCTTGCCGCTAAACTGCCCCAGTCAGACCCGAATACGACAAAACGTTCCAGTTGTAGTTGGCTGCAAAGCGTCGCCCACAGCGCCCCGATCCGCGCGGCCGACATCGGCCGGGCGGGCGGCGGGGAAAACCCATAGCCGGGCATAGACGGTATAATCACGGTGAAGGCATCCTCAACCGCTCCGCCATGTCGTTCCGGATGCGCTAGCCGGTCGATCACCCCGTCAAATTCGACGAAGGAACTGGGCCAGCCATTGAGCAGCACCAACGGCAGTGGGTCAGGACCGGAACCCGGCACCACCACGAGATGAATGTTCTGCCCATCGACGTTGACCATGCGCTGGGCAAAGCGGTTGAGATGATGCTCGTGCGCCCGCCAGTCGAATCGCTCACGCCAATGATCCAGCAGCTTCGCCGCCGCTTTCAGCGGCATCCCGTGGCTCCACCCGGCGCCGGTTTCCACATGCGGCAGCCGGGTCCGCGCGAGCCGATCCGCAAGATCGGCCAGCACGTCATCAGCGACAGCGATCCGGAACGGACTGCCCGCCCTCAGGCAACGCTCAGCGGCACTGGCCCGCCCCCCGGTAGCCTCAGACAAGCGCTGTCTCGATATTCGCCATGTAGGGAAGATAAGCCTTTGACTCTGGGTCCCTGCGCGGATTGTGGAAAGGCGGCCACGCCTTAAGAATACGGGGCGACGCCAGCTTCTTCATCATCTTCGACAACCTCTGAAGATAGGGGATCCGAAGCGGCGAGGCATTCATCTGCTGCGCGAATTCACCAGCCGGTGCGCGTCGAGCACGTGCTTGGGGAAAATCGACATTTGGCTTGCAAACGCGCATAATGAATAACCTCCAGCCTCATTCTCCCAACATACCGTTTTCCGGCATTCGTCCCCACCCATCCGGACTATTCAGTCCGTCATGCCGTCACACTGGTTGTGAATACCCCCTCTTTGTCAGCCCGGCGCCATGCGGATCACGTCGTCGAGGCGGACGCCGTCGCCGTTCATTGCATTCGGGATGAGGCTTTCGACGAGTTGCGCATATTCGTTGGCCCTGCCGAGGCGGCTGGGATGTGGCGTTCGCGGAGACAAAGATCTGAACGACGCCAATAGTAGAAATTTTCGCCATACCGAAGGGATGGCAGGTGAGGATTTGGCATTAGAGGTTCGGATGAAGCATTTTGTGTATGATTGCAGTCACTGATTCCATATCGTTCTGTGTTCCAATTTCGGAGTCCGGGTATAGCCAGTCGCGCAGGAGGACAGAACCCGCCACCATTGCAAATGCGTAGCGAACTGCCCGCCCCGCCTCGACTACCGGGACCGTCTGAGAATTGACGTGCTGCTCACGAATTCTATCAGCCGATCTAGCCAATAGATCAGATAAACTATGCCCAATCTCTGGACCAATTTCGCTCGATTTTATCAAGGCCCTCAAAAGATCACTATTCTTGCTGAGAAACTGATATGTTTCTTGAGCGCCGTATAGATTTCTTTCCTTTATACTTGGAGCCATCGAATCAAGCTCAGCATGCAGATCGTTTATCTTATCATAAAATGGTTCCACTATAGATATTCTAAACAATTGGGCTTTGTTGACAAAGTACTTAAACAGAAGCCGCTCGGATATACCTGCCAACTCCGCAATTTTCCGCGTTTTCGCCCCTGCCATTCCTTTTTCAGCAAATTCCGAGCGTGCAGCAGCCAAGATAAGGGCGCGAACCTCCTCCGTCGGCCTCCGGCGCCGGCGTTTTGTGGCTGGCGAGGCGCCGGCTTCTGAAGGTCGGAGATTCATGCATTCGGGTCCTTCCAGTAGCTTTTTCCCTGCTTCGGCCTGCGACATTGCGCGCCCGGAAACCTCGGAAAAGTGCCCGAATAGGCGGGCCATCCCCTGGTCCAGTTATTCCGGCACGGGCGCATAGTCCAGTCCGCGTCTTGACATGAAAGGAAGTGAATGCTTCACAAT
>Ga0307412_10001139_pt1 | contig 15226 bp, 14 predicted proteins | sample DK1Cmetagenome_3_FD_203823 | JGI IMG/M metagenome (GOLD analysis project Ga0307412, IMG submission 203823) | Maize rhizosphere microbial communities from greenhouse at UC Davis, California, United States - DK15-C-1 | ecosystem: Host-associated > Plants > Roots > Rhizosphere > Soil | place: USA...
AGCTGCCGCTGCAGGTCGATGAGCAGGTTGATGACTTGGGCTTGAACCGAGACGTCAAGTGCGGACACTGGCTCGTCGCAGACGATCAGTTTTGGCTCAACTGCGAGCGCGCGAGCAATTCCGATGCGCTGACGCTGTCCGCCGGAGAACTCGTGTGGGTAGCGGCCGGCGTGCTCTGGTCGCAAACCAACCTGTTCCAACAGTGCCGCGACTCTAATCTTCATCGCCATGGCAGACGGCGCCAGCTTGTGGATCACCAGCGGCTCGGCGACTATCTGACCGACAGTCATTCGGGGATTCAAAGATGCTTGCGGATCCTGAAATACGATCTGCATGTGCTTCGTGAAATCACGCTGCTCCTGGCGGCGCAAGAATTTGACCTCCTTGCCTTCGAGCCACACCTGACCAGCCGATGGCTCGAGGAGGCGGAGCACACAACGGCCCATGGTCGACTTACCACATCCAGACTCTCCGACCACACCGAGAGTCTGCCCGTGCATGACTTCGAAGCTGACATCGTCGACTGCGCGAACGCGTCCTACCTCCCGCCGAAGCAGCCCTTGCTTGAGGACAAAGTCACGGGAGAGGCCGCGAACACGAAGAAGTGGAGAGATCATGAATAGGCGCTTTCCATTAGAACTTCGGCGCTGCGGCAATATGACCGGCTCCGCTCTCGACAAGTACGCAAGCTGCTCTGTGGCCGGGCTCGTGTGCGATCAAATTGGGAACGACGGTGCGGCATACCGCGCTGGCACTGGTGCACCGCCCCGCGTAGCCGCATCCTTCCTGCGCTAGCGCCAAGTTGGGCACGACACCGGCGATCGTGGGCAGATGCAATTTGCTGCCAGCCGTGCCATCGATGCGCGGTATGCAGCGGATCAGCCCGCGTGTGTACGGATGCTGCGGATTTGCAAACACCTGTTCGACGCTTCCTTCTTCCACCACCCGTCCTGCATACATGACGACCACGCGCTGCGCCATCTCGGCAACCACACCCATCGCGTGCGTGATAAGCAAGAGCGCCATGCCCATCTGGGCTTTCAAGTCCTGCAACAACTCCAGGATCTGCGATTGGATGGTCACATCCAGAGCGGTCGTCGGCTCGTCTGCGATCAGCAGTTGAGGACGGCACGCAAGAGCCATGGCAATCATTACGCGTTGCCGCATTCCACCTGAGAACTGATGCGGATACTCAGAAATTCTGCGACGCGCATTAGGAATTCGGACTAACTCCAACATTTCAACGGCGCGATTCAATCCGATCCGCTTGCTCACTCCTTCATGAAGGCACACCGATTCCGCGATCTGATCGCCCACCGTGTAGACTGGGTTGAGCGAAGTCATCGGCTCCTGAAAGATGATGCCGACCTCTTTTGCGCGCATCCGGCCGAGTCGCGCGGCCGACATCTGCACGACGTCCTCTCCTTTCCAGAGAATTCGCCCTCCGACGAACCGACCGGGAGGCGTGGGAATCAGCCGCATCACTGAATGAGCGGTTACAGTTTTTCCCGAACCAGATTCGCCAACGATGCAGACCGTTTCGCCGGCGCTAACCTCCAAACTCACCCCATCTACAGAGCGGACCATCGCACCGTCGGTCCTAAAGTGAACGCGCAGGTCCTGGATGCTCAGTACGGCTGGCGTCTTGGAGGTCTCGACACCAGTCATACTCTGACCTCGCGTGGATCCAAGGCGTCGCGCAGCCCATCGCCAATGAAGTTAATGCATAGGACCGTAAGAAATATCGCGCCGCCAGCGAACAAGGCCCAGTACGCAGCGATGTCCAAATAATCCTTCGATTCAAAAAGTAACCGTCCCCAGGTTGGAACGTCCGAGGGAAAGCCCAGGCCCAGAAATGACAAGGTCGATTCGGCAACGATCGCTTCCGCCACATTGATGGTGGCGGCAACGATGATTGAGCTGGCGGAGTTGGGCAGGATATGGCGGAAGGTTTGTCGCGCACGCGTTGCACCCACAGCTCTTGCCGCCTCCACAAAATCTTTCTCGCGCAAGGAGAGAAACTGTCCTCGAGTCAGTCGTGCAACCGACATCCAGCGAAGCCCGCCGAGGACGCAGGTGACCAAGATAAACGTCCCCGCCTCTTGTCCCAGGGAGGCCGCCAGGGTGTCGCGGAACAGATAAAGGATCAGCAGCAGAAGTGGCAGCTGCGGCAGCGAGAGAAACAGGTCCGTTAGCCAGACGAGGGACGTCCCAACAGTCCCGCGGGACATGGCTGCCACCGCCCCTACAGTTACTCCAACAAGAACTGAAACCACCATGGCAGCTAGCCCAACCGCCAACGAGATGCGCCCGCCGTAGAGCATGCGCGCCAGCAAGTCTTGCCCTAGATCATCCGTCCCCATCGGGTGCGCCAAAGTCGGCCCTTGCAGCCGGGCACCAAAATCGATGTCATTGATGGCCACGGGCCACAGCAATGGTCCAAACACGACCATCAGCACGATGGCTCCGAGCAATGCGACTCCTACGACCGCCAACCGATGGCGCTTGAACCTAGCCCAGGCACGCTGACGTGGAGTTGCAGGAGGCGGCACGGAGGCCACCAAAGCGATATCAGTCATTTTTGATACGCGGGTCCACCCAACCATAGGCGAGGTCCGCGAGGATGTTGAATCCGACGACAAGGCAAGCAAAAACAAAAGTCACCGCCATAACCACAGGCGTGTCGTTAGCCAGAATTGAACTGATTAACAGGCTGCCAATGCCAGGAACTCGGAAGATCTGTTCCGTGACGATGGCACCGCCGAAGATGGCGGGAATCTGTAGCGCAACAAGCGTGATTACAGGGATCAGCGAATTGCGCACGATGTGCCTCAGGACCACCTTGAACTCACCGAGGCCCTTGGCTCGTGCCGTTGTCACGTAGTCCAAATAGGCCACATCGAGAACTGCGGAGCGGATATAACGCGTCCACGAAGCACACTGAAACAACGCGAGCACCATGATGGGCATCAGCGACTGCCTGATCTGCGCTGCGAACCAAGCCCACCCGGTCTCCGGTAGGTCCGCTTGGTAAACCAGAGGAAGCCAACCTAGCTGGATCGAAAACAGCATGATCAACAACACGCCGGTGAAAAATGTAGGCAATGAGAAGCCAACAAAGGCCATGGCGCTTGCGAGATGGTCGAACAGGGAATAAGGGCGAACGGCGGCATAGACACCCACCGGCAGTGCGACAGCCATTGCGAGTACTTGTGAGATCCCAACAACGAACAAGGTAGTGGGGAGCCGTTGCAGTATGAGATGACCCACCTCAACCCGGCTCACGAACGAATAGCCCCAATCGCCTTGAAACATTGCCAACAACCAATGTGCATAGCGTAGCCACGGCGGATCATCAAGCCCGAACTTGGCCCGCAAAGAGGCAATCACTTCGGCAGGGACAGCAGGGTTAGTCGCCAGGTCCCCGAAGGGGTCACCAGGGGCTACCGCCAGAATGCAGTACAGGATCGCACTTATGCCCAGCAGACTAGGTATTGCGATCAGCAACCTGCGCAGAACGAAGTTAAACATGGATGCGCTCGTGTCCTTCGCTCAAACCTCCCGGTACCAATCGGAAATTAGCCAGAGGTTGTTGTCCCATCCACTCAGCGGCGCACGCAGATCGGCGCGGACCCCTGCAGTCGAAGGCCGATAGACGACAGGGATGACTGCAACGTCCTCAACCACGAGTTCATTCATGCGTATGAAGAGTTCGGCGCGCTTGACCGGATCGATCTCTTGCTGCGCCGCGTCGAACGCTCGGTCATATGCCTCGCTCTTCCACCGCGTGATGTTGCGCCCCTGCCATCGATTGGACTTGCTCGCCATGGCCCAGGAGCAGAATTGGCTGGTCAGAAGTGCCGGATCCGGCCCATTTACCGTCGCCTGAATCATCTCCAGGTCGCTATAGAAGTGCTGGTAGGTGTCGCCATTTCCAGGATCAGTGGAGAAGAACACGGACGCGGCAATTTGCTTGAGGTCCAAAGCGATTCCCGCTTTCTGGAACGCCTGTTTCACGACCGCTTGCGCCTTCTGACGAGGCGCATTGATTGAGGTCTGCAGTGTGAGTTGAAGCTTGCGCCCCCCCTTTGTCCGAACTCCATCCGCACCACGCGTCCAGCCTGCAGCATCCAACACCTTGTTGGCCGCGGCGAGATTGAATTCCCACTTGGTTTTTTGAGAACGAAACCGTTTGGGGTTATTGATGAAGTTGGCAGTAGCCAAACCTGCACGACCGTAGATGTACTTCTCAATGGCACCTCGGTCTACCAAAAGATTCAGCGCATCGCGCACGGCCTTGTCCGAAAGAATCGGGTGGCGTGTATTGGGATGGGATCGTTCGCCATCGACATCGGTAAAAGGGTCCGCATGCTGGATCGCGATGAACTCGATGTTGCCAGATTCAATAAACTCGGCACGGCCCTTCCCCCCCTCTTCGAGCTTGCGCAGAATTTCGTCCTCCACCTGCAGGTTAGGCGCGAAGTCGTACTCCGCTGCCTGGAGTACGGCGCGCGCCGCGGACACTGCATCACCGCCCCCCTTGATCTCCACGCTGTCGAAGTGCGGTCGGTTGGGCGCATGGTAGTTTGGGTTGATGGCAGCACTCAGAAAGTCACCAGGCTTGAAGCTCGTGAACTTATAAGGCCCCGTCCCCACCGGCTTGCCATTCGCGCCCGCATCGCGCGCTGGGGCGCCGATGTACGGCTCAAAGATGTGCTTCGGCAAGATAACTCCGCGCGCGCCGACAAAGGCATCCGCCCAGAAGGGGGTAGGCCTGGCGAAGGAGACCCGGATCGTCAGATCGTCGACCTTTTCTACCTTGACGCCCTGAAAGGTGGTGATGTTGACGGCCGTCGTGGCGGGATCTGAGCAATAGCGCCAAGTGAAGACACAATCATCCGCGCTGAAGCGACGCCCGTCGTGCCATGTGACGTTTGACTTGAGCTTCCAGATGACCGATAGACCATCCTTGGAGACTCCTCCATTCTCGTTGGAGGGGATTTCGGAAGCCAAGATGGCACGCAGGTTGCCCTCAGCGTCCCATCCCGCAAGCGGTTCGTAGAAGAGACGGCATGCTTCTTGGTCTTTGGTACCTGCGGCGAAGTGCGGATTAAGCAACGTGGGAGCCTGCCAGAACAGCATCTTCAAGACCCCTCCGCCACCGCGCTTTGTCGGCTTGTACTGGAAGGAAGAACTCTGTGCAGTTGCCACTCCAGCATGCATCAGAAGCGTTCCTGCCATCGGCGCCGCGATCCCCAAGGCGGCCATACGCGCGACGAATTCCCGCCGACCGAGGCGGCCTTCCTTGACGTCCCGAATCATGTGCCGCAAGTTCGATTCGCGCATAGGTCAATGTCCTTGAAAGTGAGTAACAAGGATAAGGACCGTCGCGTGCTTGAGACACCGCTTTTTCTATCTTCATCAGGTAATAGCGCTGTCCTCCGATGACTGGGGACACTCGTATTCCTGAACCGGCCCGGCATGGCCATGCTGTGAACTCGCGAACAACAATTGCCTACGGAGGATGCATGATCTATGTCGATCTAAGCCATCGCACCAGACAATTCTTTTAGCGAAGACTATCGACAGCCCTTGCAGCGACGAGTCACTTTCCCAATAGAATTTTGATATTGAGCATTCCGCCGCTGCCGTTTGGCGCTCACGGTCGGAGGACGGGTTGATGCCGAGAAGTGATCTAGGCCGTAAGGGGCAGTTGGCATCATGCGAACGGCACGCAGCGGCCCGACTTTCAACATTGCCAGCTGTAAAGCCAAGCTCCTTCTACTACGACCGACGAGAAAATCACGGAAGCTGGCGCAGCCTGACTGACTCGTGGCAGATCGGAGGCTTGGTCATGGACCTCGAAAATTGGCAACCGGACGGCTTGCTGCTGCGGCCTTTCACATCGTGGGTATGTGGCGGTGCTCCGCGCCTCCCGGGCAATCCTCGCGCTCGTAGACGACGATGGCATCGTCGCGGCGCGATCACTCTCAACTGAGCTGAATAGGTAGTTTCCCGTGCATGCCACTCACCCGCATTCCACTCCGACCGCCTGGATGTGCGAGCGTCGGATGCTGAGGACGGCTCTGGCCTTGTATCGATCGCCTAACTTCAACCCTTGACGGATGAGTGACTAGTGGGGTTCAACTGCGATGCGCACGCATGTTCAAGGCCCTGTCTCCACCATAAGCAAAGCCGCAGATCCGCAATCGCGAGTTTTTTCTAATGAGGAACGGCCGGAAGCCGCACGGACGGGTTCTGATGAAGTTGTCCTCAGAACCGAGAGCTCTCGGACAACGTCAACAGTGGGAGGCTAGAAATCGCTGGCCGGAGTGAAAGCGAGATAGAGCTGATACTTGCTTCATATGAAGCCAGCTTTTCTGGTGCTTACCCGCCGCGACGCATCACGTCGAAGAACTCGACATTGGTCCTGGTCGCCCTCATGTTCTTGAGCATGAGTTCCATGGAATGGATCTCGTCCATGTTGTACATGTACTGGCGCAGGATGCGGGTCTTCTGCAGGATCTCGGGGGCCAGCAGCAGCTCTTCGCGGCGCGTGCCGCTGCGGTTGAGCTGGATCGAGGGAAACACGCGCTTTTCGTACAGGCGGCGGTCCAGGTGGATTTCGGAGTTGCCGGTGCCCTTGAACTCTTCGAAGATCACTTCGTCCATGCGGCTGCCGGTGTCGATTAGCGCGGTGCCGATGATGGTCAGCGAACCGCCTTCTTCCAGGTTGCGCGCGGCGCCCAGGAAGCGCTTGGGGCGCTGCAGCGCGTTGGAGTCCACACCGCCGGTCAGCACCTTGCCAGACGAGGGCACGACGTTGTTGTAGGCGCGGGCCAGGCGGGTGATCGAGTCCAGCAGGATCACCACGTCCTTCTTGAGTTCGACCAGGCGTTTGGCGCGCTCGATCACCATTTCGGCGACGTGCACATGGCGCGCAGCGGGCTCGTCGAAGGTCGAAGCAATGACTTCGCCCTTCACGGTACGCTGCATTTCGGTCACTTCTTCAGGGCGCTCGTCCACGAGCAGCACCATCATGTGCACGTCGGGGTAGTTGGCACTGATCGCGTGGGCGATGTGCTGCATCATCACCGTCTTGCCGCTCTTGGGCGGCGCCACGAGCAGGGCGCGCTGGCCTTTGCCGATGGGGGCGATGATGTCGATGATGCGGCCGGTGATGTTCTCTTCGCCCTTGACGCCATCGCGTTCCAGCTTCATCTGTTCCTTGGGGAACAGCGGCGTCAGGTTCTCGAACATCACCTTGTGCTTGTTCTGCTCGGGCGGACCGTCATTGACTTTGTCGACCCGGGACAAGGCGAAGTAGCGCTCTCCGTCTTTTGGAGTCTTCACCTCCCCTTCAATCATGTCACCCGTGTGCAGATTGTTCTTTCGTACCTGTGCTGGCGAGATATAGATGTCATCGACGCTCGCGGTGAAGCTGGTGTCGGGGCTGCGCAGAAAGCCGAAGCCGTCGGGCAGGATTTCGAGCACACCGTCGGCGAAGACCTGTTCGCCGGCCTTTGCGCGCTTCTTGATGATGGCAAACATCAGCTCTTGTTTTCGCATTCGCGCAGCGTTCTCGATGCCCAGCGCATCTGCTTGCTCGAGGAGGCTGGAGACGTGAAGGGCTTTAAGTTCGTTCAGGTGCATTGTTGAAATTTATTAAGGTGCAGATCAAGAAAGAAGCGCGGCGGGAAGGAATGCCGCCGTACCAGACTCGCTCTTAGACAAATGAAACGAGCACTCGGAGACAAGCCACAGCATAGAGACGGTGTTTCTTTTTCTACTGCGTCCTGAGAGCAGGCCGACAACCCGCTCATGTTGATATCAGCATATTTGTCGATGCCAACCGTACGACCCTATGACTAGATTCCAATTAAGCCTGTCCCCCATAATGAGGCCTTAAACAACTCAACCAGGCTTGGAATATGGCAAAAAAAACTTTCCTCGAGATTCAAGCGCAGATCGAGCAGCTTCAAAAGGAGGCAGCAGACGTCCGGCAAAAAGAAGCAGGTGACGTTCTTATGCGCATCAAGGAAGCGATCGCCGTGTATGGCTTTACAGCAGCGGAACTCGGTTTTGGCAGCGGCCCCGGTAAGCGCCAAGTTCGCAAGATCGCAGGAGGGACGCCCGGCAAGAAGCCCGCAGCAAAGCGAGTGAGTGCGCCTACGCCAAAGTTCCGTGATCAGGATGGAAATGTTTGGAGCGGCCGCGGCCCTCGACCGGCGTGGTTCAAGGCTGCACTTGAGGCTGGCAAGTCCCCTGACGACTTGATGGCGAAGTAATTAGCAAGTTGCCTGGAGCTCCGGTTTGATCCCAGCGCAACGGTCGCTGCTCAGGTCTCAGACGCAGGCATCTTGCATCCACTGATGCACAGTTTGGATGACGGTGCCGTCGGGGAACGCAGCTGTCTTTCCGTCAGCAGTCCCCGATGTCAATGTCTGCGAATCGAATCCGCCGCGCTGACACCGTACTTCTTCTGACCTAAGACTACCCTTCCGCAGCTCTATGACGAGTCTTCGCTCGCCGAAATAACAGTGCTGCCCTTGTCCGCAGTCCGACTACCAGCCGACTTACTCAGAAGCATTTTTTCAGCGATGTCCACGTCTGCATCTCTTGTTCAGCCACCGAATCGAACGAGCCGCTGCGCTACGACAAGTTTCTTTGTCCATGGGCAAACACATCTCGCCTGGTCCTGCATTCGATGCTGATCTGCGACTATCGCCCGTCGGAGGAAGCGAACGGAGCGGTCGTCGGGCTGCGCCTGCGTGAGCACTTCGACAAGGAGCTGCCGCTTCTCCTGATCAGCGGCGAGACTGGACCGGACCGCCTGAAGCAGGTGCAGGAGCTTGGCATCGCAATGATTGCCAAACCCGTCGAAGCCACCGCTCTGTGGCACATCATCTCAGTGATTTCTCGGCCATCCGCGGCGCAACCGGCGGCATTCGATCCATGACGCCTTGAAGGCTGCGCGCCTTCGAAGCAGAAGCTCACTGGCTGGCGAACCCACGAACGTCGTCGCGGCATCCTCGCGGACACCGCTTAGGGACTCAAGCTCTTGACGCTCCGCTGAAAGAATGCCGCACAGCAATACATCTGCCGATGAGCCATAGAGCTTGGCAGGGAGGACCATGCCATTTGGATCCCCTCTCTATGCACATCCTGTTCTCGGCTTGCCCAGGCGGCATCGATCATCTCAAGCGCACGCGCCCGCGGCAATCCTTTGCATCAATCAGAAACACCATCGCGAACCGATCACGGACCGGCAGGCGCTGGGGAGATGCCACGTCGTCATCGGTTCGCTCACCGGTGTCACACTGATCCTGTTCATGGGTTCCATCTCCGGCTTACCACCCGAAATCGTCGGGCCACTGTCAGGCACTGCGAACACCGCGCTCCCAGCGTTCAACGACGCTCCGTATTAGATGGTTGACCAAGGTGCTTAGATCGCCCGCTCAGCATTCTGAGTTCGGTTCGACTGCCGAGCCATATGGTCATCCCTGATCGCACCAACAATCTCTTCCACTCCCTCTGGCGTGACGCGCTTGTCATGGCCGAGAAAACCTATCAGAGTCGAGTCGCTCAAACAGCCGAGAAAGTCAACGGTGAGAGCGTCGATCTTCCCAAGCCTCGCGGAAGGATGCGACAGGATGACGGCTCGCTTGACCCGACCTTTGCCAAATTTCCGATCCAACATCCCCTGAAGTGCATCTGCAGCGTCGTTGATTTGTTGGCTTGGTGAGCGTCCTTTTTTATCCTCGATTACCTTGTCGCGTTCCACTATATAACCGTTACGGTCGCGTTTGCTGCGCGTCCAATAGTCATGGTGGCACGAGACAATGCCATTGAGATGCTTGACTTCAAAAGCAAAAACCCCCGGTGGTCCGATGAGCACCTGATCAATCTCACCTTTCCTAGTGCGATAGCCCGAGAGCAGGACCCATGAGTCGTCAAGATTTACCTGTAGAAAAGATTGAACATTCTTTTCTCCATCTCCTCCGGCCTGCCACACCTGTTCGTCGCTCCCGGGTCTCTGCATGACGGGATGCGGAGCAAGATTCGGCAATGGCTTAATCGCGTTTCTCAACAGCTTCCAAGCCATAGTGAAGTAGGCCTTTTCCTCATAGGCCATTGAGACTTCCCAATCCCGCTCGAACTTTTCAGTGTCGCGGTCAAGCTCCGATAGCGTGCGCTTTAGTTGGTCCTTGTCCTGAGAGCGCAGTTAGCGCCGCAGTCATACGGATAGCTCGAGTCGGCCGACCTGCGAGTCGCTTTGAGCTCTCTAGGTGAAGATACGCAGAGATCGCTACATTTCTCGAGGCATACCGTGCAGTCCCCGAGGATGAGCGGCCAGTGTGGGAACCCCAGATCTACTCACAGGCAGACCGTCTGCAAAACCGCGACGAACGAGTTGCGGTGTGGCAACGACATAGTGCGCTCCTTCGCGGAGAGATTGCCCAAGGCCGTGTGCGGATTTTCGATAGCGACAGAATCCCGATGGATGCTCTTCGGGCTGCGACCCCTACCTTCCTCGTACGAGACGACGCTCGGACGTACTTGGCGCGCATCGACCTACGTTTGGAGGAGGTCATGCAAGTTCCATTCGACGACGAGCCAGAAAGTCAAGCGACGTCGACAAGCGAGGCTGCAAATGACGAGCTGGAAAGTAAAGAGATTCCGGCAAGCGAAGATGCAAACGACGGGCCGAGAATTGAAGAGACTCCGGCGGGCGTAGCTGCAAACGACGAGCCACAGCGTGAGCCAAGCCCTAACGCCCGCCGGAGACGATGGACCTCGGCGATGAACGAGGAGTTTGACGTGATTGCCCGCAATTACAGCGCGGAAGTGGTTGCGGAGCGCTTCGGCATGACGATCGAATACGCAAGAAAGCACAAGCGCAGGCTTGATGAGAAAAGAGTTCTTACCGCAAAGAAAGAAGAAGAGGATCGCGTCAGCGCACACGACTGGATGGCAAGAGTGGTGAAGCAAGACTGAGACCGGGTCCCCGAGCAAGCCCGAAAAGCTGACGGAGCTTTGTGAGCCCGTTTTTTGTCTGGGTTTGTCTTGTGCAGTGAAGCTAAACCCCTGTCAGAAAAGGACTTTTTTCTTCTTTTGTCTCGACGATGTCGAGGCCCTTTCATCGACGCATCATCCGTTTGTGTCCAACAACGGCTTTGGCCGGTAAGCGATAGACAGCACTTAACAGCAGGTGCAGGTCGTCGCGATGAAAGTGTCTCATGTCTCAACTTATTTCTCAATCGGCCCTTCGGTCTTCGGAGGAGCCGCAACCTCAATCGGTCACGCTTGGCTGTTCAGGCAAGCGTGACCAGTCGTCCTCTCGCATGACGGCCCAGGACCCCGCCGATGAGTGCGCCGCCATGGCACCGCCCACCAGAGCCACCGCGCCTCATTGCGCCGACCAGTTGAAAGAGGCGATCACAATTTCGCCGATGCAGCCCGTCGATCCTCTCCATGTTCGACAGTTGAAAGCTGCCATTCGCATCCTGCGCCTGCCTCAACTCGAGCAGCGCACCGGATTGAAGCACTCCAGCATCTATGCGCGGCTTTCGCCCCGCAGCAAGCATTACGACCCTCGATTTCCGCGGCAGATATCACTGGTAGCAAAGACCAGTGCAACCTGCCACCGCCGGGCAGCCGTCGGTTGGATCGAATCCGAAGTGGATGCCTACTTAGAGCAATTGAGTTCTGAGCGCTTTTCCAAGTAAGCACTGCGGAGTGCATCAGTGGCAGCCGGCCTCACGAAGAGCGCCGGCCGCCAGTGACTCGCATCCGCGGTTGCGCCGAGGTTTTCGATTCCCCATCGTCCAATTTCATCTTTCACTTTTCACAAATTCAAGTTCGTGCCCACTTCTACCAATCCTGAACGACTCTCGTAGGCGTGCACTTGGAGCAAGAAGGCGCGATGCCAGAGCTAGCTTTTCCATGAACTTCAACAACAACTTCCTCTTCCCGATTAACGCCTGCTGCCGCGATATCGCTTCGCGCTGGGACTCTCTGCAAACCGGCTTCTCCTTTGCGTTCTTCGAAGAACACGTTCGCAGTCAGAACCCGATGCCGAGCGACTGCCACACCTATGTCCCAACTTTCATCGTACCTGCGACAAAGGCTCCCTGGGATCGCTATGCGAAAGCGGCCAAGTGCGGCCAGATCGCGGCTCTAGAAAAGGGACTCGTGTATTGCACCGCGGCCAAGGCGATGGTGCCGAAATCGACGACTGACCTACTCGCGAACGCTCACGCTCAGTGCCGCCTGTTCGATATCCTGCTCGCCTCTGAATCAGAGGACGCGCAGAAACGCCGAGACGACCGGGTGAAGGGTGGGAAGGCGCGACAGGAGCGCCTGCGCCCTGCCAAGGAATATGCCTTCCACTTGTTCCGTTCAATGCGTCCCGAGGAGGGTTGGAAGAATGCTGGCGAGGCCGCCCGCGCGATCTACCCTCACGTGAAAGACTTCGTCAGCCGCAATCGGCTGGCCTTACTCCCTGCTGAGAGCTTGATCCGCACGATCCGCGGCTGGCTTCGCGCAGCCTTCTACATGGCCGTCTAACATCTACTCTCTAGAACAACATGCCCCGCTACGGCGGGGCTTTCTTGCCTACGCGATCGGACGACAGCCCCGATACGTTGATCCCCCATCCATACACCGCCAGATCAACCTCAAGTCCACTATCCGCTTTGATCTGCTTGCGCGGCCGACCGGTCGAATTTTCCTTCGCTTCCATCTCTGCCTTCGAAGGCATCAGCCCCTTGAAGAAAGTCTTTTTTGTCCCCTGGAACTTGATCCAGAAATCTGGCTTTGTCAGATACGACACAACCCTTGACATCAGGATCTCGCGCTTAGCTGCGTCATAGTGCCAAATCATCCCGACCCCGTTCTCCCGATACCACGCGGCGTTGCAGTTGTAGTACCGACCTCTTCCCTCGGTGATCTTGCTCTTCCAATGCTCGCCAAATAAGTAGCCCAGAGCAGCTCCATTGAATTGCACGTGGCCGTCGATGAAGATCAGCACATGAAAGTGAAGCCCAGTCATCAGACCATACTCGAGGGTCGCCATCCACCCAGTCACCGGATACTTCTCTCGTATGTAACGTACGAATCGATCTAGTTCTTCCTTTGCTTGCTCTACGTCGACCGTGCTCACAATGCCCCGGCGCTCCGAGGTCTCGCAGCCACACGCTAGGTCAATGCGGATGGCCAGGTTCTTTGATGCTCGATATTTGAAGATTGCGTTGATGTAGTCCTCAGCAGATTTCTGGTTCTTCTGACATTGCCGTCGTCGGGCGTCCAACTCCTTCTTGAAGGCTTCTGATCGTCCTTCCATTCGAAGGCTTTCAACCAGATTCGTCAGCTTCACATACAGCTTCCTGGCGTCTTCTCCCTTCACGGATTTCAGATCGAGATCGGCATATATGAGACTTGGATCTGAGCGAACTGCACTTCTCAGCAGTTCGATGTATGAGTTGATCGAATTTCCCGGGAAGTACTCCTCAAACTCTCGCAGTCGCTTTGACACTGCATTGAGAAGCCTGCGCCCTTGATAGCTAACGTGAATCGGTTCCGGCCCTTGAAGCTTGCTCCTCAAAGAGAATAGGGTTTGATCTGAATTCACAATCGCCCGAATGAAGTTGGCGATCGTTTTTATGTCCCTTGAGATTCGATGCTCGTCGTTCTTTTCCTCTCGCCAGATCGGGTCATCTCCGATGACGTACCTAGGCGATGGCTCGGTGGCCATCAGTTTGTCGAGGTGCTCTTCTGAGCGCATAGATTTCCTCTCGCTCTGTACTTCTCTTTCTTTCCTTGTATTTCGTGAGTGTCTTGGTCACTCCTCTCTGAGTACCAGGTGTATCCATCTATTTAATGAGTTGGAATGGATAACATACATTCCTAAACGTCGCATTCGCGCAAAGCGATATATCTCGGGAAAAATTGTCGAGCTGTGCTGAGACTCCTTGTGACTTCTCCCGACAACGCTTCGTCGAGATAGGACCACCACTTGCTGTGATGTGGCATCAGTCTAGATGTGATTTTTCGATTCGCAAGGACGCGTGCTTGAGCCCACGGCGCCGAACTGAGCAGAAGTCGCCGAGGAAGGATTTCTACGCGACGAGAACATCATCAAATCGATCGTCGAGATAGTTCCCTGTCGTCAGAGTTCGAATCGCACCGACGCGATTTTTGCGATGTTCTGAACATCTTCTTCCTTCGTCTCTTTCAGCTGAGCTCACGTACTTCCATTTGATTCGCGTGATCTATTAAATCTGGATCGCCGACCAACTTGAAGGATGACTCTCTTGAACTATCAGAACTACCTCAAAACCTCTTCATTGAATGCACCGTCCAGCGTTCCGAATCCGTTGGACTATCCCATCGACGCGCTGGGACCGGTACTGGCTCCGGCAGTTCGCCAGCATCAGGCGAATACCGGTGTCGCCGTCGAAATGATTGCTAGCTACGCACGCTCTGTCGGTCACGTCAGCGTGCAAGATAGCTACGACATTCAGCGTCCCCGCTGCGCGCCGTCACCAGTGTCTGCGTTTGACTTGATCAGTGCGGATTCCAGCCAAGGCAAGGACACTGCCTCCCGACCCTTTGTCGGTTTTACTCGCAAGCACGAGGAGCAGCTAAACAACGAACACGTGCAATCTCGCTTGGACTGCTTGGCGGAAGAGGCCGCTTGGAAGGCGGAAGAGCGCGTGCTTCGCAAACGTTTCGAGCAAGCAGCGAGCGAGGGCGAAGACATGAGTGACTTGAAAAGCGATCACAAGAAGCTGATGGCTCGCCGTCCTGCGAAGGTGGCGATTCGGAAAGTGGTCCTCGACAATGTCACACCGGGGGCACTTGAGAATCTCATCGGCGAGGGGTCGAAGTCGGTGTATATCGTCTCGACCGAAGCAGGTGGACTGCTGAGCGGTCGGTTGGGCCGTGCGACCGACCTTCTGAATAGCGCCTGGGACTCAACCCCCATCATGAAAGATCGAGTCGACAAGGAGCGCATCATCGTCGCCGACTATCGTGTGTCCAGTCACTTCGCGTTGCAGGGGCCGGTCCTGAACAATATCTTCGAGACCCGAGGCCACCTGGCCCACGGTAGCGGCTTGACCGCGCGCATGCTCTTGACGATTCCTCATTCGACTTTGGGCGAGCGCTTCTTGCGGGCAGATCAGATTGCCTCCTATCACGATATCGACTGCATGGGCGAATA
>Ga0307412_10001141_pt1 | contig 15219 bp, 21 predicted proteins | sample DK1Cmetagenome_3_FD_203823 | JGI IMG/M metagenome (GOLD analysis project Ga0307412, IMG submission 203823) | Maize rhizosphere microbial communities from greenhouse at UC Davis, California, United States - DK15-C-1 | ecosystem: Host-associated > Plants > Roots > Rhizosphere > Soil | place: USA...
GCTCGGTCTACATCGGCGACGGCATGATTTCCGCTCCGTTGATCGCCGCCGACGCCATCACCACTACGCAGCTCAAGGCCGACGCCATCAACGTCAAGCACACGATCACCGGTTCGTACATTCAGACCGGTCCGATCTCTGCCGCCGTCCCCCGCGTTCAGATCAGCCCCAACGCCAACTTTCTCAACCAGGCGGGTATCCGGCTCGACACGACCGCAACCGGTGACCGAGACACGGTTATCTACGTGGCCGACAGTGGAGGTACTGGAGGCTGGAGCCCCTATTCGTTCGTCATCAACGGACCTGAAGTAACCCGGAATAGTTCCGGGCGCGCCGACATCAACATGCAGGTTGGCGGCGGTATGCACTTCAAGAAGGCGTTCGTCGACAGCAACGGCCTGTTCGCGGGTATTGAATCGCCTACCGCCACCAATGAGCTGGGGCTTTACGGAACGCTGGTGCGTGGAGCGACTATCGGGTACCTGCTCACGGCCTTCCGTTCTCTGGGTGTGGCAACCACGGCCGGGCAGCGCAATGGAACGGTTACATGGGGAGCCGATAACGGCTGGTCCTACCGTCCGGTTCTCAGCCCCAACGCCTCCAGTACCACGGTGGCCATGTACGCGAATGCCTACACCTTCAGCTCGACTGCGTTCAGTTGGCGGTGCTCGGCCGACATGGACAACCTCCAGGTTCTCGCCTGGCGAGGTGCTTATGACATCTGAAAACGGCTAGGATACTGTCATGGAAATCGCCATCAATTCAGCAGAATTCTCGCTGAACGCCATCTTCATCGATGGCCTTCCTTCCATCCCGTCGTTGCGCCTTCAGTACGACCCTCCCTGGGACGAGACGTCCATTGGTGATCACTTTCACGTGATGCCTCTCATGGCAATCGGTGATGTGCAGCTCGCCTACGGGATGCCCACCGACATAGGAGCCATAGAGTTTCTTGTGGTTTCGCACGCCAATGACGTACTGCTGAGTCAGCAGAACCCCGCCAAGTTCCGCCAGACCGTGGCGGAACGCGGGGCCATGCTTCGCGACTCGATGGATCAGGCGAGGAAGTACCTGGTGTCGGAGGCGATGGCCATTCCGCCCAGCGACCCGGAGGAGATGAAGTCCCACCTCTTCGCTGTCTCCAGCGAAGCTGGATATGGTGACATCTCCATGGCAAGGTCGACTGGCTCGGAGATGGGCAAGTTCACTGAATCGCGCAGCTCCCTGCTGTCCTTCGCCACCGAAGCAATTGCCGAAGACGGCCTGTTGCAGGATTCCCCTGGCTATCAGCAGCTCACTACACTCCTGGCCGATCACGCGGATCTGGTCGAAGCGGAGCGGCGCCGCATCTTCGACATGAAGTTCGGGGATGCAATTGAAAAGGCCGTGGGGCTTCGCCTCCACCAGGAAGAGATTGCCCGCCAGATGGCACTGAAGACGGAATAGGGGAAGACATGAGCGCGAACAACGTGGTCTCGTCGAACGACGTGATCGAGGCTCTGCGGCAGAAGCTGAGCGACGCCAACTACGAGAACGCGGTGATGACCGCCCAGATCCGTGGCCTTAGCGCCAGGGTGGAGGAGCTGGAGTCGGAGATCCGGGACATGAAGACCGTCCGGGATCTGGAGGTCACCACCAAGGTCTAGTTCTGCGGCCAGCCCGTGGTGCACACCGGGAGGTAGCGCCGCAGGGCCAGCCATGCCGCAGCGTGCCGGTGAGCGTCGTTGATGTGCACCGAGTAGGGCCCCTGCGCCTTGAGTCCGAGCAGCTTCAGGATGTCGTCCGTCACCAGGTTCTTGGCCTGGACGGGCTCCTGTGCGACGACGAGAGCGTAGGGGCTTTCCTCTGCCCCGGTGTTGACCCGGAGGAGCCCGAGGGCTTCGGCGAAGACGCTCTGGGCACCTGCGTGGACCATGCTCTGGATACCGTGGAGCATCCGGAGGGCCTTGGCGGTGTTCGGGTCGGCGGTGTGGATCCACGCCTCCAGATCGCCGATGACGCGCAGGGCGGTGGTGTCGGGGATGGCGCGGACCGGACGTACGTGGAAGTTCTCGTAGACCAGGACGTGCGGCAGATCGTCGTACGTCTGGCGCCACTCCTTGAGAATGGAGATGGCCGAGGCGTCGTCCTTCAGGTAGGCGGCGACCTCCTGCTCCAGGGAGATGTAGGTCTCGTCAGTAACCCTGATCAGGCCCAGGCCGGTGGTGCCTCCGGGGTCCATGCAGTTGAGGTAGAACGGGGGCTTCATGTCTCTCCTTACGCTGCGGTGGTCAGGCTGTCGCGCTCGACGCGGGCGGCTTGCGCGGGGGTGAGGGAGCGGAGCTGCTTCTGGAGCTTCTTGTCGTCGAGGTCGGACCACGACCAGCCCCACGTTCCGTCGACCGCGAAGGGCACCTCGGGGAACCACTGGGCGGCCGACGCCACCATGAAGTCGCCCGTGACCTTCATGGCTTCGAGCACCTGGTCCTGCGGGACGTCCACGATGATCGCGTCATGGATGAGGGCGCTCATGTCCCAGTCCAGCTTGTTCTTCCGGATGAACTTCCCCAGCTCGACAGCGGCCAGCAGGCAGGAGTCGGAGGCGGAGGACTGCGGCTGGAAGGACAGTGCGGACCGGTTGATGTCGTCGCGGTTCTTCTCGTTGACCGGCTGGTGCAGGAAGTACCGTCCGAACCTGCTGACCAGAGGGATCTCATACCGGATGTGGTCGAGGACTTCCTGACGCCAGGCGGTCACGCCGAGCGCGGAGGCGAGGAAGCCGTCGATGATGGACTGCGTGTGCTCGACCTCCATGTTCAGATCCTCGGCGATGTCCTTGGCTCCCCGGGCGAAGGCGAGACCGTAGATGCAGGCCTTCAGCGGGCGGCGAAGCTCAGAGAACTTCTCGGGGTTCGCTTCGAAGTCGATGTCGGTGAAGATGCCGGGCATCATCCCGTCGAACACATCCAGCTCGGGGTTCCTGAAGATGGCCGAGAGGAACGGGTCCTTGCCGAGGACAGCCATGACGCGCAGTTCGGCCTGGCTGTAGTCGACCTGGAAGACGACCCTGCCGGGCCCTGAGGCGATGTAGGCGCGACGGATGTCGGCCGACTTGGGCTGGTTCTGGATGTTGGGTCCGGAGGACGCCAGGCGGCCTGTCAGCGTCTTGTGGAGGTGGAATCCGGGGAAGAGCCTCAGGCCGCCGAAGGGGTGGTCCGTGTGCGACCGGGTGGCCAGGGGCTTGGCGTAGGTCCCCAGCAGCTTCTCGGTCTGGCGGCGTGCCAGCAGTTCGGTGAGGAAGGGGTCGCCCTTCATCTCGGACCGCATCAGAAGCTCAAGGGTCCGCTTGGACGTGGAGCCCTTCTTGGTCAGGGACTTGCGGTCGATGGGCAGCTCGACACCCTGACTCTCCAAGATGACGCGGACCTGGTCTGCTGAGCCGGGGTTGAACCGGCGGGCCTCCTTGGGCCCTTCCCCCGGCAGGCGCTTCGCCGGGGCGACCAGCGGCCACGTGTGCCCGGGAAGAAGTTCGTCGGCCAGCTTGACCAGTTCGACGGTCTTGGCGTTGACCTTCTCGGTCATGGCGGGGATCAACTCGGCCTCGACGTACGGCACATCGACGCACACGCCGCTCTGCTCCTGCCACGTCAGGTGGTTGGAGGCAGGCATCAGGACGTCCATGTAGGCGCGGAGTTGCTTGGGCTTGTGGGTGAACTGGTCGCGGAAGAACTGAAGCAGCAGGTAGGTGTGCTGTACGTCCTTGGCGTTGTAGATGTACAGCCTCTCCAGCGGCACGTCGCGCATGTTCTCGTACTCGACCTTGCTCAGCGCCCAGTTCTCGCAGCCGGTGTAGAGCACACCGAGCAGCTTCAGGCCGTGGTAGGCGAAGGCCGTGGAGGAGCTGTCGGCGTGCTCGTCGTCGTTGCCGCCTGCGGGCCACAGGGCGTAGTGCGCGAGCATCGTGTCGTGGGTGAGCTGGATCGGGTCGTTCGTGCCTCGCAGGACCCAGCCGAGGACAGCGGCGTCGAACTTGCCGTTGTGCGCCACGGTGGTCGCGGCTTCGAGCGTGTCGGCCAGCTCGGGCCACGGGGTGGTGAAGAGTTCCTCGGGGAGGATGACCGTTTCGGCCCCGTCGCACAGCCCCAGGCACAGGACGTTGTGCAGGGAAGGGTGGACCAGGTCGGGGTTCGCGTCGCCTTCGATGTCCAGCGCGATGATCGCGCTCTTCTGGCGCCTGCGGATCCAGGCGATGGCCTCGCCCCGTGTGCCGATGGCCCGGTAGGTGCCGTCGGGCTCGGGGATGTCGTCCCCTCCGGCGTGCCGGGTGGCGCGCGCCAGGTTGGCGAGGATGACTTCACGGGTGTTGACGCGAGCCGACAGGTCGTAGAGCGGCGGAAGCTGGAAGGTGGTATCGCATCTGCCACTCCTGCACGGCTTGCAGGTGCTCGAAGGTGAGGGAAGTGGGTTCACGAAGAACGGGGAGCCCTGGGATCGCGAGGTGGTACGGAAGCTGACCCTCGTCGGGAACGGGAGCATGGGTAGTACGGATGTCACCCAGTGCCGTACCTGCGAGGGCGTCACGGACGGCGTGCTGATTACCAGGCTGCGGGTCATGATTCCTCCTCTCCTGTGTGTTCCTGCTGTAGTACGTGTTCCTCTGGCTGACCGAGCAGATTTGACCGATGAGCAGGTCTGGCTTCTCGGCGAAGAAGTCCAGTCCACGTTCGGGTCGCGTCAGGATTTCCCTGGGGACTCCGGAGATTCGAGACAGCAGAGCCTCCGGAACTCCCTTGGCGATCGACAACTCGCGGACCGTCTCCCGGTATTCTGGCATGCCCTGAGCTGCCGATTCCAGCAGGCGGTGCACAATCATCATGTCGCATGAGCCGGTGACTCGGCTTGCGGTGGCCTCCGGGGATCGCACCATCAGCTTGATGACGGACGACTGGGGAATACCGGTCATCTCGGCAAGGAACGTGGATGAGAAAAGCATCAACGGGGAGACTGTTGTCACTGCCGCGTTCAGCTTGTTCCTGGGCCAGTCGTTCCGGTTGACGTACACCCACCAGGTGAAGGAGAGGATCTGCCCTCGTTCTGCCGGGGTGTAACGGTAGGACAGCATGACGTCACGGGGATCGGACGTCGCGTCGCGACTGAGCACCAGATGGGGAGCGGCCAGGGACCGGTCTACAGCGTTGCGGAGAAAAGGAAAGGCCCGCACATGAGGAAGTACCGTGCGGGCCCGATCGATCTTCCCTTCCGGAGTGACGGGTCCCCTTGGCCGCCCCGGTGCGCGTCCGGTGGGGCGGCGGGGCACGGCAGCTCTCTTTCCTGGCGCGTCACAGACGGCTGACGCGGATGTACCTGATCCTCTTCTTGTCGATGACCTTCCTGATCAGCCCGGCCTTCATGAGCACCGCAAGGTCGGACTCGATCTCCTTCTCCTGCATCTTCGAGCGGAAGCGGCTGTAGACCTCCTGCTCGGTGACGCCGTCCACGTGGGAGCGGATCTTCGTCAGGATCTCCTCCTGGCGGGCCGACCACGACGAGTGCATGATGCGTCCGGCGATGGTGGCCGTAGAGGTGTACCACTCCTCGGCCAGGTGCATGGCCTTGAGGACGTGCCTCATGGACACCCTGGCCTCACGGTCCACCATGGCGATCAGTACGGCACACTTCATCAGCGAGGTGCCCATGCGGTCGGTGGTCGGCAGCAGCGCCTCGGCCTGGTCGTTCTCCTTGGCGCTCTGGTAGATCTCCCACTTGGCCTTCTGGAGCCGGTCCCACGCCTTGGGCTCAAAGGGGACCATCCGCAGCTTGCCGGGCGTCGTGTTGCTTTCCCAGAAGGAGCGCGAGTTGGACAGCTCGTCCATGAGGCGCTGACGGAACGGGTCCTCGGACCGGTCGACGCCGTCGTACTGCTCGGCGTACATGTCGTCCTCAGTCATGGGCGGCGGGTCCGCCTCGGCGACCAGGAAGCGGGCCAGGTGGCCCGACTGGTAGTCCTCGATCGTCAGGGCTGTGGTGACCTGGTCCAGCGTTCCGCACAGGAACATCACGAAGTTCGTACGGACGTTGCCGGAGGTTCCGGTCTCGCCGTCTTCGGCGCGGGCCTGGTCGGCACGCAGGCTCATGCGGACACGGCCACCGTACAGCTCGGTCATGTGCTCGCGCAGGCCCGCCAGGTAGCGCTTCTTGTCCTGCTCGTACAGAAGGCCGTGTGCCTCGTCGCGGTAGAAGAGCGAGGTTCTGCCGTCACGTTTCGGCAGGATGGCGGAGAGCGCTTCGGAGGTGACGTCGGAGCCCAGGAGGTAGTTGTACTTCTGGTCCTGGAGGTCGGCCAGCAGGTCGACCCAGAGCATCATCGCAGTGGTCTTGCGGGCCCGGGTGGTGGGGCCGAGCAGCAGGAACCACAGGGTGAGGTTGGAGTCGAACTTCGTCGGGCACGAGCCGAACTCGCCGAAGACGGCGGAGAGGATGGTGACGGCACCGGCGCGGTGGTAGATCTCCGGGGCGTCGGTGCGAGTGCACGCCCAGTTGACGTACCGGTCGATGAAGGTGTCGTCAGGGACGAGGTGGCGCTCCTCGTCGTGGAGGATCTCGACGGACTCCAGGAAGGACTTGAGCTTGTTCTCCGGGTTGCTGTCGGAGGCATCCAGGCGGGTCCTCTCGGCCGCCTCCAGGGAAGTGGTGACCGGAGCGTTGGCCGGGTCGTCGAACGCGCGGCACAGCTCGGCCCACAGCTCTTCCTCGCTGCGGCCGTCGATGCGGTACTTGTTGCACTTCGCCTCCCAGGCGATGAACATCGCCGTCTTACGGGAGCAGCCGTACCGGGACAGTTCACACAGCAGGCGCCACATGGTCGCGGAGCGGTCCTGGCCGGGCACCAGATCGGTCGCGAACATGGCGTAGATGTCAGGGCTGTAGTGGAAGATGTTGGTCGATTCCTCGACGGTGTCCGCCGCGTAATGCCACGACTTCCTCGGCGGCATGTCCTCGGATCCTTCGGGCACCTTCGCCAGGTGCGCGGGTTCCGGGTAGAGGTCGGCCAGCTTTTCCAGCGTCCAGGTGGTGCCCTGACGCACGATCTTGACGTCGAACGGATCGAGGCCGATCTGCTCGTACTTGTTGTTCGTCGTTCCCGGCACACGCAGAAGCTGTCCGGCGTCCCAGCCCGAAGGGTCGCAGCCGTCCTGGGCGTGGGTGTGTGCGATGGCCCGGGAGACGGCGGTGAGCGCCGCCGGATTGTCGGTGGCGGTGATCCAGTAGGCGTGGTGGCGGCTGGGCGAGGTCTCCACGATCATCGTGGGCTCGGCACGCAGCCGGTCCAGCGGCAGGGAGTCGGCGTCGGCGTAGACCGCCCACATGTGGGCGATGTTGTCGGCCTTGCGGTTGGAGTTGCTCTTGAACAGGGCCGGGACGGTGTAGATGTCCTTGTCGCCGTTGTGGAGACAGAAGGCCACGAGGTCGTCCTTCTGCGACGGCCACGCGAAGAAATGGGACTGCACGGGACCCTTGGAAGGGTCGAACTTGCCCTCTGGGAAGAGAGCGAGAACCGCGTACCCTAGATCCTGGCCGTCGTTGCCCGTTCCAGGAAACAGGGTGTCGAAGAACGCGAAACTCATCAGTGGATCCTTCTTCGTCTCGGCGGCGGAGGCCGGTTGCTGACACCGGCCATCAAGTGAGGGCGGGAGATTCGTCTCCCGCCCTCACCGTTCTCTGGTTCCGTTCGCCTGGGCTGATGCGGGGTTCTCTTCCGATTCAACCACTCAGCAGGCGCATATGCGCCTTACGGAGGATCAGACCGCGTCGCCCTTGAAGGCGTCGAAGGCGTCACCCTCGGCCTCGGTCCACAGGGTTCCGATCCACGAGACGCGGATCAGCTCGCCGCCCTTGACGAGCACCGACACCTTGGTGTTGGCCTTGATCGGGCGGGTGGCGACGGCGCCGACGGTCTCCAGGGTGATCTCGCCCTTGTGCTGCTTGCCGTCGAGGCCGGTGTAGGAGATCTCCCGGGCCGGGACGGGGGCGACGTTGTCCTGGAGGTTGTCGAACGTCTTGGTCGTGGTGACCATGTCGCGGATGACGGTGCCGTCCACGTCCGGGATCAGGAAGGCGTCGCGGTACTTGATGTACCGGCTCTCGTCCTGGACGGGCGACTCGGCGCCGGAGTCCTTCATGACGAAGGTGCCGGTCTCGTTCTTGACGACCTCCATGAAGTCGCCGTCGTCGTTGGTCTTGGCCTTGATGAAGGTCTTGCCGTCGGCGGCCGTCCGGGGCTGAGAGTCCGTGTAGTCCTTGTGGACGTGGCGGATCTGGGTCATGACGACCTTGCCGACCATGGCCTCGGCCAGCTCTTCCAGGGCCTCGGGGGTGATGCGCTGGCCCGGCTTGGTGACGCGGGTGGCGGCAAGGAGGCGGCGGCCGGAGTCCTTGACCCAGGGGCCGCGCTTGCCGGGGAGCTTGATGTCGAAGGCGGGGACGCGCAGGTTGTACGGCCACGGCTTGTCACCGTAGGCGGTGGAGGCGTGCTGGCACTCCAGCTCGAAGCGCGGGACGTCGACCTCGCGGGGCTCCGTCTCGCCGGGCGGGATGATGTTCATGGCCCAGGTGCCGATCTTGGCGGAGACGATCTCCACGGGGATCCAGGAGCCGTCCTCGGGCATGACGTACGGCTGACGCTCCTGCGGCTGCTCGAACTCCTCCTCGCCGATCTCCATGGCGAAGAAGTCGAAGGCCTCGGTCACGGCGTCGGTGGCCTCGGCGGCTTCGCCGGTCTGGTTCAGGTTCGCGAACGGGTCGTCGGACATGGTGTTCTCCTTGCTACTTGGCGGGGACGAGCGACTGGCCGATGGTCTTCAGGACCTGGCCCACGGAACTTGCGGTGCCCTCGTGGTTCACCGGGGCGTCGAGGCGTCCGAGGTGGGCGCACACGTCGTAGACCGACTTGATCCGCAGGATCTTGTCCTGGTCGGTGATGCCCTCATCGCCGCGCAGGGCGGTGACCCACTCGACGATCTCCTCGCCGGTCTTGGGCTGGATGAAGGCGAGCACCGCCGTGTCCACGTTGGGCGCTGCGGCCTTTGCCGGTGTGCCGTCGTTCATGGGGACCGACGCCGACTTGCGCTTGAACCGGGGCTGGTCGGCCCGCTCGACGACGAACTCACCGTCGTCGGTGATGACAGCGCCCAGCTCGTCGGCCGTGTGCGTGGTGACCGGCATGACCTGCTGGCCCTCGATGACCAGGCCACCGGCGCGCGCGGAGATGTCCGACATCTGGATCAGAACCTCGGAAGCGGCGGCCCGGACGAGGGCGGCCTTGACGCGCGCCTTGAGCATGTCGCGCGGGTACTTCTTCCAGTTCTGCTTGCTCGCCAGACCAGCGGTGACGGCATCCTCCATGGACCAGATTTCCTCGAAGACGAGGTAGTCCTTCATGTTGATGCCGAGGTCGGCCAGAACCTTCAGCCGGTCCAGGTCCATCTCAAACAGCTCGCGCCGGATGAGGGAGGCCGTGGCCCGGTTCTGGTTCGCCTTGACGTGGATCGTGTGCCCGGCGTTGCGGGCCAGGGAGACCATGAGGTCCGCCGAGAGGGCGGCCTGGATGCGGCCCTGTCCGTCGTCGAAGACGTGGATGTTCTTCATGATCGAGACGGGCTCAAGGCCGTAGCTGCGGCCCAGCTCGATCGCGTAGATGACGTTCGCCTCGTTGGAGCGGAAATGCTGGGGCAGGAACGTCGAGGAGGACAGCGCCTTGGCGTAGTCCTTCATCTCCTGGGCGGACATCACCTTCGCCGGAACGATGGCCTTGTCGGGCATGACGCCGTCGGGTGGTCCTTGTGCAGCAGGGAGATTCACGCGTTTTCTCCTCAGGGGATGCAGTGTTTTGCAGTCTTGTTCGAGTGTCTCAGTCACCGAAGTCGAGGCTGCACCATGCAGACAAAACAACCCTGATCGGGCTGAAGTCCACCGGTTTCCCCGGAGCGTACCAACGCGGTCAGCTCCCGGGCTCGTTCCAGCAATCCTAGCGCAACATCTTCGCGGAAGGAGCATGAAGCCACCCAGATGTCCGAGGTCTTGTTCGAGTCTCTGGGGATGTACGCGAGGGTGGCCACCTCGGTCTCACGATTGGATCTGCGCAGGCCATGCATGTAGAGCATGGTCTGACCGAAGTGAGAGGAGGGGACGCCGGATGTTCGGTAGACGTTGAGTTTCTTCAGGTCAGTGGTCTTCCAGTCGCACATCGCCTTCTGTAGCGGAAGGTACAGGTCCACGTGCCCCTTGATGAGGCCGAGGCCTTCGACTTCACCTACCTCCACGGTGATCTCCTGCTCGGCGTGGGGGTACACGCGCGGCAGGTCCCGCTCGATTTTCTGGTGGACGGAGGTGCCGTTCCACGCTTTGAGAGAGAAGTTTTTCCCACTGGACTTTTCTATGGCCATCCCACAGGTCAGGGCGATCTTGTGGGCGACGCATACGTCACAGGGGTCGGCCAGGTCGCTCGGGCCCGGCATACGCTGCTTGTCACGTGACGAGGGGGTGGTGACGGTGGCCAGCAGGAGGTCGCGCACGAAGGTGCGGGTGCGGTACTGAAGGTCTTCGTCTGCCATGAAGGAACCGTACAGCGGGGCACTGACAAAAACGTCAGACGTCACGCATGCTTCCCTCAGGTCGCCCCGTGGAAGTCCTGGGTCACCATGCAAACAGATCTTGTGTTCTCCACCGAATCTACCCGGTCGGTCCTTGAATGCTTCACGTTGTGTGGCGAAGCTTGACCGTGGGGGATGTGAAGTCTAGAAGGGGAGAACCCAATGCCCTACACGGTGACCATCGTCACTCAGGAAGGCGATGAGACCGAGGTCGCCACACACCTGGCCTCCTCCTCGGTCAAGCAGAAGGACGACGGCTCGCTCCACGTGTGTGTCTCATGGCACCTGGTCGACCTGTACCGGGACGAGCCGGAGACCGTAGAGGTGCTCAAGGGCCTGTGGCCGGGCGAGGACCGCATCATCCTGTCGGATGAAGGCTCCGACGTCTTCTGGGGCAACGTCTCGAAGGTCGAGTACAAGGACTACTGCTTCTACGTCGAAGCAACCAGCGACGCCGCCCCGGGCCCGGACGACCTGACGCTCCAGGTCGAGAACGACGACATGGAGCCCATGGCGGTTCGCGCCGTCGCCGACAACAAGGGCCACGGCCCGGTGACCGTCGACTTCGGTGACGGATCGCCCACCGTCGACACGGTCGCCGACGGCGAAGAGGAGCTGCTGCACACGTACAACACGGAGGGCCGCTGGGTGATCACGGCCACCGACAAGAACGAGCCGAACCGCTACCGCGTCGCCGTGGTGACGGTGCCTGCCGGATCGTGAACCACCGGGGGCTCCGGGCTTACGCCTGGGGCCCCCGCTCCACGAGCGCCCTTCCCCGCCCGAGAAGAGCATGTGCGGCACTGCGGGAGGCCGCCGCCCGGCAGTATGCCCGGTAGAGGTTCCAGGACTCCTGAGAGCCCTTCTCGCGGGTCATCCGCTTCTGCGGCGGATGCCACAGGTGCCAGAGGGGGCCCTCCGCCGACCGCCACGGATTGCCGTGGACCGCCTTCAGGGCGATGGCCCACGACTGATCCTCCTGACCCCACCCGATGAAGTCCGGGTCGAGCGGCACATCCATGTAGATCTCGCGCGGCAGCACCACGGCACCGCCACCCGCCATGCCCCGGTAGGGCGGCTGGTCGTAGTCGTCGAGGGTCTTCGCCACCTGGTTCGGCTTCTCGCCGCCGAGGATTCTTGCGGTGGCCTGTGCGGAGAGCCGGTGCACCCGCAGGTGCGGAATGGCCCACCGCTTGACCCCCTTCTGGATCTGCCGGACCGTGGTTCCCACCTCGTCGGCCACCACGTCGGCGTCGGCGATGACCAGGATGTCGGCGCTTGTCTTCCTCAGCCCGTCGGCCACCGCCTCGGCCTTGCACCACCGGTCCGAGGTGCATACCCCCTGGATCACTTCCCAGCCGGGGTGCCGCTCGGCATACCAGCCCTGCACCCACTTCCATGCGGCCCGCCGGTGGGGGCAGTCGCCGCCCCATGGCGCGATGACGGCTACGCTCACGCTTCACTCCTTACATGCGAACGGCCCGGCAGGTCGGAAGCCGGGCCGCTCAACGAGGAGAAGCACTCCTCATTCTGTCAGACGGTCCCTGGGGAAGATCCTGCATCACCGGTGTACCGGCTGCTGCGTTCCCAGATGCGAACGCGGCTGAGAGTCACACCGGTGGCCTTGCCGTCCTGGAGCAGGTGCCACCGGTTGTGCTCGAACTCCCAGGTGAACTCGGAGTCGGGCATGTTGCTTTCCTCGGGATCCTCTTCTTCGCTCTCGTCATCCAGTCGCCAGCAGTACTCGTCCGACACGTAGTCGACGGTGGCGTGCTTCTGTGCCGCCTCCAGATCGGCGTCATCCTCGGCCCGGTAGAAGGCGTAGCCGTCCCACATGTCGTGGTCTTCCCACCAGGCCTGCCACAGATCGCACCTGGCGGGGATAAGAGCCGGTGCCTTCTCGGTGAGGTCGATCCTCTTCTCGTTCATGCGACTTCCTTGAACCCGAGGCACGGGCAGTGCGTCCGGCGGGGCATCGGGTGGGCGCACACATGCCTGTGGCCCGAGCTGATGTTGTTCTTGTGGTCGTCCCAGTCGTGGCTGCACCGGGTGCAGGGCTGGGTCTTGTCCTTGACGCTCACGGGATTCTCACATTCCGGGTCGGCAGTAACTGTGCGCTTCGAGGTCTTCGGTATCGGCTGGGCTCACCCCCATTCCGCACCAGCACGCGCCGTTCGGCGGCGCCATCCGCTCGTACCAGGCCTGGGTGAGCGTGATGTCTGCGGGCGAGAACTGGTAGACCGTCCTGCGTTCCACGGTCTCGCACCAGCAGACTTCGCCGCACTGACAGGTACGGATCGTCCGCAGGAGGGCCTGGATCAGATCGATGACCTCCTCGGGTGCACCGTTGTCGACCGCCTCGCGGAAGATCTCGGTAACCGAGTGCGGCTCGTCCATGAAGGAGATGGCACGGTCGAGGTATCCGTACCAAAAGCGCATCCCCGAGCCGCCGTCACAACAGTCGGGACATGCTCCGTTGCAGCTCACCGGCCTACTTCCCTCGGGCCTTGCGGTACTCGGCGCTGCCCGCGTACTTCGCCTCGTGTGCGTAGAGGTCCGCCGCCGCCTGGCCTTCATCGGCCAGGGTCTGGTTGTACTGCGCGACGCGCTCCTTGAAGGAGTCGGCCGCCGCCCGTTCCCCGTCGCTCGCCGGGTCGCTCTCCCGCCGCTTTCCGAACACTGCCTTCTCCTTATCCGAGATCTTGCGTGAGCTTTTCGCGGTACCACCAGATGAAGTTCTTCAGGTACACGGACCCGTAGATCAGACCAGACGCGATAAAGCCCCCTTGGTCGCTGACGTATCCGTAGACCATCCACGCGGGCTGGGCGGCGAGTCCGACCGCCCAGCCCCACACGTTCTTCTGACCGGCGAGGTAGAGCCCGAAGGCGCCCATCGCGGTCAGGGCCCAGCTCCACCAGCCCATCAGCGCTTTTCCCAGAGCCCGGGGTGACTCATGTCCACGTTCAAGACGGGCATCATCACCTTCCGATCACCATCCGCCTGCCAGTAGATGCTGCGAACGGTGAGGGAAACTCCGAAGTCGCCACCCCGGCCGTTGGGCCAGGCGAACTTCTCGGGGTGCGGGCTGGTCAGCTCGTTGATCCCCAGCATCGACAGGGGCATCTCCAGGCATTCGCCGACTTGCGGGAGCGCCTCGAACTCAACGACTGCGCTCGTGGGCTGGAACGGGGGTTCGCCTCCGACGTCTACCAGTGCGCGGATCACTACACACCGCCCCTGTGGGCGAGCCGGACGACCATCTGCACCGGAGCGTAGAGGCGGTCCACGCGCCACTCGACCGAGGTGACCTGGAACAGGACGGTGCCGTGGGTCTGCTTGCCGCCAAGCAGGGCCGCCCGCGCCTTCTCGCTGACCAGGGGTTCGGGGAGTGCGATGAACTGTTCGGCCGCCGGTACACCGGGGAAGTTGATCTCGACGTCCTCCAGGAAGCCCGGGGGGAGGATGAGTTCTGCGGTGATCATCAGCACTCCTCCTGGTACATGTCGTTCTCCTCGTCGGTGCGGGACGACGCCAGCGTCATGCACGGCGGCCGGTGCACGAAGTAGCCACCTGCCTCGGCCGGTCCACAGTCGTCCCCGTCGCAGAAGCCACCCATGCCGTTCACCTTCTTCTGCTCCCCGAGGAGCGCCTGGTACCTGCCGGTCATGACGACTTCGGTCGTCTTGTTCAGGATGTGCGGGCGCACGTCGCGCCACTGGTGGACCATCAGCTCTCCTCGAAGATGATCGGGTTGTCCGGGTGGACCGCCATCATGATGGTCTTCCATCCGTACATGTCGCGGATCGTGTGCACCTCGGCCTGGGCGGCGTGTTCCCGGGCGTAGTGCCGGGCCCTCACCAGGTTCCACTTCCGCTGTTCGACGGGAAGCTTCCAGACGGCGTACACGAGACCGGCCCGCTCGTGGCGGAGAGGAGTCAGCCCCGCCGCCTCGTCACGTTCGTCCCACTGCCGCCAGAGCCTGCGCATCATGTGCCGGAAGGCCTTGTGCGGGTCGATGGAGACCGATCCGGCGTGATGGCATCTGGCGGTCATGTGGCTGGCGTCCTCGTCCGCGTCCAGCCGGACCATGAAGTACTGCTGGCTCGGCATCAGCCCTTCGCCTTCCGGACCTTTTCGGACGGCCACGTGTACTCGCCGTCCGGGTCGTAGTGGTCGGTCGGGGTCCTGCGGGTCTTGGGGTCGTCATGGCCGTAGGACCGGCCGCACACGACCGTCCATCCGTCGATGTCACCGACGGCGGCGCACTTGGTGTGCGTGCCGATGAACCGGGTGGGCTTCACTTCTCCTCCTCTTCCTTCGGTGTGAATCCGAGTTGCGCCATGGCCGCGAGGAAGGTGCGCTCGCAGGCCGCCTTGGCCGCCTCACTGGTGGACCACACCCGCTTGAACTGGGCGTAGCCGGGAAGCCGGTGCTCGATCCTGAACGGGTAGCCCTCGACTGCGTGGCCGGTCGTCCGGACGATCGTGAAGACGTGCAGGCCGTTGACCCTGCCGACGTCACGGACCCAGTCGCCGGACCATTCGATCCGCTCGGCGCTCACGCCGACTCCAGGACCAGACCGGCCTCACG
>Ga0307412_10001142_pt1 | contig 15218 bp, 5 predicted proteins | sample DK1Cmetagenome_3_FD_203823 | JGI IMG/M metagenome (GOLD analysis project Ga0307412, IMG submission 203823) | Maize rhizosphere microbial communities from greenhouse at UC Davis, California, United States - DK15-C-1 | ecosystem: Host-associated > Plants > Roots > Rhizosphere > Soil | place: USA...
CTGCTGCGCGAGTCGCCCGTGGTGGCGTACTTCGTCGCCAAGGGCAAGAAGGGCAACGCCTTCGGCATCATCGAAGCCCATTTGCAGGACGCGCAGACGTTGCTGCCGCTGGTCTATCCGGTCACCACCGAGGTACTGCCAGCGCCATTGTCCTACGAGCAAGTGATCGCCGATTTCTACGACACCGCCGCTGAGCAATTGGCCGTGCACCTGGACGCAGGGCGTGACGTGGCGGTGATTTGCGAAGGCGATCCGTTCTTCTACGGCTCCTACATGTACCTGCACGATCGTTTGGCCGAGCGCTATGATGCCGAAGTCATCCCGGGTGTTTGCTCAATGCTCGGTGGTGCCTCGGTGCTCGGTGCGCCGCTGGTCTATCGCAACCAGAGCCTGTCGGTGCTTTCGGGCGTGTTGCCCCACGAAGAACTCAAGCGTCGCCTGGCCGACGCCGATGCTGCCGTCATCATGAAGCTGGGGCGAAACTTTCCCAAGGTTCGCCAAGTGCTCCAGGAGCTGGGCATGGACGGACGGGCGCTGTACGTCGAACGAGCGACCATGGCCAATCAAAAGATCGTGCCGTTGGATGAAGTCGAGCCGATGTCTTCGCCTTATTTCTCGCTGATCATTGTCCCTGGCGAACGGTGGCAGGGATGACTTCAACGGTTCCGGCAATTGTCATTCTCGGCCAGGGCAGCCTGGCGACGGCCCGGCGAATCCAGCAGCGTTATCCCGAAGCCTTGATCCACGGCCTGGCCGGTCGGGTCGAGGGCAGTGACCGGCCATACACGGAATTCGGCGCGACATTGCGCGAGCTCTATCAGCAAGACACGCCGATCATCGCCCTGTGCGCGGCGGGCATTGTCATTCGCAGCTTGGCGCCGCTGTTGTTGGAAAAAGGCGCCGAGCCGCCAGTGCTGGTGGTGGCCGAGGATGGCAGCGCCGTGGTGCCGTTGCTGGGCGGGCTCGGCGGCGTGAACGTCATGGCCCGTGAAATCGCGGCAGCGCTGCAAGTCGCGCCGGCAATCACCACCAGCGGCGAGTTGCGTTTCGGCACGTGCCTGCTCAATCCGCCAAGCGGCTACCGCCTCGGCGACCTGGAGCAGGGCAAGCGTTTCGTCTCCGACCTGCTGGCCGGTGAGCCGGTGCGCATCGAGGGTGCGGCGCCGTGGCTGGACCAGGCGCAGTTGCCGCAAGATGCACAGGCACGGTTGGCGATCCGAATCGACAGTGCTGCAGGCGTGCCTGCGGCGAACGAGTTGCGCATTTATCCGCGCAGTGTCGTGGTCGCAGTGAGCGCTGGCGCGACGGATGTGTTGGCCTCCATTGAGCAAGCGCTGGCCCAGGCCGGACTCGCGATGCAATCAGTGGCGTGCCTGTTGACGGCGGACAGCGACATGGTGCGCTCCGAGTTGCAGCAAGCTGCGTCGGTCCTGGGCGTGCCGCTGCGCTTCGTTACGGCCAACGGCAGTGTGGCGCAGTGGCTGGGTGACGCCATCGGCCATCGGGCATCCCCTCGGGTCTCGGGCGACGTTGCCATTGCTGTGGCCGCACAGCCCCTCGATCCGCAACGGATCGGCCGCCCGCGCGGGCGTCTGGCGGTGATCGGTCTGGGCCCTGGCGCGGCTGAGCTCATGGTTCCGGCCGTGCGCGCGGAACTTGACCGTGCAACCGACGTGCTGGGTTATGAAACCTATGTGCGCATGGCCGGGCCTTTCCGTGCCGATCAGATACAACACTGCACCGACAATCGTGAAGAGATGCAGCGCGCCCGGCACGCCTTCGAACTGGCGGCCCAGGGGCGGTCGGTGGTGGTGGTATCCTCGGGCGACCCTGGCGTGTTCGCCATGGCGGCGGCGGTGCTCGAAGCGCTGCATGATTCCAGCGATCCGGCCTGGCACCAGGTGGACCTGGAAATTCTGCCGGGCGTATCCGCTTCCCTGGCCACGGCCGCCCAGGCGGGCGCGCCGCTGGGGCATGACTTCTGCGTGATGTCGCTGTCGGACAATCTCAAGCCGTGGTCGATCATCGAGAAGCGCCTGGACCTGGCGGCCGAAGCCGACCTGGCCCTGGCGTTCTACAACCCCATCTCCCGCTCTCGTCCTTGGCAGTTGGGACGGGCGCTGGAAATCGTCGCGCAACATCGCACTCCAGGCACTCCCGTCGTCTTGGGGCGGGATATCGGTCGACCGGGCCAGACGTTGCGCGTCACGACGCTGGGGCAATTGACCCCGGATCAGGTGGACATGCGCACGATGGTGCTGGTGGGCTCTTCCACGACGTGCGTGTTCCCCCGTGCCAAGGGTGGCGATTGGGTGTATACACCGCGGTGGTATGGCGACAAGCCCCTCTGATGAAACATTGCGGCCCGTTCGGGCCGCCGTCATTACTTTGTATTTCCTGCCATATCGCGTCACTTCGTCAGTGAATTGAACGGCGTTTTATTGAGCGTTCAATAGACTGGTTCGTAACGTTGTCGTTTGTAAGTTGGACAGTCGTTCTAATTAATGTTTGAAGTTTGTTTTATTTGGATATTTATTGGTCGTGCCTGGGTGTTGTGCTTCCGCAAACCGATAGAGTACTTTCCTTTTCGTTGATGTCGTCGATATTGATCGGGCCACGGACAAACTAGCTATTGTAATGTCCGCTTCAATGCGTGGGCGTTGATAAGCTTTTTACTTGGTTGAATCTTGGGTGTCAGTTTGTTGGTCAGTGCTTGTTGCTCTGGCTTTGCTCGGCTGCACGCCTGCAATAAAAGGAAGTATTGTAAGTGAGCGAGACTCAGTCGTTGTCAGTAGATAATTATGTCGATTTTATTGATTTGTTGAAGTTGAAGGAGATCGATCAGCTGTTAGTTCCATATCAGGGCACTCCCGAATATGAAGCGGTGCATCGCTATTATGCCAGCTGTGTCGCCTTGAGGGATTCTGCGCAATTGCTCGAGCCCCTGGGCCTGCTAAAGCAGGCGTTGGGCGACCTGCAAGGGCGTAGCCGAGTACGCCGTACGCCAACGGAGCCCGATAGTTCCGGGGCTGCTGGCTTGACAGAGATTTACAATAAGCTGGAGGGATTTGAAGTACGGTTATACAACAATATCGAACGGCTCCCCGCCACCGCGGTGCCAAAGAAATTGAACTTCGTTTGGCTAGGAGGAGGATTGGGTGACATTCAACTCGATTACCTGCGTATCTGGAAGAGCGTCATGCCGGACGACTACGCCATAAATGTCTGGTATGACAAAGACGGTTTATTGGCTCACGAAACCACGCGGATTATTGTCGAGGCGGCAAAGGCAGATACTTGGTTAAATGAAGCGGGCGCCATCAGTTCGCCTGACAGTTTGGCTGACCATTATGAGGCACGAATCACCGCGCTTAAACGCCAGATGTACATGCACGTCAATCGAGCGTTGAAGCAGAACAGAAGTGCGGATGAGGCACGCATCGATCTACTGGTACGCGGGTATGGTTGTAATGGAGATGTTCTGCGCGCGCTGAAAGATAAAAACGCGCACATCATGCGCAGCCTTGATCGCGAAGGGCTGCGATTGCGCAATATCAATGAACTCCAGACGTATTCTCGATTGGAAGAGTTTTATAATCGTGAAATGTCCTTGCGCGGAAATCTCGCGGCAGCCTCGGACATTGTGCGGCTGCTGGTGGAGCACGATGAGGGGGGCGTCTACAGCGATGTGGATTTCTTGCCGTCGTTTGTTCAGGAAATCGCGGGCATCAATGCCAACCAACTGGTGAAGGGCGCTCGGTTGGGTGTATTGCAGTTGTTGTTGAACAATAACCCCCAGTGGATGCCGGGCCGTCAGGCAATGGTCGGTCGCTACACAGATTACACCTCACACATTCCCGTGGAGCATCGCGAGATGTTGGAGCGGTTCGCAAAAGGTAGGCCATCCCTGGATCAGGTATTTGCTCCGTTCCAGGAAACCAGCGTTCCGATGGACAGTTTGCGATTGGCGTTTATCGAGGGGGGCGAGTCCAATGCGCTAATTGTCAGCCACCCGCGCTCGGCTCCGCTCGAAACCATCCTCCAACGCATCGAGACCCACTATCAGGCCTTGCTAGCCGTGGAGCGCGAAGCCGCGAGGGCCAATGACGTATTTCATGGGGTCGACCTCATGAAGATACTAAAGGACGAGTTCGGTATCGTTGATCTGAAAGCCGGTAATGAAGACTACCGGGCCATGAGTTTGTATAAGGGGATTGTCGACTATTTCAGTGATGGCATCCGTCCCGGGACTGAGGGATCGATATTTCTGACAGGACCGGGCGCGCTGCGAGCGGGGCTGCTGGAGTATGAAAGCAGGGTCTACACACCAAGCGGTGCTAACGCGGTGCGGAATTCCATCAGGTTGGAAACCGGTTTTAGCAACGTCACGGAAGAGGACCAAGATCATTCCTGGAAAGAAAACGCGAGTCCTGAACAGTGGCTCGAAAAAGAAAAAGGCAATTGGCTAGGCGGTCGATTCCAAGCCCGCTATGCGAAAGATATTGAGCCGTTGCTTAAATACAACAGCCTGGAATTCGATAGCGGCTGGCCCGTGATCGAAGGACGCCATTTGCTGTCCACCGACCTGCTGCAGCACTTGGCCGATGAGTTGGGTGAGCCGTTCATGCAAGCCATGAACAATGGCCATGACGGTGTGCTGACGTTCGACAAGGTCATCCCCCTGGGTTTCGATGATCGTCAAACCATCCTCGCTCAAAACCCCAGCATGTTGCCACCTGGATCGTTGAGTGACCCGCGGACGCAACAATGGTCTGTCGGTGAACTGTTGAATCGGTTCGCCGATGGTCGGGTGAGTGTCGGTCAGCTAAGTCCATTGCAGCGCGTTCAGTTGGGGCCGTTGATTGGAGCCCAGGCATTGGACAATCGCAGCTTCGAGGCCGCTCGACCGAACTTGATCAAGCTGGCCGAAAACTTCAGCAAATTGGGCACCGCTGGCGGCTACGCGATGATCGAGCGCGCGCTTTACCAGTACAAGGCGCCGGTATTCATGGCGGGTCTTGCCCGTGCGGCCACGTATTCACCCGAGCGTGGTGAAACCGCGTTGAAACTGAAAAAAGCAGCGCTGGAGCAGCGACTGACGTTGCGTCAGTGGGGCTGGCATGTGGGCAGGGTCAAGCAGTTAGCTGACTTGGAAAACAATACAAGAGTCAACGAACGTGTCGAAACTGTCCTGAACGGTTTGGATTACGGCGGGATGAAGGTGGCGCCGCAGGATCTACTGCTGTGGGGAGACGGCGAACGATTGGGCGGGCGTTGCTATCCGCTGGCCCTGGTGATGGCTGCCGCATTGTCGGGCGAGCAGACGGCGGTCCGTAGTTTGTTCAACCGATTTTATCTGGCAATTGACGATCGTGAGGCAAGCGATTCGGCAACCTTTTTAAGCAGCCTGGAGTCGTTGCGCGACGTGCAGGTCAGCGAGGTCGGCGAGGCACTGGCGCGCTCGAGTCTGCAGGAAGTCGTGACTGTTCTGCAGTCCAGGACTACCACTGCGACGCTGATGCTCAACTCGGATAACCATTCCATGCTGGCGGCCAAGGTGTTTGAGGGCGAGCGCAGCACCTACCATTTTTACGATCCGAATTTTGGTTTATTCGTATTCGATGATTCGACACAGTTCCACCTGGCGCTTGAACAGTTTTTCGTTGAACAGAAAATGGCCATTGACTACGCCGCGTATGGCGATGCAGGCCATCCAACTTTCGATCTGATCGAGCTGGAGGGCGCCCGCGTATCGAGCGTGGCGTTGCCTGGCGAAATGACCGTTGCGCAACTGGTACGCCCCGAGGCATTGCCTGGGCAGCCAGTGCGCCCGATCAGGCAACGAATCGCCAGCGCTCGGGGGCAATCGCTCCAGAGCAATCCTCGACTCGGCAGTAGCCTGTTGGCCCTGGATAGCCATTGGTGGGCGCAACAGATCAGTGAAACGACCCGAGACCTCCACCAAGCGAACAATCTTGGGGCTCAACTCGTGCCCTTGTTCGATACCTTGGAGGACGTTCCTGGCGGGGGGTACCGGATCACCTTGATAGACCCTGCCAATCCGGCGCAGTTGATGCGGATCAGCACTGACGACCACAGGTTCTTGCGTATAAAAAACTACCTTTCCGAACGTTTCTCGACCTTGGCCAATCACGATGTCATTTCGAGAGACCCCACGGCGGTAGGCGCTGTCCACACGCTGAACGCCGGTTTCGCCATACAGGCGTTGATGAGCGCACTGAGAGCGCGCGAAGGAGACGGTCGGTCCCTTACCCTGGCGGTGCGGCTGCATGCTTATGTCAATTACACCCAGATGGCTCACGGCGTCATCACTGATATCGCGGCGCTGGTCGGTCTGGTCCGGCAAGCCCTGGCAGAAGAAAAACTGATTGCCCAAGCCGTCGCGCCAGTGGTCAAGGCCTCGGTGGGTGGCCGGATAGGCGAGGGGGTTGGGGCGTTGTTGCAGTTGGCGAACGTCGGGTTCGACATCTACCAATTGTCGACTGCGCGAAATGATGTCGAACGTGCCGAATTCGGTACTCAATTGGCTTTCGACTCGGCGAGCCTGGCGGTAGCGGTTGCAGCTTATGCCGCCGGTGCCACCGCCGGGGCGATACTGGGCGGGGCTGCGGTGATATTGGGAGGGCTTGCGGTGGGGGTGGCCGCGGTGGTCAGGGGGTTTGCGACCATTGCCGAGGAAGCTGAGCAAGTCGGGCTGTTTTTCCTTGACGTCGAAAAGGCGCATCTTGACGCTTATCGCTTTGATCCCGCCCATAATGCCTGGACACCTGGTCCTTCCTTGATCATCGAGACGGTAGATCTGGCGAACGGCGCACTCGGATTGGGTAGTCCAAAGCTATATCCGCTGCACGACCACTTTGGGGTGCCTACGTTCGAGGCGGATTACGCCCGTGCAATCAACATTCGCCAGCAACTGGAATTGCCCAGTCGAATAAAATTCGCGCCGGCTTCTGGCCAGGCTATTGTCCTGCCTTGCACGCCGCAGACCTGTTACGGCTATGCATACAAGGCCTTGCCGTTTTCCAGTTGGCACCTTCCTCCCGGTTTCGACACGGCACGACGCCTGGAGAAGATCAAGCCGGACGGTGGGTGGCTGTTTTTGTGTTCCTTCTATTCGTTTCCCTGCGACCACATTCTCCACCGCCTTCACAGCCCGGACTATCGGCCCACGACAATCGACGTGCTGCTGGACAGTATCGATCGTTCATTGGTGGTGCCCGCTCTACTGCCGAGTTGGCACGGAAAAATCAACTATCGGATCCGGGGAGCCGGCAAGCGATGCGCGGTGCTGATTAATACCGGCGTGAGCCTGAGCCTTGAAGCGCCCGCTCAACTGACTTCAAGCTGGGTATTGGATGCCCCGTGGGCAAAGGAAAGCGACGTGCGGTTTGAAGGTGTCGCCAAGCTGTTTATTCGCGACGTTGCCGTATCACTCACCGGAGCGGGGCATCATGGGACCTTACTACGGCTTTGTGACGACCAAATATTCAAGGTCGAGGCAGGCCAACTGTCCGCTGTCGAGTTGACCGAGGCGCCAGGCATGGATCACCAAGCGTTGCACGAACACATGAAGAGCTTGGCTCGGCAACATCGCCTGGCGATGCCGTATACGGCGATACATGACTACCTGGTTCCGTTCGAGAACCCGGATGAGCCCCGACACGTCACGGCATGGTACGACGGGATGAATGATCGTTTCCTCTACATTCGTGACGAGATACCGGGCGCCGATGAAACGATTCTGGGCGCGGTAACCGGCGGTTACGCCTGGTTCTATGACCCGGGAAATATGCTGGTCTGGCAGGTCGATGCCACTACCGGCGTGTTGGTTCGGCGTTACTGGTTGTGGAGGTCGTTCAGCGAACTCGGCGTGATCAAAAGCCTGGAGGCGGATGAGCAAGGTGTGATTCATATCGTGCAGCAGATCAGTCGCCAAGGCCGCACTTATCAAGAGCTGGGTTATGTGATCCACGCAGGAGAATTGCTGCTCATTTCAGCGACTCGAGACGTGGACACTGCGCTGGAGCCTACCATCAGTTCCAGCGAGAAACTGAGGGCCTGGCCCGATGTGCTGGGAGATTATTATGACTATCCACCGTCGTTCGCCGATCAATATCCCTATGAAAACGTCGACTGGAAGCCTGCGCCTTTTGTCTCGGTTTGCTGGAAAAATAATGATCTGAATCGAAACATGGCTTGGATTCGTCGCAGTGACCGGTTGATCATCCGTCCTACGCCTGAACCCGAATATTCTCGAGGCTGGCCCGATTCGATCAAGAACTTGACTGATTTGGTGCTGATCACCCCGACGGACGGAAGCGATTCGTTTGTCATTTACAACAGGCTCATACAACGGCTGTGTCATCTGCAGCGCACCCTGGTAGCGGGTAAAGGACAATGGACCGTTCGATGGTTACCGTCGGACAACCTCAAGGATGTCATCGCTGTTGAGGGTGGTTATGTAGCGATGCGTACCGACGGGTTGTTTTTCACTCTGGCGCCCCAGGGCGAACTGCAATTCGCAGGCCTGAACGAAACGTGGCTCAAGGGCCGGAATCATTGGCTGTCTGAGTTGGCACCGTTGACCAGCCAATACAAAACGAAGCGCTTCGCCATTGTTGGTTTGCTCAATACCAGGGGCGACGGAAATCTATGTGCCTGGTACGTCGATGACAAGTTGTTGCTGAGTGACCTGGGCCAAGGAAAGGAAGTCCGCTTGCTCAACGTGACGCCAGATGGCGAGGCCGCCTGGTTGTTCGATGTTTCAAATGGTGGAGTCTATCGCCAGGCGTTTGTCGACCCGCAGAAATGGGCGGGCGCGTTCGGGCAAGGTGTGCGGTTGCTTCAGGCTGACGCGATACCCGCCGCAGAGCGTGAATGGGCCTCGTATCAATTTGCCGAGTTGACGGTCGAAGGGCCGGGCCTGAAAGGCATCACCCACGAGGGCTTGGTGGTTATTCTGCGGGACCACGAACCCGCGATGATTACAGGCGTTACTCATGAGTGGGTTGTCGCCCAGGGCGACCAGGTGCTTGAAGCGCTTGGGCAGTTGGCGAGGCATCCGTCCCACAGTGCCCTGATGACAGTCGAAGAGCCCGGTAGCCTGGCATGGTTCGTTGCTGGAACCGGGCACATGATCCGGGTCCCCAAAGCGGCCATCCAGCCTTCCTTCGAAGTGCTGGGGACACAGCGACAAACCAACGTACTGATTCATGAAGGCGAACGGGATAAATTGTTGACCCTGCCAGAGGCGAGACAGGCTTGGGCACTCAGTTATGCCCGGCGCGAGGGTGAAGTGTTGGTTGTCGAGGGGGACGACACGGGGCCCATTGATCTGTTGCCGCTGTTGCCCGACGGTATCAAGACCCTGGTACTGCGCATGGGCCAGGGGGCGGTCAGCTACAGGTTGTCCAGGGCATCCTGGTTGCGAATCAACTCGGTCATTCTTGACTGCCGACATTCATTGGCCGGCGCGGGGATGGTTCCTGGCAAACTGGCCTGGGAACTCGATGAGCCGGACCAGTTGCTGCTGAGCCGCGTTGGAGAGCATCTCATGATCATTGATCCGAACAGTGGACAAAGTGTGATCTGCCGTGACGCCTATGCGACAGACAGCGATTTTCATGGGGAAGTCTTACTCAGCTTTGGCAGGAAAGGACGATACAATGTCTCGGCACTGGCCACATGGTTGGGCGCGTCGCCGAATGCTCAGGACGGTACCACGCTCAAGGCATTATTGGCGGTACCGTCGGAGGTGGAGACCAATAACGTGATTTGATTGTTTGCCGCGCAGTGCCTGACCACCGATTCAGGGCGTGACCGTGGCTGTGCGGACTCAGCCACGGTCTGGATCAGGGCGAGAGGTAGCCTTTCACCCCGGTAAAGATGATCTGCGCTGCCAGGGCACAGACAAATAGCCCCATCAAGCGGCTGACGATCTGCAAGCCCTGGTCGCCGAGAATCCGCTCGATGCGGCTGGACAGGTACAGCACCACGCCAACGGTGAAGCTGGCCAGGGCGATACTGACGATCGCCATGAGTTTGTCGTCCCAGTGCGGTTGGCTCACGCCCATCACCAGCAGGGCGCCGATGGTGCCGGGGCCGACAGTCAGCGGAATGGTCAGCGGGACGATGGTCACGTCCTGCTGGACATTGTCGGTCTGTACCGCCGACTTGCCTTGGGCCATGCCCAGCGCCGAGATGAACAATACGCTGCCGGCGCCGATCCGGAACGCATCCACGGTGATGCCGAACACGCTGAAAATCACCCGCCCGAACAGATACAGCAGCACGCTGGAGACCAGCGTCGCCGTCGCGACCTTCCAGGCGAGGCGACGTTGTTCTTTGCGTGAATAGCCACGCGTCAGGCCGATAAAACACGACAGGACGAAGAAGGGGCTGTAGAGCACCAACATTTTCAGGTAAACGCTGAACAGCACGTGAAGCATGGTCGAGGGCTCGGGACGGAGGAAGACGACCGGAGTCTATCAGGCGTTTTGGCGTCTGTCGGCTCAGGACGTATGCGCTGTACGGTTCTGCTGGTCGCGCTGGGCCACCCAATGCTCGATCAACTCGCGCAGTTGCGACAATTCGACCGGCTTGGCCATATGCCCGTCCATTCCTGCCTGGCGTGCGCGCTCCTTGTGTTCGGCCAGGATGTGCGCCGTGAGCGCCACCACAGGCGTGCGGGTCCGCTGGTTGCCAACCTCCCAGGCGCGTAACTGCTGGGTAGCGGAGAAGCCATCGAGAACCGGCATTTCGCAATCCATCAGGACCAGGTCGTAGCGTTGTTCCTTCATGGCCTTGAGGGCTTCTTCACCATTGCTGGCAGTGTCGGGCTGCAGGTTGAGTTTGCCGAGCATGCCGCGGATGACCTTGGTGGAAATGGTGTTGTCCTCAGCCACCAGGATGCGGAAGTCACTGGGCACTTTCGCCGGTATGGGCGGGCCTGGATTGGCCGGGACGTTTGGCGCCTGGCCTTTGTTGCGCTGGTTCAGCTCATCCGCCAGGGTGGTCTTGAGCGTATAGCCGGCCACCGGTTTGGCGAGGATGCGCTTGACGCCACTGTTGCGCGCCACGATCTTGCTCGGCGCGTTGCTGATGCCGGTCAGCATGATCAACAGGATGTCGTGGTTCAGGCTCGGATCTTCCTTGATCTTGGCGGCCAATTGCGTGCCGGTCATGCCGGGCATGTTCTGGTCAAGCAGTACCACGTCGAAATAGTCGCGCAGGTGGGCCTTGGTGCGCAGCAACGCCAGTGCCTCCTTGCCCGATGGTACGGCGCTGACGTTCAAGCCCCAGGCGCTGCATTGCTGGACCAGCACCTTGCGGCAGGTATCGTTGTCATCCACCACCAATACCCGCGCCCCTTGCAATGGGCCGTCGAGGTCAGACGTCGGGTGTTCAAGGCGATCTGGGTCCAGCGGCAGGGTCAGCCATAAGGTGCTGCCCTGGCTGCTGCCACTCTTGATGCCGAATTCGCCGTGCATCAGCATGATCAGTTGGCGGGCGATGACCAGGCCCAGGTTGCCCCCCAGGCGCGTGGCCGAAAGGAAGTTCTTGCTGTGCAGTTCCGCATGCATCAGCGTATCGCGCTCCTCGGCGTCCATGGGCGACCCGCTGTCCTGCACGGCGATGCGCAGGCGAGGCTGGTTGCTGCGTTCATCGAGGGCCACGACGATCAGCACTTCGCCTTCGTCGGTTTTTTTCAGGGCATGTTCCAGCAGACTCAGCAGTGCCTGGCGCAGCCTTGTCGGATCACCGCTGATCACCCGCGGCACCTGGGGCTGGATGAAACTGATCAGCTCGACATTCTGCTGTTCGGCCTTGGCGCGGAAGATACTCAGGCAATCCTCGATCAATGCGTTGAGGTCGAACTGCACATCATCCAGTTCGATCTGGCCGGATTCGAGGCGGGAAATGTCGAGGATTTCGTTGATCAGGGTCAGCAATTCGTTGCCGGCGCTGTGGATCGTCTGTACGTAGTCGCGCTGCTTGACCGACAACGGCGTGCCCAGCAGCAGTTCGGTCATGCCCAGCACACCGTTCATCGGGGTGCGAATCTCATGGCTGATCTTCGCCAGGAATTCGGCTTTGGCGTTGATTTCCGCGTTGCTTGCCGCGAGATCGCGGCTGAGACTGAAGCGGTTTTCGTTGATTGACCGCTGTCGTTCACCCAAGGCGACGCTCATCAGCAGACCACTGACGCAGATGAATACCAGCAATGTAACGATCAACCCTTGGGGCGCGACCTCCGTCAGCCCTTGCAGGGCGGGGAGAATGATCAACGTGCCCAGGTTGAACACCACCATGGCGGCGACAAACAGCCGTGCCGGGCGGTAGCCCTTCTGCCAATGCCAGGCGCTGACGAACAGCATGCTCAGGCCGGCCAAGGCCACCAATGCGTAGGTCATGATGTTGAGGGGCAGCGTGTTGACGAACAGGAGCAACAGGCTGCAGAGCATGATGAAGACGATTTCGCCCAGCAGCAGCCGGTTCAGCGGGTGCGGCCCCAGCGGCGCGAAATAGCGATAGGCGAACATCAAGCCGCAGGGCGCTGTCAGCAACAGGGCCAGGTAGGCACCCGGTGTCTGGATCGCCGGCCAGTCCGGCAGCCAGGCGCCTGCCAGGTTCAGCAGCAGTATCAGGCTGAGCATCAGCAGCCCTTCGCAGGCTGCCAGCCACAGGCAACTGCGTGAGCGGGTGTAGGCGTAGCGGGTGAGGTTGTGCAGGATCAGCATTGCGATACAGCCGAACAGCAGCCCATAAACCAGGGTCTGGTTCTGGTTGGCGGCTGCCATCACGGCCGGTTGCAATGAGACGAACGGGCGCAACTCATATCGCGAGGCCAAACGCAGGTAGACGTCGAGTGGTTTATCGCTGCGGGGCAGCGCCAGCATGAAATCGCTGCTGGGCACGGACTGTTCGGTGCCTGCCGTGGCGTTGCCGCTGATCTGCTGGTCGACCAGGGTATCGCCGTCCAGCACATAGAGATTCAGGCGTGAGAGGTCCGGCGCGAAGATGCGCAGTATCTGTTCATGCTTGTCGGGTGCCAGCCGGAAGCGCAGCCACAATGCGCCGCCAGGTTCGGCGGCCTTGAGGTGGTCAAGGTCGATGGGGCTGAATTGATTGGTGTAGCGAGCAGAGCGAATGTCGCTCAGTTTCAGATCGCCCTGTTCGTCGAGCAATACCGCCCAGGCACTGCCCGGCGCGGCCTGGGCCGGGAGCACGCAGAGCAGCGTCAGCAGCGTAACGGTCAAGCCTATGGCAATCCTGAGCCAGCGCACGGCGAAATCCCTTCGTAGGTTGATGCCAGATTATAACTATGCGCGGCGCCTGAGCCGACAGGCAAGGGCCATGGACCCTTGCCCGGCTGAATGGCCAGGTTATTACAGGTTTTCGCCACGCTCGCGGGCAATGGCGCGGTAGCCAATGTCCTTGCGATAGAAACAGCCTTCCCAGTCAATCTGCGCGGCCAGCTTGTAGGCCTGCTCTTGAGCGGCACCGACACTCTCGCCCATGGCTGTGGCGCACAACACGCGCCCGCCCGCAGTAACCACTTGGCCATCCTTCAATGCCGTACCCGCGTGGAACACCTTGCCTTCCAATTGTGCCGAGGCATCCAGGCCCTTGATCGCATTGCCCTTGGCATAGTCGCCCGGGTAACCACCGGCGGCCAGGACAACGCCGACGCTCGGACGCGGATCCCATTGGGCTTCAACCTTATCCAGCGCCTGGGCCAGGGCGGCTTCCACCAGCAGCACCAGGCTCGATTGCAGGCGCAACATGACCGGTTGGGTCTCAGGATCGCCGAAACGGCAGTTGAATTCGATGACTTTTGGGTTACCAGCCTTGTCGATCATCAGGCCAGCATAGAGGAAGCCAGTGTAGACGTTGCCTTCCTCGGCCATGCCACGCACGGTTGGCCAGATGACCTGGTCCATGACGCGCTGGTGCACGTCGGCGGTGACCACTGGCGCTGGGGAGTAGGCGCCCATGCCGCCAGTGTTCGGACCGCTGTCGCCATCGCCGACGCGTTTGTGGTCCTGGCTGGTGGCCATCGGCAAGACGTTCTTGCCATCGACCATGACGATGAAGCTGGCTTCTTCGCCATCGAGGAACTCTTCGATCACGACGCGCGAACCCGCGTCACCGAAGGCATTGCCGGCCAACATGTCGCGCACGGCGTCCTCGGCCTCGGCCAGGGTCATGGCTACGATCACGCCTTTACCGGCGGCCAGGCCGTCGGCCTTGATCACGATCGGTGCGCCTTTTTCGCGCAGGTAAGCCAGGGCTGGTTCGATTTCGGTGAAGTTCTGGTAGTCGGCGGTCGGGATCTTGTGGCGTGCCAGGAAATCCTTGGTGAAGGCCTTGGAACCTTCCAACTGCGCTGCGCCGGCGGTCGGGCCGAAGCAGTCCAGGCCGCGGGAGCGGAACAGGTCGACGACGCCGGCAACCAGCGGTACTTCCGGACCGACGATGGTCAGCGAGACGTTTTTCTCGGCGAAATCAGCCAGCTGTTCCAGGGCCAATACGTCGATGGCGACGTTCTCGCACTTGGCTTCGATGGCGGTGCCGGCATTGCCCGGTGCGACAAACACTTTTTGCACACGCGGATCCTGAGCCACTTTCCAGGCCAGGGCGTGTTCGCGGCCACCGCTGCCAATGATCAAAACATTCATTTCAAAAACCTCGGATGACGCTGATTCGGTTTGGAGCCTAAGGCGTTCTACGCCGTAGGAGGCTGCAATGAAGTCGGTAGATGCAAGGCGGGGTCGACCTCGATGAGCGGAGTTGCCTTTTGGCAATGAGCATCATCGAGGTCGGCTCCAACGCAGCAGATGCCGGCTTCAGTGCGGCCGTTGTCTTGTTAGTGACGGAAGTGGCGCATGCCGGTGAAGACCATCGCGATGCCAGCCTCGTCAGCAGCCGCAATCACTTCATTGTCACGCATCGAACCACCTGGCTGGATCACTGCGGTGATGCCAACCTTGGCCGCATTGTCGATGCCATCACGGAACGGGAAGAACGCATCCGAAGCCATGACCGCACCCTGTACCTGCAAGCCGGCATGTTCAGCCTTGATCGCGGCGATGCGGGCCGAGTTCACGCGGCTCATCTGGCCGGCGCCGACGCCGATGGTCTGGCGGTTCTTGGCGTAGACGATGGCGTTGGACTTGACGTACTTGGCGATCAAG
>Ga0307412_10001143_pt1 | contig 15208 bp, 17 predicted proteins | sample DK1Cmetagenome_3_FD_203823 | JGI IMG/M metagenome (GOLD analysis project Ga0307412, IMG submission 203823) | Maize rhizosphere microbial communities from greenhouse at UC Davis, California, United States - DK15-C-1 | ecosystem: Host-associated > Plants > Roots > Rhizosphere > Soil | place: USA...
TGGCTGGCTGGTTTGACGTGAGTCTTTTGCTACGGAGGAGCCGAGCGTGCGGCACGTAGGCTTGATTGTTTATCCCGACTTCCAGGTCCTTTGCTTCGCTGCCCTTTCCGTATTCGAGGTGGCCAACAAGGAGGCCGGAAAGCGTCTGTATGACCTGCATGTCCTCGGCAGCGGAGGCGCGTCGGTGCGTGGCTCCTTTGGGCAGGAAGTGACCTGCATGCCTCTGGTGGACGATGGTTTCGATACGCTGCTTCTGGGTGTCGGGATGGACATCCCCCCGCATGACCGTCGTGTCTCGGAATTCCTGACGGAGACGAGCGTTCGCACCCGTCGCATCGCGTCCATTTGCCTGGGCAGTTTCGTACTCGGCGACGCAGGGCTGCTGGATGGCCGGAAGGCGACCACCCACTGGAACTATGGGGACCAGATGCGGAAGCGCTACCCTCGATGCGAGGTGGACCTCGATCGGATCTTCGTTCGCAGTGGTCGTATCTGGTCTTCAGCCGGAATGGCCGCGGGCGTCGACCTCGCCCTGGGGCTCGTCGAGGAGGACCACGGTCGCGAGCTGACCGCCATGATCGCGAAAGGCATGGTGTTGCCCCACCGCCGGGCAGGCGGGCAATCCCAGCATTCGGCGCTGCTGGAGCTGGATGCTCAGAGCGACCGCATCCAGGCCACCCTCGCCTATGCCCGGCGCAACCTGAGGAACCCACTGACGATCGCCGAGCTCGCGGGAGTCGCGTGCATGAGTCCTCGACATTTCTCCCGCGCGTTCCGGGCGGAGACGGGGCGATCGCCGGCTCAGGCCATAGCGCAGTTGCGCCTTGAACAGGCACGGATACTCGTCGAACAGGGGAGCCAGACACTTGAAAGCATTGCCCGGGAGACCGGGTTCGGCGACAGCGAGCGGATGCGCCGTGCTTTCCTTCGCTGGATCGGGGTCATTCCTGCCGATCTTCGGCGCCACGCGCGAACCGGCCGCAGGATCGACTTAGGCGCCTGACCGTTGGCCCGGGTGCGATACGTACTTGCCGCTCACGCCGAGGAACACCATGGTGATGATGCTGCCTACCGACGCCAGCAGCATGTCCTGCTGGGCATCCCACACATCGCCTTGCGTGCCCAGGTATTCCTGCCCGATGCCATCGCCGAACGCGGTGGCTGCGGCCCATTCGATCAGTTCATAGATCAGGGCGTGGGACATGATGAAGGTGACCGGAAGAATCCAGCGCCAGATGCCCTGCGGCGGCGCACGCCGTGCGAACAGTTCCACGGCGGCGGGCGTAATCAACAGCCCGTAGGAGAAATGGACGAGGCGGTCGAAGTGGTTGCGCGTCAGGCCGAGGAGCCCGTTCAGCGTCACGCCGAAGAGACCGGCGAACCAATCGTCGTAGGGAACATTCGAATACGTGTAGTGCGCCCCGATCTCGTGGAGGATCAGGAACACGAAAAGCGATACACAGGCGGCGTTCGAGAAATGCAGCCGGCGGTAGCCCACGACCAGCAGCGGCAGGGCCACCACGACGACGGCGTTCTCGAGCAGCCAGTTCGTCCAGATGGCCGGCCTGAAAGCCGAAATCGCGATAACGAGGATCGAGCCCGCCAGCAGGGCGGATGGGACGCGGCCGCAGTTCATGGCGTGCAAATCAGCTTCCCCATCCGAGGTATCCATGACGTCGTCGCGTGGGATCTACGATATCCGAGGCAAGAGGTGAAATAAAAGAGTAAAATCAGCCTCTTTTGACCAGCAGAACCGTGCAATCTTCCCAACGGACGATGGTCCGGGGACCGACGTTCATCCGCCTGCTTGCCCGGCTCACGGACGTCGAGACCCCGCCATCCAGCCAATCGCTGTCGGACCGATTGAGCCAATGGCTCGAGTGGACCCACGCCATCGCGCTCTCCACGGCCCTCGACGGCACGCCGTCGGCGCCGGCCGAGGATGTGCCGGCTTTTGGCAGTGCGCAGGAGGAGGAATACGCCCGGGCCAGGGCGTCCCTGGTGAATGCCATCGCGGGAGCGCGCGAACTGGCTCCCTCCGGCGATCGCGGGGCCGGGCGGGGCGTCGGAGTGGACGAGACGGCCGATTACGCGCCGTTCCGCCAGCGCTACCTCGCCCTGCAAAGGTCGATGCAGGCCACGACAGGCCAGCTGCGTGGCCGCCTGCGGGACATGCTCGCGGCGACATCGCCCGCGCTGGCCCGGCTGGCGGAGGTCGATGCGGTGATGGAACTCGCGTTGAGCCCGCGCGAGCAAAAATTGCTCGGTGCCGTGCCCGCCGTGCTCGGGGGGCACTTCGATCGCCTCCGCCAGCGGGAGCAGGGGGCGGACGCATGGATGGACGTATTCCGAAAGGACATGCGGAGCGTCTTGCTCGCCGAACTGGATGTTCGTTTTCAACCGGTCGACGGCCTGCTTGCAGCGCTGCGCGCCAGCTAACTGGGTAGTCATGTTCAGAAATCTTCTTTACTTCGCCGTGTTCCTCATCGGCCTCGCGGCCATCGGCTGGATCGGCATCGGCTATGTCGGCTCGAACCCGCTGGGCGCGGCGGTCGCCGGGCTGATCGGTGCCTGTTACCTCGTCGGTGCGCTCGAATTGCACCGTTATCGCCAGGCCACGCGGTCGCTGGGGCTGGCGGTAGCCGACCTGTCCGCGCCGCCGCCGAGCCTGGCGGCCTGGCTGGAGCCCCTGCACGCGAGCCTGCGGAACGCGGTGCGCCTGCGCATCGAAGGCGCGCGTGCGGCCATGCCCGCGCCGGCATTGACGCCTTACCTGGTGGGCTTGCTTGTCTTGCTGGGCATGCTCGGCACGCTGCTGGGCATGATGGCGACGCTGAGGGGAACCGGCATCGCGCTGGAAAGCGCGACGGACCTGCAGGCGATCCGTGGTTCGCTCGCCGCGCCGGTGAAGGGCCTGGGCTTCGCCTTCGGCACGTCGATCGCGGGCGTGGCCAGTTCCGCGATGCTCGGGCTGCTCTCGGCCTTGTGCCGGCGCGAGCGGCTCGAGACGGTGCAGCTGCTGGATGTGAAGATCGCCACGACCCTGCGCGTCCACTCCCAGGCGCACCAGCGTGAAGAGGCCTTCAGGCTCCTGCAGCAGCAGGCCGAGTCGATGCCTGCCCTGGTCGACCGCCTGCAGGCGATGATGGCGGCTATCGAAAAGAACAGTCTCGCCGCCAGCGACCGCCAACTCGCGAACCAGGAGGCATTCCACGCCTCGACCGACGCGATGTACACGCGCCTCGCGTCATCGGTCGAGGCATCGCTCAAGGACAGTGTCTCCGAAAGCGCGCGTGCGGCGAGCGCGACGCTCCAGCCGGTCATCGACGCCACCATGGCCGGGCTCGCGCGTGAAGCGGCATCGCTGCACGACACCGTGACGAAGGCCGTGCAACGGCATCTCGACGGCCTTACGGAAGGCTTCCAGGGATCCACCGCGATGATCGCCAACCTCTGGAACGATGCCCTGGCGGAGCAACGCCGTACGAACGAGGCCGTGGCGAACGATCTGCGCGGCTCGCTGGAAGCGTTCACCCAGACCTTCGACGAGCGTTCGACGAACCTCGTGGAAACGGTTTCGACGCGTTTCGAGGCCGCTTCGCATGGGGCGGCCGCGGTGTTCGAACAGCATGCCACGTCCCTCGTCGAAACCGTCCGCCAGTCCCATACGGGCCTGCAGGACGTCCTGGCATCGCGCGACGAAGAACGACTCATATTGTGGGCCGACACGCTCGCCCGCACCGCCAGCGACATCACGGCACAGACCAAGGCGGACGCCAGCGCGACCATCGCTGAGATATCCCGTCTGGTCGAAGCCGCGTCCGAGGCGCCGAAGGTCGCCGCCGAAGTCGTTGCCGAGTTGCGGCAGAAACTTTCCGACAGCATGGTGCGCGACACGGCGATGCTCGACGAGCGCAGCCGTTTGCTGGCGACACTGGAAACCCTGCTCGATGCCGTGAACCACGCGTCGACCGAACAACGTGCCGCCGTCGACGCGCTGGTGGCTACGTCGGCCGACCTGCTGGAACGTGTCGGTACGCGATTCACCGACCAGATCGAAGCCGAGACCGGTAAGCTGGCCTCCGTCGCCGCACAGGTCACCGGCAGTGCCGTCGAGGTGGCGAGCCTGGGTGAAGCGTTCGGCGCGGGTGTCCAGTTGTTCGGCCAGTCGAACGAAGCCTTGATGGAACGCCTGGAGCAGGTCGCCACCGCGCTCGACAATTCCCTCGTTCGCAGCGACGAGCAACTGGCGTATTACGTGGCGCAGGCGAGGGAAGTGGTCGATCTCAGCGTGCTGTCGCAAAAGCAGATCCTGGATGACATGCAGCGCCTCGCCGCGCAGCGCATGCCGGCGATGGACGAAACGGCATGAGCGACGACGTCGAGTTCGAATCCGAATCGGCCGCACCGATCTGGGCCGCGTTCGGCGACCTGATGTCGGTGCTGCTGGGTGCCTTCGTGTTGATCCTCGTGGGCGTGATCGGCATGCAGCTGCAACTCTCGAACCGCCTGGATGAAGAGGTCAAGCAACGGCAGGCCGAGGCGCAGCGCCGCATGACGCTCGAACAGGCCCTGGCGGTGCCGCTCGCGGCGGGTCGCGTGACCCTCGTCGACGGGCGTATCGGCATTCGCGGCAGCGTGTTGTTCGCGCTGAACTCCGACCAGCTCCAACCCGAAGGGCGCGAGCTCCTGAAGAGCCTTGCGGCGCCACTCACCCAATACCTCGCATCACGAAACGAGGTCCTCATGGTCAGTGGTTTCACCGACGACCAGCCGGTGCGCGACAGCAATCGCCACTTCGCCGACAACTGGGAACTGTCCGCGCAACGCGCGCTTACGGTGACGCGTGCGCTGATCGCCGAGGGCGTTCCCGCGCCGTCCGTGTTCGCCGCCGCGTTCGGCTCCGAACAACCCGTGAGCCCGAACGCCACCGACGAAGGCCGCGCGAAGAACCGGCGCGTGGAGATCGCACCGATTCCGAAACCGTCGACAGCCACCGTGGCGTCCCATGGACCGTAGCGTGTCGCGTGCTCGCGGTCCGCTGGGGCGGTTGGTGGACGAGTTCGCCCGCGACCCTGCATCCCACGCCTATCCCGAGCTTCCCGCCCTCGACGAATTCCGGGCTATCTGGTCCGGCCTGCGTGCGGAGAGCCAGCTGCGGCAGACGCTCGACTACGTGCCCCGGAACGCGGGCCCGCTCAATTCGAATGCGCTCGTGCACCGGTCGATCGAGCTCATGCGCGAGTTGTCGCCGGGATACCTGAGGCAGTTCCTTTCCTATGTCGACGACTTGGCGTGGATCGAGCGGGTGACGGCCGGTGGTCCTTCGGGGGAGAAGGATGTCCCCCAGGCGGCGAGCATCGGCAAGCGACCAAAGGGCAAGCGCGTCCGGCGATAGTCCCGGAATCAATTTGAAAATGGATGTCGATCCGGGATATCCCCATTCGTCGTAGGCAATGAGGACTCCACCTCGCCACGAGAATTCCCCATGACCGGCACCGTTCGCTTGCACCGCGTATTCACCACCCCGCCCGAGCGCATCTACCGCGCCTTCCTCGACGCCGCCGCCACGTCCAAGTGGCTGCCCCCCGATGGCTTCACCTGCACCGTGCACGAACTGGATGCGCGGGTTGGCGGTAAGTATCGGATGACGTTCACGAATTTCTCCACCGGCAACGGCCACAGCTTCGGCGGCACCTATCTGGAACTGGTGCCGAACGAGCGTATCGTCCACGACGACCGTTTCGACGATCCCAACCTGCCCGGTAGCATGGTCACGACGATCAGCCTGCGCGCCGTGTCCTGTGGGACCGACGTGCAGATCGTCCAGGAGGGGATTCCCGACATGATTCCGGTCGAGCAGTGCTATCTCGGCTGGCAGGAGTCGCTGACCTTGCTCGAGCGGCTGGTCGAAGTGGCGATACCGGACTGACCCAAAGGACACGTACGATGAGCATTGTCATTACCGCGTTCGAACGCTCGCCCGATGGCGGCCTGGGCCTGGCGCGCGATACGCGTGTCCGCTGGGCACTGGAGGAAGTGGGCCAACCGTACGAGGTTCGCCTCGTGTCCTTCGGGGCGATGAAGGAGCCCGCGCACCTGGGCCTCCATCCCTTCGGCCAGATTCCCACCTATGAGGAAGGCGAGCTCGTGCTGTTCGAGAGCGGCGCGATCATCTTCCACCTCGCCGACCGCCACGCGGGCTTGTTGCCGGAGGATGCCAATGCCCGGGCCCGCGCGATCACCTGGATGTTCGCCGCGCTCAACACCGTGGAGCCACCGATCCTGGAACTGGTGACCGCCAGGTTCGTGGAGGGCGATAAGCCCTGGACCCAGGAGCGCATGCCCCTGATCGCGGATCGCATCCGCGGGCGGCTGGACCGGCTTGTCGCTCGCCTGGGCGACGCCGAGTGGCTCGACGGTGAGTTCAGCGCCGGCGACCTGATGATGGTATCGGTGCTGCTCAGGCTGAGGCCATCGGGCATCCTGGCGGAATTTCCGAGCCTTGCCGCCTATGTCGCCCGCGGCGAAGCGCGGCCGGCGTACCAGCGGGCGTTCGCTGCCCAGTTGGCGATCAACGCCGCGCCGGCCAGCGTGCCCTGAGCCAAGCTTCATCCCGCCGGGAGCCATCGAAACATGGAAGCCAAGTAATATGGCTCCATGTCTCGATGTGAAAGCCAGGAAGCTTCGTGGTCCTAGTGAACGGACAGCCGGATTCCCATCGGACGGCCGCCGTCTTCATCGCCTTGATCTCGCTGCTCAGCGTGGCGGCTCTTTATGTGCCGCGCTTCGTACAGCCGACAGTGGGAGCCCAGGCCGCTTCGCCTGTGCGGCCCATCATGCCGGCGGTCGAAGTCTGGCTGAGCACCGCCGACCACCGCCTCAAGCTGGCGCCGCAACCCGATATCGACACGAGACCCCACGACGCCTCGCCCGCCGACATCGTCATCGACGTCGGCACCCGGTACCAGACCATGACGGGCTTTGGCGCGGCCATGACCGACTCGTCGGCGTGGCTTCTCCAGAACACGTTGAACGCCCTGCAACGTCGTGCGTTGTTGCGCGAGTTGTATGGTCCACCGCCGAACCTCAACCTCAACATGATGCGCCTGATCGTCGGCGCCTCGGACTTCTCGCTGAGGCTGTATACGCTGGACGATATTCCCTTCGGCCAGACCGACCCGCAGTTGGAGCACTTCAACGTCGCGCCAAACCTTCAGGACGTGATACCTGTGGTGCGAGAAGTGCTCTCCATCCACCCGGAAATGCTGATCGTCGCTTCGCCATGGAGCGCCCCGGCTTGGATGAAGACCAATGAGAATCTGATCGGTGGGGAGCTGCTGGAACAGTACGAGAGCACGTACGCGGACTATCTCGTCAAATATCTCGATGCCTACCGCAGCCACGGTATACCCATATTCGCCCTGACCTTGCAGAACGAGCCCGCTTACTCACCCATCAGCTATCCCGGCATGGTCATGGGCGCGGAGACGCGTGCGCGGATCATCGCCAAGTACCTAGGGCCGAGGCTGGAAGGGCGGAAGCCGAGAACGGCCATCCTGGACTGGGATCACAACTGGAGCCATCCCGAGCAACCGTTGGCCGTGCTGGCCAACCCGGATGCCGCACGCTATGTCGATGGCGTGGCCTGGCATTGCTACGAAGGCAGCCAGCATGAGCAAGGTCGCGTGCATCGCCAGTATCCCGACAAGGATGCGTATATCACCGAGTGTTCGGGTGGCGACTGGCCGTTGAACATGAATGGCGAACTGCTCTGGTTCACCCGCAACCTGCTGGTCACGGGAACCCGCCAATGGGCGCGTGGCGTCATATATTGGAACCTCGCCCTGGACGAGAACCACGGCCCCCACTTCGGCGGATGCCTGGCTTGCAAGGGCGTGGTCACGATCGACTCGCAGACCGGGGCGGTGACTCGCAACGACGAGTACTACGCCCTGGCGCACTTCAGCCAGTTCGTCCTGCCGGGCGCCACGCGAGTGAAGTCCAACGATACCGATGCCGACAAGGGCATCGCCAACGTGGCCTTCCAGAACGACTTCGACGGGTCGATGGTTCTTGTGATGGTCAACATCAATACAGCGGCACGTCCCGTTTCAGTGACGGATGGCCGGTTCCGCTTCGAGTACACGATGCCGCCGGAAAGCGTGGCTACCTTCGTATGGAATCCGGATCTGCCGGGGGCGCTGGTGCGACGGGCCCTACGGTGGCTGGGCAACGTGCGCCCTTCGCCGTAGGCGAGGTCGGCGCGCTTAAACCTTCGTGATGCATACGGCATCCAAGCCGTGGTCGCCGGACCGGGGAGGTGTCGATGAACGTTTTTCCAGGATCGCGAAAGCGAGCGCGCCGATGCTGTCCATGGCGGGTCGCGCTGTGGCTGATCGCCTTGCCGATGACCTTTCCGGCATGGGCGGACTGCGGTGGCTGCGCCGCCATCGCCCAGCGTTTCGTTGCCGAGGAAGGCTTCAATGGCGTGGTGCTGGTAGGCCACGGTTCGCACATCGACTACTCCGCCAGCTTCGGTGTGGCGGATGCCGCCACGGGTCGCGCCTTGACTGCCGACACACCGTTCGAGTCCGGCTCGATCTCGAAGTGGATCGCCGCGATCGTGGTCATGCGATTGGTCCAACAGGGGCAGCTCGCGTTGGACGAGCCGATCTCCACTTATCTCCCGGACTATCGGCCCGACAACGGCGCGAAGCTGACCCTGCGCAACTTGATGACCCATGCCAGCGGGCTTCCCAACGACATCGACGACGCCATCAAGCGCGACCCGGCCACGCGGTCCGTGTCGATCGACCAGGCAGAGGCCGTGCGCCGCTTCGCAAGCGGTGATTTGCGTTTCGAACCTGGGACGGAATGGGACTACTCGCATTCCAACTGGCTACTGGTCAAGTCGGTCATCGAGCGGGTCACGGGACGAGATTATGCTTCGCTAGTCGACGGGTACATCGTCCGGCCGCTTGCCATGCGCCATAGTGGAACCTTCACGGGAAGCTCGCTGGCGGTACCGGGCATGGCTCACGGTTACCGGAAACTGATTCCCCAGGCGGAACCGCTCGACAAGCCATCGCCGAACTTCATGATGCTCGCTGGTGGCTTCTACGCCAGCGCTCACGACTTCTTCGCCTTGGTGGACGGTCTTTTCTCAGGCAGGGTGTTGTCGCCCGAGTCCACGCGTATCTTGATGACCGTCGAACGCCCCGCCCAGCACTACGCCTTGGGTGGACGTACCAAGACGTTGCCCTTTGGCGGCAAGGATCATCCCGTCGCATGGGAATACGGATCCAACGGCGCCTACCGGGTGCTCGTATGGCGCACGCTCGACGATGGCCACACCGTTATCCTGATGAATAACACAAGTTTCGATCACATGAAGATCGGAGGGCTGGGCACGGCGCTCATGGATGCGAGCTATCGTTAGACGGCTCTCGCCGATTTGTTGGTCGATGAAGTTGACGCTCATGCTGGGGCAGAATGTTTGGCAACTCGATGTCGTGGATCAACCAAAATAAAGTAGCCCGACCGCAAGCAGGGCACACTGAAAAAAGAAATACGTTATGACTCTGATCAGGAGGATCGAGCCATCCTTTCGGCAAAACTTATAAAGGATGAAAGTATTGGCAAGAAGCCATGCTACAAAGGACACATAATAAGCTGCTGTTCCAGAACCAAAGAATACCTGGGAGAAAATTCTCCCCACGAGGTACATGGGTACCAGCAGAGAATAAAAGACTACCTTATCGAAGGTCATATCAAAGCTTGCCTTACTTGGGCTCGGTTGAAGGGTGCCGCAATGAACTCACGGGCGCCTCATCCCTACAGTTGCCGTCATCGTCGCAACCACCCAGATCATCTATATGAGTCACGGCCTCGAACGCAGCACCCATAGGGGTGACCTTCAGGACGCCGGTCTTCGTAATCTTAAGTGCCTTGTAGGACAAGGTTTTGACGATCTGATTAGACGCAGCATCATCAATTTTCCCAAAGATGAGCAATGGCGCACGCCATTGTGACGTCGCGCAGGGGCGACTTCTTCCAAGCACTCATCAATGTCCCCTGTAGAAAGTCAATTTTCAGCGGGATGGAGATCGTGAGATCAATGGCCATCCGAGTACATCCTGCCGCAAAGTTATACGATGTGCCTGCGGTATAACGCAAGCGATCGCACGCTGATCATCGGCGGCTCAATAAATGACTACTCTATGTGGGTTCAAGGACCGGATATGGGATTTCTGCCGAAGGCCCACGTATTAGTGCTCGCAGTCATGGTGTCTGTGATCACCCTGGCCGCCGTATCCCGGGCGTCGGCAGGTGAGTTCCCGACGCATTCGGCAGCTTCCCCGTTATTCGGCACCTGGTCGCTCGATACGTCGCGCCTACCCATGCCGACCGATCAGCGCCCGAAGAGCGTCACGTTTACGTTCGCCGATGCGGGCGGCGACAAATGGGTCACTCACGTCGACATCGTCTATGCGCCTGGCGTGGAGGTTCATTCCGTCTCCACGGCCACGCTGGACGGGACTTACGCGGTCATCGAGAACAGTCCGGAAGCCGACCATGTCGCAATGGAGCGACCCGCACCCAACGTCCTGGTCATGGCGTTGCAGAAAGAAGGCGTTCTCGTCTCGACGCGAATCTATACCGTGATGCCGGACGGACGTAACCTCGTCGAGACCGTGGTTTATCCAGGAACCAACCGCACGCCCGTCATGCGCGCAAATTACTTCACGCGCGTCCGCTGACTCAGCCGTTCATGATGCGGGCGAACAGCGCCTGGTGCAGCCATCGTGGCGTCGCCCACACCATCGCCACGGCGGCCTTGTTGTTGAAGCCCGGGACGACACTGATGCGGCCCGCATCGAGCGCGCGGATTCCGACCCGTACCACGGGCTCGGGCTTCATCATCAGCAACTTGAGCCCCAACGTGATTTTCTGCTTCGCGGCCTCGGCAAAGCCGGTGTCCGACATGCCAGGGCATAACGTGGTAACTGTCACGCCGTCACGTTTGAACTCACGGTGCAGCGCCTCGCCGAGACGAAGCACATAGGCCTTGGAAGCACCATAGACGGCCATGTTTTCCACGCCGAAGTAAGACAACAAACTGGCGACGAGCAGGATCTTTCCATGGCCTTGCTTGCGCATGTCGTCACCGAAGAGCCGTGTCATGAGTGTCAGGCTCGCGATGTCCAACTGCACCATGTCCAGGATGCTTTGCCGCGGCGAGTCGAGGAAGGGGCCTTGCAAGCCATGGCCCGCGTTGTTGATCAGGATTTCGATCGCGATTCCGCGCTCGCGAAGATTCGAGTGCAGCCCGTCGACCGCCGCCAGGTCCGACAGATCGACCTGTTCCGTGATGACCTCCACTCCGTATGTCTGGCGAAGCGTCGCAGCCAAGGCTTGCAGCCGATCGAGACGACGTGCGGCCAGGACCAGCGAATGGCCCTGGGCAGCGTACTGCTTGGCGAATTCTTCGCCAAAACCACTGGATGCCCCCGTTATGAGGACCCACGTACCGGCGTTGGTAGCCATGATGCTTGCCTTTGTTGAGGTCACGGTGAAACAGAAGGTGGCCGCCATCCCGCATTTCAGGCAGAATTGAAGACCGATGGTCTCTAATATAACAGACCATCGGTCTTTTGCAACTGGAAGGTGATCCCCCGCATGACCTCGCCCCATTCCTACGTACGCGCCCGCTCCCCCGAGCAGAAGGAAGAGCGCCGCCGACATCTGCTGGCTACCGCCCGGGCCATGCTGCTGCAGGACCCGGACGTCCTGGATCTGGGAATCAATGAGCTCGCCCGCCAGGCGGAGATGACGAAGTCGAACGTCTACCGCTATTTCGAAAGCAGTGAAGCCGTGCTGATGGATCTGCTTGTCGAGGAATTCGCGGGGTGGCACGCGGACCTGGGCGCGGCACTGGATCGGGGCGGCAAGAACGCATGGGGTGTCGAACACATCGCCCGTGTTTTCGCCTCGACGATCGTCGCCCGTCCGTTGCTTTGCCGCCTGACCAGCATCTTGCCGTCCATTCTCGAGCGCAAGGTGTCATTCGAACGCATGGTCGAGATCAAAGGCAATCTGCTGGCGATTCGCCAACGAACGGCGCAGGACTTCCATTCCCGGGTGCCCGGCATATCCGCACAGGCGTTCGATCAGGTGGTGAAGCACGTGCTGCCACTCATCATCGGTCTGTGGCCGCTAAGCCACCCCACGGGGATCGCCGCGCAAGTGATCGAGCAACCGGGCTTGCAGAGCCTGCGGTACGATTTCGAGCACGATCTCGAACATGCGCTCCTGGCATTGATGCGGGGAATGACGCAAGTCTGAAAGGCGTCGTGTCACGGTCGCCGCTCCAGCCTCAGCAAGCGCCCGTCGGATTCATCCGTGAGCAGGTAGACGGTACCGTCCGGCGCCTGTTTCACGTTGCGCAGGCGCACGCCGGTGAGCAGCACCTCCTCGCCGACCACGCGATCTCCCTGCAAGTCCAGCCGGAGCAAGCTGCCCGTGCTCAGGCCAGCCAGAAGCAGGTCGCCGCGCCACTCCGGAAACTGCTTGCCGCTGTAAGCGGCTAGTCCGGCAGGCGCGATAGTGCGATCCGTCCAGGTCCAGGCCGGCGCGGTATAGACAGCTCCCGGCAGCGTCTGCGGCACATAGCCGGCATCGCGAAGGCGACCCGCCGTATGCACGGGCCACCCATAGTTCGCATGGGGCTGCAGCAGATTGATCTCATCGCCCCGCGTGGCCCCGTGCTCGGACATCCAGATGCGCCCATCGTCCGCCTGTGCGAGTCCTTGCGCGGAACGGATGCCCAGTGCGTAGATCCCCGGTATCGCGCCCTTGCCGAAATCGGGATTGCCGCGCGCCGGTTTGCCATCCAGGGTGAAGCGATAAATTTTACCGCGTCGATCCGTGGGGTCCTGCGACACAGGTAGCGGAGGGTTGCTGCTTTCGCGGAAATGGCGCTCGCCGATGGTCATGTAAAGGTGACGCTGGCGATCGATCAGCAGTCCGCCGCCGTAATGGAAGCGCTCCGACGAGCGTGGCGTGGCATCGAAGAGCGGACGCACGTCGACAAGGCGATCATCTTGCAGGCGCGCGGTGGACAGGCGGGTCGTCGTGCCCTCCGCACCGCGCGATGTATACGTGAAATAGATACGGTGGTTGCGGGCGAAGTCCGGGTGCAGCACCACGTCGAACAAGCCGACATTGTCACCGCGCCCTTGCGCGGCATTCTCCAGGTCGTCCGGCATGCCCGCGATCGGGTGTTTTTCGCCGCCAGGAGTAACCCGGACCAGTCCGCCTTCCTTCTCGCTGACCAGGAAATCCCCTTGGGGAAGAAACGCCATCGACCACGGGCGATGGAGGCCCGTGGCGACGGGAACCGTCTCCACCTGGGCCGTCGTCATGGTCGCGGCCAGTATGAGTTCGAGCAGCATCGACGACTCCTTTGGTATGGTGCTTCGCGGCCCGTATTGGGCGCGCGTCGGGTGGAAGGAGGGGACTGCACATGTCGTCCACGAGGCTAACGGTTGCGGAGGCACCCGGTAGGGCGTTTGCGCCGAAGCGTTCCGCGTGCGCGCCGAACCGAATCGCGGCGGCCACCCGGCGAAGGTGTCCCGTCTATGCTGTCGACAGGTCGAACCACCTACGCCATGACTCCTGATCCCGTCGTTCCGAACGATCCTCCATCGCCCCCTGTGCTGGGCGCGCTGCCGCCGGCAAGATCGGCGAACGCGCTGTTCTGGTGGCTGCACGCGGGCGGCTGGGGTGGCGTGTTCCTGGTCAACTATTTCTCCGCACTTGCCAATGGGAAACCAGCCGAGTACTGGACGGTATTGCTCGCCGTGGCCGTCACAGGCTTCCTCGGCACGCTCGGGCTGCGTTACCTGTTGCGTGCGTACGGCGACCGACCGCCGGCGCGAGTGGCATTGCTGATGATCGTGCCGGCAGTGCTGATCGCCGCCGCGATGGGGCTCACCTACAAGCTGGTAACCGACCTGGAATGGTGCCGCCAATGCCTGCCCTTCACCGGTTTCGGCTATTTCACCTACGTGATCAGCCAGCTCTACGTGGTGGTCGGTTGGGCCAGCCTTTACCTGGTCATGACCACCTGGCGCAAACTCCGCATGCAGACGGAAACCGCGTTGGCCGCGACCGCGATGGCGCACCAGGCGCAGCTGAAGATGCTGCGCTATCAGTTGAACCCGCACTTCCTGTTCAACACCCTCAATGCGATCTCGACGTTGGTGCTCGATCGCGACAACGCCACCGCCAACCGGATGGTGCAGGGGTTGAGCGCCTTCCTCCGTCATTCGCTCGACGCCGATCCGATGCAGCGGGTGACGTTGAAGCAGGAACTGGATGCGATCGGCCTGTACCTGGATATCGAAAAGACCCGTTTCGCCGAGCGTCTGCGGGTGGACGTCGAGGTCGAACCGTCTTGCTGGCAGGCGCTGCTGCCAAGCCTGTTGCTGCAACCGCTGGTGGAGAACGCCATCAAGTATTCGGTGGCCAAGCGAGTAGAGGGCGGCATGATCGGCCTGCGCGCGATTCGCGAGGGCGACCATTTGAAACTCTCCGTCATCGACGATGGCCCGGGATGGCTGGAATTGGATCAAGGTGGTGTGCCGAATGACACGGCGCCGCGCGGCACCCGGGTCGGCCTTGCCAATACCCGTGACCGGCTGCGCGTGCTCTATGGGGCGCGTCAGAGCTTCGAGTTGCGTAACCGTGGCGAGGGCGGCTTTGAGGTGACGATGACGCTGCCGTTCGAGATCGCGGACGCGCCACGGCCATGACCCTGTCCAAGGCCATGCGGGACAGGGTGATCCGAACGCTGCTCGTCGACGACGAACCCTTGGCGCGACGCGGACTGGAACTGCGTCTGGCCGGTGAGCGCGACATTCTTATCGTTGGCCAGGTGGGCGACGGCGCGGCAGCGGTGCGCGCGGTGTCGGAGCACTCGCCGGACCTGATGTTCCTGGACGTGCAGATGCCCGGACTCGACGGCTTCGCGACCCTGCGCGCGATTCCGGCGCAGCAGATGCCACTGGTGGTGTTCGTTACCGCCTATGACCACTACGCGCTCGATGCCTTCGAAGCGAGCGCGGTGGATTACCTTCTCAAGCCGGTGGACGACGGGCGGCTGCATCAGGCGCTGTTTCGCGTGCGCGAAGCGCTTGATCGT
>Ga0307412_10001144_pt1 | contig 15207 bp, 12 predicted proteins | sample DK1Cmetagenome_3_FD_203823 | JGI IMG/M metagenome (GOLD analysis project Ga0307412, IMG submission 203823) | Maize rhizosphere microbial communities from greenhouse at UC Davis, California, United States - DK15-C-1 | ecosystem: Host-associated > Plants > Roots > Rhizosphere > Soil | place: USA...
CGGTACGGACCACCACTGCACTGTAGATCTCGCCCTTCTTGACGCGACCACGTGGAGCGGCTTCCTTGATGCTGACCTTGATGACGTCGCCCACGCTGGCATAACGCCGCTTGGAGCCACCGAGCACCTTGATACACAGGACGGATTTCGCGCCCGTGTTGTCGGCCACTTCGAGCCGGGATTCAGTTTGGATCATTTCTTGATATTCCCAACTTGTACCGATGAGCCTCCAGGAGGGAGACACCGCGGTCAGTCTTGGGCCCGTCGTTGGCACCTCGAACCACTCGAGGCACTTCCGCTTTGGGCTGAAAGCTTCGCCTTTTGGAAGCGAAGCCCGCGATTATTGCAGGCACTTCTGCCGATGTCAACCGACTCATTACACCATCACGTGCTGGCACTAGACTTCGAGGCGTGCGCGTCACTGCCAAAACCCCTTTTTCGCCCCCGTTCCCCACCCGCCGCAGCCTCCTGGGAGGCACGGTTGCCGCGCTGGCGCTGGGTCTCGCCGGATGCGGGAGCGCGACGCCGATTCCGGACACGGGGCGCCTGCGGCGAATCGCCGAGGCCCGTTGGGCACACAGGCTGCATATAGAAGACACCACAGTGGGCGGCCTCTCGGGCATCGACTACGACAGCTCACGAGGTGAGTACATGCTTATCAGCGATGACAGGTCAGACCTGGCTCCCGTCCGCTACTACACGGCTCGCTGGCCGCAGCCGCAGGCTGCTCAGCCGGAGCCAGCGGGCGTTGTTCAACTGCAACGCCCCGGGGGCGGCCCTTGGCCCGACCGCCGCCACGCAGTGAGCGGGCTCCCGGTCCCCGACCCCGAAGCCATCCGCCTGCGCCCATCCACCGGCACCCTGCTCTGGACCAGCGAAGGCGACATTGCCCGCGGTTTCGGCCCCGCACTGTATGAATCGGCACGCGACGGCCGCTTCTTGCGCGAATTCGCCCTGCCCGCCATGTTCACGCCCGATCCGGCCCAGCGCCGCGGCCCGCGCGACAACCTGACTTTCGAGGGCATCGGCCTCACGCCCGACGGCCGTTTTGCCTGGCTGTCGATGGAAAACGCCCTGATCCAGGACGGCCCCATCCCCACCACCCACGCGACCGGCGGCCCCTGCCGCTTCACCCAGGTCGACCTGGAGACCGGCCAGGCAACGCGCCAGATCGCCTACGTCCCCGACGCCATCCCCCTGCGCCCCCTCGTCCCCGGCACCTATGCCGACAACGGGGTGAGCGAGGTGCTGATGCTCGATGCGCACCGCATGCTGGTGCTCGAACGCGCCTATGCCACCGGAACCGGCAATTCGCTGCGCCTCTATGAAATAGACACCCGCGCCGCCAGCGACGCGCTCCAGGTGGACGCGCTCGCACTAGGCAACCACAAGCCCGTCACCAAAACCCTGGTGGCCGATTTCGCCGCGCTCGGCCTGTCCCGCCTCGACAACACCGAGGGCATGTGCTGGGGCCCGCCGCTGCCCAACGGCAACCGCCTGCTGGTGGTCGTGAGCGACGACAATTTCAATCCGCTGCAAGTGACCCAGTTCGCCGCCTTCGAATACATCGACCGACCATGACCATCGCCGTGACCTTCCTGCCCCGCACCGCCCCCGCGCCGCTGCCGCCCATCGCCTTCATCGGCGGCGGCAATATGGCGAGCGCCATCATCGGCGGACTGATCCAGCAAGGCACCCCGGCCACCGCGTTCGAGGTGGTCGAACCCTTCGAGGCGGCACGCACGAAGCTCGCCCAGTCCTTCGGTATCACCGCGCAGGCCGAGGCCAGCGAGGCGCTTTCACGCTGCGCGGTGGTGGTGTGGGCCGTCAAACCGCAGACCTTCGCCGACGCCGCCAAGCCGGTGCGCGCATTCGCCGAGGACGCGCTGCACCTGAGCGTGGCCGCGGGCATTCCGTCGGACAGCATCGCCCGCTGGCTGGGCACCGAACGCGTGGTGCGCGCCATGCCGAACACGCCCGCGCTGGTCGGCCAGGGCATGACCGGCCTGTTCGCGCGGCCGGAGGTCACCGGCGCCGATCGCGCCCTCGTCAGCCAGCTGCTGACGCCCACGGGGGAGCTGCTCTGGGTCGATGCCGAACCTGCGCTCGATGCGGTCACCGCCATGTCCGGCTCGGGCCCGGCCTACGTGTTCTATTTCATCGAGGCGATGACCGAGGCCGGCGTCGAGATGGGCCTCACGCCCGACCAGGCCCAGCGCCTGGCCATCGGCACCTTCACCGGCGCCTCGGCGCTGGCGCACAGCGCGACCGAACCGCCTTCGGTGCTGCGCGAGCGCGTGACCTCCAAGGGCGGCACGACCTACGCAGCGATCACCTCGCTGGAAAACGCGGACGTGAAGGCGCAGTTCAAGACCGCCATTCGCGCCGCGCAGAAGCGGGCCGCCGAGCTGGGCGAGGAATTCGGGCGCGGTTGAAGCGGGTCAGCCGGGGAGCGCGCGCGGCCCGAGGAAGAACAACCACTCGGCCGCCAGCGTGACGGTGCCGTCCTCGAGTTCGAGCAGCACCTCTTCCTTCAGCAGGAAACCGTCTTCGCCCTTGGGCGTCGCGCCGAGGATGCGCACCCGCGCCCGGAAGCGCGCGCCCACCGCCATCGGCCTGACGAAGCGCAGGCGATCGAAGCCGTAGTTCAGCGCGTGGTTCGAATCGAAGGGCAGCAGCGTGCGCATCGCTTCGCCGGTCAGCCGGATCAGGTGCGCGACCTGGAAGAAGCCCGGCACGATCGTGCCGCCGTAATCCGTCTCGCGGGCCGCGCGCTCCGGATCGAGATGGATCCACTCGCCTTCGCCATCGCCCGACAGCACCGCGTACCGGTCGACCATCTCCTGCGTGATGACGTGCCACTCGGACAGGCCCTCCTGGCCGATCTTCTGCGTCAGGCGGTCGAGCATGCGCGGCTCCTTCAACGAATGACGTAGCCGGCAACAACGCCGGCGAACACCGTGAAACCCAGCCAGTGGTTCAGCCGGAACGCTTTGAAGCAGCCGTCGCGCGTGCGATCGCGAATCAGCCGCCAGTGCCAGAGCGCCTGCCCCGCGGCGATGGCGATCCCCGCGAAGAACAGCACGCCCAGCGACCGGCTGGCACCGGCCCACGCCCAGACCGCCAGGAAGATCGCGTAGCTCAGCATTACCGCAGCCACGTCGAAGCGGCCGAAGGTGATGGCGGAGGTCTTCATGCCGATCTTCAGGTCGTCGTCGCGGTCGACCATCGCGTACTCGGTGTCGTAGGCCAGCACCCAGAACAGGTTGCCGGCGAGCAGCCACGCGGCGAACACAGGTACGGTGGACTGCACTGCCGCAAAGGCCATCGGAATGCCGAAGCTGAAGGCAATGCCCAGCACCGCCTGCGGGATCGACACGAAGCGCTTGGCGAATGGATAGATCAGCGTGATGGCCAGCGCCGCGAACGACCACAGCACCGTCACCCGGTTCGTGGTGAGCACCAGCCCGAAGGCCATCAACGCCAGCACGGCGCCGAGCGCGAGCGCTTCCTTGACCGAGATCGCGCCGCTGGTCACGGGCCGCTGGGCGGTGCGCTTCACATGGCGGTCGAAGTCGCGGTCAGCCACATCGTTGATGCAGCAGCCCGCGCTGCGCATGAGGAAAGTGCCGAGCGTGAACACCACGACCAAATGCCAACCCGGCCAGCCGTCGGCCGCGAACCAGAGCGCGCCCAGCGTGGGCCAGAGCAGCAACAGCCAGCCGGCAGGGCGGTTCCAGCGGATCAGATCAAGGTAGAGCGCGAGACGGCGTGCGAGCATGCGACAAAAAGGCGGACGAAAAAAGAGCGGCCATTGTGCCGCTCCAGCTTTCGCTTCCCGGATTCCGGGATGCCTGCCGACTCAGTCCTCGAGCAGCGAGCGCAGCATCCAGGCAGTTTGATCGTGCACCGTGCAGCGCGCAGTCAGCATGTCGGCGGTCGGGTCGTCACCGGCCTCTTCCGCAACGGGAATGAATTCGCGCGCGATGCGCGAAACCGTCTCGTGGCCCTTGACCAGGATGCGCACCATCTCCATCGCCTTGGGCGGGGTCTGCGGCACGTCGGGCACGGTGGCGATCTTGCTGAACTCGGCGTACGAGCCCGGCGCGTAGTGGCCGAGGGCGCGGATGCGTTCGGCGAGCACGTCGGTCGCGGTCCAGAGTTCGGTGTACTGGCCCATGAACATCGCGTGCAGCGAGTTGAAGTGCGGACCCGTCACGTTCCAGTGGAAGTTGTGGGTCGTGAGGTACAGCGTGTAGGTGTCGGCCAGCACGCGGCTCAGGCCCTCGGCGATGGCCGCGCGGTCCTGGCGCTCGATGCCGATGTTGATGATCGGCGCGTTGCGGCTGCCGGACTCCTGCGCGACGGTCGCGCCGCCCTTCTTGGGCACCTTGCCCGAGGAGGGGGTTGATGCTGGCTTGGTTTTCTTTGGAGCTTTGGCCATGGCGAATGGTCTTTCTTCAAGTTGGGAGGACTGGACGATTTTCGAAGCCGGCGCGCGGCTTCGCAACAGCGTCACTCTATCCCAGCGATGAAGGATTCAAAACAGCCCCCGCGTAGGCCGAGGCCGCCAATCGCCTTCCCTTTCAGGAGAGGCGCTTGACGCCTGGCAGCTCGCACGCATAGATCGCATTGCGCAGCGCCGCGATCGCCTCGTAGCGCGTGAAGGTGCGGCGCCACGCGAGCACCACGCGGCGCGTGGGCGGATCACGGTCGTTCGCATCGCGCACCGGCAGGTAACGCACCATCTGGTCGGATTCCTTCTTGCCCTTGCCCTTCGGCTTGAGCGCCTCGGCCGGCACCGACAGGCGCGGCACCAGCGTCACGCCCATGCCCGAGGCCACCATGTGCTTGATGGTTTCGAGCGACGAGCCCTCGAAGCTCTTGCGGATGCCTTCGGCATTGCTGGAGAAGCGCGCGAACTCGGGGCACACCTCGAGCACATGGTCGCGAAAGCAGTGGCCGGTGCCCAGCAGCAGCATGGTCTCGCTCTGCAGCTCTTCGGAGGTGATCGATTCGCGTCCGGCGAACTTGTGATTGACCGGCAGCGCAGCCATGAAGGGCTCGTCGTACAGCGGCGCCATCGCAAGACCGGTGTCGGGAAAAGGCTCGGCCATCACGGCGCAGTCGATCTCGCCGGCGCGCAGCATCTCCAGGAGCTTGGCGGTGAAGTTCTCCTGCAGCACCAGCGGCATCTGCGGCGTGCGCGCGATCACCTGGCGCACCAGGTCGGGCAAGAGGTACGGGCCGATGGTGTAGATCACGCCCAGGTTCAGCGGGCCGGCCAGCGGGTCCTTGCCGCGCTTGGCGATTTCCTTGATGCTGGCGGCCTGGTCGAGCACGCTTTGCGCCTGCTGCACGATCTGCTCGCCGAGCGGCGTGACGGTCACCTCGCCGGCGCTGCGCTCGAAGAGCTTGACCTCGAGCTCGTCCTCGAGCTTCTTGATGGCCACCGAGAGGGTCGGTTGGGAGACGTAGCAGGCCTCGGCCGCCTTGCCGAAGTGCCGTTCGCGGGCTACTGCGACGATGTATTTGAGTTCTGTGAGAGTCATAGCTTGCGTCAATTATGCGCAAGCCTTCGTGACCCGGCGTTGTCAGGGGGTACGGCCCACCCTCGCATGCGGGCCGCTTCGATGCTAGGAGCGAGACAGCGCAGCCAGCTTCTTTTTCGCGCTTTGCAGCAGGCCGAGCCGCTCGACGGGCAACTGCGCCTTGGTGTCTTTAGGCGCAATGATCTCGAACGTCGAAGCGGCGCCCAGTTTCGCGGCGAGTGCGTCTCGATCTGTCAGGCCATTGAATCTCGCCATCGAAATCACGTGCACCTGCAAATGCCGATGAAGGGTCTTGGACAGCTTCTGGCAAGCGGCCGTCATCGCAGCCTGGTCGGGGACCACTGCGCCATGCACGATCAGGACCTCGATGACGTTGCCCTCGTCCTCTCCCAGGATGAAGGCGCGCACGATCGAGTCCTTGAACTTCGCGCGCAGCATGGCGCGGATCGGCTCGGCCGCGGCGAACGACTTCAGCGCGATGCTGCGCAGTTCGCGATAGAAGATGAACGAGCGGTCCGCCTTGACGGCCTCGGGCTGATCCGCCGGCACCTTCTGCCTTGCAAGGATGCCGCTCGTGACGAGATGCTGCAGCGTCTGGTCGACCACGTCCGGCGCCTGCTTCGTGCGTTGGGCCAGCTCACTCGCCGAGAACGCGTGATCGGGGTCTGCGTAGACGACCCGCAGGAGCTGTTGCACGGCGGGGGACAAGAGAAAATCTGCAGCACTCACGGGCGTTCCGATTTGTTGGTTTTTCTGGAAGGCCCGGATTATGAAGTTGGCGCCCTGAAGCGCGCCCAGATCGGGACTTGTCAGCGAGGCCATCGTTTCCGTTCAGAGGGCCGTGCGTAAACTGACCCTGCATATGAATCACGAACCGAACTTTCTTGAGCATCTGCGCGCCGAACTGTCGAGCGGGCGCATCTGGCTCGACCGTGCCATCGTGCTGGGCTACGCCATCGCGGCCGGGCTGTTCGTGGTGGGGTTCACGCTGGCCAGCGATTGGGTCTTCGGCGGCTTCCAGCGCTTCTACCGCGCATGGCCGTGGGCGGTGCTGGTCACCACCCCGATGATCACGGCCGGCATCGTCTGGTTCACGCTGCGTTTCTTTCCCGGCGCGAGCGGCTCGGGCATTCCACAGATCAAGGCGGCGCTGCACCCCGCGCTGCCCGACGAACGGCGCTTCATGTTCGCCTCGCTGCGGCTCACGGTCGCCAAGATCGGCCTCGGTGTGGCCGGCTTTGCGGCCGGGCTGTCGATTGGCCGCGAAGGCCCCTCGGTGCAGGTGGCGGCCGGCGTGATGCAGCACGCGCGCCGCTGGCTCTCGCCCAACACCACCATCGACGGCCGCGCGCTGCTGGTGGCGGGCGGTGCGGCAGGCATCGCGGCCGCCTTCAATGCACCGCTGGCGGGTGTGGTGTTTGCCATCGAGGAGCTGTCGGGCCGGCTCGAAGCGCGCTCCTCCGGCCTCATCATCACGGCCATCGTGCTCGCGGGCCTGGTGGCCGTCTCGGCCTTCGGCAACACCAGCTACTTCGGCGTGATCCGCGTGCCGCGCCTGGGTTGGGACGCGCTGGGCCCCGGCCTGCTGGTCACGCTGCTGGCAGGCGCGGCAGGCGGCCTCTTCGCCCGGCTGCTGATCGCCTCGCTCACGCGCGCGCCCGAGCGGCTCAATCGCTGGCGCGCCCGGTTTCCCGTGCGCTTCGCGGCGATCGGCGGGCTGGCGGTGGCGGTGATCGGACTGGTCACGGGCGGCGTCACCTTCGGTGCCGGCTCGGAAGCCGTCAAGCAGATGCTGCAGGGCCACGACGAGCTCACGCCGCTGTACACCGTGCTCAAGTTCGTCGCCACCTGGCTCACCGCCTGGTGCGGCGTGCCGGGCGGCATCTTCGCGCCGTCGCTGTCCATCGGCGCGGGCATCGGCGATGCCGTGGCGCACCTGGCCAGCAGCGACCTGGGCCCTGCCCTGATCGCGCTGGGCATGGCCGGCTTCCTGGCCGCGGTGACGCAGGCGCCGCTCACCGCCTTCATCATCGTGATGGAGATGGTCGACGGCCACGCGATGGTGCTGAGCCTGATGGCCGCGGCGATGTTGGCGAGCCTGATCTCCCGCATGATCAGCCGTCCGCTCTATGACACGCTGGCCGAGCACATGGTCGGCAAGGCGATCGCTACATTGGAGCCGGTGCAGGCGTCGCCGTCGTCATCGTCGCCAGCGGCCGGCCCCTCATCGTCTTGACGAGCGACGGCACTTAGTTAGGGCTGCATCCCTTCACGCTGCAGTTCATTCCAGCATGCGCTTCAACGCATCCTGGTTGAGTACTGTCGTGGCGTTGTATTCGAGGGCAATGGCGTCGGCAGGCATGCACACCGACAACGTCGCGATCTGCATCAAGCGCCGGCGCCCGCTGCCGGTGGCGGCGTCCATCCTGATCGAACACCTGGCTTCCGGACTGACGGTGCTGGGCGACTGACTGACAGAGCGCAGGCCCACGCGCCTGCCCCGCTCACCACTTCACGCGCATGCCCACGCTGGCGTTGATGCCGCTCTTCACGCGCGCGTCGCCGCCCGAGGCGAAGAGCTTGCCCACTTCCGCGTACAGGCTGGTCCGCTCGCCGACGGCCAAGGTGGCGCCGCCTGCGAACTCGGTGCTGGTGCCGCCGGTGCGCGTGCCGATGTCGGTCCAGCCCGCGGGACCGATGAAGCGCGCCACGTCTGTGCCGCTGGAGGTGCGATAGACGTTCAGCCGCGCGTACGGCTGCAGCAGGCCGGCCCCGGTGGCGATCTGTCCCTTGACCCGCACGCCGGCGCGAACCGTCCAGCCGCTGTCGGTGTCCTGCGAAATGCGGGCGCCGGAGAGCGATACGTCGTCGAGGTTCAGGCGCTGATGCACCAGCTGCAACTGCGGCTCGATCTTCCAGTCGCTGCCGAGCGCGAAGCTCTGACCCACCTCCAGCGACAGCAGCGTGCTCTTGCCCTTGCCGGAAGCCGAAGGCGAACTGTCGAGAGGCCCTGCCGTGTAGCGGTGACGGCCACCTTGCAGCACCGCATCGGCGTAGAAACCCGCGTCGTTCGTGAAGCCGCCATACAGGCCGAGGTAGTCGCTGCGCAGGTCGTTGCTGCCGACGGCGAGGTCGAACACGCCGCGTGCGAAGCCGCGGGTGCGGGCATCGCCTTCGAGCCGGCCGACGTACACGCCGGCGCGCCAGTTGCGGTTGGCCCACAGGTCGGTACCGGCCTGCAGACCCGTGAGTTGCCCCTCGCTCCTCGGGCTCACGGTGCCTTGCTGGCTGATCTTCAGGTTCGTGCTGATGACGCGGCCCCAGGCGCTGCGCAGCGGCGCGCCGCTCTCGTCGCCCGCATCGTTGCGGCCGACCCGGGCGTCGTCGTCGCCCATGCGCGCGCGCGAACTGCCCAGCATGGCGAGGTTGCCCTGGCGCAGTTGCTCGGGCAGCGCGGCGAGCATCGGGACCTCGGTGCGGTAGGTGGGAATTTGCGATCCCAAAGACGGCGCCGCCGAGCGCAGATACCAGTTTTCACCTGCGCCATTGACGTCGGCCGCGTACAGCCGGTACTCGTAGGCGCCCGCATCCACATGGCCGCCCGCGACCGCGAAGGCATCCCTGGTCGTCTGCGCCGTCGTCGTTGCACCATTGATCGCGCTGATGAGTTCGACGCCGTTGCCGATGGTCATGGCGCCGAGGCTGCCGAAGTTGGCGATCTGCACCGACGTGCGGCCGCTGGCGCTCGCCCCCGGGCTGTCGAAGACGAGCCGGTCGCTCGCAGGGCTGCCGAGTCCCGGGACGACGCCCATCCGCAACGTGCCGTTGTTGCCCACGTAGGCGCCGGTGATGGTGAGCGTCGTTCCCGGCGCTGCGCCGACCAGCGAGACCACGCCGCTGTTCGCGAGCGAGGGCAGCTTCTGGCTGAAACCCGCGAGGTCGAGCGTGCCGCCCGCGCCCACGCTGTGCGCCGATGCGCCGCTGAAGGCGTTGACCGCGCCGGCCTTGAGCGTGCCGCCGTTCACCGCGGTGCTGCCCGTGTAGCTGTTCTGGCCGCTCAGGGTCAGCGTGCCGGCGCCGAGCTTCTCCAGGCTGCCTTCGTAGACGCGCGTGCTGCGCGCGGCTTCGCGGGCCAGGCCCGTGGCGTATTCGCTGCGGTCCGCATCGCTCGCGCCGCGGGGCAGGCCCGCGGTCCAGCCGCGCGTCTGCCTGGTCGTTTCCCAGGCGGCGGCCTCGGCGGCGTCTTCCGCACGGCGCGCCCGGATCGCGACATCGGAGATGTCGTTCGACCAGGTGTCGCTCTGCCCCTGCGTGTTGACCGCGAACGGCCCGATGAACTGGCCCGGCCCGTTCATCGCGCGCCGCAGGCTCGGCGTGCCCCAGCCGTTGACCACGTCCGGCACCCTCACCTGCTGGCCCGCCTCGGGGTTGGCCATCGTGCCGGTGCCGGTCGCATCGACGATGGTCGCGTTCTGCGTCGCGGTGGTCTTCAGCACGGTGAGCACCTGCTCGTTGGTCATGTAGCTGAAGCGCTCCATGATGAGCGCGAGCGCCCCCGAGGCGTGCGGCGCGGCCATCGACGTGCCCGACAAGGACGCATAGCCGCCGGCCAGCACGGTGCCGTTGATCAGGTGGCCCGGCGCCGTGACGCAAGTCCACTTCGCCACACCGCATTTGTTGTAGCGCTGCGTGCCCGGCACGTTGATGGAGCCGTCGGCGTTGAAGCTCTGCCCGATGGCGCTCAGCGCGGAAACCCCGAGCCAGTTCTTTTCAAGCTCGGGATTGAAGTACGGCGCCGCCGCCCGCGGGCTCGGGTTGAGCCAGCCGCCGTTGCCGGCGCTGAACACCATCAGCGTGCCCGTCTTCGCGGCATCGAACGCACCCTGGATCCAGGTGTTGTTGGCCACGTAGTAGCCGTTGGCGGTGTGCAGCTGCGCGAGGGTGTTGTACTGCTCGCCGGCCGGCGGGCTGCCCCAGCTCGTGCTGATGATGCGCACGCCCTGCGCGTTGGCCGCGCGGTAGGCGTCGGCGATGTGCTGGTTGTCGACGGTGATGACCGCCGAGTCGCCGGGCAGCGGCCGCCCGAAGTTGGCGCCGTCGGTCTTGGCCGTGTTGGCGACGAAGAGGTCCGCGTTGAAAGCCACGCCATGCATGTTCTGCACGGCCGCGCCGCCATCGCGGCTCGCGGCGATGGTGCCGCCGACGTGCGTGCCGTGACGGTCGTTGTAGGCACCGTCGTAGGCGCCGGGAATCGCGCCCACCAGCACGCCGTGATAGCGCGAAACCGGGAACTCGGGGTGCGAGGCGTCGTAGCCCGAATCGACCTCGCCGATCCTGATGCCCGCGCCGCTGACGCCCGCCGCGTAGGCGTACTCGGTGCCCATTGCGACGAGGCCCCAATCGCGCATGAATTCGGCGGTGCGCCAACTGGCTGGCGCGCCGATCATTCCGGGGTCTCCGGCGTAGGTCTGAATGGCCCATGCCTGGTGCGTGGCCAAGCCGGCGAGGGCCATGGCGATTGCGAGTCTTTTCATCCTCTTGGAAGTCATGGCGACTGTCCTCCGTGCAGTGTGTTGTTGGAATATTCAGCGTGCGAATCGCTCTTCGAAACGCGTGCATGACACGCGCAAGAACGTGTGCAAGACGCGGACCAGTAGCGAAAAAGTCTGAAGAAAAATGCGGCATCGCACAGCCCGCCAAAGCCGTGCGGAAAAGCATCGCGGCGCAGTCTAGAAAACAAGTCGCGCGACAAGAACCCCGCGTAAATACCGTGGCGCTAATGCAGCTTTGTTGCATCTGCAGGCTTTCGTCGTACACATCCGCGGGGCTGCGGATAATGGCGAACCTTCGTCATCGCAGTTATCTGCGTAGCAGGATGCAACCATGAGCTTGTCCACGTACCTGTTGTTCCTTCCGGCCTGCTTTGCCATCAACATGGCCTTCGGTCCCAACAACCTGCTGTCGGTCACCAACGGTGCGCGGCACGGCGTGTCGCCCGCGGTGATCGCGGCCAGCGGGCGCCTCGTGGCCTTCGCGCTCATGATCGCCGTCGCGGGCCTGGGCATGGGCGCCGTGCTTGTGGCGTCGGAGCTGGCCTTCGATGTCATCAAGTACATCGGTGCGGCGTATCTCGTGTGGATCGGCATCCGCCTCTTGCGCGCACCGGCGCCCACGGCCGATGTGCAATCGCAGGGCACCGCCGCGCCGCCTTCGCTGCGCGCGTTGGCGCGGCAGGAGTTCACCGTGGCGGCCGGCAATCCGAAGGCCATCCTGGTGTTCACCGCGTTCTTTCCGCAGTTCGTTGTGCCCGGTGCCTACGCCTCCAGCTATGTGCTGCTGGGTGCGACCTTTCTGGTGTTCGAGCTGGTCGCGATCGCGCTCTACGCGATGCTGGGTGCGCGCATGCGCCGGCTCGCGAACGGCAGCCGCGCGATGCGCTGGTTCAACAAGGTGAGCGGCAGCATGATGGTCGGCTTCGGGTTGATCCTCGCCCTCACGCGCCGGCCCACCTCCTGATTTCACACGCCCGTTCGGGCTGAGCTTGTCGAAGCCTCGCGCAGCGCTTCGACAAGCTCAGCGTGAACGGATTCTTGTTGCTCGCCGATCTTGAGTTGGCTCGCTCAGGCTTTCAGATACTCCGCCTTGGTGCCGAGCCAGCGGTCGATATGTCGTTGGGCCAGGTCAGGGTGCTTCTCCAGCATCACCGGCGCGAGTTCGCGGGCCCAGTCGAGCAGCAGCGTGTCGGTGGTCAGGTCGGCGAAGCGCAACAGCGGCGCGCCCGACTGGCGAGCACCCAGGAATTCTCCCGGGCCGCGGATCTCCAGGTCGCGCCGCGCGATCTCGAAGCCGTCGCCCGTCTCGGCCATCGCCTTGAGCCGCGCGCGCGCCGCCTCGCCCACGCGGCCACTGTCGCCCGGCGCGTAGAGCAGCACGCAAGCCGAGGCCGCCGCGCCGCGTCCCACGCGCCCGCGCAGCTGGTGCAACTGCGAAAGCCCGAAGCGCTCCGCATGCTCGATCACCATCAACGAGGCGTTCGGCACATCGACGCCCACTTCGATCACCGTCGTGCTCACCAGCACCTGAATCTCGTTGGCGGTGAACGCCGCCATCACCGCCTGCTTCTCGGCCGTGGGCATGCGCGAATGCAGCAGGCCGACATGGACAGCCTCGCCCAGCGTCCCGGCGAGTTCGTCGCGCGTTTCGGTGGCGTTGCGCAGGTCGACCGCCTCGCTTTCCTCGATCAGCGGACACACCCAGTAGACCTGCCGGCCCTGTGCGATCTGCGCCTGGATGCGGTCGATCACCTCGTCGCGCCGGTGGTCGGCCACCAGCTTGGTGACGATGGGCGTGCGGCCCGGTGGCAGCTCGTCGAGCGTGGAAACGTCCAGGTCGGCGTAGTAGCTCATCGCGAGCGTGCGCGGAATCGGGGTGGCGCTCATCATCAGCAGGTGCGGTTCGAGGTGGCCGACCGCCTTGCCGCGCAGCGCCAGCCGCTGCGCCACGCCGAAGCGGTGCTGCTCGTCGATGATCGCGAGCGCGAGGTTCTTGAAGCGCACCTTCTCCGAGATGACCGCGTGCGTGCCGATGACCAGCGCGGCCTCGCCGCTCTCGACGGCGGCCGACATCGCGTCGCGCTCTTTCTTCTTCTGGCTGCCGGTGAGCCAGGCCACGCGCAGGCCGCGCTCGGCCAGCAAGGGATCTAGCCAGCCCACGAGCTTGCCGAAATGCTGCGCCGCGAGGATTTCGGTCGGTGCCATCAGCGCGCACTGGAAGCCCGCGTCGATGGCGCGCGCCGCCGCCAGCGCCGCGACCACGGTCTTGCCCGAACCGACGTCGCCTTGCAGGAGCCGGTGCATTGGGATCTCGCGGCCGAGGTCGCGCGTGATCTCTTCGCCTACACGCTGCTGCGCGCCCGTGAGGCCGAAGGGCAGCACCGCGAGCAGTTGCGCATGCAGCGACGTCGCCACGGGTTCCGGCGACGAAGGCAGCACCGGGGCGCGCTGGGCCGCGCGTTCCATGCGGGCCTGCAATTGCGAGAGCTGCTGCGCGAGCAGCTCCTCGGCCTTGATGCGCTGCCAGGCCGGGTGGCTGTGGTCTTCGAGCGTCGCCATCGCCACGTCGGGCGTGGGGTAGTGCAGGAAGGTGAGCGAGCTGCGCAAGTCCCAGGCGCCGCGCAGGCCGATCTGCACTGGAATCGTCTCGTCGAGCACCGCGCGTGCGAGGCCCGATCGCACCTCGCGCCGCAGCACCGGCTGCGCGAGACCAGCGACGGTCGAATACACCGGCGTGAGCGCCTCCGGCAGCGAGGTGCCCGCGGCTTTCACCGTGGGATGCATGATCTGCCGCCCCACGAAGCCGCCGCGCATCTCGCCCCGCACGCGGACCCGCGCGCCGACCGCGAGCTGCTTCTGCTGCGACGGGTAGAAGTTGAAGAAGCGCAACTGGCAGGTGTCGCTGCCGTCGTCGATGGTGGCGATCAGTTGACGACGCGGGCGATACACCACCTCGCACTCGGTGACCACGCCCTCGACCTGCGCCATGTCGCCGTCGCGCGTGTCGGCAAGCCTGACGATGCGGGTCTCGTCCTCGTAGCGCATCGGGAGGTAGAGCGCGAAATCGATGTCGCGCACGAGGCCGAGCTTGCGCAGGGCGCGCTGCACGAGGCTCAGGCCCGAACCCGGCGCGGCGGACGCGGCAGCGGGCGCCGCAACGGGCTTTTCGGGGGGCGGGGACTTCGCGGCAGCGGGCATGGGACAATTCTGCCCGGCTCCCGCCTCCTTTTCCTCCCTTTCCCATGCCTCCTTGGCACGGGCCCGTCCGGCCCTCAAGCACCATGCGCGCCTTCACGCTTTCCGATTTCGATTTCGACCTGCCACCCGAGCTGGTGGCGCAACACCCGGCCTCCGAACGCACGTCTTCCCGTCTCCTCGACGGCACGGGGGACGCCCCGGTCGACCGCATTTTCAAGGACCTGCCCTCGCTGCTGCGCGAGGGCGACCTGCTGGTCTTCAACGACACGCGCGTGGTCAAGGCGCGCCTCTTCGGCGAAAAGCCGACCGGGGGCAAGCTCGAGCTGCTGGTCGAGCGGGTGCTGCAGGGCCAGGAGGTGGTCGCGCACATGAAGGTCAGCAAGAAGCCGCCTGTGGGAACGACACTGGAAATGGTCGGCGGCTTTCGCGCGACGCTCCTGGGCCGATGGCCCGAGGAGGACGGCGCGCTGTTCCGCTTTGCCTTCGAGAGCGACACGGGCGAGAACCCCTACATGCTGATGGAACGCTGCGGCCATGTGCCGCTGCCGCCCTACATCACGCACACCGATTCGGCCGACGACGAGAGCCGCTACCAGACCGTGTTCGCACGCGTGCCCGGCGCGGTGGCCGCGCCGACCGCTGCACTGCACTTCGACGAGGGCCTGCTGGCCGCACTCGAAGCGCGCGGCGTGCAGCGCGCGAACGTCACGCTGCACGTGGGCGCCGGCACCTTCCAGCCGGTGAAGACCGAGAACATCGCCGAGCACACGATGCATGCCGAGCGCTACGAGGTGCCCGAGGCCACGCAGCGCGCCATTGCCGAGTGCAAGGCACGCGGCGGCCGAGTGGTGGCGGTCGGCACGACCACCGTGCGCACGCTCGAATCGTGGGCCCAAAGCGGCGAG
>Ga0307412_10001145_pt1 | contig 15206 bp, 10 predicted proteins | sample DK1Cmetagenome_3_FD_203823 | JGI IMG/M metagenome (GOLD analysis project Ga0307412, IMG submission 203823) | Maize rhizosphere microbial communities from greenhouse at UC Davis, California, United States - DK15-C-1 | ecosystem: Host-associated > Plants > Roots > Rhizosphere > Soil | place: USA...
CTTCCACCGGTCGCCACGGGGTTTGCAGGCAAGCCGACACAAACCGCGACGTGACGCCCCCGCTCACCACAAACAAAACAATATCTTACGGCCGAGACTCGAATCCGATTGCGAGCCGGATGACACAATTGGTGTTCGCTTTAAGGCGGCAATTCCCGCCAATTATTATTTTTTTGTAATTTGAATCCGATGCCGCATCGCAATAACGTCAGTCTCAACAAAGCGATCCCCTCGCAAGGCACCATCCCTACCCCCGGCGCCGCCTTGCAAGGGTGCCTTTGCAAATACCCGCTGATGAGGACCCAGGTCCTGCGTCGTCAGCCGGAGCAAAGAGCAAGAAGGCAGGAACGCCCCCAGTTCCTGCCTTCTTTAATTTCTACCTAACGTTTCATATTGTGGATTGTGGCTGCCTATCACAGGCAGATTCCACCAGCAATTGATTGACAGTCGTTGGTCGCAAGTCCAATGAAGGCGGCAACTTCGGATGGTTGCCAAGCATGCCACATAAGGTTGAAGATTTTTTAGAGAGTGACGCATTTTTCGCGTTGGTTCTGGAATTCGCGCGCGAGATGCTCGCGATCTACCGCGAAAGCCCGCGCATCGCGTCGATATTCGCCGCCCAGCAACGCTGGTTGATGGCGCAACTCGGATTCGCCCTCTATTTCGGCTATCCCGATGATCCCAAGGGTGGCCTCTACTCCGGCCGTTTCATTGCATTCGCCATCGAAAAGAAGATCGCGAGCCGCAACACGGCCGCCGCCTTCATGCAGGAAATGCTCGCCTATCGCTTCCTGCGCCCGGTCGAAAGCCCATCCGACAAGCGCACGCGCCTGCTGGAGCCGACCGAAACCGCGATGGAACATTTCCACAAATGGCTCGCCGCCCATCTGATGATCCTCGACAACCTCGATGGCGGCCACCGTCTCGAGGCGGCGATGAAGGATCCGATGGTCTTTGCCCGCATGCAGCCGTTGATCGCCAAGGGCATCATCGACAGCGACGCGGTGCGCGATCCCGGCACCACCTACAATCTCTTCAACTGGGCAAACTCCGGCGGCCTCGTGATGGACCTGCTGATGACGCGGATAACCTCTTTCGACAAGTCGATGGAGCGCGTCGCAATCGGAAGGCTGTCGCTGAAGGAGATCCGCGACCAGTTCATGATCTCCAACACACATCTGAAGCGACTGCTGTCGCAGGCAGCCGAGATGGGCAGCATCGGCTGGTCGGAGGCCTCGTTCAAGGGCGAGACCTGGATGTCTATGAAGTTCGTGCGGGAATATTGGGGCTATCAGGCTGCGAAATTCGCCGTCATTGACGCGGCAGCCGCAAGCGTGCTGGGGCCCGCGGTCCCGAAGACCGCGCGCCTCGCCTGAGGGGGAATGGCTTGATCGATCAGTTCAAGAGTTCCTTGACGGCGCCGGACGCCTTGGAGAAATCCATCTGGCCGGCATAGCGCTCTTTCAGCACCGCCATTACCTTGCCCATGTCCTTCGGACCGGCGGCACCCGTCTCGGCGATGATCGCCGCGATGTTGGCGCGCACATCCGAATCGGAGAGCTGCTTCGGCATGAAGTCCTGCACCACCTTGATTTCGGCGCGCTCCTTGGCGGCGAGCTCCGGGCGGGCGTTCTCGTCGTAGATCTTCGCCGATTCGTCGCGCTGCTTCACCATCTTGGCCAAGATCTGCAGGATTTCGTCGTCGCTGGCCTCTTCCTTGCCGGCACCGCGATTGGCGATATCACGGTCCTTGATCGCGGCCTGGATCAGGCGAACGGTCGAAAGACGCTCGGCATTCTTGGATTTCATCGCATCCTTGAGGGCGGCGGCGAGTTGATCGCGCAACATCATAAACACTCCTGTTTGAATGCCGCTTCATAAACCAGACGAATGCGTGGGATCAAATAAATTGCGAAACGCGCGACATAAAGCGGCAGAAAACCCTTAGAATCTGCGGTACAAAGATTGACCTCAGGAAATAGCGTGGCTATTTACCGCCACCTGCACCAAAATTCGTGATCAGGCCTGAGAGCGCGCGCCTTGCCGCGCGTACACGCTTGCGAACCAAAATGGCCGGCCAACGTTGCCCAAGGACGTGTGGCGGCCGGAAACGGGATGAAGATGACCGCGACAGCACCCTGGACAACCGAAAAGCCGACCGCCCTTCTCGTTCTGGCGGATGGCACAGTGATCGAAGGCAAGGGCATCGGCGCGACCGGCAAGGTCCAGGCCGAAGTGGTCTTCAACACCGCGCTGACGGGTTACGAAGAGATCATGACCGATCCCTCCTACCTCGGCCAGATCGTCACCTTCACCTTCCCGCATATCGGCAATATCGGCACCAATGAAGAAGACATCGAAGACCTGACGCCGGCAGCACGCCACGGCGCGGTCGGCGTCATCTTCAAGGCCGACATGACCGATCCCTCCAACTACCGCGCTGCCAAGCATCTCGACGCCTGGCTGAAGGCCCGCGGCGTCATCGGTCTTTGCGGCATCGATACCCGCGCGCTCACCGCCTGGATTCGCGAGAACGGCGCCCCGAACGCCGTCATCGCGCACGACCCGAACGGCGTCTTCGACGTCGACACGCTGAAGGCCGAAGCCAAGGCCTGGAGCGGCCTCGAAGGCCTCGACCTCGCCAAGATCGCCTCCTCCGGCCAGTCCTCGCAGTGGTCGCAGACCCCTTGGGTCTGGAACGAAGGCTACGGCGAACTGAAGGCCGAGGACGCCAAGTACCACGTCGTCTGCCTCGACTACGGCGTCAAGCGCAACATCCTGCGCCTGTTTGCCGGCCTCGATTGCAAGGTCACCGTCATGCCGGCAACGACGAGCGCCGAGGAAGTGCTCGCCATGCAGCCCGACGGCATCTTCCTGTCGAACGGCCCGGGCGACCCGGCCGCAACCGGCGAATATGCCGTTCCGGTCATCCAGTCGCTGATCAAGACGGATATCCCGCTCTTCGGCATCTGCCTCGGCCACCAGATGCTGGGCCTGGCACTCGGCGCCAAGACCGAGAAGATGCACCAGGGCCACCACGGCGCCAACCATCCGGTGAAGGACCACACGACGGGCAAGGTCGAGATCGTCTCGATGAACCACGGCTTCGCGGTCGACACGAAGTCGCTGCCCGAAGGTGTTGAGGAGACTCACGTTTCGCTCTTCGACGGCACGAACTGCGGCCTGCGTGTTTCAGGCAAGCAGATCTTCTCCGTCCAGCACCATCCGGAAGCCTCTCCCGGCCCGCAGGACAGCCACTACCTCTTCCGCCGCTTCATCAACATGGTGCGCGAGAAGAAGGGCGAAGCGGCACTGGCCGAACGCTGAGCGAATAGACAGAGATTGTAGAGAGAGCGGCGCCGAAAACCACGGCGCCGCTCTTTTCATATCAGGTCTTAGGCATGGTCTTGCGTCATTTGTTAACAGCAATTTAAGGCCGGCATTTCATGATCCGCACCTAGGCGCGCAACGCCGGCCGAAGGTGCCATCGATGCAGGAAAAGAAGCACATAGCCAGTCTCGACGGCTTGCGCGGCATGGCCGCCGCGGCGGTGGTCTTCTCGCACCTCGATCTGATCTTCCCCTCGCTCGCGCCCTACATGATCACAGGCGTCGGCGGCCGGGCGGTCGCCATCTTCTTCGCCCTCAGCGGCTTCCTGATGGCCTATCTCTACGGAGACCGGCCGATCAGCCGCAAGGCGGTAGCCGATTTCCTGGTCAGCCGCTTCTCGCGCATCTATCCGGTCTATCTGGTGGCGGTTCTTGTCGTCGCGGTGCTGTCGAGCATTCCGGGCTTCGATTTCATCAACCCGATCCACGGCGGCAAGGAAATCCTGCGCCATATCCTGCTGCTGGGCTCCACCGGCGTCCTGTGGTCGGTCCCACCGGAGATCCAGTTCTATTTGCTCTTTCCGGTGATCTGGCTCTTCTTCAGCGACACCAGGCGGTACCAGGCAATCGGCGTGGTCCTTGCAGGCCTTTTGGCGCTCGACGCGCTAGACGGCTTCCCCGGTCCCGGCATCCTGCTGGTCTCGAAGCTCGCTTTTTTCCTTCTCGGCGCCACTGTCGGCCGGCTCCAATCGCTACTGAACGACCGGTTGGATGGCATAACCACGGGCGTACTGGCGCTGACGCTGCCCTTCTTCATCCTGATATCAAACCACCTGTTTCCCAATGCTGACAACGCCTGGGGACTGGCGCCCGCCTTTGCCGGCGCGCTAGCGGTTCTATTGGTGGCGCAGGAGCATCGGATTTCAGCAGCCGTTTTCGCCGCCGCCCCGATGCGCTTTCTCGGCAAGATCAGCTTCTCGCTCTATCTCTTCCACGTGCCGGTGATGTTCCTGATGGGCAACGCCCTGTCGTCAACAATGCCGCTTTATGTAGTCGTCCCAATGGCCCTCGTCGCGGCCCTGCTGATCGCCTGGATCAGCTACGAATGCATCGAGACCCCGGCCCGCCGGGCGCTGGTATCGCTCTGGCATCAACGCGGGTCGAAGGTCTTCGCCAATCCGCAGCCGAATACCCGCAGCTGAGCGACGCCAGGTTTAAACCTCGCGCCGCATCAGGATGTAGAAGCGCGCGCAGAGCATCAGCGCGGCCGTGAACAATCCGATCAGGAAGCCGAGCCAGATGCCGATGCCGCCGAGCCCGAGCGGAAACGCCAGCGCCCATGCCAGGAAGAAGCCGATCGGCCAATAGGCGATCAGTGCCAGGATCATCGGCACGCGCGCATCCTTTAGCCCGCGCAGCAGACCATTGGCGATCGCCTGCAGACCATCGACCAGCTGGAACAACCCGGCGATCACGATCAGCGGTCCGGCATAGGCAAGCACCTGCGGCGCCTCGGCCGAGTGCGTGTCGAGGAACCAGCCGGCGAAGAAGCCGGGCATGATCGCAAACAGCAACCCGCCGACCGCCGAGATGACGCAGGCGAGTACCGACACCGACACGGCCGCGCGCACCAGCGCCACGCGATCCCCCTGCCCATGTGCGACGCCGACCCTGACGGTCGCCGCCTGCGACAGGCCGAGCGGGATCATGAAGGCGATCGATGCCCACTGCAGCGCGATACCATGCGCGGCAAGCTCGATGGTGCCGATCCGGCCCATCAACAGCGACGCCATGGTGAACAGGCTCACTTCTGCAAGGATGGTGACGCTGATCGGCAACCCCAAACGCACGACCTCGAAGAAGGCCCTCCAGTCCGGGCGCCAGAAGCGAACCAGGATCTCGTAGCGCCGTGTCTCCGGCCGGCTCTGGACGTAAGCCAGAATGAAGAAGAAGCCCGCCGTCTGCACCAGCACCGAGACGATCGCGGCACCGCGCAAGCCCATGGCCGGCAGGCCGAAATGGCCGAGCACGAGCACATAGGCAAAGACCGCGTTCAGCACCAGCATGGCGATGGTGACATTGAGGATCACCGCCGCCTTGCCGATGGCGCTCACCAGCGACCGCAGCACGTTATAGAGCAGCCCCGGCAGCACCGCGAACTGACCGATGACAATATAGCTGTGCGCCAGCGCCGCCACCTCGGGCTTCTGCCCGGCCGCAAGCAAAATGTGCTCGGAATTGAAGAAGGCCGGCAGCATCAGAACCCAATAGGCCATGACCACCCAAAGGCCCATGCGCAGCGACCGGCGCACGCTGACGACGTCGCCACGGCCATAGGCCTGCGCCACCATCGGGATAACGGCGATCGAAAAACCGGAGCCGAAGACGAGGACCGTGAACAGGAATTGGCCGGCCAGCACCATGGCCGCCAGATGCTCGGCGCCCAGCCGCCCGACGATCATAACGTCGGTCGTGTTGATACCGAGCTGAGCAAGCTGCGCACCGATCAGCGGCACGCCGAGCGCCAGCGTCGCGCGGATATGCGCGCTCCAACGGTTATCGGTTGTCGGCGCGAGCTTTCGCGCGTCGATCGGCGTATCCATGACGGTGTCCTGTGAGTTGATGCAAAATGGGCGCAAAGCGCGACAATATGACCAAGGCTCTAGCTGAAATCCCGAGGAAACGACACCCAAAAACATGCAGATGATGAAATATTCATCATCACATCATCGATTCTGATCGATCACTCGGCCGCCTGACCGAGCGCCTTGTCTGTCTTTGATATACGCACCCTCAGAAGAAACACCAGCGTGGCGATCAGGATGAAGAACGCCGCCATCAGGAACGGCGCACCCGCGAAGGTGATCGGCGCATCCGGCTTGGTGAAATAGCCGAACATCTGGGTGAAGATCAGCGGGCCGATGATCGTCGTGATACTGGAAAGGCTCGTCAGCGCCCCCTGCAGCTCACCCTGCGCCGAGGGCGGCACCTTGCCGGCGGCGATGCTGCGGAGCGGTGGGTCGGCGATGTTTTCCATCACGGTCAGCACGATGACCGCATAGACCACCCATCCCTCCCAGGCGAATGCATAGCCCGTGAGGCCCACCACTGAGAAACAGAGCCCGACCACCGCCGTCTTCCACTCGCCGAGAACGGGCACGATCCTGGGCAGCACCAGCGCCATGACGACGGCTGCTCCGATCCCGTAAATGCCGAGCGAAAGGCCAATCTGGCCTTCGCTCCAATTGTAGCGGTAGCTGGTGACGAATGACCAGACAGCCGGATAGACCGCATGCGCCAGCCAGAACAGGAACATGACGGCGGCGATCCAGCCGATCCCGGGATAGTTTCGCATCTGCTTCAACGCGCCGAGCGGATTGGCGCGCTTCCATTCGAAACGGCGCCGGTTTTTCGCATCGAGCGTCTCGGGCAGCAGGAAGCAAGCCGCGACGAAATTGAGGAACGACACCGCCGCCGCGCCATAAAACGGCACGCGCGGCCCGAACTCGCCGAGAAAACCGCCGATAACAGGGCCGACGGTAAAGCCGACGCCGAACGCAATGCCGATGAGGCCGAAATTCTTGGCGCGGTTCTCCTCATTGCTGATGTCGGCGATATAGGCCGAGCAAGTCGCGAAACTGCCGCCGCTCAAGCCCGCCAGCATGCGCCCGATGAACAGCATCCAGAAGCTGGTCGCCACCGCGCAGATCAGATTGTCGATGGCGAAGGTCAGAACCGAGAGCAACAGCACCGGCCTTCTCCCGAAGCGATCGCTGAGATTGCCGAGCAACGGCGCGAACAGAAACTGCATGCCGGCATAGACGACAAGCAGCCAGCCACCATCGAGCGCGGCATCGCTGACGGAACCACCGGTAAGCTGCTCAAGATAAACGGGCAGCACCGGCATGATGATCGCGATCCCGATCACGTCGAGAAACAGGATCATGAAGACGAGGAAAAGGCCGCGGCGGACGAATTTCGGATCGAGCATGCGAGGTCTCTACAGCTGTTTGTTTTCTGAAAAGACGATCTCATCGCCGCCCGTTCTACATACCGCAGGCAAAAGAGCGAAACAATACGTGAACATTTCAATTGTTTTGATAGGCTCACGACTTCCGTTGATGGCGAACCGGAACAAAGCGCGCACCTAACGCTGTTTTTGTGGTTCCGCCTTGATGAAGTCGACGAAGGCGCGTAGCGCCGCCGGCATATGGCGACGGCTGGCGTAATAGAGGAAAGGTCCGGAAAATTCGGTCACCCACTCCTCCAGAATGAGCTCCAGCCGCCCGGCCTCGACCTCGGGCATCACCACCTCCTCGAAGGTGCGCATGACGCCTAGGCCGGCGACGGCGGCTCCAACCTCGATCTCGATCGCATTGGCCGATACCTGCCCCGTCGGCGTGATCATCAGCGTCTCACCATCCCGGTCGAATTCCCACGGCGTCGCGCTCGTGCCGCTCAGGAACCGGTGGATGATACAATCGTGGTCGATGAGATCGCGCGGATGCTGCGGCACGCCGCGACGCTTCAGATAATCGGGCGACGCCGCCGTCACATAGCGCTGCCGGCGCGGGCCGATCGGCACGGCGATCATGTCGCGCTCCAGCCGCTCGTCATAGCGAATGCCCGCATCATAGCCGGCGCCGAGCACATCGATGAAACTATCCTCGCCGATCACCTCGATCCGCACCTTGGGATAGGCCTTCAGAAAGCGGTTGATGATATCGGACAGGAAGGAGCGCGCCGCGATGGTCGGTACGTTGAGCCTGAGCGTGCCCGATGGTCCCTCGCGAAAACTGTCGAGTTGCCCGAGCGCGGAAGCGACCTCCCCCAGCGCCGGCGCCAGCCTCTCGAGAAGCCGCTGCCCGGCCTCCGTCGGCGTCACGCTGCGCGTCGTCCGGTTGAGAAGCCGCACACCAAGCCGCTCCTCCAACCTTCTAAGGGAGTCGCTGAGCGACGACGCCGAAACGCCTCGCTTGCGCGCCGCCGCGCGAAAGCTGCGCTCCCTGGCAATTGCCGTGAAGGCATCGAGGTCGCTGAGTGGAAGATCATCCATTGTGCATTTTCCCGCACGATCGGCTCAAATTGAGCCGAACTATCGCACAGGGGCGCACGAGACGAAAGCCGGTGAACACAGTCCCGGAGCCAGAACCAGCAACCGTCAGACCGGGCCGGAGAAGGTATCGCAGGCCTGCATCTGGCCGGTGTCGAAGCCGCGCTTGAACCATTTCACACGCTGCGCGGAGGTGCCGTGATTGAAGCTCTCCGGCACGACATAACCCTGGCTGCGCTTCTGCAGCGTATCGTCGCCGATCTGCTGCGCTGCGTTCAGCGCCTCCTCGAGGTCGCCCGCTTCGAGAATACCCTTCTGCTGGGTGAACTTGCCCCAGATGCCAGCGAAACAATCGGCCTGCAGTTCGACCTTTACCGACATCTTGTTGGCATCGGCCTCGCTCATGCGCTGGCGCGCCTCGTTGAACTTCGGCAGGATGCCGAGCAGGTTCTGCACGTGATGGCCGACTTCGTGCGAGACGACATAGGCCTCGGCGAAATCGCCCGACGCGCCAAACTTGCGGCTAAGCTCGTTGAAGAAAGCCGTGTCGAGGTAGACCTTGCGGTCCTGCGGGCAATAGAACGGCCCCGTCGCGGCGGATGCGAAGCCACAACCCGACTGCGTCTGGCCTGAGAATAGCACCAGCTTTGGATCTTCGTATTCGCGTCCCATCGATTGGAAGATGCCCTGCCACGTATCCTCGGTCTCGGCGAGCACCGTGCGCACGAAGGCGGTCATCTCGTCGTTGGCAGGCGTCTGGCTGCCGCTGGACTGGCTCTGCTCGTAGCCCGGGCCACTCGACATGCCGCCATCCATCACCTGCAGGAGGTCGATGCCCATCGCCTTGAAGATCAGATAGAGCACGACGAGAAAGATGATGGTGCCGATGCTGAGCCCGCCACCGCGCCGGCCCATGCCGCCGCCGGAGGGGAAGCTGAAGCCGCCCCCTCGTCCCAAACCACCCATGGAAGGATCACCGCGACGATCCTCGATATTGTCGGACTGACGCCGGCCTTTCCATTCCATGATGATCTCCCCGCAGAGACTGCTTGCTCTCTCATCCCTTATATATCCGGGGGAATGGGAAATTCCAGCCGATTTCAACCACGGGCATGCGCCCTTCGCGGCCGCGACAGGTGCTTGACGCGCGCGCTGCTTTCGCCCCTTCTGCACGAGGGAGATATCGGAGGAGAACTGGCATGAAGGCAGTGCGGCTGGAAGCAATCGGGAAACTCTCTTTCAGCGAGGTGGAAAAGCCACGGCCCGGCGCCGGCGAGCTGCTGGTCCGCGTCGAGGCCTGCGGCATCTGCGGTACCGACAGGCACCTGCTTCATGGGGAGTTTCCATCCCGCCCGCCGATCACGCTTGGCCATGAATTTACCGGTATCGTCGAGGAAATCGGCCCCGCCGTCAGCGGTTTTCGCGAGGGCATGCGCATCACCGGCGACCCGAACATCTCCTGCGGTCAATGCGACCAGTGCCAGCGCGGCCGCGTCAATCTATGCCGCAACCTTCAGGCAATCGGCATCAGCCGCGACGGCGGCTTCGCGGAGTATGTGATCGTCCCGCAAAAACAGGCGTTTGCGCTACCCGATGACCTCGATCCCGTCCACGGCGCCTTCTGCGAACCACTCGCCTGCTGCCTGCACGGTGTCGATCTGGCCGAGATCCGGACCGGCTCATCTGTGGTCGTGTTGGGCGGCGGCGTCATCGGCCTGCTGGTCGTGCAACTCGCGCGCCTTGCCGGCGCCACCGACGTTGTGCTCGTCACCCGCAGCGCCGACAAGCGGCGGCTCGCCGAAAGCCTCGGCGCCACAGCCACCGCGGACCCTGGTGATGGCGAGATCATCAAACACATCACCGCGCTGGATGGTCTCCTGCCGGGTGGCGCCGATGTGGTCATCGAATGCGCCGGCGTCGCCGAGACCGTTGAGCAGGCGCCTGCCCTTACCCGTCATGGCGGCACCGTCGTGATTCTCGGCGTCATGCCGCAGGGCGCGAAAGTGTCGATCGAGCCCTTCGATCTGTTGTTTCGCGAAATCAGACTGATCGGCTCCTTCATCAACCCCTTCACCCACCGGCGCGCCGCCGACCTGATCGCATCTGGCACGATCAAGGTCGAAGCGCTGATATCGCGCCGTATCGGGTTTGCCGAAGCGGTGGAAGCGATCAGCAATCCGGCCCGTCCCGGCGAGATTCGCGCCCTCGTTTTGCCGGGCCTCGGCTAGCCCCTTCCGATTCCTGTCGATTCCGTAAATTATGGGGTTCCGTTCACGGACACATTTGCCTATAAGCCGCTTCTAGCCTGAAAAGACCATCATATGCGCGACCCGGCCGGTGCCTCCCACCCTGGCCGGCTTTCTGCGCAGCTAGGAAACGGAAAAAAGCCCATGCCGAAGCGCCAAGACATCAAATCGATCCTCATCATCGGCGCAGGACCGATCGTCATTGGCCAGGCATGCGAATTCGACTATTCCGGCACCCAGGCCTGCAAGGCGCTGAAGGAGGAAGGCTACCGCGTCATCCTCGTCAACTCCAACCCGGCCACGATCATGACCGACCCGGGCCTGGCTGACGCCACCTACGTCGAGCCGATCACCCCTGAAGTCGTCGCCAAGATCATCGCCAAGGAGCGCCCCGACGCGCTGCTCCCGACCATGGGCGGCCAGACCGCGCTCAACACCGCACTGTCCCTGAAGCGCATGGGCGTTCTCGACCGTTACAATGTCGAGATGATCGGCGCCAAGCCGGCCGCCATCGACATGGCCGAAGACCGCGCCCTCTTCCGCGAAGCCATGGACCGCATCGGCCTCGAAACCCCGCGCTCGATGCTCGCCAACGCCACCGACATCAAGGATGCCGACCGCAAGACGCATGAAGCCGAGCGCAACAAGCTGAAGGAAAGCCTTTCGGGTGCCGAACTCGACAAGGCGCTCGACGCGCTGGAAAACCAGTGGAACCTCGGCGAAACCGACCGCAAGCAGCGCTACATCAGCCACGCCATGGCGATTGCCGCCCAGGCGATCGACGTCGTCGGCCTGCCCGCCATCATCCGCCCCTCTTTCACCATGGGCGGCACCGGCGGCGGCATTGCCTATAACCGCTCGGAGTTCTTCGAAATCATCGGCGGCGGCCTCGACGCCTCGCCGACGACGGAAGTCCTGATCGAAGAATCGGTTCTCGGCTGGAAGGAATATGAAATGGAAGTCGTCCGCGACAAGGCGGACAACTGCATCATCATCTGCTCGATCGAAAACATCGACCCGATGGGCGTCCACACGGGCGACTCGATCACCGTCGCGCCGGCGCTCACGCTGACCGACAAGGAATACCAGATGATGCGCAACGCCTCGATCGCGGTTCTGCGCGAGATCGGCGTTGAAACCGGCGGCTCGAACGTCCAGTTCGCCGTTAACCCGAAGGACGGCCGCCTCGTCGTCATCGAGATGAACCCGCGCGTCTCGCGCTCCTCGGCTCTTGCATCCAAGGCCACCGGCTTCCCGATCGCCAAGGTCGCCGCCAAGCTCGCCATCGGCTACACGCTCGACGAACTCGACAACGACATCACCGGCGGCGCGACGCCTGCCTCGTTCGAACCGTCGATCGACTACGTCGTCACCAAGATCCCGCGCTTCGCATTCGAGAAGTTCCCGGGCGCCTCGCCGGTTCTCACCACCGCCATGAAGTCGGTTGGTGAAGTCATGGCCATCGGCCGCACCTTCGCCGAATCGCTGCAGAAGGCGCTGCGCGGCCTCGAAACCGGCCTCACCGGCCTGGACGAAATCGAAATCCCCGGCGTCGAGGAAGGCGAAGGCAGCCAGAACGCCATCCGCGCCGCCATCGGCACGCCGACGCCGGATCGCCTGCGCATGGTCGCCCAGGCACTGCGCATGGGCATGAGCCCCGAGGAAGTGCACGAAGGCTGCAAGATCGACCCGTGGTTCATCGCCCAGTTCAAGGCGATCATCGACATGGAAGCCCGTGTTCGCGAGCACGGCCTGCCCACCGACGCCGCAAACCTGCGCACGCTGAAGGCCATGGGCTTCTCCGACGCACGCCTGGCGACCCTCTCCGGCAAGCGCCCGAAGGAAGTGGCCGAACTGCGCAATTCGCTGAACGTCCGCCCGGTCTTCAAGCGCATAGACACCTGCGCCGCCGAATTCGCGTCGCCGACTGCCTACATGTATTCGAGCTACGAGACACCCTTCGTCGGCGCCGCCCGCTCGGAAGCCGAGATCTCCGACCGCAAGAAGGTCGTCATCCTCGGCGGCGGTCCGAACCGTATCGGCCAGGGCATTGAGTTCGATTACTGCTGCTGCCATGCCGCGTTCGCTCTGCGTGACGCCGGCTATGAAGCCATCATGATCAACTGCAACCCGGAAACGGTCTCGACCGACTACGACACCTCCGATCGCCTCTACTTCGAGCCGCTGACGGCCGAAGACGTGATCGAAATCCTGCGCGCTGAGCAGGAAAAGGGCGAAGTCGTCGGCGTCATCGTGCAGTTTGGCGGCCAGACCCCGCTGAAGCTCGCCGAAGCGCTGGAAAAGAACGGTATCCCGATCCTCGGCACCGCGCCCGACATGATCGACCTCGCCGAAGACCGCGACCGCTTCCAGAAGCTCCTGATCAAGCTCGACCTGACGCAGCCGAACAACGGCATCGCCTACTCGGTCGAACAGGCCCGCCTGGTCGCCACCGAAATCGGCTTCCCGCTGGTCGTTCGCCCGTCCTACGTTCTGGGTGGCCGCGCCATGCAGATCATCCACAATGAGAGCATGCTGCAGACCTACCTGCTCGACACCGTTCCGGAACTGGTGCCTGAGGACATCAAGCAGCGCTACCCGAACGACAAGACCGGCCAGATCAACACCCTGCTCGGCAAAAACCCGCTGCTCTTCGACAGCTACCTGTCGAACGCCATCGAAGTCGACGTCGACTGCCTCTCCGACGGCAAGGACGCCTTCATCGCCGGCATCATGGAGCACATCGAGGAAGCCGGCATTCACTCCGGCGACTCGGCCTGCTCGCTGCCCCCGCGCACGCTCTCGCCGGAGATGATCGACGAGCTCGAGCGCCAGGCGAAGTCGATGGCAAAGGCTCTCAACGTCGTCGGCCTGATGAACGTCCAGTTCGCCATCAAGGACGGCACCGTCTACGTGCTCGAAGTGAACCCGCGCGCGTCGCGTACCGTTCCCTTCGTCGCCAAGACCATCGGCGCCCCGATCGCCAAGATCGCCGCCCGCGCCATGGCCGGCGAAAAGCTCGATCCGCTGTTCACAGCCTATGGTGAGAAGCCGGATCCGCGCAACCTCAAGCACATTGCCGTCAAGGAAGCCGTCTTCCCGTTCGCCCGCTTCCCCGGCGTCGACACGCTGCTCGGCCCGGAAATGCGCTCGACCGGCGAAGTCATCGGCCTCGACACCGATTTCGCGCTGGCCTTTGCCAAGTCGCAGCTCGGCGCCAGCGTCGAATTGCCGCGTGACGGAACGGTCTTCGTATCGGTGCGCGACGACGACAAGCCGCGCGTCCTTCCCGCGATCCGCATGCTGGTCGAACAGGGCTTCAAGGTTCTGGCCACCGGCGGCACCGCCCGCTTCCTCGCCGAAAACGGCATCGAGGCCGTGAAGATCAACAAGGTGCTCGAGGGCCGTCCGCACATCGAGGACGCCATCCGCAACCGTCAGGTCCAGCTGGTCATCAACACGACCGATAGCAACAAGGCGATCTCCGACTCCAAGTCGCTGCGCCGCGCGACGCTGATGCAGAAGGTGCCTTACTACACCACCATGGCCGGCGCCGAGGCAGCCGCCCAGGCGATCAAGGCGCTGAAGGCCGGCAACCTCGAGGTTCGCCCGCTGCAAAGCTACTTCGCCTGAGATATCAAGGCCGGCCGTGACCCTTCACGGCCGGCTTTTCGCCGCACGACGGCCAACGCGGCGACACGCTGAAGTGTCGCAAAACGCGACAATCCACCTGAGATTTCAAACCCTTCGCGATCATGTTACGATATCCCCACACGTGAGGGGCATCGATGGGCAAGAATATCGTCATTCTGTTCGATGGCACGTCGAACGAAATCTCGGCCGACCGCACCAATATTCTGAGGCTGTTCGGCGTTCTCGACCGCAGCGACAAGCAGATCGTCTATTACGATCCAGGCGTCGGCACCTTCGGCGCTGCCAATGCATGGTCCAACGCCTACCGCAAGACGGTCGAGCTATGGGGCCTGGCAACCGGCTGGGGCCTCGACCAGAACGTCAAGGAGGCCTACCGCTTCCTCGTCGACAATTACGAGCCGGGCGAACCGGGGGACGATCAAGAGTATCGGGACCGCGACAACATCTACATCTTCGGCTTCAGCCGCGGTGCCTATACGGCACGGGTGCTGGCAGGCTTCGTCCATTCGCTCGGGCTGATGAGCAAGTACCACGTCAACCTGATCGACTACGCCTACAACACCTACAAGGGCATCTCCGAAAGCGAGCAGCAGCAGGGTGGAGCGGATGCCGCCGATGTCGATTGGAACGCGCCCTCGGCCTTCAAGACAATGCGCCTCTACGAGCGCACGCTGAAGACCGACCGCCCGCCGATCAAGCTGCTCGGCCTCTTCGACACGGTGTCCTCGGTCATCGTCTGGGGCAAATGGCGCCCGCAGCTCCTGACGCTTCCCTTCACCGATCGCAATCCGAGCGTCGAAGTGGTCCGTCATGCGCTCGCCATCGATGAGCGGCGGACCATGTTCAATCCGCTGCCATGGCGGCAAGGGCAGGACTACTGGGGCGGCCCCTTCAAGCCCCCGGCCCCGCCCCCGCAGAACGTGA
>Ga0307412_10001148_pt1 | contig 15196 bp, 13 predicted proteins | sample DK1Cmetagenome_3_FD_203823 | JGI IMG/M metagenome (GOLD analysis project Ga0307412, IMG submission 203823) | Maize rhizosphere microbial communities from greenhouse at UC Davis, California, United States - DK15-C-1 | ecosystem: Host-associated > Plants > Roots > Rhizosphere > Soil | place: USA...
GCAGCAGCCCGCGGTCGCGCATGCCCCAGAGTACCAGGGTCGGCTGGGGCTGGAGCGGGAAGGGGCCGTCGATCCAGCTGGGCCGGGGCGGGTCCTCGCCCACCGCCGGCACCACGATCTGGGTGGCGCGGTACCAGTTGAGCATCGCGGTAAGCGCGCCAGGCTGGCTCCACTGCTCCAGATAGATCGCCTTTTCCTCCGGCGTCACCGTTACCTGCAGATGCTCGCCGAACAGCGAGAGCAGGAACTGCTCGAGCGCGGTCCTGTCCGGCGCGCGATCAAGTTCGGTCTCGCGGAAGAAGCGGACATATTGGCTGGCGCGGCGCTGGCCGGGATCGTCGAACAGCTTGCGCTGGAAGACCTGCGGGTGCGGCGCGTTGATGATCACCAGCCGGGCGACGCGCTTGGGCTCGCGCAGCGCCGCCATCCAGGCGATTGCGCCGCCCCAGTCGTGACCGACCAGCGTGAAGCGATCGACGCCCAGCGCGTCCGCCAGCGCGAACAGGTCGGCGGCGATCCGGTCGGCGGCATAATTCTCCACGCCGTCGGGCTTGGAAGAGCCGGCATAGCCGCGCTGGTCCGGGGCGATGACGAAATGCTGTTCGGCGAGCGCGGGGATCTGGTGCCGCCAGGTACGGTGCGATTCGGGGAATCCGTGGAGCAGGATCACCGGCGGATTAGCCGGGTCTCCCGCCAGCGCGACGTTGAGCGTAACGCCCGTCGCCAGCGGCAGGGTCGTCTGTCGAATTCCGGTCACGCGGCTCTCCCTGTACCTGAACGGCACCGCCCCCGTGCCATCCAGCCTCTGCCCGCGCCCTAGATGCGCCGGTTGAGCAAAAGCCGCAAGTAAAGGAAAACTAGGGGTAACTCACCGTCTTAGGAACCTCCGGGATGGGGATGAATTCCTTGTCGTCGTTCGGCACCTTGGGGAACGCGCCGGCCTTCCAGTCTTCCTTGGCCTGGTTGATCCGCTCGCGGTTGGACGAGACGAAGTTCCACCAGACGTGGCGCGGCGTCTTGAACGCCTCGCCGCCGCAGAACATCACCCGCGCGCCGCGTTCGGAGCGCAGCGTCGCGCGGATGCCGGGGCGCAGCAGGTAGAGCGTCATCGGCAGCAACGGCATGCCGTCGAGGCTGGCGTCGCCGGTCGCGACATAGAGCGCACGCTCGTCCGCCGCCGCGTCGATCGGGATGCTCGCGCCGCCGTCGAGCGCGATGTCGCCATAGATGGTCTGGGCGTAGGTGGTGGTGGGGGCCGAGGCGCCCCACAGCTCGCCCATGATCACCCGGGCGCGGGCGCCGTGCGCCTCGACGATCGGCAGGTCGGCCGCGGCGACATGTTCGAACGCGGGGTCCATCTCCTCCAACGCCTCGGGCAGCGCGAGCCAGGTCTGGATGCCGGAAAGTTCGGGGCCCTTGGCGCGCTCGGCCGAGGGGGAGCGCTCCGAATGGACGATGCCATGGCCGGCAGTCATCAGGTTCACCGCGCCGGGCTCGATGGTGGCGAAAGTGCCCAGCGAATCGCGATGGTCGATCGCGCCGGCGAACAGATAGGTGACGGTGGCGAGGTTAATGTGCGGGTGCGGCCGCACGTCGATGCCGGTGCCGACCTCGAGGATCGCCGGGCCCATCTGGTCGAAGAAGATGAACGGCCCCACCATGGTGCGCGGCCGCGAGGGGAGGGTGCGATGCACCTTGAAGCCGCCCAGATCGTGCGTGGTCGGCTCGATCGTCTGGATCACCAGGTCGTCGCGCATCGTTGGTCTCCGTGTTTGCTGGTGCCGGGATAGCGGTTCGCGGCGGGCGCGCCCAGCCAAACCAGCGGATAGGATCGCCAACGCAGCGTTTCCGATGGGACCGGTACAGTCTGTTACAACTCGATCGTTGTAATTGCGAATCGTTCGCGTTATCGCGGCTGCACGACCCCAGCCGAGATTTCCGAACCCCGATGCATGCCCCGTCCCCCACTGCTGCCCCGCGCAAGCGCAGCCGCAAGAGCTTCTGGCTCAAGCAACTGCACACCTGGCATTGGATGAGCTCAGCGATCAGCCTGATCGGGCTGCTCTTGTTTGCGGTCACCGGCTTCACGCTCAACCACGCCGCCGATATCGAAGGCGCACCGCAAACGGTGGACCGCGCCGCGCAACTGCCGCCCGCGCTGCTGCCGCTGGTCAAGCCCGACGACAAGCCCGATGCCAAGCAGCCGCTGCCCGCGCCGGTTGCCGGCTGGCTGCGCACCAACCTCAATATGCCTGCCGGGGGTGTCGCCGAATGGTCGGCCGACGAGATCTACCTCGCCCAGCCGCGCCCCGGCGGCGACGGCTGGATCGCCATCGAGCGCGCAACCGGCAAGGTGACCAGCGAGATCAGCTCGCGCGGCTGGATCGCCTATCTCAACGACCTTCATAAGGGCCGCAACGCCGGCACTATGTGGAAGTGGTTCATCGACGTCTTCGCCTTTGCCTGCATGGTGTTCACGCTCACGGGTCTCGTGCTGCTGTGGATGCACTCCAAGCATCGCAAGAGCACCTGGCCGCTGGTCGCGGCGGGCCTTGCCATTCCCGCGCTGATCGCGCTGTTCCTGATTCACTAAAGGGGGTTTCATGCAGTTTCGCCTGACCGGACTGACCACTGCCGCGCTCGGCGCGGGCGCGCTGCTGCCGAACGCGGCGGCGGCGCAGACGATGGACCTCTCGATCGAACTGCCGCGCATGACCGTGGCCGAATATCACCGGCCCTATGTTGCGGTGTGGCTGGAGAAGGAAGGGCAGGCGCCGCGCACGCTGTCCGTATGGTATGATGTCGACAAGCGTGGTGGTGAAGGCACCAAATGGCTGCACGACGTGCGCCAATGGTGGCGCGCCTCGGGCCGGACGATGAGCTTCCCTGCCGATGGCATCAGCGGTGCCACCCGCGCGCCGGGCGTGCAGAAGCTGCGGCTCGTCGCCGGCAAGGGCGGCATGCCGGCGCTGACGCCGGGACAATATACGCTGGTGGTGGAAGCCGCACGCGAAGTGGGTGGCCGCGAGGTCGTGCGCCTGCCTTTCGCCTGGAACGGCAGCAGCGCCACCGCCACCGCCAAGGGTGCCGCCGAGCTCGGCGGCGTCTCGTTCACGCTCAAGCGCTAATCGGGGGATCCAAGATCATGCAGTTCCGCAAGCCGCTTCTCGCCATCGCCGCCGTCACCGCGCTCGCCGCACCCGCCGCGATCGCGCACCGCATGTGGCTGTTGCCCTCGTCCACCGTCGTCTCCGGCACCGATAACTGGGTGACGGTCGATGCTGCGGTGTCGAACGACCTGTTCTATTTCGACCATCGCCCGCTCGGCGCTGTGCCCGTGATCACCCAGCCCGACGGCAGCGAGGGCAAGGCCGAGCACCACAATGTCGGCCAGTTCCGCGCGACCTTCGACGTGCACCTCACCCAGCAGGGCACCTATCGCATCGCGGTGGTGAACCAGGGCGTGTTCGGCCGCTACGTGCTCAACGGCGAGACCAAGATGATTCCGCGCGGCACCACCAAGGCCCAGCTGGCGAGCGTGATCCCGGCCGGCGCGACCGATGTGCAGACCAGCGAGATGGTGGCGCGCAACGAGATCTTCGTGACGCAGGGCGCGCCGACCAACACCGTGTTCAAGCCGACCGGCCAGGGCATCGAGCTGGCGCCGGTGACGCACCCCAACGACCTCGTCGCCAATGAACCCGCGACCTTCCAGTTCCTGCTCGACGGCAAGCCCGCGTCCGGCCTCTATGTCACGACGATCCTCGGCGGTGGGCGCTATCGCGCCGCGCCGAAGCAGATCGACCAGCGCACCGACGCGCAGGGCAAGGTGACGATCAAGTGGCCCGAAGCAGGCATGTACTGGATCAACGTCACGCCCACCGCGCCGCAGCCGGAAGGCGAGGGGCCGCGACCCCAGGCGCAGGGCGCCGGCGGCGCCCGTCCCGCGCCGGGTGGGCCGCAGGGCATGGGGGGCGTTCCCTCCGGCCGCCGAGTCAGCTACACGACCACGCTGGAGGTACTTGCACCCTGATCGCCGAAGCCCGAATCGCCATTCCTGAAAGCCTGTCGCCGGCGGCGTTTCACCGGCGTCGCTCGTCTGCGCCCGTCGCCACCTTCGGCGGCGCGACCATGGGGACGACATGGCGGCTCGTCGTCGTCGCCCCCCCGGACGATGCGCGCGAGGTCGTGCACGCCGTGCTGATGCGGATGGTCGCCGAGTTTAGCCACTGGGAACCCGGTTCGCGGATCGGCCGGTTCAACTGCGGCATGCTCGGCTATTGGCACCCGCTGTCGACCGAGGCAGTGCGGGTGCTGGATGCCGCCTTTGCCGTGCACGCGGCCAGCGGCGGGGCGTTCGATCCTGCGGCGGGCGTGCTGGCCGACCTGTGGGGCTTCGGTCCCGCCGGCCCGCGGGACGACCTGCCGAGCGCCTATGCGATCGGCGAGGCGCGGGTCATGTCCGGTGCCCGCAACCTGGAGTTCGACCGCGAGCAGCGCCGCATCCGTCGGCGCGAGGCGGTTCAGATCGACCTCTCGGGCATCGCCAAGGGCTATGCCGTCGATGCGGTGGCGGAGCGGCTGGTGTCGCTCGGCATTGAGGACTTCCTGATCGAGATTGGCGGCGAGCTGCGTGGGGAAGGGGTGAAGCCGGACGGCCAGCCCTGGTGGGTGGAACTGGAGCCGGTGCCGGGCGCCAAGCTGGCGCCGCTGCGCGTGGCGCTGCACGGCCTGTCGGTCGCCACCTCGGGCGACTACCGCCGCTTCTTCGAGCGCGACGGGCGGCGCTATGCGCATAGCATCGATCCGCGAACCGGTTGGCCGATCGACAACCAGGTCGTCTCGGTTTCGGTGCTGCACCACGAGGCTATGCTGGCCGATGCCTGGGCCACCGCGCTGACGGTCCTCGGCCCTGACGGCATGCTGCTGGCCGAGCAGCAGGGGCTGGCGGCGCACATGGTGACGCGTGAGGGCGACGCCTTTTCGGAGCGGATCTCCCCGGCGCTGCAGGCGATGCTCGGCTGAGTTTCGCCCTCCGAAAAATCGGAAACACGCCTCCCGGATTCGCTTGCGCACCGCAACAAAAGGCGTAGATTCGCGTCTACATTCGGTGCTGCACAAGGAGCAGGATTAGCGACGTTTTGGCTTGAGCTGTAGGATTGTGGAATTGCCGGTCTTCCCGGCAATTGTTCCGCGATTTGGCTGTTGCTGTGTCGTCCTGCCTGCGCAACCGGACCCGTTCGGCCGCGCATCCCGCCCGACCTCCACCTGACCATCGACATCGGTCCGATCAGTTCGGCCGCGCGTATCCACGCGTGGGCGACATTGGGGTCGCCCACGCCCGAACGTGGCGCGGGAGGACGCTTCTCCTCCATCTTCATGGACGTGAGACATGGCATATGAACCGGGGAGTTTCGGTGGCGGCTTTCGGCTGGTCCGGCTGCTGGGCCGCAGCTGGGTGTGGATCACCGTGGCGGTGGTCGTCGGCATCTTCGGCCTGAGCAGCTTCGCGCGCGTCGAGCCGGGGCAGGTGGGCATCCGGGTGAACAACATCGCCGGGGGCGTCCGGCCGGAATCGCTGCCGGTCGGCTGGTACATCGCGCTGCCGGGCACGCATATCTATCAATATCCGGTGTTCACCCGCACCTATACCTGGACCGCGTCGAAGACCGAACAAAGCGAGATCGACGAGGCCTTCACCTTCCAGGACAAGAACGGCCTGTCGCTCAAATCGGATGTCGGCGTGTCGTACCATGTCGATCCGTCGCGGGCGTCGATCCTGTTCCAGCGCTATCGGACGGACATGGACCAGATCATCGCCGGGCCGCTGCGCAACGCGATCCGCAACGCCATCGTCGAGCGGGCGGCGCAGCTCGGCGTCGAGGAGATCTACGGCACCCACAAGGCCGAACTGATCGCCACCGCGACACGCCGCGTGCAGGCGTTCTTCGCGCCGGTGGGGTTGCAGGTCGAGCAGATCTACTGGGCGGGCAACATCGTCGTGCCCGAGGCGGTGCTCAACCAGATCAATGCGAAGATCGCCAACGAACAGCAGGCGCTGGCGGCGAAGGCCAATGTCGAGACCGCCAAGGCCGATGCCGAGGCGCGCATCGCCAAGGCCGCGGGCGACGCCAAGGCGATCCAGGTCGAGGCGGAAGCGATCCGCACCAACCCGGAAATCATCAAGATGCGCGCGGTGGAGAAGTGGAACGGCCAGCTGCCCACCTATATGGGCGGCGAGGGACCGACGACGTTCCTGGGCGTAAAGTGAACCAAAGGACGCCGGCAGCAACGCCGGCGTTTCCTTGACATCTGCCCCGCGCGGCGCATGTGGGAAGGATGGCGCAGGACTCCCCCCTCGATCGGCTTCGCGACGTGCTCGCGGGCACGTCGCGCGCACTTTCGGGTGCGGCGGAACTCGAATTCGGCTTTACTGCCGACGCGCCGTTCCAGAGCGGCAAGACGATCAAGGTGCCGATGCCGTCGCGCACCCTGCCGCCCGAGCAGGTGGCGGAAGCGCGCGGCTTTGCTGACGGCTTCGCGCTGCGGATGCGCCACCACGACGCGACGCTGCACGGCCGCACCGCGCCGCGCGAGCCGGTGGCGCGGGCGGTATATGACGCGATCGAGGGCGCCCGGGTCGAGGCGCTGGGGTCGCGCGGCTATGCCGGCATCACCGACAATCTGGAGCAGGCGCTGACCATGCGGCTGCGCTCCGATCCTATCGGCCGCGCCCGCACCCGCGACGAAGTGCCGCTGTCGACCGCGCTCGGCCTGATGGTGCGCGAGCGGCTGACCGGCCGCGAGTCGCCCGCCAGCGCCGCGCTCGGCCTGGCGCTGGTGCGCGACTGGATCGAGGACAAGGCGGGCTCCGACCTCGACGCGCTCGCCACCGCGATCGACGACCAGAATGCTTTCGCCGCGCTCGCCGCCAAGCTGCTCCAGGATCTCGAGCTGACCGAAGGCGAGATGGTCCCCGACGAAGCCGATGAGAGCGGCGGCGAGGACGAAGGCCAGGAAGAGCAGCAGGAATCAGGCGACGAGGAAGGCGAGGCCGAGCAGCAGCAGGGCGAGGGCCAGACCGAGGCGCGCGGCGAGCAGCGCGAGTCCGATCAGGGCGAGGACGGCGATCAGGATCAGCAGTCCGACGCGATGGACGATGGCGATGGCGAACCCGGCGACGAGGGCGACGAAGGCATGATGCCGGTGCGCCCCAACCGTCCGTGGAGCGACCTGCCGCCGAGCTTCGAGTATCGCGCCTACACCACCCAGTTCGACGAAGTCGTCGCGGCGACCGATTTGTGCGATACGGACGAGCTGGAGCGGCTGCGCTCCTATCTCGACCAGCAGCTCGTGCACCTGCAGGGCGCGGTGACCAAGCTCGCCAACCGCTTGCAACGGCGCTTGATGGCGCAGCAGAGCCGCAGCTGGGATTTCGACCAGGACGAAGGCCTGCTCGATGCGGCGCGGCTGGCGCGCGTGGTGGTCAATCCGATGCAGTCGCTCAGCTACAAGATCGAGCGCGACACCGAGTTCAAGGACACGGTGGTGACGCTGTTGATCGACAATTCGGGATCGATGCGCGGCCGGCCGATCTCGATCGCGGCGATCAGCGCCGACATCCTCGCGCGCACGCTGGAGCGTGTAGGGGTCAAGACCGAAGTGCTCGGCTTCACGACGCGGGCGTGGAAGGGGGGGCAGTCCCGCGAGAAGTGGCTGGCGGAGGGCCGCGTGGCCCAGCCCGGCCGGCTCAACGACCTGCGCCACATCGTCTACAAGCAGGCCGACGAGCCTTGGCGCCGCGCCAAGAAGTCGCTGGGCCTGATGATGCGGGAGGGGCTGCTCAAGGAGAATATCGACGGCGAGGCGCTGCTGTGGGCGCATTCGCGGCTGATCGCCCGTCCCGAGGATCGCAAGATCCTGATGGTGATTTCGGACGGCGCGCCGGTCGACGATTCGACGCTCTCGGTTAATTCCGGCTCCTATCTGGAGCGGCATCTGCGCCAGGTGATTGGCTGGATCGAGGGCCGCTCGCCGGTGGAGCTGGTGGCGATCGGCATTGGCCACGATGTCACCCGTTATTACAGCCGCGCCGTGACGATCATGGATGCCGAGCAGCTCGCCGGCACGATGGTCGAGCAGCTCGCGGCGCTGTTCGACACCGAATAGCGCCGTGGCGGCGCTGGAGATCGTACCGCCGCCCGGGGGCTTTCACGGGCCGGTGAAGCGATCGATCACCATCGCCGGCCACCCGACCTCGATCAGCCTGGAGCCGATCTTCTGGGCTGCGCTGGAGGGGGCGTCGGTGGCGGCGGGCCTGCCGCTGAGCGCGCTGGTGGCGGCGATCGACCATGCCCGGATCAACGCCGACGATCCTCCGAACCTGGCGAGCGCGATCCGGACGTGGCTGATGGCTGCGCGAACCCAATAAACATATCCTCCCCCGCCAGGGGGGAGGATATGGCTAGTTCTTACACCCCAGCCTTCACCCAATCGTGCATCGTCATCCAGCGGACGAATTCGTCGAACCAGCCGGTGCTCGTCGTCTTCTTCGGATACATGCCGAAGCCGTGGCCGCCCTGCTCGAACAGGTGGAACTCTACCGGACGCTTTGCGGCACGCCAGCTGTCGATCAGGCCGAAGCCGGTGTTGCCGAACAGCGGATCGTCTGCCGCCAGCGCGACGAACAGCGGTGGCGCGTCGGCCGGGACCTGGAAGGTGGAGAGCGGGCCGTAGATCGTGCCGATAAAGGCGGGCTTGGCATCCTGCCCGTCGAGCGCCGTTGCCAGCGTGAGCATCGCGCCGGCCGAGAAACCGACCATGCCGATCCGATCCGGCTGGACGTGCCATTCGCCCGCCCGCTTGCGTACCAGCGCGAAAGCGGCGCGTGCGTCGGTCACCTGTGTGGCGATGCCGGCCATCATCGCCTTGGGGTCGGCGCGGGGCGGGCCGCCGGTACCGGCGGAAAACCGCGCCTTCATCGCGCTCTCATAGCCGGCCAGCTCCTGCGGCGTCTGGTTGAGCCGGTATTTCAGCACGAAGGCGGCGACGCCGTGCGCGGCAAGCGCCTTGGCAACGTCCCATCCCTCGTTCTGCATCGAGAGCGTGGTGAAGCCGCCCCCCGGTGCAACGATCACCGCCGTGCCGTTCGCCTTGCCCGGATCGGGCAGGAACGGCGTGAGCGTCGCCACCGTCACGTTGCGCGCGAACACGCTGCCATATTGGCTGTGCCAGGACTCGCTGGCCTTGGCGCCCGGCAGCGGGCTGGTGCCGAGTTCGATGGCGGTGGGCTGCGCGGGCGTCGCGATCGGCGCCATCTTGTCGTTCTGCGCGAGCGCGGGCGTGCCGGCAAAAACCAGCGCGGCCGCCATGCCGAGCCCGAGACGCCCAAAGCTGATCCTCATCTGTGATTTCACGCGATTCCTCCCCTTTTGGTTATGCGGGTAAACTATCGTGCGGGAATCGCGATTGTCCAACAATTAAGATGCGCCTCGCGCCGATTTGTTCATGGAAAACCTTTGCGCTGACTGCAATCTACTATGAGAGAGTAGCCGGCGTCGAAAACCCCACACTCCATTACCCCGAGTAGAGTCGTGCTGACGCCCTTAGTGAGTGATTTTTGCAAAGCGCTCGCATTAGCGTTGACTCTGCGAGGCGTTCGCAATAGCAGGGCCGTAACAATCAAATCGGGGGTTACCGTCCTTTGCGTCCTTCCTCACCTGCCGCCGCTTCGTCGTTCCTTGCGCTCGCCTGTGTCGGCTTTGTCGCCACGGCGCCTGCTTACGCCGATCCCGATGGCACCGATCACGGTTCCGACGATCAGGACCGGATCATCGTCAACGGCCAGCATCGTGCCGAGCAGGTGGGTCCCAAGGTGGTGGCGCCGGTGGTCAATACGCCGCGCTCGGTGGTCATCCTCTCCAAGGAAGTGATCGAGCAGACCGGATCGACCAGCCTCGCCGATGCGCTGCGCACCGTGCCGGGCATCACCTTCGGCGCGGCCGAGGGCGGCAACCCGATCGGCGACCGCCCGTTCATCCGCGGCTTCGACAGCCAGGGCTCGACCTATCTCGACGGCGTGCGGGATATCGGCGCGCAGACCCGCGAGGTGTTCGCCACCGAGCAGGTGCAGATCGTGCGCGGATCGGATTCGACGCTGGGCGGCCGCGGCAGCGCCGGCGGTTCGATTAACATCATCTCCAAGCTGCCGGTCGCCGGCAACTTCGTCGCCGGATCGGCCAGCGTCGGCACCGCCGAGTTCAAGCGCTTCACGCTCGACGTGAACCAGAAGGTGGCGGACAAGGTCGGCGTACGCATCGCTGCTTTGTGGCACGACCAGGACGTGGCAGGCCGCGACGCGATCTGGCAGCGGCGCTGGGGCGTGGCCCCGTCCGTCACCATCGGTCTCGGCACCGATACGCGGCTGACCGCCTCCTATTACTATCTCGAAAGCCACGAGCTGCCTGACAGCGGCATTCCCTATGCCTATACGCTCGCGAATGCGCCGGGCACCGGCACGATCGTGAGCCAGCCGGTCGTCGGCGATTTCACCACCATCGCCGGGGTGAAGGGCAACGTCGCGCGCACGAACTTCTACGGCATCGCCAACCGCGACTTCCGCGATGCGCGGACGCACCAGGCGACGCTGCGGGCCGAGCATGACTTCGGCGGCATCACGCTGCGCAACACGTCGCGCTACAGCCATACCTACCAGGCTTATATCTTCACCCTGCCCGATGACAGCCAGGGCAACGTCTATGGCACCGCGGCGACCAACCCGACCACCGGTGCGGCGGCGACGCGCGGCGACGTGCTGACCGGCGGCTATGTCTGGCAGCGCGGCAACACCCGCTACGGCTATACCGAGGCGCTGACCAACCAGACCGATCTGTACGGAACCTTCGAGACCGGATCGGTGAAGCACAGCTTCGCCACTGGCGTCGAAGTCAGCTGGGAGAAGGCGCGGCGCGGGACCTTCGTTTCGGCGAACGGCTCCACCGTCAGCCCACGCTGCAACACCGCGACGATCGCCCGCTATTATTGCACCAGCCTGTTCAACCCGACGCCGAACGAGCCCTGGGTCAACTATGCCAGCGACACGTCGACCACCGCGACGCCGATCGTGAAGGGTGCGTCGATCACCGAGACGCAGAACGATGCCAGCACCGTTGCGGTTTATGGCTTCGACTCGATCACGCTGATCCCGCAGCTGATCCTGAACGTCGGCGCCCGCTATGATCGCTTCAAGTCGACGGTGACCCCGGGGCAGGCGGCGACCGCCACCAGCACCTTCAGCCTCAGCAAGACCAACAATCTGTTCAACTGGCAGGCCGGCCTGGTGTTCAAGCCGACCCACAACACCAGCCTCTATGCCAGCTACGCCACCGCCGCGACGCCGCCGAACAGCCTGATCGGCGAAGGCCAGGAAGGCAATTCGCTCGGCACCGTCGTCACTGCTGCCTCGCTGCTGGACAGCCTGAAGGTGGAAAAGACCAAGTCCTACGAGGTCGGTGCCAAGGCGAACCTGTTCGACGAGCAGCTTTCGCTGACCGCTGCCGCCTTCCAGACGGACACGGACAATGCCCGCGTCACCGGCGCGAACAACACGGTCGAGTTCATCGGCAAGCGGCGGATCCGCGGCGTGGAGTTCAACTTCAACGGCAACGTCACCAAGTGGCTGACGGTGTTCGGCGGCTATACCCATCTCGATCCGGTGATCGTCGATGGCGGCTCCACCGCGCTGACCGCGGCCGCGATCACGCAGACGGTGAACGGCAACGTCGTCACCATCCAGGGCGCCAAGACCGTGCTCGTCCCCTCGGTCAACACCGGCCGTCAGGCGCAGCAGACGGTGAAGGACAGCTTCACGCTGTGGGCGGATCTGAAGCCGACCAGCAAGTTCAGCCTGGGCGGCGGCGCCTTCTACGCCAGCACCATGATCGGCGGCTATCAGGACAACCGTTCCGCCACGCAAAATGCGAGCGGCGTGGTGACCGTGAACCCCGCGACCAAGGTGATCGTCCGCTCGGTACCGTCCTATTGGCGCTTCGATGCGCGGATCGCCTATCAGTTCACGCCGCGCATCGGGGTCAGCGCCAACATCCAGAACCTCACCGACAAGACCTATTACACCCAGGCCTATACCTCGCATTATGCGACGATCGCGGCGGGCCGCTCGGCCTTCGCGACGCTGAATGTGAAGCTCTGACGGCTTTGGCGCTCGACGCACTGAGCCCCGACGATATCGCCGCCCGCCTCTCCGGTTCGCCGGAGGCGCGGGCGGCGCTGATTCGCGAAGGCGCCGAAGCGGGCGTGGCCGAGGCGCAGGCGGTGTGGGGGCAGATGCTGCTCGATCAGGGCCGCAGGAGCGAGGCGTTCGGATGGTTCGCGCGCGCCGCGAAGACCGGGCATCTGATGGCGCTCAACATGCTCGGGCGCTGCTATGATCTGGGCTGGGGCGTGGGCGTGGACAAGGTCCGCGCCGCCGAATGCTTCCGCGTCGCCGCCGAGCGCGGGCTCGACTGGGGCATGTATAATTACGCGACGGCGCTGGCGCTCGGCGAGGGCTTGACCGAGGACAAGGCTGCCGCGCTCGACTGGTTCGAAAAGGCCGCGGCGACGGGCAATGCCAAGGCGATCAACTATGTCGGCAGCTTCCACGAGGATGGCTGGGTGGTGCCGCAGGACATGGTCAAGGCCGCGGACTGCTATGCCCGCGCCGCCGAAGGGGGCGATTTCCGCGGCGCGTTCAACCATGCCCGCATGCTGGCGGCCGACGGGCTGCTCGATACGGCGGCATATTGGCTGAAGCGCTGCGGCGATACGGCAACCCCGGCGTTCGTGGAAAAGGCGCGCGACTGGCTCCGCCGCTCGCGCTGGCCCGAGCTGGAGGCGCATCTTTGCTGATTCCCATTCCCGACCTGCTGACCGCGGACGAAGTCGCGGCGGTACGCGGCATCATCGATGCGGCGGAATGGGTCGACGGCAATGTCACGTCGGGCGCGCAATCGGCGCTCGCCAAGCGCAACGAGCAACTGCCCGAGGGCAGCGAGGCGCATCGCAAGGCCGGCGCGATCATCCTCGACGCGCTGGCGCGCTCGCCCCTGTTCGTCGCGGCGGCGCTGCCGCTCAAGGTGTTTCCGCCGCTGTTCAACCGCTATGCCGGCGGGCAGGCGTTCGGCACCCATGTCGACAATGCGATCCGCATCCAGCGCGGCAGCGATTTCCGGCTTCGTTCCGACCTGTCGATGACCGTGTTCCTGGAACCGCCCGAAGCCTATGACGGCGGCGAACTGCGGATCGAGGGGTTGTTCGGCGAGCAGAGCGTCAAGCTGCCGGCCGGCCACGCGATCCTCTACCCGTCGTCGAGCCTGCACCGGGTAGAGCCGGTGACGCGCGGCGCACGGACCTCGAGCTTCTTCTGGCTGCAGTCGATGGTGCGCGACGATGGCGAACGGCGGATCCTGTTCGACCTCGATCGCGCGATCCAGGCGCTGGCCGGCGAAGTGGGGCAGGGCCATGCCGAAGTGGTGGCGCTGACGGGGGTATACCACAACCTGCTGCGGCGCTGGGCGGACGCGTAGCGCGGAGGCGCGCCTCAGAACAGCGTCGTCAGCGCGTAGAACAGGGCGCCCACCGCCGCCGATGCGGGCAGGGTGATGATCCATGCCACGACGACATCGCTGGCGACGCCCCAGCGCACCGCGGAAGCGCGCCGGGCCGTGCCGGCGCCGATGACCGCGCCGGTGATGGTATGCGTGGTCGACACCGGCACCCCGAGCCACGACGCTGCAAACAGGATGATCGAGCCGCCGAACGAGGCGCTGAAGCCCTGGTGCTGGGAGAGCTTGGTGATCCGGGAGCCCATCGTCTCGATGATCTTCCAGCCCCCGGTCATCGTGCCGAGCGCGATCGCGACGTAGCAGCTGATCGCCACCCAGTGCGGGACCTCGAACTTCCCCTGCAGATAGCCGGTCGAGTAGAGCAGCACGGTGATGATGCCCATCGTCTTCTGCGCATCGTTCAGGCCGTGGCTCAGCGAATAGGCGCCCGACGAGATCAGATGCAGGACGCGGAACGATCGCTCGGCCCGGCTCGCCGAGGCACGCCGGAACAGCCAGCTGGTCAGCAGCATGATCAGCATCGCCAGGATCATGCCCAGCGTCGGCGAGAGCACGATCGCCAGCAGCGTCTTGTTGAGGCCGCTCCACTGGATGCCGGTGAAACCGGCATGCGCCACCCCCGCACCGATCATGCCGCCCACCAGCGCGTGGCTGGAAGACGAGGGAATGCCCTTCAGCCAGGTGACGACGTTCCAGAACATGGCGCCGACCAGCGCGCCGAACACCACCCCAGGCGTGATCAGATCCTTGTCGATCAGGCCCTGTCCGATCGTCTCCGCAACCTTGTGCAGGCTCGGCACGGCGATCGTGACGAAATAGGCCGCGAAATTGAAGAATGCGGCGAAGGCAACGGCATGGACCGGCTTGAGCAGGCGGGTGGCGACGACGGTGGCGATCGCGTTGGCCGCGTCGTGCAGGCCGTTCAGGAAATCGAACGCTAGCGCTACGAGGATGAGCCCGATGAGCAGCGGCAGGGCGAGTTCGTGCATGATCGGTCAGGCGTGATCGATGACGATGCCGTCGATTTCGTTCGCGACATCCTCGAACGCGTCGACGATCCGCTCGAGATGCTTGTACAGTTCGCGCTGCACCGCGAATTGCAGCGGGTCGTTCGGCCCGAGCTCCTTGTAGGCGCGCTTGAGGCCGGCGGCGTGGATATCGTCCGCATGGCTCTCCATGCGGACGAGCCGCTCGGTGAGTTCGTGCAGGCGGGCACCGTTGCGGGCGACATCGCGCAGCAGCGGCATCGCCTCCAGCGTCAGGCGCGCGGCATCGACGACGATGCCGGCCATGTCCTTCATCTCGCGTTCGAAGGTATCGATCTCGTACAGGTCGATGGCGCGGACGGTGGCCTGCATCTCGTCGATCGCATCATCCATCGAACCGATCAGCGCGGTGATCGCGCCGCGATCGAACGGCGTGAGGAAGGTGACGCGCACCGTCTGCAGGACTTGGCGGGTGATCTCGTCGGCATCATGCTCGCGCTCGATCACTTCGCGGATATGGTCCTTGCCGCCCCCCTGCAGCAGTCGCGCCAGGGCATCCGCACCGGCGACGACGGTCGCCGCATGGGC
>Ga0307412_10001149_pt1 | contig 15188 bp, 13 predicted proteins | sample DK1Cmetagenome_3_FD_203823 | JGI IMG/M metagenome (GOLD analysis project Ga0307412, IMG submission 203823) | Maize rhizosphere microbial communities from greenhouse at UC Davis, California, United States - DK15-C-1 | ecosystem: Host-associated > Plants > Roots > Rhizosphere > Soil | place: USA...
CCAGCTTCACGGATTTGTTGCAAAACCGGAAGGAGCAAAGAAAACGAGAGGTGAGCAGTTTCTTTTTGTTAACGGAAGGTATTTTAAAAGCCCATATTTCAATAAAGCAGTTCAGGAAGCCTTTGAAGGCCTTCTTTTGCCGGGATATATTCCAACATTTTTCCTTTTCCTGGAGCTTGATCCTGAGAAAATTGATGTCAATATTCATCCACAAAAAACGGAGGTTAAATTTGAAGATGAGCATCTTATTTTTGCGCTTCTTCGTTCGACAATTAAAAGATCTTTAGGAATTTACAACGTCGCGCCAAGCCTTGATTTTGAAAGAGATCCGCAGTTGGACGAGATCATGCAGAAGACTTTTCCGAGCAAAGGAAACAGTGGCGGACCGCTTAAAATGCCCGAAATCATTGTAGATAAAGATTACAATCCGTTTTTGGAAGAAAGAGAGGTTAAAAAGGTTGAAATTCAGAATCTTGCAGAGATGTATCACCAAAATATCGCTGCAGAGCCTTCAAAAATCAATTTGTTTGAAGAAGAGGATTTTGATGAAGATCTGATGCGGCTTCCCAACGGATATTGGCTGTTCAATAAAGGTGACAGAACGTTAATGCTTGATCTCGGGAGAATGCACCGATTGGTTGTCTCCGAGAATAATAAATCGACCTCAAAAAAGGGAAATACCAACAGCCACGCGCTTCTTTTCTCTTTGGAGTATCACATGAACGAGATCGAGAAAAATAAATACAGATCAATCAAAAAATACCTTCCTGAGCTTGGTTTTGAGACAAGTATTGCTCATGAAAGTGTATTGAGAATTGATGCGGTTCCGGAAGGTTTGAAGGAAACTCAGGTCATGAAATTCCTTGAAAATCTGTTTGAAATCTTAGAATATAAAACAGAAGACGAATTCATGCATTTTTATCAAAATCAATGGAATAAAATGCAGTCAAAATCGAGGTTTGATTTTATTTATAAAGCAGATGCTGAGCAATTAATTAAAGATTTTACAGCATTAGGTTTCCCGGAATTTTTGCCTAATGGAAAAAGATGTTTCTATGAAGTGCCGTTTAATGATATTAAAAATAAATTTTAAAGAATATGTTTAAAGATTTGCCACCTATAACAAAGAATATCATCATTATCAATATTGTTGTGTATGTGGTGTCGAATTTTTGGTTTTCTGTTTTAAATAATCCCCTGTTATATAATTCATTGTCTGCGTTTTATCCATTTTCTCCGTTCTTTCGTTCGTGGCAGTTGATAACACATATGTTTATGCATGCTCCTTTTGGAAATGGGACTGGGATTATGCATATTTTGTTTAATATGATGACTTTATGGAGCTTTTCTTTTTTAGAAAGATTATTAGGAGGGAAAAGATTTTTAATTCTTTACTTTTTAAGTGGACTTGGAGCTTATTTTTTATTTAATGCTTGGGAATTTATTCAGGTTCAGCAGATTACTTCACAATTAGAAAGTTACGGATTTAATGTAAGTAATTTTTTAGCTGAAGGAAAAGGTACTATGAGAGGTACTAAAATTTCAATAGATCAACAAAATATTTTAGTAGAAAAGTTAAAAGACATTGTTGCATCTCCTATGCTTGGAGCTTCCGGAGCGATATTTGGAGTTGTAGCTGCCTTTGCAACTATTTTCCCGGATGAAAAATTAATTATTATGTTTATTCCTTATCCAATTAAGGCTAAATATTTATTAATTGGAACGATGGTAATTTCTGTATTCCTTGGAGTGATGGGGAATGTTGGAGGAATTGCTCATTTTGCTCACGTTGGTGGCGCTTTGGTAGGATTTCTATTGGCAAAAATGTGGAAAAACCATTTAAACAGATTTAATCAGCAGTAAGATTTTATGAAAGTCTTCAGAACAATACTTTTGATTTTGCATCTTGGGGTGCTGTTACTTTTACTGGGAATGCTTCTAAATGCATATGTTCCGCCAAAGGTTTTTCCTTGGTTTAATTTACTTTCCCTTGGATTTCCGGTTTTAATGATTGGCTATGTTTTAATGATATTTTTCTGGATTTTCAGCTGGAAAAAGAGAGCTTTTGTGTTTATGCTTTTTGGGCTGATTTTTATAAACCCGGTAAAAAGATGGGTGAATATCAGTTCAGACAAAAAAGAAATTACAGATCTTAAAATTGTTTCTTTTAATACAAAAGGCGGAAAATTCGGATTAAAAAATATTGAAAAATATATTGATCAACAAAATGCGGATGTCGTTCTTTTTCAGGAAGATGGCGAACAAAGATATGATCTGAACGGTCTTAAAACCGAAAAAACAAACTATATCGTTTCTGTTTATTCGAAGCATAAAATTATTGCGCAAAAAGAATTGATCAGAGGAAATTATGAATTTTTCAACGCATACGCAGATCAGACCGATATTGAGATAAAAGGGAAAATCTATCGCTTTGTCAATGTATATCTTCAACCGTTCAAGTTTGAAAAATCTATGGTGAAACTTAATGGGGACAGCGAACAGGACGAGCGAAAGCTGAAAGACATCGTTAAAAGACTAATTCCCACATTCCAGTTGCATCAGGAGCAGATTGAGATAATCAGAAAAAGTATAGATAATTCGCCGTATCCGGTGATTGTGGCGGGTGATTTTAACTCTGTTCCGAATTCTTACGAATATTATCATCTTGGAAAAGATCTTAATGATGTTTTTACGGAAGTAGGAAATGGAAGCTCTACAAGTTTTCATGACTATAAATTTCCTTTAAGAATTGATTACATTTTTGCGTCAAAATCAATAAAACCAGTCAGTTACAAAGTCGATCGGTCTGTAAAAATTTCAGATCATTATCCTGTGATCGCTACTTTCTCTTTGAAAGATTAAAATCATAAAATTAGTTAAATACATTTTATTGGTAGGATTTTTGCTAAAAAAACAGCGTACCCTAGATTGTTTTTCATGAAACCGAACCAGATATTGTTGTTTTTTCATATTGTTGTTGCGATTTTACTGCTGTGTACTTTAGGAAATGCCTGGATTCCACCCAATATTTTGGGAAATCTGAATCTTCTTTCCTTAGGCTTTCCGTACATAATGTCTGTCTATATATTGCTCACTTTGGTTTGGGTAATTCAAAGAAAAAAAATAGCAATTGCGTTCATTTTAGGGATATTTTTATTTTACAATCCGATCAGAAGGTGGGTCAATTTTACTCCCAAAACAGAAAATCTTAAATCAATAAGAGATATCAAAGTATTGACTTTCAATGTTAAATATGGCGATTTTGGTTGGGAAAAAATAAAAAAATACATTAAAGATCAGGATGCGGACATTATTTTGGTTCAGGAAAAAGATACAAACAGAGCATTACGACAAGATCTTGTCAAATATCCTTCTGTAATTTTAAAAACCAAACACCGTATTTTAAGACAGGAAAGCCTGATTGAAGATAAAGACAGAGGAAATTCATTTTATGCAGATGTTGATATTCACGGGAAGATCATTAGGGTGGTGAATGTTTATTTAGAGCCCTTCAGACTCCATAAATCGATGCTTCAATATGATGGTTTAGGAAAAGAAGGTGGCAAAATTAATACACTTCTTTCTCATATGATCCCGACTTTCAAAGCACATGAGGATCAGATAAAAAGAATCAGAAAAGCGGTAGACCTTTCACCATATCCTGTGATTTTGGCGGGTGATTTTAATTCTGTTCCGAATTCTTATGAATATTATAATTTAGGAAAAGATCTTCAGGATGCATTTTTAGAGACCGGAAACGGAAGTTCTTCAAGTTTTCACGATTACAAGGTACCTTTGAGAATTGATTATATTTTCAGTTCAAAATCAATCATTCCATTGAGCTATAAAGTAGACAATTCTGTAAAATTATCGGATCACTATCCCGTAATTGCGGAATTTCTATTAAATTAGTTCCATGAAAAATTTGCTATTCGTAATCTTTATTTTTTCTGTTTTATTGATGGCTTGTGCCAAGAAAGAGCCTGCTGATCTGTATCCGCAAGACACTACAAAAGCACAATATGATACAGTACCTGTGGATTCTTTTTCGGCCGGAGCAACTTCTGTAGATATTGTTCGCCAGATCAGAATGTCTTCTCAGCAATATCAGGATTCTCTGAAAGAAGCTTTGAAATTAGAAGCTGAGGAAAAACGTATTCAGGAAGAACTGGAAAAAGAAAACAAAAAGAAACAAGACGAGGAAAAGAAAAAAGCAGATGAAGAGAAGAAACAGGCAAAAACAACTTCGCCAATTTCTTCAAATGAAACAAAAGGCGAATAGAATTTTTCTTATATTTAAAACTTATTTAAAAATATAAAGTATGAAAAAATACATTCTACCAGCAGTGATGATCGCAACATTGGTTGTATCATGTACAAAATCAACAACAAAAACTGAGAAAGTTGAAAACCCGGACGGATCGGTTGTCACAACAACGACCACTGTTGCCGAAAACGGAATAAATGTCGACACTTCAAAAGTGAATAAAGCAAAAGAAGATGTACAGGCAAAAGTAGATGCAGCTGGAAATAAAATAGACGATGCGGCTCAGAAAGCAAAAGATAAAATTGATGCAACGGCAGATAAGACGAAAGAAGATCTTCACAAAGCCGGGCAAGACATCAAAGCAGAAGCCAACAAAGTAGGTAAGGATGCAAAAGAAGCTGCCGCAAAAGGCGCTTCGAAAGTAGAAGACGCTGCTAAGAAGTTAAAAGAAGATTTAAACAAATAAAAACAGAAACCGCAGAAATCTCTGCGGTTTTTTTATTTATTAAGAGCCAGCAAAGGATCAATGTATTCTCTGTCGTTGCTCAGTCTCGGGACTTTATTCTGTCCTCCCAATTTTCCTTTAGATTCCAGCCAATCGTAGAAAAGATTGGGTTTTGCAATATGTACAATTGGTCTTTTCAAAGTCATATTATTGTATCGTTTTGCTTCATAATCCGAATTGATAGCTTTCAGATGCTGGTCGAAAATATCGATAAAACGCTCCAGATCATTCGGTTTTTCGCAGAATTCAAAAATCCATTCATGAGCGCCACCTTCATTTTCTTTCATGAAAATCGGGGCTCCCGTGAAGTCTAAAACCAGTGCATTGGTTTCTTCGCAAGCCTTGGAAAGGGCAGATTCTACATTGGTGATCATTAATTCTTCTCCAAAAGCATTAATATAATGTTTCGTTCTCCCTGTGATTCTTATTCTAAATGGATTAATTGACGTAAAAACAACCGTATCGCCAATTAAATATCTCCACAGACCGCCGTTGGTTGTAATCACCATTGCATAATTCTTTCCAATTTCAACATCTTCAAGATTAACTACTTTCGGATTTGAAAAATGGAACTCATCCATCGGGATAAATTCATAAAAAATACCGTAATCCAGCATCAGAAGCATTTCATCACTATTTGATCTGTCCTGAATGCCAAAGAAGCCTTCCGAAGCATTATAGATTTCGTAGTAATTAATATTTTTTCCGATAATCTGTCTGTATTGTTCCTTATAAGGCTTAAAACTAATTCCACCATGAAAAAATACTTCTAGATTGGGCCATAATTCTGAAATATTTTTAACGTCAGTTTCTTTTAAAACTTTTTGTAAAAGCACCATCATCCAGCTTGGAACGCCCAAAATACTTCCCACATCTTCATTTTTTACTTCTGAAACGATGGCTTTGAGTTTACTTTCCCATTCACCCATCAAGGAGACTTTTTTGCTGGGAGTCGTCGTAATTTCTACCCAAAACGGGAGATTATCAATCAAAATAGCTGATAAATCACCGAATTTTGTATTAAAATCAGCATACAGTTCGGAACTTCCGCCTAAACGTAAATTTTTATTTGTGAAAAGTTGATTTTCAGGATGATTGTTAGCATAAATGGAAACCATATCTTTTCCGGCTTTCATGTGGCAATATTCCAGGCTTTCAGCGGAAATAGGGATAAATTTACTTTTTGCATTGGTTGTTCCCGAAGATTTGGCAAAATGTTTAATATATCCCGGCCAGCTTACGTCTTTTTGACCCTGTCTTGCTTTTTCAATATAAGGCTCAAAGTCTTCGTACGTAACGATCGGAACTTTATTTTTAAAGTCCTGATAACTTGAGATAGAGTTAAATCCATTCTTTCTTCCATACTCGGTATCTTCCGCATGAAATAATTGAGAAAAGAGGATCCCTTTCTGAGTTTCAATGGGATGATCCATAAAATTCTGAATCTGATCTATTCTTTGACGAATAAACCAATTTACCACAGTATTGAAGAGTGCTTTCGTTGCCATTTCAACAAATATAATGATATTTGGATTTTCTGAGAATTTTTTATTGTGTTAAATAAAAATTTACATTCATTTCGTCATTTCTTTAAAATCTGGATTTATTGTTTTTTAATAGTTTTTCCCATAAACTTTGTCATCCTGTAAGGATCTAAGCATAGTATTGGATAGTAGTATGGAAAGCAGAAATAGCTTTAAAAAATTATACAGTTTCCTATTTTTTAAATAAAAAAACCGCCACAGAATCTGTAACGGTTTAGTATTTGGATTTATTGTTTCTTAGCAATATTCATCATAAGCAGCCTGAAGATTCGCGGCGATTGCTCCTGCAGGATTTCCTTCAATATGATGTCTTTCAAGCATATGAACCAATTCTCCGTCCTTGAAAAGCGCCACACAGGGTGAGCTTGGAGGGAATGGAGCTAAATGTTTTCTGGCTTCTGCTACGGCTTCTGTATCAAAGCCTGCGAAAACAGTCGTTAAATGATCAGGCTTTTTATCTCCTGTCAAAGAATATACTACTCCCGGTCTCGCAGCTCCTGCAGCACATCCGCATACAGAATTGATTACCAAAAGAGTCGTTCCTGATTGTTTTAAAGCTTCTTCTACCTGTACGGGTGTTGACAAATCTTCGAAACCTTTATCTGTAAGCTCAGCCTTCATAGGCATTACTAAATCTGTTGGATACATATTTTTGTTTTTAAGTCTATGCAAAGTTAAGCAATTCTTTACTTTTGTTCAATATATAAAAACTATCATTGGTTTTGTTAAACAAAATGGGTCAATTATTAAAAATTTAATGATGTTTAAGAAAAAGTACAATAAAATGATGAATTAGCGGAAATGTTTGCTGAATTTGAAAAGATTCTGAAAAACAAACGGCTATGAAAAACATTGATTCCATTTCCCACAAGAAAAGAAACAGTTGATTCTAACCTGAATCAATTGTAAATGTTTTTTAGAGTAAAAAAATGAAGTCCGGAACTGTAGCAGTCCCGGACTTCTTTAATCAAATCGATATGCAAAGATTGAATATCCTTGTAAATTGTTGCTGTTTTTTGGTTGCTAGTTAGTAGTTGTAAAAACTATCAACGAACATCTATTAAAAAGCAACTAAGAAAGCAGTTTTTTCGCCATCTCAGAAATGCTTTTCCCGTCTGACTTTCCTGCAAATGCTTTTGAAGCCACACCCATTACCTTTCCTAAATCTTTCATTGATTCGGCGCCGGTGTCTGCGATGATCTGCTTCATTTCGGCCTCCAATTCTTCCGAAGAAAGCTGTTTTGGTAAGAACTGCTCAATGACTCTCATCTGAGCTTCTTCCACTTCTGCTAAATCATTTCTTCCCTGTGCAGAAAACTGCTCGTAAGAATCTTTACGCTGCTTGATCATTCTTTGAACGATCGCAATTTCTTGTTCGGGAGAAACTTCGGCACCTCTGGCCTCAGTTTTTAGCAATAATATTTGAGATTTTACAGCACGAAGAGAATCCAAAGCAACTTTGTCTTTTGCTCTCATCGCTGTTTTTATAGCTTCGCTTATTGTATTTTCTAAACTCATTTTTTTATGCTTTTGGCTTTTAGCAGTTGGCTTTTAGCTTTTTAACTATGACTTTAAAAGCCATTTGCTAGTAGCCAATCGCCAATCGCATTAATCTACATCTTTATTTAAAAATCTGTTTTCTCTTACTTGCATAGAACCGTTGTTTTCAGATAAATACGTGTTGATATTCTGGTCTGAAGCATTGGTTCCGTCAATAGAAATATTTTTTCTCTTGAAGGCAGGAACAGATTCGAATTCACTTGTGCTGTCAAAATTCTGATAGCGGGAATTGAATTCTTTTAATTTATTTCTTCTTTCGATCACTCTTTCCTGATCTACGGCTTTATTCACAAAAGTGAATTCTGACTCGTCAGCTTTTGGAGCTTCAATTTCTGTTTTGTTTTCAAAAGCAGGTTTTACCTCTTCTTTTGGAGGGAAGAAATTTTCAACTTTCTGTGCAGACTCTTCAACGATAACGTTTGTCGGCGTCTGAAAGTCTGTTTTTGGCTGTCCGAAATCAGCTTTAGGCTCATTGACCGGTTCGTTTACAAAGAAACTGAACTCAACAGGTTTTGCCTCAGAAAAAGAGGTCGGAATATTCGTTTTAAGCTCTTCTTTCTTTTCTTCAAAATCAAAAGAAAAAGACTGAATTTCCAAATCATTCGGATCCTCTCCTTCTTCTCCGTCATGAGAAAATAAGCTGAATGATTGCTCTTCCTGTACTTCCTCGTTTCTCCAGCTCTGAGTAGGGTTGTATGACGTATCTTCCTCTCTGTCAGAGAATTTTATTTCAGTTTTTATTTCTTCCTGCTCAATAGTCATTTTTTTTTCGGTAGACGTCGAACCGAACTGTGGAGTGTCGTGGTCTTCATCGTCTAATCTGAAAAGGTTTTTGCTTCCGAAATTATAGTCCTGTTCAGGAGCAATTTCTCTTTCTTCTCTTGTTTTGAAAGGTGATTCCTTGGGAGTATCAAAACTGTCATTTAAGCTGATTTTGATTTTTTCCGTCGGACCTGCGAATTTTTTATCGTCGTTAGAAAAACCTGTTGCGATAACAAGAACGCTTACTGCATCTCCTAATTCTTCATCAGCACCCACCCCGAAAATAATATCAGCAGTATGTCCTGCTTCTTTCTGGATATGATCCATGATGATACCGATTTCGTCCATCGTTACTTCTTCCGCGCCGCTTCTGATCAACAATAGAACGTTTTTAGCACCTGTAATTTTGTTGTCATTTAATAACGGAGAATCAAGGGCTTTTCTTACGGCTTCTTCGGCTTTATTTTCACCTGAAGCACTTCCGGTAGACATCAACGCCGTTCCTGAATTTTGAAGCACAGATTTAGCATCTCTAAAGTCAATGTTTACATCAAAGTAACCTGTAATAACTTCCGCCATACCTTTTGCAGCGTTGGTTAAAACTTCATCGGCTTTTGAGAATCCCTGCTTGAATCCAAGGTTTCCGAACTGCTGTCTTAGTTTATCATTATTGATTACAATTAATGAATCAACATTATTTCTTAATTTATCAAGACCGTTTTCGGCTTGTTCTAATCTTCTTTTACCTTCAAAACTGAAAGGAACGGTTACGATACCAACCGTCAGAATTCCCATGTCTTTTGCTACTTTAGCAATCACAGGAGCTGCACCGGTACCGGTTCCACCGCCCATTCCGGCAGTAATGAAAACCATTTTGGTGTTTTGTCCCATCGCAGCTTTGATGTCTTCGATGCTTTCGATAGCTGATTTTTCACCCACTTCAGGATCTGCACCTGCACCAAGACCTTCCGTGATGGTTGTTCCCAACTGAACTTTATTAGCAACAGGGTTATTATCTAAAGTCTGGGCATCTGTATTACAAATTACAAAATCAACCCCGTGAATTCCTTTCTCGTACATGTGTTTCAGGGCGTTATTTCCGCCACCGCCTACACCGATTACTTTTATGATCGATGAATTTCCTTTTGGCAAATCAAATGAAAATCCTTGTGTACCTATATTTTCCATAACTATTTTTTTAATAATTGATAATTGACTGCTGATAATTGATAAATCATTTATCTCTTATCATCTATCATTTATATTTATTCTACTTCTTCAAAGAATTTTTTTACTTTTTCCATAAGCGACTGACCAAATGTTAATCTTGCCGCTTTTTTGTTCTCATGGTCCTGCATAACTTCCTGTTGCTGCATTGCCATCGTTTGTTGGATTGACTGAACCGTTTCAACAGGCGCTGTATTTGTGGTTACAGCTTCTTGCTGAGGTTTTTCCTGCACAGGCTCCGGCTCTTCAACTATATTAAGTTTTTTATCCCTTATTTTTAAACTTTCCATTAATAATCCGATGGATGTTGCGAATTCGGGACCTTTTAGATATTGATTCTTATCATTAGCAATATACTCATTTGCGAAACCAATTCTACTATCAAAACCTGTTGTATAATTTGCCAATTGACGAAGATGCTTCAAATTTGAGCCACCACCCGTCAAAACAATGCCTGCAATCAGTTTTTTCTTCTGTTCGAAGGCGCCGTAAGCTTTTAATTCTGTATTTACCATTTCCAGAATTTCCTCCACTCTTGCATTGATGATCTGTGCTAAAGTTTTTAATGAAATTTCTTTGTCCGGTCTTCCGTGAAGTCCGGGAATGGTAACATATGTGCTGTCTTTTTCAAGCTCAGGAACAGCAGAACCGAATTTTACCTTCAATTGTTCTGCATGTTTCTCGATGATTGAACAGCCCTCTTTGATGTCTTCCGTAATAATTCCGCCTCCGTAAGGAATGACGCAAGTATGACGGATGATATTATCTTTAAAGATCGCGATATCCGTAGTACCGCCACCGATGTCTACAATAGCGACTCCGGCTTCTTTTTCTTCTTTTGTCAATACTGCTTCAGATGATGCTAAAGGTTCTAAGGTAAGAGCTTCCATTTCAAGACCTGCTTCTCTTACACATCTTGCGATGTTTCGGATGCTTCCCATTTGCCCTACAACCACGTGGAAATTAGCTTCCAGACGTTTCCCGTGCATACCGACAGGTTCCTGAATTTCACCCTCCGAATCCACTTTGTATTCTTGTGGCAGAACGTGAATAATTTCTTCTCCAGGGAGCATGACCAGTTTCTTGACCTGATCTTTTAACGCTTCAATGTCATCATCTGTGATGAATTTATCGGGGTGCTCACGCATAATATAATCGGAGTGTTGCAAAGAACGGATATGTTTTCCTGCAATCCCAACCGTCACTTTACGGATAGGAACTCCTGCGCTTGACTGTGCCTCAGACACAGCCGCTTTGATTGAATTAATGGTTTGTGAGATATTATTCACAATACCTTTGTGAACCCCAAGACTTTTCGCCTTTCCTACACCGAGAATTTCTATTTTCCCGTGTGCATTCCTCCTTCCGACAATCGCAACAATTTTTGTTGTCCCGATGTCCAGACCTACTGAATACTCTTGATTATCCATTTTTATACCGATTTGATTTTTTTCTTTTTTATCGTCCCGTTTTAATAAGTTTGATAGGATTTGCATCCTATTCTTTATTAAATCATCCCTTTGGAACTTTTCTTTATTCTATCTTAACTTTTGCTTTCGTTTTCGGCTTTGTAACCGTTGATTTCTTCTCTGGTGTTTTCTTGGTTTCCTTTGGTTTGGTCGTTGTTTTCGGTTTTTGGCTTTCCTTCGGTTTTGATGAAGTGGAGCCTGGCTTTTTAGTTGTTTTTTTTACTTCAGCTATTTTTAATTTAGCTTCTGTTTTTTTGACGGGTGCCGGAGGCGGAACTTTTGCTAATTCCTGGCTTCCCACTTTTAAAATACTGTCGTTTTCTTTAAAATAAGGATTTAAAGTCGTAACAATCTGATTCTGATATTTTATTGAAATCATATTGTATTTTTGAGGATCCTGATACACAAGATATTTTTCCACAAACGCTTTAAAACCTTTTACTTTTAAATCTATATTATCTAAATCTCCTAATTCTACTTTATAATTTCCTTCGCTTGTCAGAAGATTGTAATCACCATTTTTATCTTTTGATATTCCGATGAAATATTTTTTACTGAAATCATCTTTATCAATTTTTTCAACCAATTCTGCCAGTTTTTCATATTCATCCTTCTTTACACTTCCTGTCACGAGCATACATGGATGTGAATATGTTCTTGAAATAGGAAATTCAACACCTTTTTCGTCTACATAAAAGTCTTTTCCGTCTTTATTTAATCTGAAAACAGGAACCCTCTGTTTGATATCTAAATTGAGTTTTCCATTTAAGTTTAAATAAACATTGGCACTATCAACAGCAGGAAGTGAATTGATTTTCTTTTCCAAAGCAGGAATATTCAAATCGCCAACTTTCCCCGATGGATTTTCTTTTTTGACAATTTCTCTAATATCTTTTTCATCAATGAAATAAACGGGAGTTTTTTCATTCATTTTTACAGAAATCTTATTATCCGTAATCTTCTGACCCCCGAATTTCTTCAAAGAGAAACTCAGCAGGAACCCAAGAAGGATCACTGTGATAGCAATTTTTAATATTCTGTATTTATTTTTCATTGTTTTAAGATTGCAGATTTTAGACGTCAGATTTCAGACATTTAAAACTGTTTTAATTCCATTATTAATTTTAATTATTTCCAAGCCACTCACAAATTGGATCGTACAGGGTATCAATATTTCCTGCGCCTACCGTGAGAAGGATGTCAAAGTCTTTTTCTTTTATTTTATTGAAGGCATCGCTTAAATTCGATACTTCTTTTTTATCTGAATTCACTTTTTCCAATAACCAGTTTGACGTGATTCCTTCAAAATTTTCCTGAAGTTCTCTTGCTGGATAAATGTCTAGAAGGATCAATTCTTCGGCATCACTTAAACTTTCTGCAAAACCGTCTGCAAAATCTCTCGTTCTGCTGAATAAATGCGGCTGGAAAACGACCAGCAATTTTTCACCCGGATAAAAAGTTCTGATCGATCCCACCACAGCATTAATTTCTGTCGGATGATGAGCATAATCGTCGATGTAAATTTTACCGTTTTGATATCTATGTTTGGTATATCTTCTTTTAATTCCTTTGAAATTGGCAATCGCTTTCTTCAAAGTTTCGAAATCAACGCCTAAACTGCTGAGAATTGCCAACGCAACCGTCGCATTTTCAACATTATGAATTCCCGGAATGTCCCAGACAAAATCTTTTATGGTTTCAGCCGGAGTATGAAAATCAAAATAAATTTTATCATGATCCATTCGAAGATTATCTGAGTAATAATCAGCGACTTCGTTTACGGCGTAGGTAAGATGAGGTCTTCCGATTTCGATTCCTTTTCTTACAAAAAGTTGTTTGTCATCCGGAACTAAGGCTGCAAATTGTCTGAAACCTTCTTCGATCGTATTTTTATCGCCATAAATATCCAAATGGTCTGCATCCGTAGAAGTTATCACCGCCCAATCTGGAGAAAGGTTGAGGAAACTTCGATCATATTCATCTGCTTCAACCACAGAATATTGTGACCCGTTATACAAGAAATTAGATTTAAAATTCTCGGAAATTCCACCTAAAAAACATGAAAAAGGCAAATCTGCTTCTTTACATAAGTGTGAAACTAAAGTAGAAGTTGTTGTCTTTCCGTGAGTTCCTGCAACGGCAATACAATCTGTATTTTCTGTAATTAGGCCTAAAACTTTTGCGCGTTTTAAAACTTCAAATTGATTTTCATTAAAATAATCTAAAATCTCTAATTTTTTAATCGCAGGAGTATAAATTACTAATGTTTTTTCTTTTTCAAGAGAGGTAATTTTTTCATCAATGAGATCTTCAAAAACAATATCAATGCCCTCATTCATCAGTTGCTGAGTGAGTTTGGTGTTGGTTTTATCGTAGCCCAAAACTTTTTTGCCCGAAGCATGAAAATAACGCGCCAAAGCACTCATCCCGATACCTCCGATTCCAACGAAGTAAAAAGTTTGATATGTTTCTAACAATTTCATTTTCTTAATATTATTATTGATAGCTGATAATTTTATCCTTATCTAAACCATAAGCATCACCCTGATATAAATAAAATTCTGTTACCGCATCTTCCAACGTTTCATTAGTAAAACCGCCTGTTATCCAAAAGTAATATCTGAATCCGATTGAATGTTGAGCATCGATATATTCTGCTTTTACCATTCCAAGCTTATTGATTTCGGCAAGGAGATTATCAATCTTATCTTTGCTTGCTTCTTCATTTAATGAAATATTTACATTAAAAAGGAGATATTTCTTTGCAGCATCCACATCCACGAACAGGACGCTTTTATTCTTATTAGCTAGTTTTAAATACGTTTCAGTTTGTTCCAATATGTCATACCCTTTGCTTTTTAGAAGAGTGGCCGTTGTAGACATTTTAAAATCTGCCGGTTTCACCAACGTTTGTGCTGTGAAAAGATTTGCAAAAAGACAAATCAGCAGAGTTGTTAATAATTTTATTTTCATGGTATCGTTATTTTATATCTAGCTTTGCCAGAATTTCGTCCACAATTTCTTTCGCGGCATTTGGTTTCGCAAAATATTTCAGATTTTCGGACATTTCTTTTCTTAATTTTTCATTTTCGCAGATTTCTGATAATGTATTCCAGAATTTTTCCTGCATTTCAGAGTCTTTTACCATTTTGGCTGCATTTTTTTCTACCAGATTCATGGCATTTTTTGTTTGATGATCTTCCGCTGCAAAGGGGAAAGGAACCAATAAAACGGGCTTTTGAGCTACTGCCAACTCTGAAATGGCAATCGCGCCGGCTCTTGAAACAATCACATCTGCTGCAGAATACGCAGTTTCCATGTCTTTGATGAATTCTTTCAATTGAATTTGAGATTCGAGATCCGAAATCTGGGATTCGTTACTCAATTCTTTGTAATCTAATTTTCCGGTTTGCCATATTAATTGATAACCTTTTTCTTTAAGGTTTTCTAGATTTTCTTTCCAACCGTTATTTAATGTTCTTGAACCTAAAGAACCTCCTACAGATAAAATTGTAAGTTTGTCTGTATCCAAACCCATTTTTTCTTTTGCCTGAGCTGTTTCCTGCATTCCTGAAATGATAGTTGAGCGAATCGGATTTCCTAAAAATTTTATCTTTCCACTTGGAAAACCTTCCACTTTCGGATATGCTGTAAAAACGGCTCTTGCTTTTTTACTTAAAATTTTATTCGTTACCCCTGCATGGGCATTTTGTTCCTGAATGAAAATCGGAATTCCCAGTTTGCTTGCTTCATACAAAGCCGGCCCACTGGCAAAACCTCCTGTTCCCACTGCAAAGTCCGGAGCGAATTTTTTAATAATTCTTTTTGATTTAGATAGACTTTTCAAAATTTTA
>Ga0307412_10001150_pt1 | contig 15185 bp, 11 predicted proteins | sample DK1Cmetagenome_3_FD_203823 | JGI IMG/M metagenome (GOLD analysis project Ga0307412, IMG submission 203823) | Maize rhizosphere microbial communities from greenhouse at UC Davis, California, United States - DK15-C-1 | ecosystem: Host-associated > Plants > Roots > Rhizosphere > Soil | place: USA...
CACCGCACAGAACATCGGTGGTAACCCGAGCAAGGCGCTGCAAGCGCCGATTCATTCGCTGCAACATCACTTGATTAGCGGACTGCGTCATCTGGTTCAACACGAGCTGAAACTCAACCAACCAGGTGCCGCGGGTTGGTTGACTCACGACGCACTCTGGCTGGTCAGCAAGACGGTCACGGACAAGCTGCGAGCCTATCTGCTGTCGCAAGCAATAGAGGGTATTCCGTCGTCCAACCTTGCGGTGTTCGACGAATTGCAATCGCACGGATTGGTTGAGTCGACGCCCGAAGGCAAAGCCATCTGGACCGCGCTTGTGACACAGGGGAACTGGCAGCAGAGCTTTACGTTTCTGCGTCTTCAACCGGCGTTGATCTGGGGGAACGAAGACCGTCCCGAAACTTTCAGCGGAACGGTAAGCGCTACACTCGATGACACTCAGCCCAACGCTCCCGTATCACCACTCTCCCCAAAGGCCGTCGATTCAAGATCAGATCAAAGCTCTTCGCTGCCAGATCCCATTGAGATCGAAGATGCCGACTATCTCGGCTCGTTACTGGATATAATCGACTCGGGAGAACCTGAAGTTCGTGAAGTAACGTCAGCAAGCGCTCTCGAAATCTCATATCCGCATTCGGACAACCCAGGCCAGGCTTTCCTAAATTGGGTCAGGGTAAGTATTCAAAGCCACAAGCTGATCATCAATGACAGCAACGCCAAAATCCACACGGTGAGTGGCAGCGTATTTTTGGTCACGCCCGGTCTGTTCCAACGTTACGCGCAGGAGTTTCCTGGCGTCTCTCAGAGGACCGATCAAGCGATTGAAGAATGGCGATGGGTGCAAAAACAATTCGAGAAGCTGAAGGTCCACAAGAAGCGAGACAACGGTCTGAATATCTGGGCATGCCAAGTGCAAGGCCCGAGGAAGAAAACCATCTTGAAGGGGTATCTGATCATGGACCAAAAATTAATTTTTGAATCGATACTCCCCGATAATCCTTTTCTTAAAATTGTTGAACATTAAATTTCCGTGGTGCGGCGGGTAATGCTTCCAATCGCCATATTCAGACCTTCATCATTGTGCATTCGAATCCAGTCTTGCCCTGGTTCTAAACTCTGCTATCGAGACACCAAAATAGAACCTGGCCTGTCATACACTACGTTTTTTTCGCACTACGTGGTTTTTGTTGCGGACGCCCAAGCTGTGGGTACTCAGCGCAAGTACCCAGTTTTTCGCTCCATAGTGCAAGCTTGATGTTGAAATACTTGGGGTCGTTATCGCGGCGGATGAACGGTCTAACCAGAGCCCTCTGGCGCAAGCGCAGCCAGAGCCGTGCTAGCCCATGAATTTTTTTGGCCAGGAAAGCAGTGATCAAGCACCTAACAGCATTTTTGGATGTTTTCCAGCTGGCCAGAGTCAATCAGCCCAGCAGGTAAAATCCACTTCCTTTGGGCCATGGGGGAAAGCAGACCGCCTCCAACTTCGGCTCCGCGCTGACAGGCTCAACAGGATTCATTGGCTCATGGGTCGCTTTAGAGCTAATTGAATCAGGACATCAGGTTCTAGGAATGACACGTTCTGAGTCAGGCACTGGGGCGCCTGCGAGAATGGGAGCACGGTTACTAGATGTCTACAGCGGTCTATGAATCACCTCAAGAAGCCCGCTTTGTGCGGGCTTTCTTGTTTCTGGACGGCCAGGCTGATCCACCCGCATCCTTCACATCCTGTATGCCTACATGCATGCGTCAATATAAATTGAACTGGAGGCATACGCGGATGAAGCGCAGCGATATTAAACGCCGTCCTCTCTCCGGTATCACACTAGGCAATCTTGCTCCTGCAACGGGTGCGTACCGCGAGCTAGACGGCTCGGGGCTGTATTACAGAGTAAAAAGCCTAACGGGCAAAAATCGTGGGAGTTACGTTATAAGAAGCCAGACGGAAAATGGTCGTGGCTCGGGCTTGGGGGTTACCCAGAAGTCAGCGGCGCCATTGCCCGGCAAAAGGCAGCCGAATTGAAATCGGATGCGGCAGAAGGCAAAAATCCATTAGCCGCCAATAAAGCTAGAAAAGCTGCGGAGGCAGCAGCAACAAATGAGACCTTTGAAGCCTTGGCTAGTGAATGGCATACGTCTCGCCTGGGTGGCTGGATGTCGGCAGTGAGCGGATGGCGAACACACATACCTTAGGGCAGTGGTGTCCGCCGTTCTTTCCGAGGCTGCTATAACTTTCACTGGTCTATCTAGGCAAAACTGAAAGCGTTGTACCCAACTTCTTACTGCTTATCTAGATTTTTTCCTCAGTTTTACAGCTTAAACCGCCCAACCAGTGTGTTAAACGAAATAGCAAGCCGCGATAGTTCGTGACTCGATGCGCTCGTTTGGTTGGCCCCTGCAGCCGTCTGTGTAGATAGATCCTGGATGCTCACCAAGTTGCGGTCTACTTCACGGGCTACTTGGGCCTGTTCCTCTGCAGCGCTGGCAATCACCAGGTTGCGCTCGTTGATCTGGTTAACGCCTTCACTGATTCGTTCAAGTGCTAGCCCTGCTTCCGTTGCTAACGCTTGAGTGCTTTGCACGAGAGTTCGACTTTTACCCATGGCCTTCACCGCTTCGTCGGCTCCGTTACGAACCCGATCAATCATGGCTTCAATTTCACCTGTCGAAGATTGAGTTCGGTGAGCCAAAGCGCGAACTTCATCGGCCACGACAGCGAAACCTCGGCCTTGCTCGCCCGCCCTTGCAGCCTCAATCGCAGCGTTCAGGGCTAGCAGGTTAGTTTGCTCAGCAATGCCACGAATTACCTCCAGAACTTTGGTGATGTCATGGATTTGCCCCGCTAAGGCCTCTACGCGTTGCGTGGATTCAGTAATTTCTTCAGTTACAGTGTTGATAGCCGTCACAGCCTGCTGTACCTGTTTTTGACCCTTTGAGGCGTCTTCAGCCGTCTGATTGGATATCTGCGATGTGCTGGCTGCATTACGTGCGACTTCTTCAACGGCAGCAGTCATTTCGTTCACTGCTGTTGCCGCTTGCTGGATTTCGTCGTTTTGTGTCACCAGTCCGCGTGTACTTGTCTCAGTGACGGCAGTCAGTTCCTCTGCTGCAGATGCCAGTTGGTCGGACGCATTGGCGATCTGCTGCACAGTACCTTTAATGTTGCTCTGCATATCGGAGAGCGATTGCAAGAGCTGTCCAGTTTCATCAGTACCTTGAACTTCGATGGGATGGGTCAAATCGCCTTTTGCGATCAGATCCGCTCCTTTCACAGATCGATAAATCGGACGTGTAATCATAGTCGTAACAATCATGCCAAGTGCGATCGCGCAAACAACGGCGATCAGGCATCCAACGATCAGTATCCAGGTGACCTGGATGTTTGTGCTAGCTGCGGCTTGAGCAGTTTCGTTAGCTTGACGAGCATTTGACTCGGTCATTATTTTTATTTCGCCAATGACCTTTTTGTACTCCGGCGTTATGCTCTCGTTAGCGATCTTTCTGGCCAGCCCTACATCACCTCTTGTAAGTGCAGCGAAACCAGAGTCCATCGCAGCAATGTAGGCGGGCCAATCACGTTCAAAATCATCGCCAGCAGCACGTTCATCGGGCTCTAAAGGAGTGGCCCGATAAGTTTTGAACGACGCTTTAGCTTCGGATTGGTTATCGTGATAGTACTGTATGACCGCGTTGATATCGTCTGTGCTGGCATTTCCAGCAGTCAGCACGACAGCCTTGAAAAAGTCACGGTTGGTGGCAATGGCATTTGCCTTAATCAGGTCGGTTTGCTGAATTGAGACCAAATTATTGCTAACGATGTCCTGCATTTGCCCGTAAAGCTTGGCAATACCAAATTGGCCGAGCGCCGCGACAACTACGGTGATCAATGCGCACAAGCCGAATGCGATCAGCAGCTTAAGCTTCAGTTTGAGATTTTTTAGCCAGGACATGGACGGTACCCCACAGTAATTTAGGATGAACGCCTCCAAATAATCGGCTTAGTGGGATTTAACTTGAAATCAATGCGACCACTGGACGGTGTACGGGTCGCGGTAGGGATGGCAGTTACCTGCCCCCCCCCCACAGATCCATACGTGCGGAACTACCGCATACGGCTCCTGCCTCGGGTATGTGACGCGAAGCGATCCTCAGGGTAAGGATGTGCATTTCTGCGTCTAGGTATGTAGAGGTCGGCAAGGCGTCCATAGCCTGACCATTGAAGCCGATTTCGCTGGCTGCGACGTGTGAGGGCTTGCCGCCATAGACGGCATACCGCCAGACGAAAACCACCAAGACGTATCAGGTTTCCCGGCACCGCTTGGTAATTGAAGTATCCCGTGACCACACGGGTAAGCCACTGACCCAAGACTTGAACAGACTCGTGGCGTCGGCACTTCAGCTCATCCCGAATGGCCAGCAGCGTCGCACGCATTCGCTTCTTCATCGTCAGTCGCAGTATTTGAAACCCACCGCTTCTGTTGGTACTACAACAGTGCGTGAAGCCCAGGAAGTCAAACGTCTCCGGTTTACCTAAGCCTTGCTTTCTACGATTTCTCGCAGCAAAACGACCAAACTCAATTAGCCGTGTCTTCGAGGCGTTTAGGGATAAACCGAACTTGGCCAAGCGTTCCTGCAACTGCACCAGAAACTGTTGAGCCTGCCACTCCGTCCTGAAACCCACCAAGCTGTCGTCCGCGTAACGCACAACGATCACATCGCCACGGGCATGCCGCTGGCGCCACTGCCTTGCCCATAGATCCAGCATGTAGTGAAGATAAATATTCGCCAGTAACGGCGATATCACTGCGCCTTCGGGAGTCCCCTTGGTCGCAGCCACCCTACGGCCATCCTCCATAACACCCGCCTGAAGCCATTTGCAGATAAGTCCGAGAATGCGCCGGTCTGCAATCCGGTGTCCCGGAAACATCAGAATCGATTCATGGTCGATCTCATCAAAGAACGACGTGATATCCGCATCCAATGTTCACCTTCTGGCCCTTGAGCGCGACCGTCAACGCATCCAGCGCATGGTGCTGGCTACGTCCCGGCCGAAACCCATACGAGAACCCTAAAAAGTCTTCTTTATAGATCGCATTCAAAACGGTAACGACCGCCTGCTGTACGATCTTGTCCTCCAGAGAGGCAATACCCAACGGGCGCTGCCTGCCATCGGCTTTGGGAATGTAGACCCGCCGCGACGGCATTGCCCGATAGGCTCCACCGTGAAGGCGTGCGTGCAAATCACTTACCCGCTGGAGAAGACCTTCTTAATACTCTCGCCACGACATGCCGTCCACGCCCACCGCTGCATTCCGGCGCCGGCCATAAAAGCTCTGCGCCAGTAGTTGCGGTGTAGCGTGGTGCAGCACTGCCGTGAACTGCTTGCCCTTATTCCTTCGGGTTGCTTCACGTACACCTTCAAGTCCCATCGACGCGCAACTGATCTGGCTCTGCGCCCGGGGGACGTGTCGGTGTTTCCCTTGGCTACATCCCTTTCCTCCACCCTCTACGCAGGGCTAGGCCCTTTGTTCGACGGCTTTTCAGGTACTACGGACGTATCCGACTTCTCAGCAACGTAGACAGCAGGGTTAAGGCTTTTGTCCTTTCCTGCTCCGCCCGGTGCTTGCGCACCGGGCACCGCTGAGATCTCCCCAGTTTCCGTGCAAAGGACTTCCCGACGTGCACAGGGTCTCCGACCGCGCGGGATCAGATCAAAATAAGCGGACACCATCGTCCCTAATGCTGGAGTTCGGTAGGTGACTTGGCCGGTCGGTTACTCTGAATCCAAGTCACTATTTAGAAAACCTCCAATGGCGGCTCAGGAGGACCGATAAAATCCAAAAAATACGTCGTTTCTGTCACTGCTAACAATGAAGGCAGGGCGGCCACCTTCAAGCTTTCAAGCGGTAGGAGTTAACCGCTACCGCAGGACCTGAGCATGCCAGTGGCGGACAAGTCGTTCCTATTTACCAACTCGCCAGTCAAAGCGGCTTTACCCTGCAGAAGGTTAGCGGTGCTATAGCGGATATCCATTGCCTCCAACCTAATGCCTTCAAATATCCGACGGATGTCAGGGTGGTAGTTAATGCTGACCTTCTGCTTCCCTTACTCTATCTGGCTCTATCGTTAGCGGGCCGTAAGCTGCCCCTGCTGCAATGCAATGTTCAGGGCCAGCACGTTGACCACCGGCGGGCCTACCAACGAAGTTTCAGTATTAGCTGAAACTAAGTCTTTCAGGCTTTGCACGGATACCTGCCGCGCAGCCGCTACCCGCGCCAGTTGATAGGCAATCGCCTTTGGTGGCAAGTGTGGATCAAGACCGCTGCCGGAGGTAGTCAGCATTGCTATCGGCACCGGCCCCTGACCGGGTACCAGCAGCTTGTTGGCGTCGTCGAATACGCGGGTAGCCAAGGCCGGGTTGCTTGGGCTGAGGTTGCTGGCGCTGCTGGAAACCGTCGCAAACGCACCGGCAGATGGCCGTGGGTGGAACCAGCCGTCACCGGTGAAATCCTGGGCGATCAGGCTCGAACCGCGAACCTTGCCGCTGGCATCGTGCACCAGGCTGCCGTTGGCTTGGTCAGGGAATGCGACTTGCGCCACGCCGGTAACAACCAGGGGGTAAGCCACGCCGGTGATCAGGGTCATCAACACCAGCAGGGGCAAGGCCGGGCGGATTATGTTGGACATTTCAAATTCCTCGATTTGGTTATTGCAACCTGCAGGCACCGGTTTGCCGGCGCCTGCAGGCATCGGGTCAAACCAGGTGCAGCGCGGTCAACAGCATGTCGATCGCCTTGATGCCCACGAACGGCACCAGAATCCCGCCCAGGCCGTAGATCAGCAGGTTGCGGCGCAGCAACGCCGCCGCACTCGCCGCCTGCACACGTACACCGCGCAGTGCCAGTGGGATCAGCACCACGATGATCAACGCGTTGAACACGATGGCCGAGAGGATCGCGCTCTGCGGGCTTTGCAGGTGCATCACGTTGAGCACACCCAGTTGTGGGTAGATCGAGGCGAACAGTGCCGGCAGGATCGCGAAGTACTTGGCCACGTCGTTGGCGATGGAGAACGTCGTCAGTGCGCCCCGGGTCACCAGCAATTCCTTGCCGATCTGCACCACGTCCAGCAGCTTGGTCGGGTCGCTGTCGAGGTCGACCATGTTGGCCGCTTCACGGGCGGCTTGGGTGCCGTCGTTCATCGCCATGCCGACGTCCGCCTGGGCCAGCGCCGGGGCGTCGTTGGCGCCGTCACCGCACATCGCAACCAGGCGACCGTCATTCTGTTCGTGACGAATGCGCGCCAGCTTTTTCTCTGGCGTGGCTTCGGCGAGTACGTCATCCACGCCGGCTTCAGCGGCAATCGCGGCGGCGGTCAGCGGGTTGTCGCCGGTCACCATCACGGTGCGGATCCCCAGCTTGCGCAGCTCGGCGAAACGTTCACGAATGCCGGGCTTGACCACGTCCTTGAGGTGAATCGCGCCGAGCAATTTGCCGTCGGCACACACCAGCAACGGTGTACCGCCGCTCTGGGCGATCTTGTCGATTTCCCGTGCCAATGCCGGTTGCAGGTCGCCGCGAGGCTGGCCGATAAACGCCAGCAACGAATCCACTGCGCCTTTGCGGAACACGCGACCCTGGTAGTCGACACCGGACAAGCGGGTTTCCGCACTGAAAGGTACGGAGGTCAACTCATCCGTCGACGGCTCGGCTTGCGGGTGCTGGCCACGCAGGTACTCAACGATGGACTTACCTTCGGCCGTGTCGTCCGCCAGGGACGCCAGCAATGCGCCTTCGGCCAGCTCCTTACCGCTGACACCGGGCGCGGCGATCACGTTGGTGCAGCGACGGTTACCAAAGGTGATGGTGCCGGTCTTGTCCAGCAACAGCACGTGCACATCCCCCGCCGCTTCCACCGCGCGACCGGATTTGGCGATCACGTTGAGACGCACCAGGCGGTCCATACCGGCAATACCGATGGCCGACAACAGGCCGCCGATGGTGGTCGGAATCAGCGTGACCAACAGCGCCACCAGGAACACCAGCGGCAGGTTGCCATTGGCGAAGTGGGCGAACGGCTGCAGAGTCACCACCACCAGCAGGAAGATCAGCGTCAGGCCGATCAGCAGGATATCCAGCGCGACTTCGTTGGGGGTTTTCTGGCGTTTGGCGCCTTCCACCAGGGCGATCATGCGGTCCAGGGTCGACTCGCCCGGGTTGGCGGTGATGCGGATCATCAACCAGTCCGAAACCAGGCGGGTGTTGCCGGTGACGGCCGAGCGGTCGCCGCCGGATTCACGGATGACCGGAGCGGACTCGCCGGTGATCGCCGCTTCATTGACCGCTGCAATACCTTCGATGACTTCGCCGTCACCCGGGATCATTTCCCCGGCGACCACACGCACTACATCACCTTTGCGCAGGCTGGTGGCCGGTACGACTTTGAAGCTGCCGTCGGTTTCCTTGCGACGGGCGCTGACGCCCTCGCTGCCCGCCTTGAGGCTGTCGGCACGGGCCTTGCCGCGACCTTCAGCCAAGGCTTCGGCGAAGTTGGCGAACAGCACGGTTAACCACAGCCACACGGCGATTTGCACAGCAACGTAGGTCGGTACGGCAACATCCGGCACGAAGCACAGGATGGTGGTGAGGATCGCGGTCAGCTCCACCACCAGCATCACTGGCGAACGTTGCAGCTGGCGCGGGTCCAGCTTGACGAAGGCTTGGACCAGCGCCGGGCGCCACAGGGCCGACATTGCGGTTTTGGCCGGCTCCTGGGTTTTCAGGGGAGCCGCGTTTTTTGCAGGCATATTCATTTTCATATCCCCTTAGAAGCCCATGCTCAGATGTTCAGCGATAGGCCCAAGCGCCAGCGTCGGCAGGAAGGTCAGGCCGCCCACCAGCAAAATGGTCACGGTCAGCAAAACGACGAATAGAGGACCGTGGGTAGGAAAAGAGTTATGACTGAGTGGCGCAGTTTTTTTCATCGCCAGACTACCGGCCAGGGCCAGGACCGGGAGGATGTAGCCTAAGCGGCCAATCAACATGGCCAACCCCAGCATTAGGTTATGGAAGGTTGTGTTTGCGCCGAACCCGCCAAATGCAGAACCATTGTTGGCAGTCGCCGAGGTATAGGCGTACAGAAGCTGACTGAAGCCATGTGGCCCCGGATTACTGACAGCTCCGGCCGGTCCAGGCAAGGCGGAAGCGATGGCGGCCAGTACCAGTACCCCAACGGGCATTACAAGCAAGGTCGCCACGAGCAATTTTACTTCATGAGCCTGTAGCTTCTTGCCTAAATACTCCGGCGTGCGTCCGATCATTAGGCCAGACAGAAATACTGCAATCAGCACGTAAAGCAGCATGCCATAAAGTCCGGCACCGACGCCTCCAAATACCACCTCACTGAGCATCATGTTGGCCAATTCCACCATCCCACTGAGTGGATTCATACTATCGTGCATGGCGTTGACCGAACCATTGGAAGCAGCGGTTGTGGCCACGGCCCAAAGCACACTGGCAGTGGTACCGAACCTGGTTTCCTTCCCCTCCATTGGAGCTGACTGCTCAACCATCGGTGAGTTGAAGGCCGGATTGGGTTGATACTCGGCGACCAGTGAAACCGCCCCACCTATCAATAACAGCGACAGCATGCAGGCAATAATCGCGCGACTTTGGCGCATATCTTTAACGTAATGCCCGAATGTAAATACAAGGGCGGCAGGAATTAAAAGAATCGACGCCATCTCGAACAAGTTACTTAACGCCGTAGGATTTTCGAAGGGATGCGCTGAATTGACACCGAAGAAACCGCCACCATTGGTACCCAACTGCTTGATTGCGATTTGGCTGGCCGCTGGGCCCAGCGGAATCACTTGATCAGTGCCTTGTACAGTTAATGCGTCGATATAATGATAAAAAGTTTGAGGCACACCTTGCCACACCAAAAATAGCGCAAGCAGGAAACTAAGCGGCAGTAGTCCATAAAGCGTTGCACGGGTCATGTCGACCCAGAAGTTGCCGATGACATTCAGCGATCGGCGTCCGATCCCCCGGGACAAAGCGACCAGCACAGCGAGACCGGTTGCGGCGCTCACGAAGTTCTGCACTGCCAGGCCGACCATCTGACTGAGGTATGACAGTGAAGCTTCACCGCTGTAGGCTTGCCAGTTAGTATTAGCAACGAAACTCACGGCGGTATTGAATGCCAGTGACCACTCCATACTTGGGAAGTTTTGGCCATTGAGCGGCAGGTACCCCTGCAGCATAAGCATCAGCCACAACAGCAAGAATCCTGCCAAATTGAATGCAAGGAGTGCCAGGGTGTACTTCTGCCAGCTCTGTTCAACCTTTTCATCAACGCCCGAAAGTCGGTAGCACATCCGCTCCACTGGATGCAAAAAGGGACTTAGGAAGGTACGTTGCCCTTCCATAACCTTGTAATAAAAACGCCCCAAAAAAGGGGCTGGAACAAGCACTAATGCTAGGAATGCAAAGATCAATGCATAGTCATAACCTTCCATAGCCTACCCCCGATCCGCATGTAATAAGGCGAACAAAAGATAGCCAAATAGCCCTACGGCGAGCAGAAGAGAGACCCCATCGAAAATGTTCATTAAAATCCCCAAGCTATGGTTAACGGCGCTTGGTGAGAATTTTCTGCGGGACACCCGTAAATTAGCTAGGTGGACAGAGAGGAAATGAGTAAAGAGCACGTAAACACAATGAGATTGTATTCGACGTAGAAAACATATTCTTGTTACTAGATGGGGAAACCTGGTGCGCACGTCCTTGCCGTTGATCAACTTGAAGATCTCACGCAAGCAGGCCGGGTCGTATTCGGAGGGCACCGGATATTCCAATCGTTGAAGCGCACGTTGAGCACCTTGGCATACATCTAGAACGACTCAGCCACCTGGTCATTGAAGCTGGCAAAAAAGCGCAGGCCGTGGAGCAAGGTACGCCGGGCTTCAGGGAAATCGGTGCCTTATTTGTCGAGCTTTTCGATGATCGACACAAACTCGTTGCCTCCCGCGTCGGTCGAGTGGTTGGGAGGGTTTTCCGGGTCGGCAGTCTCATTCAGGGTGATAGACCACGCGAAGTCAGAATAGATCACCACGAGCATTTCCTAGTGCTGGTTTTCCCGATTTTTTTCGCCCCGTCTTTCAGTAGTTCTTCGGTCTTAGCGATCCATTGCCGCTGGCGAAGAAGGTACGGTGCGCGGTTCTTCAGGGGGGACTTGGGCGGCCACGCCGACGGACAGCCGGGCGGCGCGGAACACTTCGGGGTGGCGCTTGGCGTCACTGCCTGGCGCCTCGCCACGGGGCGGTCACCAGTTTTTGGCCGGTGACGCAACCGGAATATGACGTGAAGCCCACACTGGTGACATGGGTGGAGGTGGAAATCGCTCCGGACAACGTCTGGTAGTAAATATCCGTCAAGTTAGGCTGCGCCTGGCCAACATCTTTCATCGCCTTGCCCATCCGCGACATCGGCGGGCCGGCGACGGAGGTTGCCTGCACGGTTTGCGGATCGTGATCCATCAGATCGTTGAAATAACTTAGCGAAAGCAGCGTGACATCAGTAGGCACCAGGGCACTGAACGAAAATCCCGAGCCCACCGGCCACGCCTTGCGCGGTTCCCGGACGATGACCTGCACAAGTACGTCGAATACGCCGCGGGGGTCATGCCGGGCGCAGAGAGGTCTCGTGCAATTGATTCAACCAAGCTCATTCCATCGAGCGACACTTCCACAGCGATCTCACAATTTGAGCCGAATTTAGCTATAGCATGACCCTGGTACACATGCGAAACAAGAAACAAAGCGATTGCACGCAGATGGAAGGCTGCTGCCGAGGCATTGCATTGCAGCATAAAAACACTGCAACGCGACGCAGAGGCAGGCTGAGGACTGTCACAAGAAAGATTAAATACTGACTTGAGGGAGTACACTGAAAGCCAGCCAAAGCCACACTGGTATTTATCAGGAATCGCCATTCACGATCGCTAGCACAGCCGGTGCAAGCGGGGGCAAAAATGGGGGCACAACTCTTTTTTTGCGACCTGAAACAACCGTCCTAGAGGCCTGTCAAAATGTTCTTTGGGGATCCGGATAGCCTGTAGCCGGACCTACTTGCCACCCGTCACATCCAGAAAAGTCCCGGTGACAAACGATGCCTCCGCGCTGGCCAGCCACAAAATGGCCCGCGCCACCTCTTCCGGCTGACCGCCCCGCCCCATTGGGATCGACTCCTTCACGCGATCCACCCGCCCCGGCTCGCCGCCGCTGGCGTGCATATCGGTATAGATGTGCCCCGGGCGAATGCAGTTGACCCGAATTCCCTCGCGCGCGACTTCCTTGGCAAAGCCGATGGTGAAAGTTTCCAGCGCGCCTTTCGATGCTGCGTAGTCGACGTATTCATTCGGGCTGCCCAAGCGCGCCGAGGCAGAAGAAACGTTGATCACTGCGCCACCTGTGCCGCCGTGCCGGTAAGCCATGCGCTTCACCGCCTGCTGCGCGCACAGGATCGGCCCAAGCGCATTGACTGCGAAGATGCGCTGCATGCGTTCGAATCTCAGGTCCTCCATGCGTGACTGCTTCGCCAGCACGCCAGCGTTATTGACCAGAACGTCGATACGCCCGAATGTACGATCAATGGCCGAGAACAGCTCAGCGACCTGCTCAGGGTCAGCGCTGTCAGCACGCACTGCCAGCGCCTTTCGCCCCAATGCTTCAATATCCGCCACCACCGCCAGCGCGGCAGACTCGTTGGCAACGTAGCTGATGGCAACGTCATAGCCTTGCGCGGCGGCGAGTCGGGCGGTGGCGGCGCCGACTCCGCGACTGCCGCCGGTGATCAGAATCAGCGGTGCTTGCGAGACTTTATCCATGCGACGTTCTCCTGAGCAGTTGGCCTATGTCAGCCGATGATGATGGCGCCGCTGGCGATGACCACGCATGCCAGCATCCTGCGGACGGTGAGCTTTTCACCGAGGAACAAATAGCCGAGCAATGCCGCGAACAGCACGCTGGTTTCACGCAGGGCCGACACCGCGCCCAGTGGCGCTTCGTTCATCGCGTAGATAACGATTGCGTAAGCCAGTAAGGAAACCAGTCCGCCGCCCACAGCGGCGAGCATGCCGGGCCGTACGGAAAACAGACTGCGGGCGTCGCGCAGGCCGATATACACCAATGGCATCAACACACCCCACAGGGCGCTCATCCACACCGTGTACGCGAGCGGCGCACCGGACAGCCTGGCGCCAATGCCATCGACGACGCTGTAGGCGGCGATGAAACAACCGGTGCCCAGCGCATACGGCAGGCTCGGCACCGACAGGCTGCGCCCTCGGAACGCCAACGAAATGATCCCCCCGGACACCAGACCAATGCCGAGCAGTTCGCCGGGGGTTATGGTTTCGCCGGCAAACAGCGCGGCGCCGAGGGTGATCAGCGCCGGCGACGACCCACGGGAAATCGGATAGATCTGCCCTAGATCGCCGACCCGATAGCTGCGCACCAGAAACAGGTTGTAGCCGACATGCAGCAGTGCCGAGAGCAGCGCGTAACCCCAGCTCTCAGGTGCAGGCGCGGCCATGAAAAAGGCGGCGATGGCGCAGACGATGGCGATGGCCACGCACATCATCGTCATCGACCAGAGCCGATCGGCGCCACCGCGCAGCAGCGCGTTCCAGCTGGCGTGCAGGAGCGCGGCGAACAGAACGAGGAGTACGAGATGGATTGGCATGCCGCATTCTAGGCATCCCTGGCATCGGCATTACAGTGAAGTCTCCTCATTACACCGTGAGCAATTGCTCATACTTCAGCGCTGTGCGCTCTGCACCTTCAACGCTTCACTGAGCAACCACTCGCGAAATTTGAGGATATGCGGCTGGGCTTCGATGCCTTTGGGACAGACGAAATAATAGGCAAGCGGCGATGTGAACGGCACATCGAACAGCCTCAGCAAGCGGCCGTCACCGATTTCATTTTCGACATGCCCACTGCGCACCAACGCCACTCCCTGGCCGAGCAACGCAGCTTCCACCGTCATGTTGGTGTCGCCAAACCTGACGCCTTCGCGCAGCGGTAAAAACTCCAGCCCGACGGACTGAAACCACACCTCCCATTTCGGCGCCAACTCGGCGCCGTCGCGAATGAGTAGCGGCATCTGCAGCAACTCGGCGGGACTGCCCGGCCTGCCGACGCGCTGCAGCAGTTCGGGGCTGGCCACGGGAAACACCTGTTCGCCGAAGAGGAACTCTGAATACAGACCGGGGTAATTGCCCTTGCCCAAGCGGATTGCGACATCGGCTTCGCCATTGGCGAAGTGGATGATCTTGTCCGTGGTATCCAGCGACACCAACAGCTCCGGGTGCAGGCGCGACAGATTCGGCAAGCGTGGCAGCAGCCACTTCAACGCGAACGAATAGGTGGTGCTGACAGTCAGGCGAACCCTGTCCTTTTGCTCGCGCAGATCCTCCAGCGTTGCTTCAAGGCTGATGAAAAACTCGCGCACGATCGGCGCCAGCGTCGCCCCCGCTGTTGTAAGGCGCAACGCCTTGCCGCGCTCGAACAATTGCAAGCCCCAGAGTTCTTCAAGGTGCCGGAGCTGATGACTGACGGCGCTCTGGGTCACGTGCAACTCTTGAGCGGCAGCCGTGAACGTCGGATGTCGGGTGGCCACTTCAAAAGCACGCAGGGTCGCGGTCGGGGGCAGGTCGCGCATAAAAATGATCCGGGGACGATAAATGTCAGAGCATGAGGTTGCGCTCATGTTAGAGCGAAACTCCCTTGGTTGCCCGTTCCGCGACATTGGCGTATTGCTCCGGCAAGTGGGCGAGGTGCTGGTAACAGCGAGGTATTTAATCGCCGGATAATCCTCCGCGCGCAGCGTCGGTCGCAATCATTGCAGATCAAGCAACACAGAATTGCCTTCAGGCCGATTGTTAGCCCCCTAACGAAAGGTGCATGCTAGAGGGCTGCCTCGGCGCTTATATCATTCCGAATGATAGTTACCTTTGCTTCATTCGATTCGTGCCATCACACCCGCGCCGAGCATCATCCGCCCATCTTCAATACTTCGGCGGATTGCATCCATGGAACAATCACTCAAACATTTGCGCTTCCCGTTGGCCATGCTGGCCGTACTGGTGATGAGCGCCTGCGGCAAAACTCCGGAGACTGCCGG
>Ga0307412_10001151_pt1 | contig 15184 bp, 19 predicted proteins | sample DK1Cmetagenome_3_FD_203823 | JGI IMG/M metagenome (GOLD analysis project Ga0307412, IMG submission 203823) | Maize rhizosphere microbial communities from greenhouse at UC Davis, California, United States - DK15-C-1 | ecosystem: Host-associated > Plants > Roots > Rhizosphere > Soil | place: USA...
GTGCTGGGGCGTGCGAAAACCCAGCAGTTCACGGTCTTGCCGGTGCGGGAATTGACCGGCTTGTGAGCGAGGAATTTCCGGGCCTTGCTGGATTTCAGCAGGCGCTTGAGTTCATTCATCGGCGGGAGCGACAGGCGCAGATCGCCGCATTTCTGCTCGAACTGCACAAGGTTGATCGCAAAGACGTCGTTGGTGCGGCTATGATCAATGGGCCGTTCGGTGTGATCCGGCTCCTGCGCCGCGATCCAGTCGAACCGCTCCCAGAATAGCTCGACATGGGGATGATCATGTTCGACCAAGCGCTGCCGTTCGGTCAGCATTTCTCGGATGAAATCGTGCGTGGCATCAGCCGCGGATCTGGGCACGTTGCGTACCACGATCTGCATGGCGTCGAACATGGCGGCCAGCTGGGCATGGTTCTTCGCCAAGCGGTCGTTGCGGACGCCGGGCTGCTTGAGCATCGCCTCGTAATGCTGGGCAAACCGCTCCCGATAGCATTGCAGGATTTCCGCCTCTTTGCGGACGATGTGAACGATGAAGCCCGACACGTCGTCACGCTCGAACCGGCTGATCTTTTCCGCTGCGGTGCGGGTGTGCGGTCCCCAGCCCGTCTTGTCGATCGTCAGGCCCATGATGCGCTCGCGCATCGCCGGGGACGCTTCGACCGGGTCATTCTGCACGATGGCGATGGCACCCCGGAACGGCGGTTCGAAGGTTTCCATGCCGCCGTTGGCAATGGCGCGGGTGCGGACCGCGCGCCCGTTATAGGCGGTCTTGAGTTCGTCCCATTCGAACCGGCGGCTGTGCGGGGTATCCTGTGTGCGGTCGCCTTCGATCAGCACCACCGGTAAGTTTCCGACCTGCCCCAGCGTGCGGGCAATACCGGCATTGGTGGCCTTGGTCGGGTCGAAGCCTTCATAGTTGCCGACGCGGCCCATCAGCTTCCACAGGAAGGCGATCAGCGTCGTCTTGCCGGTGCCGGGAGGGCCGGTCACTTCAAGGAAGCCCAGCGATTCCTGCATGGCGCGGACCTGCTCGGCGAACAGGGACAGCACCCAGAATGTCAGGGTGACATAGCCCTTCGCGCCCCACGCGTCATAGACCGGCTGGACCCAATCGAGATTGAGCCGGTCCGCATCATAGTTGATCTTAAGCAGCCGGTCCGCTGTGCGTAGCTTCACCGCCTTGCGGGAAAACACGAAATAGTCGTCGGCGTTCACCTTCTCGACCTTGCCGCCGCTGACGCCGATATCGCCCAACAGATAGGCTTCGTGGTCGATCGAATAGCCGGTGAACTGGATCGCCTCGACCATGCGGATGCTGGCCCATTGCCGCTGCATCAGCTTGTCCAGATGCCCGGTTGCGCCGGTCCACTGCGCGCCCGGTGCGACTGATGAGAGGCGCTTTTTGAACTCGGCACCGGCGGACAGGTTCGCGCCGGAAAAGGTGGCCTTCACCGGCTCGCGGCGTGGCTGACCTTTGATGCGGGGGAAGTCGATGCGCAGGAAATATGCGCCCTCCTCCAGATAAGCGTCCTTCTGAAAATACAGGGTACGGAAGGTGCAGTTCGCCAGTTCGGTGATGTCGGCGGCCTGACGGGCGGCCTTCTCCCATTGCTCCTCATAGGGCAGCTTCGAGATCGCCGGATCTGTCTCGCGCAGCCCTTCAAGGATGCTTTCGATCCGCTCCAGCGAGAAGGACGCCCACAGCTGCCGCTGGTTGAAGATCAGCGGGAAAGACGCGGTCTTGAACCGCTTGTAGATCAGGAACGCCTTTTCGTCGGCGGTGGCCGCGATCGTCACGTCGCCCGCCCACAGATATTCCTCTATGTGCTGGGGCTTGAGCCGATCGGCTTGGTGCAGGTCGTTCCAATCCCGCTTTTCGCCCTCGCCATCGACGCGGACCTGCGCCGCGCCCGCGCTCCAGCCAGCTTTGCGGGCTTCGGCGACATGCGATATCGCATATTCGACCCCGGCGGCTCCTTGATCATAGGCGAAGATCAGGCGCGGCCCGGCCCCGGCTCCGGGATCGTCTCCGATGGCTTTGCGGAGATCAGCCAGGAACTGCTTGGGGAAGTTGTTGCAGGACATAGCCGACACCGCGACGATGCTGTTTTGCCGCAGGGCGATGGCATCGAAGATGCCTTCCGCGATCCAGATTTCCCGCGCGCGGGCCAGCGTTTCGATGGTGTCGCCGGGATAGGTCCAGACCAGCCCACGATAGCCGCCGCCATAGGAAAATGTGGCCTTCTTGTCGCCGAAGCGGTGGGCCTGATCTATCAAGCGCTGCCAATAGCCGCCGCCGGGCATCGGGAATCGCACGGTCGCGGACCCGATATTCAGTTCCTGATCGTGATAGCGTTCTTGCGTGTAGGCGCCCTTGAGCGGGGCGATGTCGAGGCCGCGCGCGGCGATCAGGTAGGCGTCTGCCGCCGCGTTCGGATTTTGGGGCGACTGCTTATAGCGCTTCGACCAGTCATCGAAAATTTCGGGATAGAGCTTCTTGGTTTCGCCCTCCCAACCGCATTTATCAACGCGACCGCAGCGGAGGATCCATGGGTGCCCAGCTGGCGTCCAAAGCGATTTCTTGCCCTCCTTACATTGAGGGCATTTACCCTCGCGCAGAAAGCCGCCGTTCTCGCGGAGATTATAGTCTTTGATCAGGCGGGCTGTGACTTCGCGGAGTATGTCTTCACGCATGGGGGCGGGTTCTCAGGCAATAAGGGGCCGATCCCGGCGGCGGGGTCCGCCGGGCTGGGTTTCTTTGGTCAGGGAAGCGCGGGCGCGGCCCGCTGGGGCTAGTCGGCTACAGCGGCGGCAGCGGGTTCATGGTCCGGTCCGTCATCATTGGCTGCGGCCCGGTCGTTGGCCGCCGCGTGCCATGAGGTGAGGGGAAGCACCGCGAGCGGTGTCGGGAAGCGGCTCGCCTTGGTGGCGCGCACGGCGACCATTTCGACCACGAATTCGTGACCGCAGGCGTCAGGATTGCGGCAGCGATAATAAAGCTCTCGATAGAGCGTGCTGTTCTTTCCAACGGCCCGAGAATGGGCACGGCCCCCGCAGGCCGGACAAGTGACGTGAGGCAGTCCCGCCATCAGCTTTCCCCCAGTGATCGCTGCGCGGCACCATTGCCGGGCAGGAATGATTTGAGACGGGTCAGCAGCCGGCTCATGGCCCCGCTTGCTTCCTCAGTCTCTTTGATGGCGTGATAGATCTCGGTGGGCGACGCGCCGGGCAGCGTGACATGGATGCTGCTGCTGATCGCGTCCGCCGATTCCTGCGCCACCTGGGCAATATCGTCGGCCAGCGCCTCGCGGCAGGCCAACGTATCAAGCAGCGATATATCCAGCTGCCGGGCGTAGGATTCGAGGATCGGCGCGAAGCCGCCACCTGCCTCCATGAACTGCCGATCAAGCGCTATGGCCTGATCCAGCGTCGGCAGCATGGCCTTGTCGCTCTCGCTCCAATAGCGGACAGCCCGCTTCGATCGCCGGGTGATCTTCGCCGCCTGATCCCAGCCAATGAGGCCGACAGCCGTCGTGATGGCGAGCGCGAACGACAAAGGGGCGCGGGCCTTGGTCATTTGCGGTCCCCGGCATCGCAATCGCATGGCCCCGGCGAGGCAGCGAAGAAGGAAATGCAATCCGCCTGATGTGTAATGGCTGCAGACGCAACAACTTCGGAAGGGGCCCCGTAGGGTTCCGCTGCATGGCCATCCGCGTGGGTCTGGACTGGCATCGCTATCGGGCTGTTCATCATGCTCCCGCCCTTCCGATGGCGCAAAGGGCAAAGATCGTGGCGCTGCTCATGAACAGGAAGAGGGCGACGCTATACCAGCGCGGCAGCTGCGGCGTCGGGGCCGTTTCTGCGCGCAGGAGCGAGGTCAATTCTTCCGGCACCGTATAGGTGTGGCGAGAGACGAATTTGCCGCGCAGGCGATATTCGGGTCGGCTCATGCTGCCACCGCCATGGCGCCTGCATAGCGCCCTGCTGCAACGGCGATATGGCCGGAAGTAGTGAGTTCGATGGGCTGGCCGCGCTTGATGTTGGCCAAATTGGCTTGCGCTCGAATGGCCTGCCAGAGATCGCGACGCGTGCACCGCAGCTGTGTTTCCAATTCTGTGAGACTCATGGCCCGATTGGCCTCAAACAATGCGCTGAGCAGCCGCATCTGCAAATGCACAGAGAACATGGCGTCGGCGACGGTTTTTCCGCACTGACGCGCAGGCATGGTGATGGCGGGCATCAGTGAATGTCCTTCCGTTGCGTTATCGGCATCGGATCGCAAGCGACGGTGGCAGGTTGCGCCGGTAGAATGCCCCCACATTCCTCGCCGGGATCAATGCATTCGGAAGGCAGCGAAAGGGGATAAATGTCAGGGCGAAGCAAATGCCGGGAGACGCCAGTTTCGGCCTCAACCGAAAGGACATGTTCGGGCGGCAGCCGCTTAGATGTTTGCAGCCACTTCCAAACGGTCGGCTGCGCCTTCTTGCAGGTCCGCCCCATGGCAGACTGACCGCCGACGAGATCAACTGCAAGCTGGAGCGCCTGAAAAGGTGACAAGGTCTCGCTGCCAGCAGGCGCGATCCCGCGCTGTGCTGCCAATGCAAGCGTCTGAGATAGGGTCAGATTGTTGCTCATAGAACCACCTATTACCAAAATAATAGATGGGTCAAGTAGCAAAATACGATAGCGCGTTATAATTTTGGTAATAGGTAAGGCGTGTGCCACTTTCTGATCGCATCCGCGCCCGCATGGAGGCGCTCGGCATCAGCCAATCACAGCTGTCACGCCAAGTGGGGGTGACCCAAGGAACCATTGCGCATCTTGCGAGCGGACGCTCTTCCAGTTCGGTTCATCTGCCAAAGATTGCGCGCGAATTGCAGACGACGGTCGCGTATCTGGAGGGCGAAACCGACGATCCATCAGCCGGGCATGTGCCGTTGCCTTCGACCGAAGCTGTTGCAAGCGAGCTAGGGCTCGTCCCTGTCAGAGAGATCGACCTGCGCTATGGCATGGGCGCGACCGAATTGGAGGTGCCGGTCACTACGACCGTGCGGCATTTCTCGCGCGAATGGATCCGCCTTTATACCGGGGCGTCTCCCGACCATCTATATTTCGCGCAAGGCATCGGCGATTCGATGTCGCCCACAATCCTCGATAGCGATCTGCTCCTAGTCGATGCCTCACAGCAGACGCTGAACCTCGCCGACAAGATCTGGGCTTGCGCTTACGGCAACAGCGGCATGGTCAAGCGCCTGCGCCAGATGGCGGACGGATCGGTTAAAATCATGAGCGACAACCAAAATGTCCGCGACGAGATCGCCTACGACGGCGAATTGCATGTACTTGGTCGCATTGTGGCGATCGTGCGTAAAACCTGAGCCGCTCCGACATGAAACGCATGGATGATGACGGCAATCCCCCGCCCGTGTTGACTTCTGGGTCAACACAACCCATTGTAGGCTTGAACGGCGAAACCCTTGTGGAGTTCACGCCGTTCAAAGCTGTGGCTCAGAAGCGGAAGATTTATGTCACTCGTGAGGTCGAAACACTGCTGCGCACGCCCGGCACTGCGCTCATGTTCCCCAGTGTCGATGCAGAGCGGGTGCTTACAAATTTCTATGCCGGTTATGGCGTAGGCGTCTCATTAAAGTCGGCGAAGAACTGCCAGTTTGAGCGTCTGGAGGGTGTAGGAGAGATATGGGCAGCTTGCTTCAGAAAACCTAAACCGGGCTGGCGACTATTTGGCTGGTTCATTGAGCCTGACGTGTTGATGCTGGGAGCGGGATACGACCGTCATGCGTTGGCAGGACAGAAATATTCCGAAACGGCGGTCCACACCCAGTCTGATCTTTTGGCACGGTTTCCTAACCTGCCTATCCTGCAGGGCGAAGTGCCAGAAGATTATATAACCGGCCTGATTTGGAACCTTGATGAGGATTGATATGGCAGAGACAAACACTCAATTCATCAAGCAATTCAGTCGCGAAATGATGCGGTCTATGTTCCAAAGCATGTTTCTCTCGGTTTTCAACGATCGAAAGAAAAGGCACAAAATGACGCAGCAACAACTTGCGAACTCTCTTGGCATCAACAAGGCTGTGATCTCCAGAAATCTCAACAGTCCGCCTAATTGGACGATCGACAAGATTTCGGACATGGCAGAGGCGCTCGATGTTGAAATTCAGATTATGGCTCGAGATCGAAAAACGGGAATAGTGCATACTGCTGCCGGTCCGGTATTTGTGCCTGCTTCATCTACCCATAATACCATCGTGTCGGCGAACGGCAGGAAAGAGCTGGCTGTAGACGGGCTTGCTATTCAGCCGCGACGGGTAATCGGTGAACCCGCGAAGATCAGGATTCATACATGATCATATTTCCAGCTGCTCCTGGCGGCCACGCGATCTTCTGCGACGATCTCCGGGAAGAAGTCGGCGGCAAGAATTCCCTTATCGGGGTGTACGGAAGCGATCTGATGATCAACGCCACCCCTCCCGTGATGCTCCCGCAGCTTTCATGTGTTGCGACAATCAACTTGGATCCCGAGCGGATGCCTGGTCAGTTGACGATCCAGATTAAAAAGTATTTGCCATCGGGCGTAGAGGAAGTGCTGACTGCAGTTGAACTGCCACCTTTCGCCGACATCCCTCAGCCGGAGTATCGTCCGGGTTACGGCGACTCGAAGCGGCTATTCACGTTAAGTGCGGCAATGAAAATGGTTCCTTTAGCTATCGAGGGTGAGTTCACGCTCCGCGCGGTCGCATTAATAGACGATGACGAATACCGCCTCGGGGGGCTTACTGTTAGGCTGCAACCAAACGGACCACCGTCGGAGCTCAAGTAGTTCGATCCGGCGCAGTCTCCATCTTCACATCGGTCGTAAAGCCGCCCGCCTTGTCGAGCCGGTGCGTCACTTCCGAAATCAGCCATGTGGTCGCGTCGATCTCATCCTTATAGCCGCTGACCCTCACGCGGGCTTCGGGGATGGCGTCGGCGCGGCCCAGCGCCAGCTTCATGTCCAGCGTCGCCGGGGCGCGCTTTATCCGGTCCCGCTCCGCAACGGCGGCGCGCTTTGCCGACGCTTCGTCGGGATAGACCTTCCGCAGCTTCTTCGCGCCGTCTGCCTTGCCCACGGTGAAGGTTTGGCGCGCCGCGCCCTTCTTGTCGTGCCAGCTGGCCGTGACGCCTTCCTGACCGTCCCGCTTCTGCCGCTGCCAATTGTGCCGGTCGCCATCGGTGCGGCGAATCGTCAGGGTCGGGAGCGCCTTGCCGCCCGTGGTGGTGCCCGCGCCCTTCCGCGCAAAGATCAGGTGCTTGTCCTTGATGGTTGCCACGGCGTCATTCTCGCGGCCAAGGCGGCGCAGGAACGCAATATCGCTCTCCCGGCTCTGGCTGATCGAGGGCAGCGCGATCGCCGCCAGATCCGACGCCACCTTGAGCGTCAGGCCGTTCCGGCCCGCGACGTCTTTCAGCACCGCGCCCAGCGTCGTGTTCTTCCAGCTATGCTCCCGCCGGTTGCGGATCTGGCTGGTGAAGTCGGCGGCGCGGGCCTTGATCGTGATCTGATCGGGTGGGCCGCTGTGCGAAACATCGTCCACCTTGAAACTGCCCTTGTCGATCCGACCGGCGGTGACGTCGCGCCCCTGTTTCCAGCCCAGCTCTACTTTCAGCACCGCGCCTTCCTTCGGGATCCCCAACATGCCGTCCGTGTCGTTCAGCACAATATCCAGCTGGTCGGCTTCATCGCCACGCTTTTCCGACAGGGAGAGGGAGACGAGGCGCGGGCGCAGCCGGTCGGACAGATCCTTGCCGTCCAGCGTCACGCGCCAGTCCGCGATATTGTTGATTTTCTCACTCATGACGATGCCTGGGCATTGTTTGCCGCCGCCGGATCATCCACGCGCAGCAGATCTATGCCGAAGTCGATGCGACGGGCACGGCCATCGGACATGAGGAAGGCATGACGCTCATCGAGCGCGGTGATGACGTAATTGCCATAGACCGTGCCGCTGCCATCAACCAAGGGAAGCGCCTCACCATCGTCTGCCATGGTCCGCAGATCATCGAGCGAGACGCGCCCGTCCGCGATCTCCGCATAGACCTTGCCCGACAGGCTGATCGTTTCGTCGCCGGGGCCGGTGTATTGGGTGGCGTCCCGCGCGCCGATGCGGGGGGACCGGGCATGTTGCCAGTCCGTTTTCCGCTGCATTTCGTCATAGGCGAGCGTCCCGATCTCGAACAGGAACATGCCCAAAGCCATCAGGTGCATATCCGCTACTCCGCCATCCATTCATATTTGCGATCGGGCGGCACCGTTGCGTCCGCGTCATGAAACAGGGCGTAGCGCGTGGCATTCTCAGCCATATTCGCAATGTTCCTCCGATCGGCGGGGGTGAGTTCGACCATGACCGGGCATCCGGGGCCAGCCTCAAACCATTGATCTCCGACTTTCACTCGCATTGTATTTTCCCCTTATTCGTCACTAAAGCCGCGCCCGCGCCGCTCGCGCTCGATCTGCTCGATCGCCTCGCGGACCTTGTCGGCGATGTCCTGCGGATCGCCGGTGACGCCGTGGAAATGCAGTTCATAGGTGGCCGGTGCGGGCGCGGTGGCGGCGGTCGGGTTAGTGGCCGGCTGCTGTGCCGCAGCCGGGGATGCGACGGCCATGGCCGCCCCGGCGGTGCCCGCGCCGATCGCGCTCGCCATCTGCCCCGACAGATCCATGATCCGCGGAATGATGGGACTGGCCGAAAAGCCCTTCGTCATCCGGTCCGACAGTTCGGCGATGCGGTCCACCGGGCCGCCGCTGTTGTCGGAAAGCCCCTGATCCAGACCGGCCATGACGAACCCGCCCAGCCCGACGAAAACGCGGGATGGGGAATGGATGCCCAGCTTGGATTTGAACCAATTGGCGACGGAACTGGCCGTGTTGACGATGGTGCTTTTCAGCGCGCCGAGCATTCCCACGACGCCGTTAATCAGCCCTTGGATCAAATTGCGGCCGATCTCGGTAAAATTCAGCGACTGGAGATAGGCCAGCGCGGGCATGAAGGCGCGGATGAGCAATCCGAGAGGGTGGAAGGTCAGGAAGGCATTGATCAGGAAGTCGATCGCCCCGCTGACCATGGCTTTGATGCCTTCCCACAGGCCGCCGAACCACGCGGATATCGCGCCCCAATTGTCGTAGATCAGATATGCGGCTGCGGCGACCGCAGCGATGGCCGCGACGATCAGCAGCAATGGCCCCAGCGCAATGCCCAGCGGCGCGGCGGCAGCGGTCAGGGCGGCGAAAGCCAGCGCAAGGCCGCCGAGCAGGATCAGCAACGCCGCGCCCGCGCCCATGAATATCATGATGCCTTTCGCCAGCACCGGATGTTCCTGCGCCCACCCACGCACCGCGACAGCTGCTTTGGAGACGTAGCCCGACACCTTGACGATGGTGGGCAGCAGGAACTGGCCCATGGTGATGTTGAGCGCCGACAAGGCGTTGCCCGCCAAGCCGGTCGCCCCTTCCGTTGTGGCGATGGCCGACAGGAATTCCTTGTTCATGGAGCCTGCATATTTGCTCCTGTCGCCGACCATGGCGAAGTTCGTTTTCAGCTGGTCGAGGCTGGTCAGCATGGGCGCGATCGCAGCGACGCTTTCGGAACCGAACAGGTCGGTCAGCATCCCGGCCTGCGCCTCTTTCGGCAGCTTCTGGATCCGCTCCAGAACATTGGTGATCGCGCGCCCGGCGTCCTTCTGCATGTCCTTCGACATTTGCACGGCATCCAGCCCCAGCGCCTTGAACGCGCCCTGCTGCGATTTCGTGGCGGACGTGCCCTTGGTGAGCGCCAGCATCATGTTCTTGATGCCCGTCGCGCCGATCTCCGATTCCACGCCGACGCTGGACAGGACTTGGCTCATGGACGCGATCTGCGCAGCAGCGAGGCCGCCGACCTTACCCAGCGGGCCGATGCGCGTCACCATGTCGGTCACAGCGCCGACATTGCCGCCATAGCTGTTGGTCAGGGCGTTGATCTGGTCAGCCAGCGCCACGACGCCATCCTGCGGCAAGCCGAACGCGGTGCGCCATTTCGCCATGGTATTGCCCGCATCTTCGGCGGTGCTGTCGAACGCCACGCCCATTTTCGCCGCATCTTCGGCGAAGCGCATCAGTTCCTCACGCGGGACATTGGCGCGGCCAGCGGCGGCGACGATCTGGGCAATGCCCTCCGCCGCCATCGGGATCCGCGTGCTCATCTCCAAAATGTCGTCGGACATCTTGTTGAAGGCTTCGGGCGTGGGGAAATCAACCACCTTGCGGACGTCGGCCATGGCACTTTCCAGCGTCATCGCCTGTTTGGTCGCCATGACGATCGGCGCACCGGCGGCGGTGCCAGCGGCGACCATGCCGAGGCCCATGCCCGTCGCCTTCTGACTGATCTCATTCAGCTTTTCGGAATTGCGGTTGGCCTTTGCCACCTTCTCCAGCTGGGCGGTCTGCTGACGAAGCGCCTGGTTAGCTTCGGCGGTGCGCTGGGCAAGCCGATCTTCATGAGCGGCGAGTTCGCCCACGTCGATCCCGGCGGCGGACAGCTTGCCCGCCAGCTGCTGCAATTCCGTGCCGTTGCTGTCGAGGCGCGCGGTCAGTGCGGCGGCCTGCTTTTCCGTGCGGGCGAACTCGTCGCGCAGTTTCTTGGTGGGCTTTTCCGTCGCCTCCAGCTGGTCGCGCAAGGCGGCAAGTCGGGTCTGGGCCTCCTGATATTTCCGGGTGTCATCGGCGAAGCGGGTTTCCGCCGCCTTGTAACTGCCGACCTGCTTTTGCAGGGCACCCAGCGATTTCAGTTCCTCGTGCGTCTTAGCCAGATCCCGGCGCGCGGCGGACGATGCGCCGGTGATGGATTTCAGGGGCGATGTGACCTTGTCCAGCGCCTCAAGGATGATCTGGAGCCGAAGATTCTTGTCCGCCATTATCGCTTTCCGGGCTTTTCAGGGGGTTTCGATCGACGGGCGGCCTGCTCGCGCCAGCCCATCAGTTCGGAGAGATCCATTCCGTCCATGACGGCGGGCGACCAATGGAAGATGATCGCCACGTCCGCCATCGCGTCATCTACTGATCGAGGACAGCCGCACGCTGCGACTTCTGCAGCAAAAAACTGCCAATCTCCGCACCGCAAGCGAGCAGGTCCGCCGGTTCCATATTGGACACTTCGGCTTCGGTCAGGGTGGGCATGGAGATCCGGGGCAGCAGCTTGGTCAGGCTGTCCACCTTCAACTGGCCCAGATCGACCAGCGACAGGCCGCGCAGTTCGCCGGAACGGGGCTTGCGCAGCTTCAGTTCCTCGATCGAGGTTTCGCCGCGCACGATCGGCGCGTCGAGGGTGACGGTGCGGAACAGGGGATCGGTGGTGTCGCTCATGATACTCTCTCAAATTTCAGGGAAGGACGGCCCGACGACGCGCGCCGGGCCACAGGAATCAGAACATGCCGATGGCTGCGCGCAGTTCGGCGGTGCGATCCACGCCGCCCACGATCTCGATCATATTGATGAAGTCGATTTCGATTTCCGTCCGCCCGTTCCAGACCAGCTTGTAATAGGCCAGCGCCATGGTCGCCGCGAACTCGCCGGGTTCACCGACTTCCTGATCGCCGGGGTCGATTTCCGAATATCGCCCGCGAGCGATGACCTCGACCGTGTCGATCGCGCTGCTATCGTCCTGCTGATATGCGCCGACGAAACGGATATAGACCCCGTCCACAGTGGGGACGCCCCACTGGCGCAGGACGTCGCGCACGGGGCCGCCGAAGGTCAGGCCGAGTTCCATGGCCTCCATGCCCATGTCCATCTGGAGCGGGCCGTTCATGCCGCCGCCGCGATGTTCCTCCAGTTTGCGGGTCAGTTTCGGCAGGGCGACGGTCTTGACCTCGCCGCCATAGGCGTTGCCTTCATTGAAGGTGTTCATATTCTTGAGGATGCGGGGCAGTCCCATCGCTGGCTCCTATGTGATGAAGGGATGAAGGGGGCGGGATCAGACCGTTTCGGTCAGCTGGCTCGCGAAGTCGGCGAAATAGGCGTCCGTGATGCGCTGGTTGAAGCCGAGATCTTCCAGCGGCGGCGGCACGGTGTAATCATAGTCGATGCGCAGCTTGCCCGCCTTGAGGCTGGCCGTGCTGTTGTTCGCCTCATCAAACCAGCAGTTGAAGCCGAGGACGATGCCCTGCGCCTTCAACTGGCGGCCAAAGCCGTTGATGGTTTCGATGATGTCTTTCGCCAGCGCCGGAGTCAGAGGCTTGTCGATCGCCCACATCATGCCGCTGACGATGGTGTCGGCCAGCAGCTGGGCGACGCGGACCGTGCTTTCGAAGGCGAACAGATCGTCGTCGGAAGTGGTGCGGTTGCCCCAAAAGCGGTAGCCGGTGTCGGTGCGGACAAGGGCCGTCACTTCCGCCGCATTGAGCAGCCCGGCTTCGCTCGCCTGATCCTCAATATCCCAATGAATATCCTTGGTCAGACCCACGACGCCCTGCACCGCGACATTCGACAGGGTCTTGTGCGGCCCGGTCTGGGTGTCGATCAGTGCGCGCAGGCCCATGGCGCGGGCGGCGGCATAGCTGGTGACATTGGCACTGGATGCCGTATCCCAGCTAAGGAAATCGGGCATCAGCAGCATGAGTTCGCGCGCGCTGAAATTGGCGCGGTAGAGGATCGCGTCGGCCACGGTATCACCGATCGCGCGGGCATAGGCAAAGCCGCGCAGCTTCTGCGCCACGACAGCCAGCGCCGTCGTCACCGCCTGCGTTTCGAGACCCGGCGTGCCGAGGATCTTCGGCTTGACGCCCAGCTGCGCCTGCGCGGCCAGCAGCGCCTGCATCCCGGTTTTCTGGCCCGTTCCGTCCGTGGTGCCGATGACGTTGCTGGCCGTTTCGGCTGCATCTTCACCTTCCTCGACGCGCACGACGACGATGACAGGGCGGGTCTGATCGGCGATCGCGCGCAGGGACTTCGCCAGCGTACCCAGCACGCCCGCCTTGCCGATCGCGGCTTCCACGTCCGTCACCAGTGCGGGGCGGTTGAGGGGGAAGGTGGCAACGTCGGCATCGGAGGCGGTGGCGACCAAGCCGATAATGGCTGTGGAAACGGCGGTCAGCGTGCGTGCGCCGTCGCTGATCTCGGTAACGGTGATTCCATGCTTAAAGGCCATGACAGGCTCCTTTGTTGGCGGCTTGAGGGCTAGAGAGAGAGGGGCAGGACGAGACGGGTGCGGGCGTTCGCGGCGGCGGTGTCGGTCCTGTCCGCGTCGAGGATGATGGTGGCGGCTCCAGGGCGATCTCCGGCGGCGATGCCGACGCGGCGAAGGCGGATGCGATCTTCGTTGCGGGAAACAGCCACAGCCGATGCGGCATAGACCCGCAGGATGTTCGCGGGGGTCATGGGCTGGTCGATCAGTTCGGGCAGCAGCGAGCCATATTCCCGGCGACCGGCGCGCGTGCCGACAGGGGTAGACAGGATGTCCAGCACCGATTGCCTGATATGCTCTAGGCCATCCATCGCCGCGCCGGTGGTGCGTGCCATGCCCGTCATCAGACAGGTGCCCCCGTCTGTGCGCCGCCAGCCTGCACGCCGCTATGCTTATGGCCCTTGAGGCTCTTGCCGCCGCCGATGACGTCTTCCGACGCGGTCGCGGTCCCGGTGATGGTCACATCGCCGTTGATGGCGACATTGCCGTTGATCGTGACGTCAGGCGCGTCGATCGTGGCCGTGCCCCCGGCGGGAAGGCTGACAGCAAGAGCATGGGTGGCGTGATTGTAGCTGATCGACGCGCCATCGGGGAAATCCATCTGGACGACGTCGGGATCGTTGCTCGGCGGCGGATTGGCGTCGGAATAAAGGCCGACCACCACCAGCCCATTTTCCAGATCGCCTTCAGGGGCGAGGACGACGCACTGTTCCCCGACAGAGGGCGGCGACCAGATGCGCGCTGCGCCCGCGCGCTGGGCCACCCACGGCAAATCGCCGGTGGTCAGATCGCCCAGCGTGACGGTGCAGGTGGCATTGGCATGATCGACCGACGCGATGACGCCATACTGGATCGCTTCGCCGACCTGCTGTTCGGTATCTGGGGCATTGGCCATGCGCGGACCATGGCGCGGGCGCGCGGGCCTTTCGCCGCCCTGCATTTGGACAGCCAGCTATCCAAATGCAGGGCGTTGCCGATCATATGTCGTTAGCGGGGATCGGGAAATTGCTGATCAGCACTTCGCCCGCCTTCGTTGGCTTGCCGCCGACGCTGTAGGTCGTGTCGATCGCCGCGATCGGGAAGCGCGCGAAGGTTTCCCGCACGCCTGCATTGTCGTTGAGCGACATCAGGAAGCGCCCTTTGATCCCGGCCAGCTGCTGGGCCAGCGCGACAAAGTCATCCCGGCTGAACACATCGGCTCCATAATCGCGCTCGCACGCCCAATAGGGCGGATCGAGATAGAACAGCGCCCCCTCGCGGTCATAGCGGCGGATGAAGTCGCCATAGGGCAGGCGCTCGATGACGACCGATTGCAGGCGCTCATGCACTTCTGCCAGCATCGGCTCGATCTTGCCGACGTCGAAGCGCGCAGGCGACGCCGCATCGACGCCAAAGCCACGGCCCCGCACCTTGCCGCCAAAGGCGAGGCGCTGGAGGTATAGGAAGCGGACCGCGCGTTGCAGATCGGTCAGCCTGTCGGGATCCTGCCCAAGCAGCCGTTCAAATTCGGCGCGGCTCGCCACGCGGAATCGCAGCATGTCGACCAGATACGGATAATGCTCGGCGAGGCAGCGGAACAGCGTCACGACATCGCCGGAAATGTCGTTGATCGCTTCGGCGCGCGGGCGGCGGCTGCGGCGCAGGAAGATGCCGCCCATGCCCACGAAGGGTTCGGCATAGCTGCTGTGTGGGATGCTATCGATGATGGCGCATATCCGCCGGGAGAGGTTGCGTTTGCCGCCGATATATCCGGCGACGGGCGAAACGGGGCGGACGTGAACAAAGGGTGTAGACATGTAGGAAATCCTGCACGATGTCCCGACGCGGCAAGCCACGGAGGGAACTCAAAAACGGGCGGGCGCGCCGCCCTGAGAGTGCGAGTGCAGGCTCGCGGTTTGGAGATGTGGGGACATCCCAAGCCCCCTCCGTAAGGGGAGCGGCGGCGTTCATAGCCGCCGC
>Ga0307412_10001152_pt1 | contig 15184 bp, 12 predicted proteins | sample DK1Cmetagenome_3_FD_203823 | JGI IMG/M metagenome (GOLD analysis project Ga0307412, IMG submission 203823) | Maize rhizosphere microbial communities from greenhouse at UC Davis, California, United States - DK15-C-1 | ecosystem: Host-associated > Plants > Roots > Rhizosphere > Soil | place: USA...
CCAGCACGTAAAAACGGGGACGGAAAGCCAGCCGTATGTCATCCAGTTCCCGCCGCCCAACGTCACGGGCACCCTTCACATGGGCCACGCGTTCAACCAGACCATCATGGACGGCCTGGTTCGCTACCGCCGCATGGCGGGCGACGATACCGTGTTCATTCCCGGCACGGACCACGCCGGCATCGCCACTCAGATCGTTGTTGAGAGACAGCTGGACGCCCAGAAGGTTTCCCGCCACGACCTCGGCCGCGAGAAATTCGTGGAAAAAGTCTGGGAATGGAAGGAAAAGTCGGGCAACGCCATCACCGAGCAGGTGCGCCGCCTGGGCGCGTCGGCCGATTGGCCACGCGAATACTTCACCATGGACGACCGCATGTCGCGCGGCGTGGTGGAGACCTTCGTGCGCCTGCATAAACAGGGACTGATCTACCGCGGCAAGCGCCTGGTCAACTGGGATCCCAAGCTGCTGACCGCCGTGTCCGACCTGGAAGTCCAGTCCGAAGAGACCGACGGCCACATGTGGCACATCCTCTACCCCTTCGTCGACGGGCCGCAGACCATTGTCGACAAAGACGGCCAGACCGTTACGCTGCGGGGCATGACGATCGCCACGACCCGCCCGGAAACGATGCTGGCTGACGGCGCCCTGTGCGTGCATCCGGACGATCCGCGCTACCAGCACCTGATCGGCAAGGAAGTCGAACTGCCGCTGTGCGATCGCAACATCCCCATCATCGCAGACGATTTCGTCGACCCCGAATTCGGCACGGGCTGCGTCAAGATCACCGGCGCCCACGATTTCAACGATTACGCCTGCGCGATGCGCCACGATCTGCCGCTGATCGTGATCTTCACGCTGGATGCGCACATCAACGAAAACGGCCCCAAGCAGTTCCAGGGCCTGGAGCGCTACGAAGCCCGCAAGGCGGTCGTCGCCCAACTGGATGCCGAAGGCTATCTGGTCAAGATCGAACCGCACAAGATGATGCAGCCCAAAGGCGACCGGACCGGCGTCGTGCTGGAGCCCATGCTGACGGACCAGTGGTTCGTCGCCATGAGCAAGCCGGCCCCCGAAGGCACGCTGAACCCCGGCAAGAGCATCACCGAAGTCGCGCTGGAAGTCGTGGCCGATGGCCGCATCAAGTTCTATCCGGACAACTGGACGACCATTTACAACCAGTGGCTGAACAACATCCAGGACTGGTGCATTTCGCGCCAGCTGTGGTGGGGCCACCAGATCCCGGCGTGGTATTCGGAAGACGGCCAGGTCTTCGTGGCGCACGACGAAGCCGGCGCCATCGAACAGGCGCGCGCCGCCGGCGTCACGGGCGAACTCAAGCGCGACCCGGACGTGCTGGACACCTGGTTCTCGTCGGGCCTCGTGCCTTTCACGACGCTGGGCTGGCCGGAAAACACGCCTGACCTGCAACGCTACCTGCCCTCCAGCGTGCTGGTCACGGGCTTTGACATCATCTTCTTCTGGGTCGCCCGCATGGTCATGCTGACCACGCACCTGACCGGCCAGATTCCGTTCAAGCACGTCTACGTGCACGGCCTGATCCGCGACGCCGACGGCCAGAAAATGAGCAAGTCCAAGGGCAATACGCTGGACCCGGTCGACCTGATCGACGGCATCGACCTGGACGGCCTGATCGCCAAGCGCACCTATGGCCTGATGAACCCCAAGCAGGCGGGCGCCATCGAAAAGGCCACGCGCCGCCAGTACCCGGACGGCATCCCCGCTTTCGGCACCGATGCGCTGCGCTTCACGATGGCCGCTTACGCCACCCTGGGCCGCAACATCAACTTCGACCTGAAGCGCTGCGAGGGGTATCGCAACTTCTGCAACAAGCTGTGGAACGCCACGCGCTTCGTGCTGATGAATACCGAAGGCCACGACCTGACGGGTTCCGACGCCGGCGAAACCTCGTTCGTCGACCGCTGGATCATCAGCCAGATGCAGACGCTGGAAGCCGACGTCGCGCGCGGATTCGCCGACTACCGCTTCGACAACATCGCCAATGCCCTGTACCGCTATGTGTGGGACGAGTACTGCGACTGGTACCTGGAACTGGCCAAGGTGCAGATCCAGACCGGCACGCCCGCCCAGCAGCTGGGCACGCGCCGCACGCTGATCCGCGTGCTGGAATGCGTGCTGCGCCTGGCGCACCCGATCATTCCGTTCATCACGGAAGAACTCTGGCAAAAGGTGTCGGTGGCGGCCGGCAAGCGCAAGGAAGGCGTGGCCGACAGCGTCAGCGTCCAGCCCTACCCGCAAGCCAATCCGGACGCGGTCGATGTGGCGGCGGAAGCCGACGTGGCCGAACTCAAGGCCCAGGTGGAAGCGGTGCGAGCGCTGCGCGGCGAAATGAACCTGTCGCCCGCCCAGAAAGTGCCGTTGTGCGCCCAGGGCGACGCGCCCACGCTCAAGCGCAACGCGCCGTACCTGGCCGCGCTGGCCAAGCTGAGCCAGGTCGACGTGCTGGACGCCCTGCCCGACGCCGGCGCGCCGGTCCAGGTTGTGGGCGCCAGCCGCCTGATGCTGCACGTCGAGATCGACGTGGCGGCCGAGCGCATTCGCCTGGACAAGGAAATCGCACGCCTGGAAGGCGAGATCGCCAAGGCCAATGGCAAGCTGTCGAACGCCAGCTTCGTCGAACGCGCCCCGGCGGCGGTCGTCGAGCAGGAAAAGGCCCGCATGGCGCAGTTCGGTGAAACGCTGCAGAAGGTGCGCGAACAGCGCGCCAAGCTGGGCGACTGAACGGCGGCCACGCCCCGCTGAAACCAAAAACCCCGGACTGGTTCCGGGGTTTTTTCATGGCGGCAACCACCGAGGAAGTCAGACGCCGCCATCGGTCATGCGGTACCAGGTCACCACCGCATTGACGTAGAGCCGCCGCAGGCCATACAGCGGAAACGGCACCACCGGGGACAAGGGCACGGGCAGCGCGTTGGCGTCGCCCGTCGCCACGTATTGGGCCATGGCGCGGCCCATGCTGGTCTGCAGCCCCACCCCGCGCCCCTGGCACCCGATATCCACCAGCAGGCCAGGTTGCGGCTCGTGCAAATGCGGGAGGTAGTCGCGGGTGACCGCAACGCGCCCGCACCAACGGTATTCGAATGGCGTGCCCGCCACCTGCGGGAACAGCTTCAGCATGACCCGCTCCAGATGCGCCCAGTCTTCCGGCCCCTTGGGCTCACGGAAGGGTCCGCGCCCGCCCATCAACAGCCGGCCCTGGTGGTCCAGCCGGAAATACAGCAGCAGGTTGCGCGTATCCGAGGTGACATGCCCTTCGGGGAAAATGCCCGCGCGCACCGACTCCGGCAAGGGCGCGGTGGCGACCTGGAAGGTATTGGCATCGATGATGGATGTCTTCAAACCCGGCAGCAGGTCGCCGCCGTAGGCATTGGTGCACATCACCACCCGGTCGGCGGTGACCGTCGCGCCGCGGGCCGTCGCCGCCACCCACTTGCCATCGCTGCGGGTCAGGCCGGTGACGGGCGTGTCCGTGTAAATCGAGGCGCCGGCGTTCAGCGCGGCGCGCGCCAATCCACGCGCATAGCTCAGCGGCTGCACGGCGCCGGCGCGGTTGTCCACCCAGCCGCCCAGATAGCGGTCCGTGCCCAGCAGGCGGGCGACTTGCTCGCGATCCAACGGCTGCGCGTCCACGCCATGCCGCGCCCATTGCGCCGCTCGGCCGTGCGCGGTGCGCAGCGCCTCTGCATTGTGGGCGCCCTGGACCCAACCTTTGCGGACATGCGGCACGTCCATGGCATGGCGGTCGATCAGGTTGAACACCGAGTCGGCCGTCGCCCCCGCGAACCGCAACAAGCGCTCGCCGCGCTCTTGGCCAAACATCGAGATCAAGGCGTGCGGGTCGTACTTCAGCCCCGGGATCACCTGCCCGCCATTGCGGCCTGATCCGCCGAAGCCGATTTCACGCGCCTCCAGCACCACGGTGTTCACGCCGCGCTCCGCCAGATGCAGCGCGGTGCTCAGGCCGGCGTAGCCACCGCCGATGACCAGCACATCCGCCTGCAAGGACGCCGAAAGCGGTTGGGTGGGCGGCGGCGCCGAAGCGGTCGCTGCCCACAAGGACGGAGAAAGCGGAAACGGCACTGGCTGCATGATGATTCCTTCCTACATGGGGTGCAGCACACGGCGCAGGAAATCCTGCGTGCGGGGATGCTGCGGATGATTCAAGACCTCTCGGGCCGCGCCCTGCTCGACCATGACGCCGCCGTCGAAGAACATGACACGGTCGGCAACCTCGCGCGCGAAGCTCATTTCGTGCGTCACGACGACCATGGTCATGCCGGCCTCGGCCAGCTTGCGCATCACGCCCAGCACGTCGCCCACCAGTTCCGGGTCCAGCGCAGACGTCGGCTCATCGAAGAGGATGGCCTTGGGCTGCATCGCCAGGGCGCGCGCAATGGCCACGCGCTGCTGCTGCCCGCCCGACAACTGATTAGGATGCGCATCCGCCTTGTCTGCCAAGCCCACGCTGGCCAGCAATTCGCGGCCGCGCTCCAGCACCTGCGCGCGCGGCTCTTTCTTCACGAAGATCGGCCCTTCGATCACGTTTTCCAGCGCGGTGCGGTGCGGAAACAGGTTGAAGCGCTGGAACACCATCGCCACCTGCGTGCGGATCGACACGATGGAAGGCGCGTCGGCGTCGACCAGTTCGCCATCCACGGTGATGCGCCCGGCGTTGTAGCGTTCCAGCCCATTGATGCAACGCAGGATGGTGGATTTTCCAGAGCCGGACGGGCCGATCACGCATACGACTTCGCCCTTGGTGACTTCGGCGTCGATGCCCTTGAGCACCTCTAGCGCACCGAAGCTCTTGCGGACCCCCTTGAGTTCGATCATTTCGTGGCGCTCCTTTTCTCGAGGTGCCGGACAAGCAGGATCAGCGGCACGCACATGATCAGGTACATCAGCGCCACCAGCGAGAACACGGTGGCGTTCTTGAACGTGGACACGGCGATCAGCTTGCCCTGCAAAGCCAGTTCAGCCACCGTGATCGTGGACGCCTGCGACGAGTCCTTGAGCATCATGATCATGATGTTGCCGTAAGGCGGCAGCACGATCTTCACGGCTTGCGGCAGCACCACGCGCCGCATCGTCATGCTCCAGCTCATGCCCATCGCCATCGCGGCTTCGATCTGGCCACGGTCGATGGCCTGGATGCCCGCGCGGAAGTTCTCGGCCTGATACGCGGAATAGGCTACGCCCAACCCGATGATGGCGGCCTGCACGGCCGTCAGCGACACCCCCATGTCGGGCATCACGAAGTAGATGTAGAACAGCAGCACGATGATCGGGATGCCGCGCAGCAGGTTGATGATTCCGCCGCTGAGCTTGGACAGGAACGTGTTGCCGGAGACGCGCATCAGCGCCCACACCAAGCCCAGCACCGTCGATAAGGCAAGCGAACCCAACGTGACCAGGATCGTCAGCTTCGCGCCTTGCAGCAATATCGGCAGATACTCCGCCGAGTCCTTGAAGAATTCCGTCATGACTTCACCCACCCTGACAAGACAGCCCACCGGCACGCCGGATGCGTGCCGCCCGCCAGCGCGCGGGTGCGCGCCGGCAAGGCTGATGCGATAACGCTTGGTTGCTTTGCGGTCTGGCCGGCATCACGCGCCGGACAGGCCCCACTTTTTCAGGATGGCGTCGATGGCGCCGTTCGCCTTCAGCTTGGTCAGCGCCTTGTTGATGCGATCAAGCAAGGCCGTGTCTTCCTTGCGCGTGGCCAGGCCCAGGCTGCCCATGATGGTCGGCTGATAGGACGACGCCATCTTCAGGTTGGGATAGTTGCCCTGGGTCAGGATATAGGCCGCGATGGGGTAGTCCATGAAACCGCCCTGGATGCGGCCGGCGTTGGCGTCGCGCATCATATCGGGCGGATTGTCGTAGAGCTTCACTTCCTTGAACATGCCGCTTTTCTGGATCGGCTCGACGAATGCAGTGCCGACCTGCACGCCAACGGTCATGCCCTTCATGTCGGCGAAGGACTTGTAGTCCTTGTTGTCGGTCTTCAGCACCATCAGCCCTTCCCCGTAGCGGTATACGGGGTCGGAAAAGCTGACAACCTGCTGGCGCTGCGGCGTGATGAACATGGCCGCGGACACGATGTCGATCCGTTTGGAGGTCAGCGAACCGATCAGGGCCGAAAACGCCATGGGTTCAATCTGCACCTCGAATCCCGCTTCTTTGCCGACGGCCTTCACGATGTCGACCATCACGCCTTCGATGCTGTTGGTCTTGGTATCGAGAAAGGTGAAAGGACTGCCGGTGGGTGTGGACCCCACTTTCAACACCGTCTGGGCTTGCGCGCCCGCGGCCATGGACAATGCTGCGAATACCGAGACAACCAGAGTCTTGAATTTCATGACATATCCTCATCGTGGCAAAGAAACCCGGACGACGCGCTGCGTGCCCGGTGGCGCGACGATCCCCTGAGTCGCCACGCCGCTATGGAAGCTGTGCGCTTAGGGCGCCTGTTGCGTGTCGTCCCCCGCGGCTTGAGTGATGTTGGAGATGGCCCAGATGACCTCGGTCGTCTGCGACCCGGGATTACGCCAGCGGCGCGGCGTGCTGCTGGCATAGCAAAAGCTGTCGCCTTCATTGAGCAACATGACGCGGTCGCCCACCCATAGCTCGAGCGAGCCTTTGAGCACCACGCCGATCTGCTCGCCCTGCCCCGTCACGAAAAGCTCCTGCCCGGTCGAGCCGCCGGGCTCGATCGTGGCGCGGCACAGGTCCATGCTGCGGCATGCGGGCGGCGTGTACATCTCTTTGCTGATGCCCTTTTCGCTCAGGTCGATAAAGCGATGCGTGCCGGCCCGCGCGACGCGGCCGCCATCTTCACTTTGCGTGTGCTCGGCGTTGCGCAGCAGAGAATTCACCGAGACGTTGAATTCGCGCGCCAGCATGTGCAGGACCTTTACCGACGCGGAACTCAAGCCGCGCTCGATCTGGCTCAGCAAGCCCAAAGACATGCCGCAAGCGCGGGCAACCTCGGCCAGCGAGCGTTTCTGCTGCTTGCGCAGTTGGCGCAGTTGCTGCCCCAGCCATAAGTCGACGGCCGACTCCGGCCTACCCGCCATGGCACTAGCCGACGGCGAGGCGGCGCGGCGCTCGGGCGCGGATAGGGCTGCAGCGGATCGGCCAGAGGGGGAGTTCGACATATGAAAATTTCATTTGCATGTAATTTTCAATACTAAAGAGCAGCCGAAACGCCCACAACCTAGGAACATCCCTACGCTTGCGGAACCGAGAATGAGGAGGGGAATGACTAGGACGCGTCGGGCGTCTTCGGGGGCTGGGCAGGCTTGGCCGACGGCTTGCGCCTGCGCTTGGGCGCGTCGGCAGCGGGGTCGTAGGTGCCGGCCAATTCGGCCAGGTAACGCTCGTCCGCCTTATTCAGCCACCCTTTCGCGCGAGCCGATTCGATGAGCTCGGGGCGTCGGGTTGCCGTCAGCGCAAGCGAACGCTCGCGTCGCCAGCGGGCGATGTTGGCGTGATGGCCGCTAAGCAGCGGCGCAGGCACGGACTCGCCTTCGTACACTTCGGGACGCGTGTAATGCGGGCTGTCCAGCAAACCTGACAAGGTGTCGTTGAACGAATCCTGCAGCGCGGAGTCGCCATCGTTCAACACGCCTGGCACCAAGCGCACGGCGGCATCGATCACTGCCAGCGCGGCAATCTCTCCGCCGGACAACACGAAGTCGCCCAACGAGATCTCATGCGTTACGCAGCGTTCGATGAACCGCTGATCCACGCCTTCGTAGCGACCGCAGATCAGGATGATCCCGTCGCTTGCAGCCAGCGTTTCGGCGCCGGCTTGGTCGTAGCGCTGGCCGACTGGCGCCAGCAGCGCAACCGGGGCGGGCCCCAGGCCAAGCGCTGCGCGCGCTTGCTGGGCGGCATTGACGGCAGCTTCCAAAGGCGCCGCCATCATTACCATTCCGGGACCACCGCCATAAGGACGGTCGTCCACGGTGCGATGGACGTCCTGCGTGAAATCACGGGGATTCCAGGCGTGCAAGGACCACCGGCCTTGGGCATGCGCCCGGCCGGTGACACCCAGATCGCGCACTACCCCGAACATTTCGGGAAAGAGCGTAATGACGTCGAATCGCATCAAAGATCCGCCGGCCAGTCGCTGTCTATGCGGCGAGCAGCCAGATCGACGGCGTGTATGTGCGCACGTACGAACGGAACAAGCATTTCGGCAGGTCGGCCTTTGGCGTTCAGGATAGGCTCGAGCCCTTCGGCCCCCACCTTCTGGCACAAGACCTTCAAGACGGCGTGAGCGCCGTTATCAAGGACTTCGTCCACCACGCCAATCAGCGCGGGTTCACCGTTGGCGCTGGTGTACAGCGAACAACCGATGAGGTCGACCCAGTAGTATTCGTCTTCCTTGGGCGCGGGGAACGAACCGCGCGGCGCTTGCACGGAATATCCGCGCAAGGCTTCCGCCTGATCGCGATCCGCAATGCCTGCCAGCTGGGCCACGACCGTGGAACCCTGCGAACGGACTTGCAAAACCTTGATTGCGACAGGCGCAGACGCGACAGCGCCCCGCGCCAATTCAGGCACAGGGCGAGTCAACCACCATTGAGACGCTGAGAGCAGCACTTCGGCATTGGCCGAATGTGGCTGCACCTTAACCCAGCCTTTCACACCGTAGGCTGCACTGATGCGGCCCAGCTCGATCAAATCCGTAGGCGCCGCGTTAGAGGTTGCGGCATCAGACATGTATCGCGCTCTTCGTAATGATGAAACAGCTAAGAATGGTAGCTTTACAGCTGAACTAACGGCTTGGGCACGACGCAGGCAATTAAGCTGCGGCGGAAACCTTGGCCGAGTAGTCCTTGACCAGACGCTCGACAGCGGGCGACAGTTGCGCGCCAGTGCCGGTCCAGTACTGCACGCGATCCAGCGCAATGCGCAGGTTTTCCGTGCCTTCGCTAGCTACGGGGTTGTAGAAACCCACGCGCTCGATGAAGCGGCCGTCGCGACGGTTACGCGAATCGGTGGCCACCAGGTTGTAAAACGGACGCTTCTTGGACCCACCGCGGGCCAGGCGAATCACCACCATAGGTAATCCCTTGAATTAGTTGTGAAAAACGGGAAATTCTAGCACTTAAACAAGCCGGCTGGCAAATGCAGGTGCTGAATCAGTCGAGGCGGCGCAATTTGTATCCTAAAACACCGCATCCGGGTATTCTACAAATACGGGCCGGAGCCCGCCGCAGACGAAAGTGTAGCCTTCAGGCGCGCTTCGCGTCTGCATTTCGTGCGGTTGAACCTGAGTGCGTGTGAAGAATAACCCGATTGGAGAGATCGGTTTTATGTCGACCTGCGCAAGACCCGACGCTTTGCTCCCCCCGGCTACGCCGCAACGGCGCCGCCCTTCTGCTGCTTTCAAGCCCTCGTCCTGAGGGCGGAACACTCCCCTTTTTCGCCTTTCCCCCGGTTTTCCCTCGCGTTTTTTTCCGTGTTTTTTCCCAACACTTCCTCTTGGAGAGGTGCCACACCATGAAGAATCAGAAATCCGTCTTCACCCCCGTCGCGCGCCTGGCTCTGACCGGCCTATTGCTGGGCACGCTGGCGATGCCGCTCGCGGCTTCTGCCCGGGTTGTCGGCGCGGCATTGACCACGGCGTCGGGCAAGGTCACCGCCGTCGACCCCGCCACCCGCACCATCACACTGCAAGGCGCCAACGGCAACACCGTGGACGTGCTGGCAGGCCCCGAGGTCCGCAATTTCCAGCAGATCAAACCGGGCGACACGCTGACGCTGGACTATTACGAGTCTGTCGCGGTCGATGTGCGGCCGGCCGGCTCGGGCGCTCCTGAAGTGGTGACCGAAACCGCCGCCAACCGCAGCGCCAAGGGCGCCAAACCGGGCGGCGCGATGGGCCGCCAGACGACCATTACGGCTGCGATCTGGCACATCAACAAAAGCGCCAACCTGGTCACGCTGAAAGGCCCGCAAGGCGGCATGCGCACGATCCAGGTGAAGGACCCCGCCATGCAGGCACGCCTGCAGCAGCTCAAGGAAGGCGATCTGGTCGACTTCACCATCACGCAGGCGGTGGCGGCTGCCATCCATAAGTAAGCACGCCTGCGTCGACGTAAAAAGGCCCGCGAAAGCGGGCCTTTTCGTGAACGGCAGCGAACGCCGCCGACGGTCGGCGCGTTAGCGCCTGCGCAAGTAGTGCACGCCCCGGCCGTCGTCTTCTTGCTGCAGAACCAGCACGTTGCCGGTCTGCCGCGCGAAGGCCTGGAAGTCGCGGATGGCGTTGCGGTCCGTGGTGATGACGCGCAACACTTCGCCGCTTGCCATCTGCGCCAAGGCCTTCTTGGCGCGCAGGATGGGCAAGGGGCACGTCAGGCCGCTGGCATCCACTTCCTGCTCGAAAGCAGGCGCTTGCGCGCCCGCATCGAGGCTGGTGTCGGCACCCATCAGAGACGCTCTTCCACCCACTTCTGCACGCCGGCGATCGCCGCGGGCAAGGCAGCGAGGTCGGTGCCGCCGCCCATGGCCATGTCGGGGCGGCCACCACCTTTGCCGCCCACCTGGCTGGCCACGAAGCCCACCAGGTCACCGGCCTTGATGCGGTCGGTCAGATCGGCCGTAACGCCACCCACCACGCTGATCTTGCCGTCGGCGGAGCCGGTGGCAAGCAGCACGATAGCCGGCTTCAGGCGGTCTTTCAGGTTGTCGACCATGCCGCGCAAGGCCTTGGGGTCCACGTCGCCGATGCTGGCGGCGAGCACCTTGATGCCCTTGACGTCGACTGCCGCGCTGGCGGCAAGGTCGTTACCCGCGCTGGCGGCCAGCTTGTTGCGGGATTGTTCCAGGTCTTTTTCCAGCGCCTTGACCTGATCCTGCACTTGCGCGATGCGCGCAGGCACATCGGCCGGCGTGCTGCGCAGCATGCCCGCGATCTGGGTCAGCAAGGCGTTCTGGTTCTGCACCCAAGCCAGCGCGTTGTCGCCGGTGATGGCCTCGATGCGGCGCACACCCGCAGCCACGCCACCTTCGGAGATGATCTTGAACAGGCCGATGTCGCCCGTGCGGCTGACGTGCGTGCCGCCGCAGAGTTCGCGCGAGAAGCCGATGTCCAGCACCCGCACGGTATCGCCGTATTTTTCGCCGAACAGCGCCATGGCGCCGCCCTTGACCGCGTCGTCGTAGGCCATGACCTGGGCCACGGTGGGCTGGTTGGCCAGGACTTCAGCATTAACGATGGCTTCAACGCGCGCGATCTGCTCGGCGGTCATTGGCGCATCCTGCGCGAAGTCGAAACGGGTCTTGTCGGGATCCACCAGCGAGCCGCGCTGCTGCACGTGCGAGCCCAGCACCTGGCGCAAGGCCTTGTGCATCAAGTGAGTGGCCGAGTGATTGCGGATCGTGCGAGCCCGGCGGACCGCGTCAACGCGGGCCAGCAGGGTATCGCCCACCGACAGCGAACCGGATTCCAGCACCCCGTGGTGACCGGACACGCCGGCCTGGATCTTCAGGGTGTCGCCGACGGCGAAGCGCACGCCATCCGCTTCGAGCAAGCCGGTGTCGCCCACCTGGCCGCCGGATTCCGCGTAGAACGGGGTGGCGTCCAGCACGACCACGGCACTTTGGCCGGCTTTCACTTCCTGCACCTGGGTGCCATCGACGTACAGGGCGGTGACCTTGACGTTGTCGAGCTCCAGCTTTTCGTAGCCTTCGAAGCGCGTCGCGGCGCCTTCGTAGCTGAGGCCTTCGGCCATCTTGAACTTGCCGGCGGCGCGCGCCTGGTCGCGCTGGCGTTCCATGGCGACCTCGAAGCCGGCCATGTCGATGTCCACTTCGCGTTCGCGGCAAATGTCGGCGGTCAGGTCCACGGGGAAACCGTAGGTGTCGTACAGCGTGAAGAGCGTGTTGCCGTCCAGCACGCCGCCCTTGGTCACATTGGCCAGGGCCGTGTCCAGGATGCGCATGCCGTGTTCGAGCGTTTCGCCGAAGCGCTCTTCTTCTTGCTTGAGCACCTGCGCCACGCGGTCGGCCATGGCAGCCAGTTCCGGATAGGCCTCGCCCATTTCGGCGACCAGATCCGGCACCAGGCGGTGGAAGAAGGGCTTGGTCTGGCCCAGCTTGTAGCCATGGCGCAGCGCGCGGCGCACGATGCGGCGCAGCACGTATCCGCGGCCTTCGTTGCTGGGGATCACGCCGTCGACGATCAGGAAGGAGCACGCGCGGATGTGGTCCGCGATGACCTTGAGCGAATTGTTTTCCAGGTCGTTGATGCCGGTTTCGCGAGCGGCGGCGTGGATCAGCTTCTGGAAAAGGTCGATTTCGTAATTGGAATGCACGCCCTGCAGGACGGCGGCGATGCGCTCCAGACCCATGCCGGTATCGACACAGGGACGCGGCAGGCGCGGCATGTTGCCAGCGGCGTCGCGCTCGAACTGCATGAACACCAGATTCCAGATCTCGATGTAGCGGTCGCCGTCTTCCTCGGGCGATCCCGGGGGGCCGCCCCAGATTTCCGGGCCGTGGTCAAAGAAGATTTCCGAGCAAGGGCCGCAAGGGCCGGTGTCGGCCATCTGCCAGAAGTTGTCGGAGGCGTAGCGCGCGCCCTTGTTGTCGCCGATGCGGATGATGCGCTCGGTCGGCACGCCGACTTCCTTGGCCCAGATGTCGTAGGCTTCGTCGTCTTCCTGATACACCGTGACCCACAGCTTTTCCGCCGGCAGCTTGTAGACCTGCGTCAGCAGTTCCCAGGCGTATTGGATGGCATCGCGCTTGAAGTAGTCGCCGAAGCTGAAATTGCCCAGCATTTCGAAGAACGTATGGTGGCGGGCGGTGTAGCCCACGTTTTCAAGGTCGTTGTGCTTGCCGCCGGCGCGCACACTGCGCTGCGACGATGTGGCGCGCGTGTACGACCGCGATTCCTTGCCGGTGAAGACGTCCTTGAACTGAACCATGCCCGAATTGGTGAAGAGCAAGGTCGGGTCGTTGCCGGGGACGAGCGACGACGAAGGAACAATGGTGTGCCCCTTCGACTTGAAGAATTGCAGGAACTGGCGGCGAATCTCAGAGGATTTCATCGTGGATGACGCAGGATTTAGGCGAATCTTTGATTATAGAGGGTTGGCGAAAAAGCGCGGAGCCAAGGGATCGCCCCCCCCTAGCGGACGCACACGTAGCCGGTGGTCCACCCCTCTGTTTCGGTCCACTTTCCGCCCGCGGATACGATGACCGGCAGGTACCCGGCCGGACACGAGCAATCCCCGGTGCGTGGATTCGCCGTCGACTGCCCGGAATAATGCCGGCATCCGAACCGATTATTACTGCTGAACGCCCCCCCGAACCCGCCGCTGGCGGGTTGCCAGACGCCAGACTGGCAGGCCAGCAGCTCGCCAGCTTGCGTGCTGGCGATCGTTCCGTTGGCAAGACCGCAGCCAAGCCCCGGCTGGGCTCGCCCTCCCACGCTCAGGTAGGCGCCCGTTGCGATGGACGCCGCGACGGTCAGCGATCCGCTCAATGCCGGGTCGCGCGCGTCGCCGATGCGGACGAACGGATCAAGGTCGGGAAACGCGGGAGGGCTATCCGCCCCCAGTTCGGCCCCCGCCCCCGCCCACAGCGCCAGCGTGCCGGGCGGATACGTGGGCGCGTCTGGCATCAGCGGGTTTTCGAACCGGAATGCCGACCCCCGAGCCTGCCACGGGGTGTCGGGCCAGACGGCCCCGCCATAGCCGCCTGCGGCCTCGATGACGGAAGCGATGCCGACCAGGTCAGCCGACCGCGTCCCCCGTTTCAATAGCGGCGTGGCGCTGTAGACCAGAGCGTCGATCCTGCACCGTTCACCAGGGCAGTCCCCTCCTTTCCGAACCCGGATTTGCGCGCCAAACCCCAGCGCCGAGTATTCGGGGAAGTCGGCCGGCAGGTGCGCCAAGGCGCGCAATTCCGCCACCGAGGGGGATTGCGGATCCGCGAACAGCGGCGCGCCCGTGGCATCGTTGGGCATCTGCCCCTTGGCCAACGCGTCGAAATGCCGCGCCAGCATGCCGGCAGCCGCCTGCCGAATTTGCGCCATCCACACCCCCGCCGAGCGCGCCGCCGCATCCTCGATCCGATGGACAAGTTGATTGGAAGCCCAAATCGCGGTCACGGAAATCAATGCCAGCGCCAACGCCAAGCCTGCCAGCGAGAACCCGCGCTGACGGCCGCGACCACCAGCCGCGCGTTCCGGCAAGGAGCAGCGCCTCATTTCGCGGTGAAGGCGAAAGTGTTGACCTCGCCTTGGCTGCATTGGGCCTGGGCCAATGCGGCCCGGTACGGCACAGGAGGCGTGGCAAGCGCGTCTTTCACGATCTTGGCGCCGGAATTGCCGCCGATGGATATCGTCTCGGAGACCCGCTGCAATACGGAAGCCAGCGCCGGGCAGGCCGCATGGCTGACGTTGGTGAGCGTGACCGTGAACGCGGAGCCGAGCCCGGCGCCGCCCAGGGCGGTGGCAACCACTTCGACAATGCCATTGCGGCCGGTTCCGCTGCCGCCCAGTCCGTGCACGATACGCGCCGACGCCCCGCTGCCCTGAACGGCCAGCACGCTGGAATCGCGCAGCGCGTTGGCCATGGCCCCGGTATCCAGCCCCGTATAAGGCGTGACGCCTCCGCCCTGGGCGTTGATCTTCATGCTGGCGATGAAGCGTTGAAGTTCTTCGCCGACTTTGGGCACCTTGTTTTCGATGACATAAGCCCCGATCGCGGGAATTCCAACGATCGCGATCAGTAAGACGATGGCGGTCACGATCGACACTTCCATCAAGGAAAATCCGCGTTGGCGCTTTGCGCCGGATTGAAACTTCAGAACCTGTTGCATCAAACCCTCCGTTGAATGAATGGGACACGCATGCGCGCGGGGATCCGGCGATGCGGCAGCGCGCGGCAAGCTATTGGCTTGCATAAAAATTGGTGAGCGCCCGGCGCAGTTCGTCGATGACGGCGTAGTGCCAAAGCGTGACGCCCAACACGGTTGCCAGCGACGCGATGAGAAGCGCCCAGCGCAGCGCCGCTGCCTGCCGCCGCACCCTTGCCAGCAGCCGCGATTCGACGCGTTCGCGGACCCGCGCCAGACCGGTCTCCAACCCCAGTGCATCCGTCATGTCGGCCATGTACC
>Ga0307412_10001153_pt1 | contig 15173 bp, 11 predicted proteins | sample DK1Cmetagenome_3_FD_203823 | JGI IMG/M metagenome (GOLD analysis project Ga0307412, IMG submission 203823) | Maize rhizosphere microbial communities from greenhouse at UC Davis, California, United States - DK15-C-1 | ecosystem: Host-associated > Plants > Roots > Rhizosphere > Soil | place: USA...
CGATGCTGCGTTGTCGGCGTCTTTGTTGCCGCGGCAGGTCCGGGAGGCCAGCACCAAAATGGGGCTCCGGCTGCTTGAGATCGGGGCGGAAGTCTTTCCGTCGGCGGAGCTGGAACTGTACCGGGACTTGGTGACCACCGGCAGGGCCGCCGGACACCAGCCGCTGGCGTTCGCCGTCGTCGCACGTTCGCTGGGAGTGCCGCTGCAGGAGGCGCTCGCCGCCTACCTTTTCGCTACCGCCACCTCGCTGACGCAGAACGCGGTCCGCGCCATCCCGCTCGGCCAGAACGCCGGGCAGCGCGTGCTGCGGAAGGCGCACGACGACGTCGCTGCCGCCGTCGAGCGGGTCGCCCACCTGACGCCGGACGACTTCGGGGCCGTCACCCCCGGACTGGAAATTTCACAAATGCGGCACGAACGCCAGCGTGCCCGGATGTTCATGAGCTGACCGTGCCCATGGATTCACAAGGAGGACACCATGACTGAACCCATCAAGATCGGCATCGGCGGGCCCGTGGGCGCCGGTAAAACCCAGCTCGTGGAACGGCTCACCCGGCACATGAGCGGTGACATCTCCATGGCCGCCATCACCAACGACATCTACACCATCGAGGACGCCAAAATCCTTGCCGCCAACGGCATCCTCCCCGTCGACCGGATCATCGGCGTCGAAACCGGCGGCTGCCCGCACACCGCCATCCGCGAGGACACCTCGATGAACACCGCAGCCATCGAGGAACTCAAGGCCCGGCACCCCGACCTGCAGGTGATCTTCGTCGAATCCGGCGGCGACAACCTCTCCGCCACCTTCAGCCCCGAACTCGTGGACTTCTCCATCTACATCATCGACGTGGCCCAGGGCGAGAAAATCCCCCGCAAAGCCGGCCAGGGCATGATCAAGTCAGACCTCTTCATCATCAACAAAACCGACCTCGCCCCCCACGTCGGCGCGGACCTCGCCGTCATGGAACGGGACTCCAAAGAATTCCGCGGGGCAAAGCCGTTCTGCTTCACTAACCTCAAGACCGACGAAGGGCTTGAAAAGGTCATCGACTGGATCCGGCGCGACGTCCTAATGCTCGACCTGGCCTCATGAGTACGACGGCGGGAGCGCCACCGGCGGCTTCACCGGGGCCTGCGCCCGCGGGTGAGGCCGCTTCCGGCGCTTCGCCGGGGATAGGGGGCCGTGCCCGCTTCGCGGTGCCCACCACGCCGCGGCCCCCTATCCCCGGCTCCGCTTTTGCTGGCAGGTCACCTATGGGCGAGCTTGAGCTTCGGGTTGCCGAGCGTAAGGGACAATCCTTTGCCTCGCATCAGTTTCATGAGGGCGCTCTTCGGGTTCTGCGGCCGCACTACCTGGATGGCTCCGGGCAGGTCTGTTATGTCGTGGTGAATCCTGGCGGGGCTTATCTTGGGGCTGATCTTTTCCTCGTGGATGTGGAGGTGGGGGACGGAGCTGACCTGCTGCTGACGACGCAGTCGGCTACCAAGATTTATCGGACTCCGGAGTCGTTTGCCGAGCAGCGGATGGACCTGCGGCTGGGGGAGGGGGCGCGGCTGGAGCTGATGCCGGACCAGCTCATCGCCTACCGCGAGGCCAGCTACCGGCAACGCACCTCCGTGACCGTCCGGCCGTCGTCGTCCCTGGTGATGGCCGAAGTGGTGACACCGGGCTGGTCGCCCGACGGGGCGGGCTTCCGGTACCAGGAAATCCGGCTGCGGAACGAGATCCGGGTCGAAACGGACGAAGGAACCCACCTGCTGGCGCTGGACAACCTGCTGATCCGTCCGCCCGCGGGCGATGTGACAGGCCTGGGGTTCATGGAGGGCTACAGCCATCTGGGATCACTGGTGGTGGTGGACGCCCGCGTGGACCAGGCGCTCGCCGACGAACTGCACGCGCTCACAGCCGGACACGACGCCCTGGCCGGTGTCTCCCTCACCCGCCCAGCGCACGGCACCACCGGCCTGGTCCTGCGTGCGCTGTCCAACAGCACCGGGGAACTGAACTCCCTGCTTGCCGACTGCACCAACCTCCTGCGGGAACGCTGGCAGGGGCAGGGACCGCTCAACCTGAGGAAGCACTGATGACCGCCCTGACAACCATCACCGCGCTGTATCGGGAGCGGGAAACGCTGCCGCTGCGGACCCGGATACTGTTCACTTTCGGTGCCGTGGCCGCCCTGCACGCCGCCGCCGTCGTTCTCCTGCTCTCCGGAAACGCCGGCGCGGCAGGGACGGAGGCACTCACCTGGGGCCTGGTCCTGACCGCGTACCTGGCCGGCGTAAAGCACAGCTACGACTGGGACCACCTGGCCGCCATCGACAACTCGACGCGGAAGTTCGTTGCACAGCGGCAGGACCCGGTCAGCGTCGGCTTCGCCTTCAGCCTGGGGCACAGCTCGGTAGTGGCCCTGGCCGGGGTGCTGGTCATCGCGGGCGCGGCCCTGGTGGGTGAATTCATGGCGGACGGGTCCACCGGGAACCTGGTCCTCGGGCTGGTGGGCAGCGGCGTGTCCGGCCTCTTCCTGCTGGCGATGGGCCTGTTCAACGGCTCCGCGTTCGCCCGCTCCGCGAAGGCCTACCGCCGGGCACGCAGGGGCGCCGCCGTCGATCCGCGCGACCTGGAACCCCAGGGACTGGTGGCGCGGCTCCTTGCCAGGCCGCTGTCCCGGGTGCGCCGGCCGCGGAACATCTACGTGATCGGCTTCCTCTTCGGCCTCGGCTTCGACACCGCCACCACCATCGGGCTGTTGATGATGACGACGGCGGCATCGCTGGCCGGGGTGCCGGCGTTCACCCTGCTTGCCCTGCCGCTGGCGTTCGCGGCCGCCATGACGCTCTGCGATTCCCTCAACGGCATAGCCATGATGCGGATGTACCGCTCGGCACTGGACGACCCCCAACGGAAGCTGGGCTTCAATGCACTGGTGACCGGGATTTCGGCCGTGTCCGCGCTGTTCATTGCCGTGGTCACTCTCGGCGGCTTTGTCAATGCCGCGTTCGCGCTGGAGGATCCGGTGACCGCGTGGCTGGGCTCTATTGACCTGGGCGACGCGGGCCTCCTGCTGGTGGCGCTGCTGCTGGCGGTGTGGGGTGCCGCCGCACTCCGGGACCAAGGCGTTCGGAAGGGGTAACAGCTCACGGTGATCCCGGAACTGCAAGGTGCGGTGCCTGCCGGATGGCCTGCACCGCACCTTCAGAATTCCGGACCAGAAGCTGCCTAGCCGCCGAATTCCGGGACGTAGCTGGGAACCCCGACGGCGTCCGTTGACACCGGTGCGCCGGTGTCATTGATGACGTGGTCCAGCGTGCCGGCTCCCAGGTTGACCGTCAGCAGGCTGTGCAGCTTCACGCCCGGCGTCACCGGCACCTCGAAGCCGCGGGTCGCGTGGATGGTGGGGTCCACGTTGTTGTAGACATAGCTGCCGCCGCCCCACAGTTCGTGGGTTTTGACGGTGTCCGCGATCTTGTAGCCGGCCCAGCCCAGGACCCCATCGTGCTGCCAGGCGGCCTGGTTGGGGGCGTCGTAGGGAAGTTCATTCTGGAAGAAGATGGTCTTGCCGTTTTCACCATTCCAGATGACGTTGTACTCCTGGTAGTGCTCCACGAACAGGCCTGTGGCAGTGACGTTGTCGCCATTGATGATCACGCCGTTCTTACCGGTGTTGGTGGTCCATCCCACGCCGTTGCCGTGGTCTGCACGCCAGGCCCAGATGTGGTCCAGGAGGACGTTGTCGCTGTTGACCTCTAGGCTGTTTGACGCCTTGCCCACGTGGGGCCCGCCGATGCGGAAGAACACGTCGTGAAGCGTGGTGGGGTTGGCCGGATCACTGCGCACGGAAGAGTTGGCGGCGCCGCTGCCCTCACCCTCGCGGTCCTTGCCGATTCGCAGCAGGGCGGGTGAATTGACCTCGCCGGCATCTATCGTGACTGCGGCGATGTCCACGCCGGGAACATCCGCGACAGCCAGCGGGACGGCTCCGTTGAGGGCCGTAAGGGTGGCGATTCCCATCCCGAGGACGACAGCGTTTTCCCGCTTGACCTCGATGCTCTCATCAATGCCGTAGACCCCCGGGGTGAGCAGGAGGTTCTTGCCGCGTGCCAGCTGGGCGTTGATGGTCTTGGCGGAGTCCGAGGGGGTGGCCACGTAGAACTCGGACAGGGGGAGGCTGCGCCCCGCCGTCGGGCCGTTTTCCCAGGTGGTTCCTGACGAGTCCGTGCGGACGGACGGAACGAACACACTGTACCGGCCGTCGCCGTCCACCGTGAGGTAGGGCTTCTCACGGCTGATGGGAGTGCTGGCCAAGGTGGTGTACGGCGGGTTCGGGAAAGACTGCGCCGGCGCCCCGTCCACTCCGGAGAAGACTTGGTTCCAGACCCCGTTGGACCAGTTGCCGATGCTGCTGTCGCGCACGAAGTACTGCTGCTGCGACCCGTTGATGACGTCGCCCGTCTTCGAATCGGAAATGAAGCCGCCGCTGGCGTACTGCGGTCCGGCGGTGCAGTAGTCCATGAGGGAGAGGTTGCCGCCGGTGATGTTGACCCGCCGCATGGGCGACGCCTGTGAGGCCGCCCAGAAGTTGGCCGAGCTGCGGCAGCCCTCGAGGCCCATGACGTTGATGGTGAGGTTGGACAGGGACCGCCAGAAGTTGTTCAGTGCGATGCAGTTCTCCGCGGTGAGGCAGCGGTTGTACACGTCCACGTGCCCATTGATGGTGACGTCCGTGGGAGAAGCCCCCAGGCCCGCAACCTCCGTGGAATAGCCCACCTGGATGATGAGCGGCTCCGCCGCGGTGCCGTAGGTTCCCGGCTTGAACAGCAGCGAGTAGCGTTTTGAGCCCATTTCGTCGTCCACCTGCTGGGCGGCGATGGCATCAACAGTTGCCTGGATTTCCGCCACGGGCATGCTGGGGTCGAAGATCCGGACGTTGGGGCCGAAGTCCGGCTCCGTGCCCTCGGGAACAGCCGGAGGAGCAGCGGGTAAAGCAGCAGGTGCGGGGGCCTGGGGTGCCGATGCCTGGGTTGCGGCCGGTGCTTGCGGCGCGACCGGCGCAGCGGCGGCCAGGCCTCCGCCGCTGCCGATCAGCCCTGCAAGGAGGACCATCGTGCCGGCGGCCCGGCGGCCCTTCATGCGCCGCACGTGGGGGTGGTCCGGGCGGTCGGCGCGTGGCGGATGGGGAGGGTGGGCTAGCGGCATTGCTGGTCCTGTTCGTCGGTGGGATGCAGTGAGACGGCTGGACGGCGGCGAAAATGATGGGCCGTGGGAGCGCTCTCGTCGGGAAGCGTAACACCGTGACGAAGCACCGGCAAGGGTAGGGTGGGAGCGCTCCTACTCTTCCTTGACAAGTTGCTGTGAGGTGGGACACCATGTGATGAGAGCGCTCCCACCACGGACTGCCACCCGGTCCAGCCCGGCTGCTCCACCTCCCGCCTCCGGCCGTCCATGCGGACCGATGGGGCATCTTTTGACGAAGGAGTCTTCCCCTGTGAAAAACCCCAGTAAGTTCTCCGTGCTCTCGGCTGCCGCCGCCTGCCTGGCCCTGTCGCTGACGGGCTGCGGATCCTCGTCCGCAGAGAAGGCCGGCGTGAACGGCGCCACCGGATCCGAGCCCGTGACGCTCACGGTCGGAACGTTCAATGAGTTCGGCTACGAGGCGCTCTTTGAGGAATACGAGGCGCTGAACCCGAACGTGACCATTGAGCACAAGAAGGCGGCAACCACCAACGAAGCACGGGACAACCTCACCACCCGCCTGGCCGCCGGCTCGGGGTTGTCCGATATCGAGGCCGTGGAGGTTGACTGGCTCCCCGAACTCCTGCAGTACCCGGACCGTTTTGCGGACTTGAGCGACCCTGCAGTGGAAGGCCGCTGGCTGGACTGGAAGGCCGAGGCCGCCACCACGGACGATGGCAAGCTTCTTGGCTACGGCACCGACTCCGGCCCCGAGGCCGTCTGCTACAACGCCGAACTGCTCAAGAAGGCCGGAATGCCCTCCGAACGCGGGGAAGTGGCCAAAATGCTGGGCACCACCTGGGAGAGCTACTTCGAAGCCGGCAAGGCCTTCAAGGCCGCCAGCCCGGATTCCGCCTGGTTCGACTCCGCAGGGGCAATCTACCAGGGCATGAGCAACCAGCTGGAAAAGGTCTACGAGGAGGAAGACGGCACCGTCATCGCCACGGAGAACCAGAAGGTCAAGGACACTTATAGCCAGGTCCTGAGAGCCTCCACCGAGGACGGGTTGTCCGCCCACCTCAGCCAGTGGAGCGATGACTGGGCTTCCGGCTTCCAGACGGGTGCCTTCGCCACAACCCTCTGCCCGGGTTGGATGCTCGGTGTCATTGAGGGCAACGCAGCCGGGGTCACCGGCTGGGACGTGGCCAATGTCTTCCCCGGCGGCGGCGGAAACTGGGGCGGCTCCTACCTGACGGTTCCCACCCAGGGCGAGCACCAGGCGGAGGCCAAGAAGCTGGCAGGCTGGCTGACAGCCCCCGAGCAGCAGATCAAGGCCTTCACCGCCAAGGGCACCTTCCCCAGCCAGAAGGAGGCGCTGGAAAGCAGCGAGCTGCTCGGCCAGACGAATGCGTTCTTCAACGGCGCGCCCACGGGCCAGATCTTCGCCGAACGTGCCAAGGCTGTTGAGGTCACGCCTTTCAAGGGAACCAAGTACTTCGCCATCAATGACGCCATGCAGCAGGCCCTTACGCGTGTGGACGTTGACAAGTCGGACGACGCCGCTTCCTCCTGGGAGAAGTTCGTCGCCGCCGTGAAGTCCCTCTAGGCATGGCTGTCACCGACCGGGTCAAGCCCCGGAGCGCCGGGCGTCCGCCCCTGCCTCCGGCGGACACGAAGGGTGTCCGGCGCCTGGCTTTCTCGCAGCAGGCCTCAAAGTGGGACGTGAAAGTGTCCCCCTACCTCTACATCTCACCGTTCTTCATCCTGTTTGCCCTCACCGGGCTCTTCCCGCTGGTGTACACGGCATGGGTTTCCCTGCACAACTGGAACCTCATTGGCGGGCAGGGCAAGTTCACGGGCCTGGAAAACTACGCCTTCGTTGTGGCCCAGCCCTACTTCTGGAATGCGGTGGGCAACACCTTCAGTATCTTCATCCTGTCCTCCGTTCCCCAGGTTGTCATCGCCCTGGTGATCGCGGCGGTGCTGGATGCGAACCTGAGGGCAAGGACGTTTTGGCGGATGGGTGTCCTGGTCCCGTTCGTCGTTGCGCCTGTGGCGGTGGGCCTGATCTTCAACAACCTCTTCGCAGACCAGTTCGGGCTGACCAACGAGATGTTGAAGGCGGCAGGGCTGGACCCGGTCCGGTGGCATTCCGACTCGGTGGCCAGCCACCTGGCCATCGCCTCCATGGTCAACTTCCGCTGGACCGGCTACAACGCGCTGATCTTCCTCGCAGCGATGCAGGCCATCCCGCGGGATGTGTTCGAGGCGGCAACGATCGACGGCGCCGGCCGGCTGCGGCAGTTCTTCTCCGTGACCGTCCCCATGCTGCGGCCAACGGTGATCTTCGTGGTGATCACCTCCACCATCGGCGGCCTGCAGATTTTCGACGAGCCGCGGGTCTTTGACCAGTCCGGCCTGGGCGGCGCGGACAGGCAGTGGCAGACGCTGACCATGTACATCTGGGAACTCGGCTGGGGCCAGCGCAACTTCGGCAGGGCTTCTGCCGTGGCGTGGCTGCTCTTCCTGATCATCGTCCTGATCGCCCTGCTCAACTTCCTCATCACCAAGCGCATCGCAAGCCAGGGAGGCCGCAAGTGAGCTCCATTCCCATGATCGAGCAGACCGCCGGGAAGGGGGCCGCCCGGGCGGCAGCGCGGCGGGGGCCGGGTGCCAGGGGTGGCAGGTCCGGCCACGGAAGTGCCCGCAGGCCCGGCTTCCTTACCTACGGATTCCTGGGTGCCGTCCTCCTGGCGTCCCTCTTTCCGCTCTATTGGTCCTTCCTGGTGGGCAGCCATGACAACACCGTGCTGAGCCGCGGCATCCCGCTGCTGCCCGGCGGGAACTTCCTGGCGAACGCAGCGAAAGTCTTTGACAGCATTCCGTTCTGGAAGGCGATGGGCAACAGCCTCATCGTCTCGTGCGTGACCGCGGCATCCGTCGTCGTGTTTTCCACCCTTGCAGGATTCGCCTTTGCCAAGCTCCGCTTCCGCGGCAGCAAGGGGCTGCTGGTGTTTGTCATCGCAACCATGGCTGTTCCTACCCAGCTCGGCGTGGTCCCGCTGTTCATCGTGATGTCCAGGCTCGGGTGGACCGGCTCGCTTTGGGCCGTCATCGTCCCGGGCATTGTTACGGCCTTCGGCGTGTTCTGGATGACCCAATACCTGCGTGACGCCCTCCCTGATGAACTCATTGAGTCCGTGCGGATGGACGGGGCGTCCATGATCCAGGCCTTCTGGTACATCGGGTTCCCGGCCGCGCGCCCTGCGGCCGCCATGCTCGCCCTGTTTACCTTCGTGGCCACCTGGACGAACTTCTTCTGGCCGTTCATCGTCCTTGACCCGTCAAACCCCACCCTCCCGGTGGCACTGCAGTTGCTGCAGGCCGCCCACTTCGTGGACTACTCCGTGGTCCTGGCCGGTGCCGTCCTGGCCACCGTCCCGCTCCTGCTCCTGTTTATCGCGGCAGGCCGCCAACTCGTATCTGGAATTATGCAAGGAGCAGTTAAAGGATGAGTTCCACCCAACTTCCGTTTCCGGAGGGCTTTCTCTGGGGCGCGGCAACAGCTGCGTACCAGATCGAAGGCGCAGCACACACCGGGGGGCGGCAGGACTCCATCTGGGACGTGTTCGCCCGGGTGCCCGGTGCCGTGGCGGACGGCCACAACGGTGACGTGGCCTGCGACCACTACCGGCGCTACAAGCAGGACGTGGCACTCATGGGCCAGTTGAACATGAAGGCCTACCGGTTCTCCACGTCCTGGGCCCGCTGCATGCCCGACGGCGTCACGCCCAACCCGGACGGGATCGCGTTCTACTCCCGCCTGGTGGATGAGCTGCTGGCTGCCGGAATCACACCATGGCTGACCCTCTACCACTGGGACCTGCCCCAGGCACTGGAAGACCAGGGCGGCTGGGCCAGCCGGGACACGGCATACCGCTTCGCCGACTATGCGGCCCTCATGCACAGCGTGCTGGGGGACAGGGTCCGCATCTGGACCACCCTCAACGAGCCGTGGTGCTCCGCGTTTCTCGGCTACGCGGCGGGAATCCACGCGCCGGGCCGGCAGGAACCCCGGTCCGCCCTTGCTGCTGCACACCACCTCCTGCTCGGCCACGGACTGGCAGCCGGGGAACTTCGCCGGCGGGACGCCGAGGCATCGCTGGGCATCACCCTAAACCTGACCGTCGCCGATCCACGCGACCCAGCCAGCAACGGTGACCGGGACGCGGCGCGGCGGATCGACGGCCAGTTCAACCGGATCTTCCTCGACCCGCTGTTCCGGGGGGAGTACCCGGCCGACCTCCTGGCGGACGTTGCCCACCTGGGAATGGCTGACCTGATTCAGGAAGGGGACCTGGACATCATTTCCACGCCCCTGGACCTGCTCGGCGTCAACTACTACCACGGGGAATCCCTCACGAAAGACCCGGCGGAACCCCGGGAACAGGCGGCGCAGGAAACGACGTCGGTTCCCGGGCAGGCAGCCCGCCCGGTGTCCTCCCCGTTCGTGGCTGCCGACGGCGCGCGGTCGGTGCCCCGTGGCCTTCCGGTGACGGGAATGGGTTGGGAAGTCCAGCCGGAGGGGCTGCGGCGCCTGCTCAACCGGCTGCAGGCAGAGTACACGGGCCCCGCCGGAATCCCCGTCTACATCACCGAGAACGGCGCAGCATACGATGACGTCCCGGACGGAGCGGGCTTCGTGGACGACCAGGACCGGCTGGGGTTCTTCGCAGCCCACCTCGATGCTGTCCATGGCGCCATCGCGGACGGCGTGGACGTCCGTGGATACCTGGCCTGGTCCCTGCTGGACAACTTCGAGTGGTCCTTCGGCTACCACCAGCGCTTTGGCCTGGTCCGCGTGGACTATGCCACCCAGGAACGCATCCCGAAAGCCAGCGCCTTGTGGTACTCGGCGGTGGCGGCTTCCAACGCAATTCCGGCCGGCAGCAACGCCGTGTCGCCGGCAGGGCAGGGTGTCGTATTGTCGGTGTAATGAACGAAAAGTCCCGCCGCTCCGCCCTCCTGCAGGCAGGGCGGCCCAGCCCCACGCTTGAGGACCTCGCCACGGCGGCCGGAGTGTCCCGCTCCACCGCGTCCAGGGCGATTAATGGCGGACTGAAGGTCAGCCCGGAGGCCCAGGCCGCCGTCGACGCCGCAATCATTGCCCTTGGTTACACACCTAACCGTGCGGCCCGGAGCCTGGTCACCAGGCGCACCGGATCCATTGCGCTGGTCATCCCCGAACCCGATGCAAGGGTGATGATGGACCCCTTCTTCGCCGCCGTCATCACCGGCGTCAACGAGGCCCTCAGGGACACTGACATGCAGCTGGTGCTGCTGATGTCCCGGGCGGGCGACGATTCCGCCCGGACCATGCGGTACCTGCGCGGCGGGCACGTCGACGGCGCGATCGTGGTCTCGTTCCACGAGGCGGACGGCTGGGCAGAGACCCTCGGCACCACCGGCCTGCCCACAGTCTTCATCGGCAGGCCGTGGGCCGCGGGCTTCGGTGTCCCTTACGTGGACCTGGACAACCGCGAGGGCGGCCGGCTTGCCGCCCGGCATCTGGCCTCCATCGGCCGCAGCAGGCTCGGTACCGTGGCAGGGCCCGCCGACATGACCGCGTCAGTCGACCGGCTGGACGGATGGATGCAGGGTGTCCGTGAAGCGGGACTGCAGCCCGGGCCGGTCATCCACGGGGACTTCACGACGGCGGGAGGCGCCGAAGCGGCACGCAACCTTTTGGCGGATGCGCCGGAGCTTGACGGAATTTTCGCCGCCTCGGACCTGATGGCGCTCGGTGTTATTGAAACGGTGCGGGAAATGGGCCGGAGGGTTCCGGAGGATGTCGCCGTCGTGGGGTTCGACAACCATTCCCTCCTCGCCGCCAACGGCTTGGGCCTCACCACGGTGACCCAGCCGATGGTGGATATGGCCGTGACGGCAGGGCAGCTCCTGATCCGCGCGATCGAAAACCCGGACCAGCAACTGGAACCGGTGATCTACCCCGCCGAGCTGGTGATCCGGGAAAGCACCCGGACGTGATGCGAGATCGATGATTATTACGCGAGGAGTTGCTTCTATTGCAACAGTCCTGAGGCGGACTAACCACGCGGAAAATGGAGGCTCAGGTCACAACCGGGGTTCCGGGGCGGCCGGGCTGCCTTTGCCTTTCTGGCACAATACTTACCAGCCTCCCCTGGGGGATTCCGGTGTCACCGCCGGTACTCCTGCCGATCCGTCATCCGGTACATAGACAGGACGAAGATGCTCGAACCGTCGAAAGAACAGCGCTCAGTGCGCCCAAAAACTGCCCGAAGACTGAGGGTGGATGACTGCATCGTGGTTGATAAGGGCGAACTGCGGAAGGCCCAGGTGGGCGCAGGCGTCGGAAACTTCATCGAGTGGTACGACATCGGGGTCTACGGCTATCTCGCGGTGACCATGACTTCTGTCTTCACGGAGGGCATGGACGAGCGGATGGGGCTGCTTGTCACGCTGCTGGGTTTCGCAGTCTCGTTCATCGTGCGTCCCCTCGGCGGAATGATTCTTGGCCCGCTGGGCGACAGGATCGGCCGCCGCAAGGTGCTCTTCGCCACGATGGCCATCATGGCCGCCGCCACCACCGGAATTGGGCTGTTGCCCACCGCAGGCGAGGTGGGACTGTGGGTCATCATTCCCCTCTACTTTCTGAAGATGCTTCAAGGGTTCTCCACCGGCGGAGAGTATTCCGGTGCCGCCACGTACATCTCCGAGTTCTCGCCCGACAAGAACCGGGGTTTCATGACCTCGCTCCTGAATTCGGGATCGATGCTGGGGTTCGCCGCAGGCGCCAGCATGGTGGCCGTCACCACGGCCGTCACCACTTCCATGTGGGGCAGTTCCGCCATGCTGGACGGGGGCTGGCGGATCCCGTTCCTGATCGCCCTGCCCCTGGGCATCGTGGCGATCGTCCTCCGCCGTCGCCTGCCGGAATCGCCGAGCTTCGAAGTGGCACACGTGAAAGCCGGTACCCAGGACGTCGACCCCATTTTTGTCCGGCACAACCTGCCAAACATCATCAAGCACTACTGGCCGCAAATCGTTATCGGCTGTGCCCTCATTGCCGCCGACGGCAGCTCCGGCTACATGCTCACGAGCTACATGCCCACCTACCTGGAAACGCAGGTTGGATCGGACGCCGTGCATACGGCCATTGCCGCCGTGGTGGTGCTGGTCCTCCTGGCCGCCATGATTCCGCTCGTGGCACGCCTGTCAGACCGCATCGGCCGGCGTCCCATTTATGCCGTGGCGACCATCGGCAACCTGGTCCTGCTGGTTCCGGCGTTCGCCCTGATGCAGCTAGGGACGCTGTGGTCGATTTATCTGGCAATGTTCATGGTGGCACTGCCGTGCGCCTTTTTCCTGGCGCTGACCGCCGCCGTCATGTCCGAGCTGTTTCCCACGGCATCGAGGTTCGGTTCTGTGGGCGTCACCCACAACCTCTCCATTTCCATCTTTGGCGGTACCACGCCCCTGGTCAGCCAGATCCTGGTCGAAACAACGGGCAACCTGTACGCCCCGGCGTTCTATGTCATGTTCTTTTCCGCGGTGGCGCTGGTGGCCTTGGTGAAGATGCGTGAGACCGCGGCACGCCCCCTCCTGGGATCGGTGCCCGTGGTCACCAGCCGGGCCGAGGCGGAAAAGCTGGTAGCGGGCCAGGACACCGATGACCGGATCGACACCTCCACCATGATGCTGACCCAGGAACGGGCGCCGTCCGAGCCTGTCGGCGCCCGCTAAGCTCAGGCGGCAATCCTGCCTTTGCTCCTGCGGTGTTGCCGGTGCCTGGCGCGGGCCGCGGCCGGCGTGCGGGCGTCAACGAGTACCTGCTCGCCGTCCGCCACCATGGCGTCAGCTTCCAGGTGGACACCGTGCTCGATGAGCACGCTGGATCCGATCCGGGAGTGGCTGCCAATGTGCACGCGGTTTCCAATGACCGTGCCGCGTCCGATGCGCACGCCGTCGCCGATCACCGTCCGGTCGCCGATGGTGGCGTCACGGTCAATCCAGCTGCCGTGCCCGATCCGGCACCCGTGTCCGATCCGTGCACCGTTCTCGACGTACGTCATGGAGCCGATGCGGGTGCTGTCGGCAACCGTGGCGCCCGGAGCCACCAGGCCGCCACCGTTGGCACGCCGGACGTAGCGGGTGACCTTGCCGGCGTCGTCCTCAACTGATTCAAACTTCGCGTTCATGAAATCCCTCAGTACCACGCGGTAACTTACCGTACAGTCAGTTAACGGTCCGGAACCCAAACAGATTCCCGCGCTACCCGTAAGCACGCCGGCGCCGCATCAGTCGTCCGCTGCGGCCGCCTCTGCTTCCGTCAGCAGCAGCGCCGTCCCCTGGAAGGCCGGCAACTCCAGGAAGAAGCTGCCCAGGTCATCCACCTGGCCGATGGCCTCGCCGCTGAACAGGTCCTGCACCGTGGAGCCCGGCACCAGGTGGCTTGACTGGATGCTGCCGGCCACGTCCTGGTCGGAGAAGTTCAGCACCGTGACCTCAAGCGCGCCGCTTCCCAGCCTGGTCACCTGGACCAGCAGGCCGCGGTGGGACACGTCGGGGACGTCGACAAGGGTGCCGGTGGCGATGCCGTGCTCCTCCCGGACAGCCAGGACCCGCTGGAGCCGCCGGGCAAACGAGTTGGAGTCCTGCAGCTGCTCCGGCAGCCCACCGTACAGGCTCCGTGCCCGCGGCATGCCCGACGATGACGACTTCGCTTCCGGGCTGGTGCCCATGATGTCGTGGGCGCCGCGGTTGATCCAGCGGGTATCGCCCTGCGCCGTCAGTTCGGCAACGCTCTCCCGGTCAAGGGCGGTGATCCCGGCAAGGTCCCAGCCGGACAGCGCAAAGACGCCGGGCTGCAGGGCGTTGTACATCGCCAGCAGGATGTGGGCGTCCCGGACCTTCGCTTCCTGCTCCGGCGTGATGGACTCCGGATCCCGGATTCCCAGCGCCGCCATGATGAAGCTCACGGTGGTGCAGGCAATGCCGTTGGTGGTGAACACCGCGTTGTAGGGGCCGTTCTCCCCGGTCAGGCGCTCGCGCATGGTCTGCTGGACCTTCTCGGCCAGCTCGGCGCCCGTGAGCTCCTCGCCGGCAAGCTCGAACATCTCGTCCCGGTGCCCCGAGGCGAAGTGCATCAGCTCATAGGTGAGTTCGTCATGGTTCTGCAGCGCGTGGACCAGTGACGCCTGGTCCACGCCGATTTCCATGGACAGCCGCATCGTCAGCCGCAGCAGCTCGGTGTCTGCCGTGACCAGCGCGTAGTGGTAGGCGGGCCGGGTGATGAAGTCGTAGGACAGGTCAGGGCCGGCTTCGGACGTTGCCTTGATGTCGTCGATGGTCAGGTTGAGCTCCTGGAAGGAGAACCCGCCCACCTTGCGGATCATCGAGCCGATGAGCTGGTTGGCAGCCTCGGACAGCGGGTGCCCCTCGGACCAGCCGGGCTGTTCCTCGGCACTCTTTTCCACGCCAAGGAATCCGTTGGCATCCAGCCGCAGCGCCCCGGTGCCCAGGTCGAGCAGCGAGTGCAGGGCATCGCCCACCACCAGGCGCATCCCGGCGAAGGTGGGGTCCAGCCAGTTGATGGACGGCTGGCCGGCCTTGAAGTAGTGCAGGTAGACCCAGCGGCGGGTCTTGCCCGTGGTGTCCACCACCGGACGGGTGGCGCTCCAGTTGGTTTCCTTGACGCCGGGCTCGTAGAAGATCACCCGCTGCAGCCGGCCGATGATGTATCCGGCCTTCTGCAGCGCCTGTTCGGATTCCGGGCTGAGGTTAACCGAGTCCTGGCCGTCGGGGACATCCGGCAGCAGGTGCCAGTCTTCCTCGGGGATGTCCACCATGTGGTAGATCCCCGGGTAGTCCCGGAAGTTCATTTCGGCGAGGCGGAAGTCCGCGCCCTTGCCGGTGTGGCCCGGCACGATGTCGTCGATGATGGTGCCGCCGTGGT
>Ga0307412_10001156_pt1 | contig 15116 bp, 18 predicted proteins | sample DK1Cmetagenome_3_FD_203823 | JGI IMG/M metagenome (GOLD analysis project Ga0307412, IMG submission 203823) | Maize rhizosphere microbial communities from greenhouse at UC Davis, California, United States - DK15-C-1 | ecosystem: Host-associated > Plants > Roots > Rhizosphere > Soil | place: USA...
TGCGATCGCTGCCCGCCTCAATGCCCAGTTCGCGTCGATCCAGGGTGCGTACATGGCGATCTTCCCGCCACCGCCGGTCAACGGCCTCGGCACGATCGGCGGTTTCCGCATGCAGATCGAAGACCGTGGCGACATGGGCTTCGAGGAACTCTACAAGCAGACCCAGGGCATCATCGCGGCGAGCCAGAAGACGCCGGAACTCGCGCACCTGTTCACCAGTTTCCAGGTGAGCGTGCCGCAGTTCGACGCCGACGTGGACCGCGAGAAGGCCAAGTCGGAAGGCATCGACCTGGGCGACGTGTTCCAGACGCTTCAGGCCTATCTCGGCTCGCTTTACGTGAACGACTTCAACCGCTTCGGCCGCACCTATCAGGTGAACGTGTCGGCGGAACCGTCCTTCCGTCACGAGCCGTCCGACGTGGTCGGTCTCAAGACCCGCAACGCCGCCGGCGACCTCGTGCCCCTCGGTTCCTTCCTCACCATGCGCCAGACCAACGGCCCGGACCGCGTGCAGCACTACAACGGTTATCCCACGGCCGAGATCAACGGCGGCGCGGCCCCGGGGTACAGCACGGGCCAGGCACAGGAAGCCATGGAGAAGCTGGTTACCTCGAGCCTGCCCAACGGCATGAGCTACGAGTGGACCGAACTGACCTACCAGCAGATCCTCGCCGGCAATACCGCGGTGCTGGTGTTCCCGCTGTCCGTGTTGCTGGTGTTCCTGGTGCTGGCGTCGCTGTACGAAAGCCTGAGCCTGCCGCTCGCGGTCATCCTGATCGTGCCGATGGTGCTGCTGTCCGCCATTGCCGGCGTCATCGCCACCGGTGGTGACAACAACATCTTCACCCAGATCGGCCTGATCGTGCTCGTGGGCCTGGCCTGCAAGAACGCGATCCTGATCGTGGAGTTCGCCCGCGAAGCGGAGATCGGTGGCATGAACCGCATCGATGCCGTGCTCGAGGCCGCGCGCCTGCGACTGCGCCCGATCCTGATGACCTCGTTCGCCTTCATCATGGGCGTGGTGCCGCTGGTGACCTCGCACGGCGCGGGTGCTGAGATGCGCCATGCGATGGGCGTGGCGGTGTTCTCCGGCATGCTCGGCGTGACCTTCTTCGGCCTGATCTTTACCCCGCTCTTCTACGTGCTGATCCGCGCGTGGAACGAGCGTTCGGAGGCCCGCCGCCAGGCGCGCCGCGAGCGCCGTCTCCTCGCCCATGCGGCCCGGGAGTCCTGATATGAAAATCGTCCTTCGCAGTACCGCGTTGTTCGCGGCCCTCGTCCTCGCCGGTTGCGCGAGCGTGGGCCCCGACTACCACGCGCCCAAGGAAGCGCCGGTGACCTTGCAGGGCGTCGATGCGACGCACCAGAACAACGGCGATGTCCAGGCGCGCTGGTGGAAGCAGTTCGGCGACCCGACCCTCGACGCGCTGATCGTCCGCGCGGCGCAGGGCTCGCCGGACCTGAAGATCGCGGTGGCGCGCCTCAACCAGGCGCGTGCCGCGCTCGGCACGGCGAAATCGCAGCAGATCCCCGACATCGAAACCGGGGTGTCCTACCAGCGCAGTCGCCAGCAGCAGCCGGGCTTCAGCGACCAGCGCCAGACCGTCACGGCCTACCAGGCCGGCTTCGATGCGTCGTGGGAACTCGACCTCTTCGGCGGCATCCGCCGGTCGGTCGAGGCCGCACGCGCCGACGCCGCCGCCGGCGAGGCGTCGCTGCAAGATGCGCAGGTCACGTTGTTCGCCGAAGTGGCGCGCAACTATTTCGACCTGCGCGGCACGCAGCTGCGCATCGACGTGGCCAGGCGCGACATCGCCAACCAGCAGGATTCGCTGAAGGTGATCGCCGCCCGCGTCGAGGTCGGCACCGGGGCCGAGCAGGACCTCGCCAGCGCCAAGGCGCGGCTGGCTTCCGTGGAAGCGCAGTTGCCCGTGCTGGAGACCCAGGCCAGCGCCGACCAGTTCCGCATCGCGGTGCTGCTCGGTGCGCGTCCGGGCGAACTCGACATCGACCTCTCGCCGGCGACCTTCAAGCCCATCGACGTCAGCCTCGCCATCGGCGGTGCCGACGAGGTGCTGCAACGGCGCCCGGACATCCGCATCGCCGAGCGCGAGCTCGCCGCCGCGAACGCCCGCATCGGCGTGGCCAAGGCCGATTACTTCCCGCACATCACGCTGGGCGGATTCATCGGCTTCCTCGCCGGTCGCAGCAACGATTTCGGCGGTGCCGATTCGCGTGCGTGGTCGCTCGCCCCGAGCATCTCGTGGTCGGGCCTGAACGTGCAGCGCGTGCGGTCGGGCGTGAAGGGTGCGGAGGCGCGCGCCGACGAGGCACGCGCCAATTACGAGCGCACCGTCCTGGCGGCGCTCGAGGATGTCGACAATTCGCTGGTCGGTTTCAACCAGCAGCGCGAGCGCGTCGAGAAACTGGTGGTGCAGGCCACGGAAAGCCGTCGCGCGGCCGACCTGGCAAAGATCCGTTACGACGCCGGCCGCACCGATTACCTCGAACTGCTCGACGCCGAGCGCACCCAGCTTTCGGCGGAAGACCAGTTGGCCGAAGCCGAGGCCGCGATCAACACCCGCGCGGTGCAGTTGTACAAGGCGCTCGGCGGTGGTTGGCAGGCGTGTGGCGACAACGCGTGCAGCGAGGTTGCGAAGGTGCCATGAGTGCCGCCAAGGTTCATCGCCTGCCCGTGCAGGCGAAGCGCAGGAGCGCGATGGCGGTCGAGCCGCCACTCACCCAGCGCGTCGCGCTGGTGAGTGGCGCCAATCGCGGCATCGGGCTGGAGGTATCGCGCCAGCTCGCCTCGCTCGGGGTCACGGTGTTCATGGGCATGCGCGAACCCGGCAAGGGCGAGAAGGCCGCCCGCGCCATCCGTGAGCTCGGCGGCGATGCCTATGCGATCAAGCTCGATGTCACCCGCCAGGGCGACATCGAGCACGCGATCGCACACATCGACGGCCGCTTCGGCCGGCTCGATATCCTGATCAACAACGCGGGTGGCTATTACGATCCCGACGCGCGCACGTCGACACCGGACCTGGACGCCATACGCGGGGCGCTGGAAGTGAACCTGCTCGGCGCATGGTGCCTCACGGCGGCCACGTTGCCGCTGATGCACCGGCACGGCTACGGCCGTATCGTCAACGTGTCGAGCGAGTGCGCCGTACACGCCATGTGCAGCGACAAGGCCCCGGCGTATCGCATCTCGAAGGCCGCACTCAACGCGTACACGCAAGTCGCCGCCCGCGAAGTCGCCGGCAGCGGCATCCTCGTCAACGCCGTCTGTCCCGGCTGGACCGCCACCGCGCTCGGCGGCAGCGGCGGCCGGCCCGCCGCGGAAAGCGCCGAAGGCGTCGTATGGGCGGCCTTGCTGCCGGAACGGGAAGCGGCCACGGGCGAGTTCTTTCGCGACCGGGTGAAGATCGGCTGGTAGGCGGGCGAACTCAGCGCGAGATGATATGCGCGAACCACTGCCAGCCACGCAGCTTCGCGGTGATCAGCTTCACGCAGGTAAGCATCGGCACGGCCAGCAGTGCGCCGGGCACGCCCCAGAGCCATCCCCACACCAGCAGCCAGAGCAGGATCGCGACCGGGCTGAGCCGCGAACGGCGTCCCTGCAGCATCGGCGTGATCATGTTGCCTTCGACCGCCGTGATGCCCGCGAACGTGGCGGCGGGAAGCAAGGCGGGACCGAGTTCCTGGAAGTGCAAGGCACCGACGACGGCCAGCACGGATGTCGTGGTGATAGCGCCGACGTAGGGAATGAAGTTGGCGATCGTCGCCACGGTGCCCCATAGCAGCGGATCGGGCACGCCATAGAGGTAGAGCATGCCCGACGTGACCAGGCCGAGCGTGACATTGATCGCCGCCGTGAGCAGGAGGTAGCTCGACACCTCCACCTGGATGCTGCGCACGATGCTTACGGTGTGTCGCTTATAGGCGAAGGTGGGCGATATCTCGACCGCGCGCCGCAGGATCTCGTCGCCGTAGACGAGGAAGAAGAACACCAGCAAGGCGACCGTCAACACGCTCGCGAGTACCTTCGGCGCGCCCGCGAGGATGTCCCACGCCGTGAAGGCGAAACTGTTGGGGCTCTGCGGCGCGTTGCGCACCACGGTGCCGCCGACCAGGTTCTGCGTCGCCCGGCTGGCGGCCTCGATCTGCTGGGTCAGCGGCTTGATCTTCGGTGCGAAGGCGCGCATCGCCGTCGGCGCCTCGTGGAACCAGTTGAGCGCGGGCTCCGAAAGCGTGGTCACGGCCGATACGAGGCCGAAGCCGAGCAGCAGCATCACCGTCACCGCCGACAACCAGCGTGGGATGCGCACGTGCGCCGCGGCGGCGACGATGGGATTGAGCGCGAGGCCGATGAACCCCGCGAGCACGAGCGGCACCAGCAACGATTTGCCGATGGCCACCGTATAGATCGCCGCCAGCAGGACGAGGCAGGTCAGCGAAATGCGGATCGCACGGAGGTTGCGCGACATCCGCCGGCTGCTCCGGCCGCTGCCGGGCTTCCGGCGCGAAGGCACGGCGATCGTGGACACGGCGGCGCCCGGTGCCGCCGTCGAGGGGACCGGCGTGGGCAGCGGACTGGGAAAGTCGCTCACGGTGCCTCTTCGGCCGCGTCCGCGACGTCGCCGGCCATCTCGCCGAGGAAACTTCCGGCGGCGATGGAAACGATCTTGCCGATGAGGTCGGCGCTACCCGCCCCCACGACGCCCGTGACACCGGGCACCGCGAGCGGGTTGAGCTTGACCTTGCTGAGCAGGAAACCGGAACCGGCGGCCATGCCGAGCACCGTGAGGGGGTGTTCATAGCCGCGCGCGATCAAGGCGGCGGCCGGTTCGACGGTTTCCCGCCGTGCCGCCGCGACCCGGGCCCGGGCGGCGGTGACTTTCGCCATGCTGCTGAAAATGCTCATGCCTGTTCTCCCGCCTGCTCGCTTTCCGCCTTGCCCTGCTTCGCGGCATCCCTTGCCAGCGTGGAGAGTTCGGCGCGCGTGGCGGGGAGCGTAAGCCAGTGCATGCCGCGGCGGAAGACGAGGATCGCGCCGACCAGCAGCACGAGCTGCAAGGCCGCCAGCACGATCAATGCCCACGCCCAGGAACCGAACCACTGGGCCAGGCCCCAACCGGCCAAGGCCAGCAGGGTGAACCCCAACGCCACCGCGAAGACGATGGCGGCCAGCCCCATGAAAAGCATCAGGACGATGCCGCTCCGGGCCAGGCCGATCTCCGCGCCGAGCAGCTTCAACTGCGCGGCGAAGAGCTTCTTCAGCCCCGCGCCCAGGCGGCGGACATCCGCCACCCAGGCGGGCATGGCCAGCTTGGGACCGGCTGCCGCATCCGCCGGCGCCGTTCCGTCCGCGTCGTCTTGCCCCGAGGGGCCGTCTTCCAGCATGTGTCGCGCCCCTGGGGAGGAAAGGATCAGTTGCGCAGGATACGGCCGGCCAGCCAACCCGCGGCCAGGGCCAGGGCGATGGACTGCACGGGTTTCTCGCGGACGTATTCGCGGGCCGTGTCCAGCCAGTCGTTCGCGGTCTCCACGGCCTCGCCATAGGCTTCCTTGCCGCGCAGCTTGGCTTCCTCGGCCTTTTCAGCCGCGCGCGTGGCGCCATGGGCGGCCTTGTCGGTGGCGTTGTGCAGCGTGTTCTCCACCTTGTCGGCGGCACGGTCGACCACTTCCTTGGTCCGGTCGACGGCTTCGGAGGTGGCCTGCTTCACTCGCTCGGCGCGTGCGTCGATGCGCTCGGCGGCCGAAACGGTGTTCGCGGCGGCGGTCGCGGCGTTGGCGACGGGGTCGGCAGGTTTGTTCATTTGACGGTCTCCGGGACTGGGATCGAACAAGGTACGGCAAAAAGGGTGACGCCGTGGTCTATACGTTACGGCCGCGGAAGAAGGAGATGATCGCCAGGATCAGGAAGATCACGAAGAGGATCTTCGCGATGCCGGCCGCCGTGCCCGCGATGCCGCCGAAGCCGAACACGGCCGCGATGATCGCGATGACGAGGAAGACGAGGGCGTAGTGCAACATGGTGGTTTCTCCGTGGGTAGCGCGGGACCATTTAGTCCCGCGCGCCGCGCATGCCGCGTGAAGCCCGCAGGCCTCGCTCAATAGGCATTCAGCCAGTGTCCTTCACTTCGTCCTCACGCCTTGACCTTCGGGTTCAGCGAATAGGTTCCGGTGATCGTCGCCTGGTCCACGACGTGGCCTTCGATCACGTCGCGGAACTCGGCCAGTGAAAAGCCGGTTTCCAGCGGTACGTTCTCCACGTCCAAGGCATAGACGTGGAAGTGGTAATGGTGCGGGATGGTGTCGTTCCACGGCGGACACGGGCCATCGTAGCCATGGTAGTGGCCTTCCATGTCGCGATCGCCCTTGAACCAGCCCGTGTAGTCGTTGAGGCCCTGCACCGAGCCTGGCGGGCCCACCGGATCTTTCTTCCCACGGGGCACGATGCCCTCGCCGCAGGCGCCTTCGCCCAGCTCACGGCATTCCAGGGGAATGTTGGCCATCAGCCAGTGCACGAATTCCACGCGGGGCAGGTCGCGGCGCACTTCACGGCCCTCGACGTTCACGTCGTCCGGCTTGGAGGGCACGTCGGTATCGATCACGGCGATGGCGAACGAGCGCGCGCCGGCCGGTACCTCGGTCCAGGCCAGATGCGGCGTGACGTTACCGGCTGGCTTGATGGGGTCGCCGACTTCCATGAAGGCGAAGTTCGGGGGAATGGGCTTGCCGTTCTGGATGCTGTCGCTATTGAGGCGCATGGGGACTCCTTATGGCTTCTTAATAGGTCACGCGATAGATGGCACCGTTGTCGTCATCGCTGATCAGCAGGTCCACGAACCGTGCTCGGCGACGATGAGGGCCCCCAGCTTAAGCACGGGCGGCGTGAACTCCTCGCAATTCTTGCCAGGCGTGGAAGGTTCAACGAGCGATGGCGTCGAAACGGGCCGCGATGTAGTCGTCGGTGAAACTGGTCATGCTGAAATCGCGGATGAAACCGCAATGACCACCATGGGTCGCGATGTCCAGCTCGATGTTCGGTGGCACGCGCAACTGGTCGAACGCGCCGACCGGAATCACGGGATCGTCGCGGGAGGTGAGGATGGTCGCCGGCAGGTGCAGGTCCATCAGCCGGTCGCCGGCCACGGAATAACCATCGAGGTAGGCCTCGAGCGAACCGAAGTCGGTGTGCCGCAGCACCAGCGAACGGGTGAGGTCGCGCATGTTCTGGCGCAGTTCCTCGAGTTCGAAGTACGTCGCGTGCGGAAACGCCTGCTGCTTGAGTTGCAACGAGCGGCGCCACTTGCGCATGAAATAGGCCTGGTAGAACCAGGGCGCTTCGCTCTCCAGGGAGAACAGGCCTTCGCTGGGGTCGATGATCGGGCAGACGGCCAGCACGTAATCCAGCGAGACACCCTGGCTGGGCGCCAGCATGCCGGCGCGCAGCGCGAAGTTGCCACCCAGGGAAAATCCGGCCACGCCCACGGCTTTCGCCGGGAACATCCTGACGATCTCACCGAGGGCGGTCACCACCTCGTCGATGCGGCAGGAATGGAAGAGGGCTTCATTGAGGCCGTGGCTGTCACCGTGGTCGCGGAAATTCAGGCGGAAGACATCCCAGCCTTCCTCGAGCAAGCGGCTGCCCGTCTGCAAGACGTACGTGGAATCGACGCTGCCCTCCCAGCCATGGAACAGGATGGCCAGGCCACGCGACTCACGACCCGTGCGCTGCGCGGTGAAACGGCCACTCAATCGGTCGCCGCGACCGACGTCGATCAGCACCTCCTGCGCGTTCTCCTGCACCTGGTGCGCCCGTTTCGGCAGCAGGCGGCGGCGGATGCCGCTGGAGGAAAGCATGGTCTGGATGTGGCCGCTGCGCAGCGGCCACGGCGGCAGGAAGTCGGAGCCCTGCGGCAGGCTCATGCCGGGGTATCGGTATCCAGGGCCTGCGCGATGCGTTCGCGCGAGGCCTCCGCCATGCGGCGACGTCCGTCGGCCGAGACCGGGACCGGCTCGAGGAAATGCACTTCCACGTCGAGCGGAGGCTCGCCCAGCAAGCGCAGGAAATTGCCCATGAAGCTCTCGCCTTCGCGGAACCCGGCATCGATCAGCCGTTTGCCGTGACGGGCGAACCGCAGGGCCACCGGCTGCACCGGCACACCGGCGTCGAGGGCGGCCTGGAAGATGCGCGCATGGAACACGCGCAGCACGCCGTTGTGGCCCGTGCCACCCTCGGGGAACACCGCCACGGAGCGTCCTTCGCGCAGGCGCTCCACCATCGAGGCCATGACCGAGGCCAGCGAGTGGTTACTGCCCCGGCGGTGGAAGATGGTGCCACCCCGCGCGGCCATCCAGCCGACCAGGGGCCAGCTGGCGATCTCGGCCTTGGCGACGAAGCAAGCGGCGCGCTGCGAATGAAGCAGTTCGATGTCCAGCCACGACGTGTGGTTGGCCACGAAGAGCACCGGGTCGGGCAAGGGCTGGCCGAAGCGCCGGCTTCGGAACCCGAACACGCGCAACAGCAGGGTCGACCACATGCGGATGGTTCGGTGGGCCAGAGGCTCACGCCCGTTCTTCATCACCCCGCCTGCCCAGCTCAGGATCAACGCGCAGATGACGATGCCGAACAGGACATGGAGCACCAGCAACGGCACTCGCCACACATAGCGCAGCGGACGCAGTCGGTCGCGTGGGGTCGGGTTGGCGGAGGCGGCTTCCATCGAGCGCACAAGATTAACGATGGGCGGTCGCTGCCGCTAGGGGAAGTTGTCTTTATTGTTGAGACACCTGGGCTTGCGCCGCGCTAAGTGCGGATATTCCCGAGGGGAAGGGCCGTGGAAGCCTTCACCGTGCGCAGGACGAAGCTGGTATTGACGTCCGCCACGCCCGCCGCGTTCAACAGGCGATCGAGCAGGAACCGGGAAAATCCGTCCAGGTCGGCCACGTATACCTGGAGCAGGTAATCCATGTCCCCGGTCAACGCATAGCAGGACACCACCTCATCCCATTCGGCCACTCGCTCGGTGAAGGAATCGATGGCCTCGGACTCGTGCCGGCTCAGCTGTACGCGGACGAAGGCTTGCAAGCCCAGGCCCAGCGAACGTGGTTCCAGCCGCGCGCCGTAGCCGGCGATGACGCCGTCGGCCTCCAGCTTCTGCACGCGGCGCAGGCAGGCCGACGGGGAAAGGTTCACCTCGGTGGCTAACTCGGCGTTGCTGATCCTGCCGTTCGCTTGCAGCGCGGCGAGGAGCCGGAGGTCGGTACGATCCAAGTTGGTTTGCACGATTCTTCCGCCATATGGCTTACATTCAACAGATCATTGCACATACGGGCTGCTTTCACGCAACAAGGCAAGCCTATTGCGCGCCCTCCTCGCTATGCTGTTGCTCAACGACCACCCACAGCCCCAAGGAGGCCCGCCATGGACACCCCCCGTCGCGTCGAACACCAGCAGACCGACCGCGGATACGTGCCCGTCTATGCGACCGGCACCGTGGAGCAGCCGTGGGCGAGCTACTCGAAGGTCGACCACGAGGTATGGGACACCCTGTACCGCCGCCAGCGTGAGCTGCTGCCGGCCTATGCCTGCCAGGAATTCCTCGACGGCGTCGACCGCTTCGGCCTGGGCGATGGCGGCATTCCTCGCTTCGACGACCTGAACAAGGTGCTCGGCAAGGCCACCGGCTGGGAAGTGGTCGGCGTGGAGGGCCTTTTGCCGGACGAGGTCTTCTTCGACCATCTCGCCAATCGCCGTTTCCCGGTGAGCTGGTGGATCCGCAAGCCCGACCAGCTGGACTACCTGGCGGAGCCGGACCTTTTTCACGACCTGTTCGGCCACGTGCCTCTCCTGCTCAATCCTGTGTTCGCCGACTACATGCAGGCCTACGGGAAGGGCGGCATGAAGGCCCATGCCATCGGCCCGGACGCGCTGATGAACCTCACGCGCCTCTACTGGTACACGGTGGAGTTCGGCCTGATCCGGACCGACGCGGGGCTGCGCATCTACGGCGCGGGCATCGTCAGTTCGAAGGGCGAGTCCATCTATTCGATCGATTCGCCGGCGCCGAACCGGATCGGGTTCGACCTGGAGCGGGTCATGAATACCCGGTACAAGATCGACACCTACCAGCAGACCTACTTCGTGATCGACGACTTCGAGCAACTGTTCGACGCGACTCGCCCGGACTTCACCCCGATCTACGCGAAGCTCACGGGCGGGACACCCGTGGCGGCGGGGGACGTGCTGGCGACGGACAAGGTGTATCAGCGCGGCACGCGCGAAGGCTTCGTTTCCGGCGGAGACAACTGAAACTCAACGACGGCCTAACGAATGGGTCTCTACGATGGACCCAACTCCATTGAACAGGGTGGGTCCATCGTGGTCGTCTTCGACATTCCGTTCGAGTCCGTCGGTCCCGGTCTTTGGCTGCTGCAGAAAAACGAGTCCGAGTACGGGGAATTCTGCTCACGCGATGACGCGCTCGAATGCGCCCTGCAGGAGGCGCGCCGCATCGAGGCCGCCAACGCGGCATCGGACATCGTGCTGAACATCGAAGGTAACGACGGCGTGTGGCGGGCGTTCGATACGTCGATTCGCCCCTATGCGACGCGAGTGCATCACGTCTGACGACGACCTGAAAGGTCGGCTCCCACAAGGGCAGCGAGGGCGGGTTGGCCGAAAGGCTGGCCCGCCTTTTTTCTTTGGTGACAAAAATCAGACAAAATAAAACCCCGGCAGCCAGGGGAGGAGCTGCCGGGGTCGCGTCGGGTCCAGGCTATCAGGGGAAATAGCGGGACCCGGGACAACTGGCGAATCAATCGCGCCTGTTGCCAACAGGTCGCCTCTCGGCGATCGAATACTTAGATAAGGGCGGAGCCGTGAAGTTCCCGTATCACTTCATGGCTGCGTTTGGGTCCCGTTTAACTTCGGCCGCTGCAGCGTGCTCCGCCAACCATGGGCGCACCTGCGCGACCCACAGCGCATAGCCTTTCGGATTCATGTGCAGGCCATCGCCGACGAAGAGTTCCTGCTTCGGCTGTCCGTTCGTGTCCAGCATCGCCGGTGCCACGTCGAGGAAGGCGACGCCCTTCTGCGCCATCGACCAGTCACGGATCAGCGCATTCGCCCTTTCGATATTCGACAGCAGGTTCATGCGGGCCACGCTGGGCTTGATCGAGATGAAAGCGATCGGTACCTCCGGCTGGTCCTGGCGTACCTTGGCCACGAAGGCGGCGAAGTCATCGCGGACCTGTTCCGGCGTGTCGCCGTTCTGCAGGTCGTTGTCCCCCGCATAGATCACGATCGCCACCGGGTGATACGGCTTGACGATGCGATCGGCGAAAGCGGTGGCGTCGTCGAGGTCGGAACCACCGAAACCCCGGTTGATGAGGCGGTACTCCGGAAAGTCGGCCGCCAGGCTCGTCCACAGGCGGATCGAGGAACTGCCGACGAACAACACGGCGTTCGCCGGCGGGGGCGTGCTCCGGTCCGCGGCCTCGAAAGCCTGGATGTCGTGTTCCCACTGGCTGTGGTCCGGCCCCTTGGCATGGGCGGCGAAGGAAAGGGCGAGCAGGGTGAGGAGGAGCGTCAGGCGTTTCATCCCACGCACCGTAACCTCTTACAGACGCTGGGGTAAACCCTGCCGCTCGACGGGCGTCACCTTGAGCACCGCTTCGATGCGGTTGCCGTTCCAGCGGTAGATGAAGTGTTCGGCCTGCACGCAGGGAGCGACGAGGTCGGGATAGAACACCGCGACGCATTCGCCACCGGCATGGCGAGCGCTGTCGTAGACGATGCCATTGGAGCCCTGCCCGCGCAGCGTCCGCGCCAGCTTCACGCTGGCCGCGTAGGAATCGGGATCGTGCTCGGCGGGCCAGCCACCGCGGATGTCATGGAAGCGGCCCGAGATGGCGGTCTTGTAGCAGCGCACCTGCACGTCGGTGGGAGGCTCGTGCGTGGCGGCGAGGAAGGCCTCGCGGTGGAAGACGGTTTCCTCGATCGCCGTCGGCACGCTGTGCGCGGCATAGAACACGCCCCAATGGCCATCGCTGAACCGGCTGCCTTCGGGCGGGATATGGGTGAAAGCGGCCATGATCGGCGAGGTGCCGGGCCCGGAGACGCGGCGTTCCGGCGGCGTCAGCCGAAGCGCGCCCATCTCCTCGCGCAGGCGCGGGTTGGTCAGCGATTCGATGGCCATGACCGCGTCGATGTCCTTCGGCTCGGCGATGCGATCGAACAGGCCAACGGGCGGGAACCGGCTGGGCACGATCCGGTAGGCCTGGCTCCAGCGTATCCGGCGGAGCGGTGGCGCCGGGCTCATCCGTTCCAGCCGCGTTGGGCGTCCAGGTATTGGCGGACGACGTAGAGGTCGGCGACGTTGCCGGAGAGCATCCGCTCCAGGGCCGAATGGCCGCCGAAGAGCGGCGCGTCGTTCGGCTTGCGTACCCAGGCATCGGCCTGGGCCGGATCGGGGAAGAGGATCTGCAGGTCTTTCCAGATGCCAAGCAGGTAGCTGATACGCTCGATCACGTCGCGAGAGAGCGCGCCGTCCTGCTGCTTCTTCCATTTGAAATAGGTGGATTCCGGCGGCTCGCCGAGCAGGGTCCGCTGCTCGGCGGCGCGTAATTTCCATCGCTCCGCGAGGGCGAAGAAGGCGCGGAGGGCGGGACCGCCAAGGTCTCCGGCGTGGGTCGGTTCGGCGTGGATGGCTGGTTGCATCGTGGCTTTACCTGTGGAGTTGTGATGCAGTGTACTCCACTTATGGAGAAATTGGAGTAGGCCTATGACTTCCTCGACGCGATCCAGGCATCCACATGCTGTTCGAGCACCGGCAATGGCACGGAGCCCAGCGCCAGCACGGTGTCATGGAAGGCGCGCAGGTCGAATTTCTCACCCAGCTGCTTCTCGGCGCGCTCGCGCAATTCGCGAATCTTCAGGTAGCCCAGTTCGTACGACAGGGCCTGGCCCGGCCAGCTGATATACCGGTCCACCTCGTTGGCGATCTCGCGATCGCTCAGCGCCGTGTTCTGCGTGAGGTAGTCGATCGCCTGCTGGCGCGTCCAGCCCAGGTGGTGGATACCGGTGTCCACGACCAGGCGGCAGGCACGCCACATCTGGTAGGTGAGATAGCCGAAGTGCTCATAGGGTGTGTGGTAGATGCCCATTTCCTCGCCCAGGTACTCCGAATACAGCGCCCAGCCTTCGCCATAGGCGGAGATGTAGCCGTCGCGGCGGAACGGCGGCAGGCCTTGCTGCTCCGCCGAAAGCGCCAGCTGGAGGGCATGGCCGGGCATGGATTCGTGCAGCGTCAGTGCGGGCATGTTGAACAGCGGTCGCGACGGCAGGTCGTAGGTGTTCACCAGATAGACGTCCGCCCCACCCCGGCCGGAGGTGTAGTAAGGCGCGATATCGGCGGGCACTGGTTCGATCGCGAAACGCTGTCGTGGCAGCAAGCCAAAGTACTTGCCCAGCTTCGCATCGACCTGCTTGGCGACCCACGCGGTGCGCATCAGCAGCTCGTCGGGCGTCTTCGCATAGAACCGTGGGTCGGTGCGCAGGAAGGTGAGGAAGGCAGGGAAGTCACCCTTGAAGCCGGTCTCCTTCATCGTCTCCAGCATGTCAGCATGAAGGCGGGCGACTTCGCGCAGGCCGATCGCATGGATCTCGTCGGGCGAGAGGTCGAGCGTGGTGTACTCGTGGATTTGCTGACGGTAGTAGGCCTTGCCATCGGGTAACGATTCGGCGGCCAGGGTCGGCCGCGCCCTGGGCACGTACTCGTTGCGGAAGAAGGTCAGCAGGCGTCCGTAGGCCGGGATCACACCCTCGGCGATCGCCTTGCGCGCGTCGGTGCGCAAGGCTTCGGCATCGGCCGCCGGGAGGTTCTTCGGCATCGTCTTGAACGGCTTGTACAGGGCGCTGTCTTCGGGACTCTTCAGTTCCGCCACCGCGGCGATCGAGACGTCGCGGCCACCGAGTACCTCGCGCGGCACGGTGAAGCCCCGTGCCAGGCCCAGGCGCATGTTCGCGATTTCCTGGTCCATGTACGCGGGAATCTGGTGCAGGCGCTCGATGTAGTGACGGTAGTCGTCGCGCGTGCGCAGGTCGTCGCCGTGCAGCACATAGGAGATATCGGACCAGAAGGCGGAGTCGCTGTTGAAGGGCATCTGCCACTGCGCGAAACGCTGCGCGGCGGCGAGGTTGCCGATCTGTTCGCGATAGACGGCGTAGTCGACGCGGACGGTCCCGCTCAGCGACTTCGGATCGATGCGGTCGAGTTGCGCCAGCACGTCGTTCCAGTAGGCGAGCCGCTTGGCCTGGCTCGCCGCGTCCACCGTATCGAGCCGTCCGTCGCCTGGCTGCGCCTCGCCCGAGGTGAGGATGCCCGCCTGGCCGTTACGCCATGTCCATTCCTTGGTGTAGATGGCCTTGAACGCGTCGTCGGCCGGCGGAGCGGCATGGGCGGTACCGGCGAACAGTCCGGCGAAGGCGATGGCTCGGATCCAGGGGGACATGCGGGCTCCGTGGGTGCGGGGAAAACCCCGATCATCGCACGGCTTTATTCAGGCTCGGCTTCGCCCTCGCATTCGTTGTGTGCGGCGTGGCGGGGGATCTGCCGGGCGCCACCCTCGGCGCGACAGGCGGTGCCGTCCCTTGGGAAGGGGTGCCGCTGCGCGGCCATGTTCGATGGCTGCGCCCCTTCGGGCTCGGACGGTCGGGCAGGGGTTTCCGATTCGCCCTCCTGGCTCAGCGGAAACGATCGGCCGTCCAGGCCGATCCCCTGCGGGCCTTGTCCGCCCGCCCCTCCTCGGCTCCTCATGTCGCGCCGAGGGTGGCGCCCGGCAGCTCTCTCGACACTGCGGTGGGTTGGGAAAGAGCAACGCTCGCCGCGCCACGTGCCGCTAGTCACCAGCCGCTTGCCGGTTGCCGGTGGCAGGTGGCAGGTGGCCGCACCCGGGTGGGAAGCGGGCTGGCCCGTGATTCCTCAATCTTCTCGCTGGCGAAGGAAGCCTTGCCGTGATCGGGCGAGGCTTTCCACCGCTCGCTCGGTTGCGATGCACAGCCTCGTTCGCTTGAAACAGGGCGGCGAATCGCGGGCCAGCCC